>Ga0163152_10005294_pt1 | contig 15249 bp, 6 predicted proteins | sample OliLakLV19MP8IB2_FD_148635 | JGI IMG/M metagenome (GOLD analysis project Ga0163152, IMG submission 148635) | Freshwater microbial mat bacterial communities from Lake Vanda, McMurdo Dry Valleys, Antarctica - Oligotrophic Lake LV.19.MP8.IB-2 | ecosystem: Environmental > Aquatic > Freshwater > Lake... | reverse complement strand
CGTTATCCGCTTCATGGGGCAGCAGGCGATCTGGGCCATTATTACGGCTGCGAGTTATTCCACCCTTATTCTCGGAGCCACGGTCTTTTTTACAAGGGCCGAGGTGCCGCGTTCTACACCTTTCATATATTGGGTATTACTCCTGGTGGGTATCGGCGGCACGAGGTTAGCAGTGCGGGCCTATTACCAGGCGAAGTTACGTGCACATTCCGAGCATGTAATTATTTACGGAGCGGGGCAATCCGGCCGGCAACTGCTGCACGCCCTGCACCATGGGGAGCAGTATCATCCGGTGGTGTTTGTCGACGATGACCGCTACCTACAACGCTCGGTTATCAATGGCCTGCAGGTAGCGCGGCCGGAAGATATAGAGCAGTTGATCGTCCAGCACAATATCACCCAGGTACTACTGGCCATCCCCTCGGCATCACCGGAGCGGCGTAAGGAAATAATTAACTCACTGGTGGGCCTGCCTGTCTACGTGCGTACTGTGCCCACGATTAATGAACTACTGGCCGGGGAGGCCAGCGTCAACCAGATACGTGATATTGATCTGGACGATCTGCTGGGCCGGGAGCCGGTGCCACCGCACCCCGAGTTGATCGAGCGTTGTATTACCAACAAGGTGGTAATGGTGACCGGTGCCGGCGGCTCCATTGGTGCAGAACTGTGTCGCCAGATTATCCGTTCAGGCCCACAGGAATTGATCTTACTGGATAATTCTGAGTATGCCCTGTACAGCATCGAGCGAGAGTTGCGGGAGTCCATGGTTGGCCTGGGTCTGCAGGTGGAACTGGTAGCACTGCTAGGTTCGGTGCAGGACCAGAATCGTCTGGAGAGTATTTACCGCACTTTCGAAGTGCGTACGGTTTACCACGCGGCAGCGTATAAACATGTGCCGCTGGTGGAGTACAACATTGCCGAGGGCGTCGCCAACAATGTCTTTGGTACGTGGTATGCGGCGGCGGCGGCGCGCAGGGCAGGGGTCGAGACTTTTGTGCTGGTATCGACTGACAAGGCGGTGCGTCCCACCAATGTCATGGGAGCCTCCAAGCGCCTGGCTGAAATGATTTTGCAAGGCTTGGCCCAGCAGGAAACAGCTACGCGGTTTTGTATGGTGCGATTTGGCAACGTGCTTGGTTCCTCCGGATCAGTAGTGCCGCTGTTTCGACAGCAGATCAAGGACGGTGGTCCGGTGACGGTGACACACCCGGAAGTGTCCCGTTATTTTATGAGCATTCCGGAGGCGGCACAGTTGGTGCTGCAGGCGGGCGCGATGGGTACCGGTGGCGATGTTTTCGTGCTGGACATGGGCGAGCCGGTGCGAATTGTGGATCTGGCGAAGCGCATGATACGACTCAGTGGCTACGAAATGAGCCACGACACCCACGTGGGTGAGCACATTGACATTGAGTACATTGGATTGCGTCCGGGCGAAAAACTGCACGAGGAGTTGCTGCTGGGAACCAGTGTGACCGGCACCGGGCACCCCATGATCATGCGCGCGGAAGAGGAGTCCTTACCCTTTAGCCAGATCCAGCGGCTACTCGCCAAACTCAGGCGCCATTGCGATACCATGGATTGCGATGGTATCAGTGCAGTGTTGAGTTCCGCCGTGAGCGGGTTTGGTGACCACCAGGTTCGCTACGACCATCTGTGGAAAAGGCAGGGCAAACTGATTGCGATAGATTCAGCTGCCGTTTCTAACGTGAAGGAATTATTTCCGGACAATTCCTGATATTGTTCGCGCCGCAATCCAAATCGATCAGGCTGCAGGGAGGGCCACCTCATCTATCGTGATCTTCGACATCCACTTGTCCCGTCAGGCGTCGACTGATGTGGGACCAGGACATACCTGCAGCAAGAATCAGCGATAGCACGAGCAGGATGACCCAGGTAAGAGCGTTTGTCGAATCCACGCTGAGCACGCCGATATCGATCAACCACCAGATCAGGCAGGCAAAGAGGGCACCACCTAGAAAAATGCCCAATAGGCCCAGAGACTCCAGGGTAGCTCGAAGAAAGACGATCCAGGCAATGAGCAGCGCTACGCCGGCCATGGCCATAACCGGTCCGAACTCCCCTGTTCTACTCACAACCCAGTTAAAGTAAGAATAATCCGAAGGGTTGTAGGTTCCGAAAACCAGCGCGGCAGCGAATAGCCAGCGCGCCAGGAAGCCGCCTGCCGTAAATTCAGTAGCCATGAGTGACCATCTCCATTGGCTGTGAAGAATATGATAAGCGCTAAGTGTGGCTTTAGGCTACCCTGCCGCCAGCCCTTTTCGGCTTGTGGCCATTTTCCCGTATCCATTTCCTGACACTGGCCAGCGGTTTGAGCTTGCCTTTCTTTGCAGCACGCTCGACATTCTCGTTGACGAACTTGCTTATCGCTACTGTAATTTGGCGGGCTATATCATTCGCTTCGTTGGAGGTGGCGATGATCATAAGGTGTGGAGTGAGCGGATCCAGAGGTAGTTCTTCCTGCTTCCTTTTCAGCCTGATATAGCGAACTGTTGTCTGAATGTCAGCTTCTTTTGCTACACCCTCCTTTCTCTTGCGAAGCGCGAGCAGATAATTGTGTTCCTCCTTGTGGCGCTGTGCTGATACGAGGAAGTCATCCTCGTGGACAATACTCAGGAACGGTATATCGTATTCCAGAATGATATCCAGCGCTTTGAGATGGCGCCGCTGGTACTCGTTAGGATTATGCATGGCCGCGTTGATCTCCTTGCACAGTCCGTAAAAAGATGCTCGCTTAAGTAGTCGGTTGCCGACCAGGCGCAGAACGTAAGGGCTGTTGATGTTCAACATTCTCTGCTGTACGGATTTGTTGTTCAATAGCGAGCGTAGCAAGAAATTCAGACCTCCAACTACGGGCTCAGCGACGCGAGAATCGAGAAAGTTGTTTAACCCCGGCAGGCTGTCCTTTTTACCGACCGTCGCCTGCTCGGTCGTGGTCAGGTGGTCGTTCAGTCGATGGTAGACCCGTTCAAAACCAGAGTAATCCAGGTCTGTTTTCAGATGATAGTGGGAGATAACTGCCTTGATATTTTCCCTGGTATGCAGACCATCCGTGGGGGCCCAGGCGGCAAGATGAACAATGCCGCCGGCCCGCAGGGCGTCGACCAGGGTTCGATTTTTGCCTTTTAGTTCCGTGTAAGGCGTGATGGGTGCATCGTAGTTATCCAGCAGGGATAGCAGCAAGTGATCGGATATTACCCCTGCAATGGAGTGTACCGCGATAGGAGTCGGCCGACCCTGTCCCCATAGCGTCAGAATGACCTGCCGTAACACCCTCGCGTAGTGGGGAAATATTTCGTCGTTTCCAAGATTTTTTGCGCGGCTGCCGCGGTGCAGTGCCGACACGGTCCATGCACTGGGTAGCCGCACCAGAAAGTTGGTGAAACTGAATAAGCCCATAAACCCATGCAGCAGTAGGATGTGAGGGCCGTTGCCTTCCTCGCCCTCACGCGTTTCTGCCTTATTGTATAGCGACTTTCCGTCCTCAGTGTACCTGAACTGCGTTTCCTCGAAATGCAGCGATGTTTCATCCGCGAAAATGTAGACTTTGCGAGCGATGTCATACGTTTCGCGCAACATGCGCAGTGGCGTCTCCATAACGGTTTGTTCGAAATCCACCGACTCTGAAATTTCAAAACGGCCCAGCGCGCGCAACTTCAGATTTCCCGAGACGATAAGTGATATACATTCACCATTGATCAATACGCCGCGATTCAGGGCTACCCGCAGGGCGTTCGGTCCGCGTTGGATGACTATTGCACGTGGCTCCTTTACCAGTAGTTCGCGCATATACGGCTCAAATGCACCCAGCGTGCCGTTCTTGCCAATGCCGCTGATGATGTAGTGAAACTCCATTGTTGCACCCAGTTTATTCTGGATGTCCTTCTGGTAGCGTTCCGCCGCGTTGTGCGCCCTTCTGATGGCCAGAGAGCGATTTTTATCATCCAGTGCCTGTTTTACCGTCGCCAGGTTAATAGGATTTACCAAGGTTGTAACCATCTGGTCGATTACATCGTTCTCGTCAGCGGTGCTACCCAACTGCAATTGTTGTGAGAGTGCTCGTAGTCCCCGCACTTTAATGAGTTTGCGTGTCAGTGGCACAATGAAATTGGTAATCAGGGATTGTTCTGGACTTTCCCACCCCGTTTCACCAGAAGATTCCTCGAGAAAGAAAAATCGCACATGGCCGACCCAGTCAAGATTGGCGTATTGATTCTCCACCATCGCCTGATACTGAGCCTTCACGGTATTTCCACCGCCCACCGCGATCGTAAAATACTGGCGTTTGTATTGACCCCAGGCAGCGAAACGATCACCTTCCCACCAACTCCGATATTTTTTTGCCATGATACTGGCAGCCTGCTGCGCGGCCACTGGTAAGTCTGGCGAGATACTGACGTGGATGCCAGCTTCCTCCTGTACCAATATGGGCGGCTTGTCCCTTGCTTCAAGCCCGAGTGTCCGGCGCGCCAGCTCCGTTGTGGACTGAATATGCTGTTTTATGGCCCTTGGCCCCATGGTCCATCCTCTGCTGGGCTGATTGGTCTGTGTCTGTTGAGCGTTGCACTGCTGCGGTAGTTGGCAGCAATTGTGTTGACCGTGACAGGTTAAATTAGAATTTGCACAATAGTGTTGACGGTGGCCCGCGTTTTTCAGGGTTTTGTGACGCAGGTCAACCCTGCGGGGAATACACTGATCAACTGCCAGAGAAAAGGGGGGGAAGGGGTGGCCTGATTTTAGATGGAAATCAGGCCACCCCTTTGAATACGTGCTTAAAGTTGCGAGCAGTCCACGGGGTCCATAGCGTTGATCCAGTCGCGAATCAATTGAACGCCCTCGGTGTGGATGATACTGCGGCCAATCTCTGGCATGCGTACCTCGGTTTCATTCGAATCCATACGGTAGTCCATGATAGAAGCCGCCGCGTCACCCGGGACGATATCGTAGTTAAGATCACCTGCACCGTCGCCAGCGGCCACCGGCGGCTTGCATTCGCCCACTTCGGTACCAAACGAGCGGTAGTACTCCAGGTACAAGCCCGATGTATCAGCTGCGCCGATAAGGGGTTGGTGGCAGTGGGCACAATTGATATCGAGATAACCCCGCGCGCGATCGTTCAGATCGGCGCTGGTATCTTCCCATAGGGGAATTGTGTCGATGGTGTCTGTGTCACTCGGGGCACCGACCAATATCCCTTGTTCGGTCCAGTAGTCCAGTTGATTGGCTGTGCCGCTGTCATAAGCAAAGTCTTTGTTGAGTAAACGCGCCTTGGGCCCTATGGGGATGAGTTTGTCCTCGCTGTGGCAATTGGCACAGTTGTTGGTGTTGGGAATGACATAGTTGGTGGATTGCTGCTCGCCATTGATATCGATCCAGCTCACGGCTTGTGTGCCACCCGTGACCGTCAGAGCAGCGTCCATCTTGTCCTGATTCCAGATATACGGCAGTGCGACCCATCCTTCCTTGCGATGAATCAAGAGGCGTGTTTCGACAATATCCTGCTCGCTGCTGTCATCGCGCAAGTCCGCCTGAATAGTGAAGGTCTTGGTGATGATGGTGCCCACCGGGAAATCGAATACTTCCTGCGAGCGGTATACAGCCTGTGTACCCTCAGGGACGAACAGGAAGCGATACTTGTTGGCGTAGTCCGTGAACAGAGGGGTGGTCAGGTCATACATAATTCCGCCACTGTTCGGATCGGTCAGCGGATTCGTGGCCTCGGCAAAGAGGCGGTAATCCGACAAATTTGGGCAGTCAGCGACAAACGCATCTGTGTTTATGCCGCTACCCTCAGCGCCGCAAAGGGCGGCTGTATCGATGGCTGGGTCGTCAGGGTTATTCGGATCTACTGGTGGTTCCAGCACGATGGGCGGGAGTGATGCATGGCGGCAATTGAAGTATTGTGGATCAGTGGCAACAGCGGGATCGTAAGGAAGACCGCCCAATATCACCGAAATGTTGAATCGACCGAAACTGTTGTCGGCGCCGTTGCCCACGATGCAAATGGCCTGACTTTCACTTAAGCCGTCTGGAAATTCGACCAACAGGCCTGCATCGGTACCTACGCCGGAACTATCGTAAAAGATGTCGGAATTCTCACCGACGACCAGTCCGACAAGTGCTGCGTTCCCTTGGGGATCGGTGGCATTGTTGCTCATCGTGTTGTCGTGGATGAAGATTTTTTCCGGTACAGGATCGTACGTTGGCTTGCTGACATCCAGGTCAACAAAGTAGTAGCTGACGATGAGAACAGCGAAGGAGGTATTGCCAGTGATTGTGTTACCGAATGCTTCGATATCGTCATTGGCCATGACCATGAGACCGGTACCTGCGGGCACCTGCCCGACAATATTGCCTTGCGGGGCGAAGTTAGGCTCGTTGTTATCCACGATTCTGTTATTGAATACGCGGGTGGCCTCGCCGCCCTGAACCGGCGGGCCGGGCAGGTCAAATACAAGAATCCCGCCGGTATTGCCGGTAGTGTTATTGTCGTATACGTCAGCGAATTTGGAGTTTTCAATTTCAATACCGGCTACGTTTTCGTGTACATAGTTACGGCGCACGATGATATTCTCGGACTGGCCCACATAAACCCCGGCATCGCTGGCGCCGCGCACCTCGCTGTCCTCAATGAGTACGTTCCGGGCTTGCACCGGGTACAGTCCGTAGGCACCGTTATTTTCATCGGGGCCATTGGTCCATTCTACTCGCACACGGCGGATAGTAACGCCATTGGTGCCCTCTATCTTTATGGCATCCCCCGGCGAGTTTTCCACTGCGAGGTCTTGTACCACAAAGTTGTTGCCGGTAGCCAAAATGCTCTGGGCACCGGTGGTTTGGCCGCCAAAGCGTAGCACCGTGCCCGCTGCGGCATCCATCCCGGTGCCGCGTAACACGATATTATCGACGCTGACGCTCAACTCGCCAACAAAGTCATAGGTACCTGCTGGCAATTCGATGATGGTTTTTGGCTGAGCGGTAATCAGGGCCTCCAGGGCCCTGGTCTCAAGATCTGCACCGGGCTGCAGTTCAACCACTGTATATTCGGGAAATTCAGGGTCGACGGGGATGCCCGGGTTATTTGCACTGTCGCTGCCGTCCGAGCAGGCCCACAGCAGTGAGAGACCAAACAGCAGAGTGAGCAGATTTATCGGAGCTTTATTCTTATCGTGGATGCGGGGCATGATTCCTCCAGAAAAACAGAAAGACGATGGCACGGCCAGTATAGCAATATCACTGAGTTCAGGTAGGGAATTTTTGCCCCATGCACCCCTATCGTGCACCCCTGTCGTGCACCCCTGTCGTGCACCCCTATCGTGCACCACTATACAGCAGCCTGCACCGCGACTGGAAGTTCTCCAGCAAGCGATCAATCCGCCCCAGTGAGCCCAGACGCTCGTGAAGAATTGCCTGAGCGTCCTCGTACAGTTTCATGTCCCAGTGATTTTTCTCACGAAACTCTGTTGTCAGCTCGGCCCCCAGTTCATCGAACACAGCCTCTACCCGTTTTGCCAGGCTTCCCTCCCGCTCGGGAGTTTCGTTTTGGTGAACATATGATAGGTCTATGGTAGAAAAAAACTTCACCAGATGATCTTCAAGTAGCAGCATACTCTCGTCGTAGCGCTCGACGATCACAAGCAGTGGCGTTCTGGTTAACAGCGCTACACTGTCCATATATGCTTGTTCGTCGATCTCACTGTTAGCGGTGCCAGCGCAGAAGCGGCAGTGGAAATTACGAATTATTGGACCCACGTCGGGTTGCATTCGCCACCGGACATAGTCGGCAAACGACAGCCTCTTTGCTTGAATGGCGCCAGGCGTATCGGCCTCCTGACGGCGCTCAAAATCGTAGACTGAACGCGCCCTGTCGATGGGATGCCGCAGGGCGATAATGGGCAAAACGTGAAATCCCTCCGAGACCGGGAGCGGCAGCTGCACATGATGACTAGAGATGGCTGATAGCTCTGCGTGATGTTCGATATAGGGGCCCAGGAATGACGCGCCCTGACGCATACTCGCATCGTCCCAGTGCTGTATGAACTGCGATCCAAACTGTCGCTGCAGGCTCCAGTCCAGAGTGCTGCCCGCATTTTTGAACAGATGGCAATGCACAATAACCGGCCGCGGTCCAGTCGCACTCGAGTGCCCTTGAGATCGATTTTCGCCAAGGACTTTTTGCAGTGCAGCTCGAATGGTGGCGGCGCTGAACTGCTCCCTGATTACCTGTCGGCTATTGGTAGAAATTTTTTGCCACAAGAATTTATCGGAATATAACTCAATGACTTTTCTGGCAAACTCTGTCTCGCTGTCAGAGATTAGCGCATTGTGTCCATCGGTGAGCTGCATTCCTTCGGCACCGATGCTGGTTGTCACAACGGGCAAGCCGTAGGAAAAGCTCTGTCCGATCTTCCCTTTGATTCCTGCTCCATGCAGCAGCGGAGAGACAAAAACCCTGCTGTCGTTGAATAAGTCGGACACATCCTCCACGTACCCGGTCACAGTGACAGCGCTTGATGCCATCGCTTTAAGTCTTTCGGTCGGGTCACTGCCTACAATGGTCAGGTGCATGTCCGGGATCTTTCTCCGGATGAGAGGAAGAATGAATTCAATGAACCAAACAATGCCTTCTTCATTGGGCGGGTGAGCGAAGCCCCCGATAAACAACAGACCGTGTCTCTCTTCGAAGCTATTAACACAGGGTTGCAGGGAATGAATATTGGAAACTACCGCAATTTTATCGGCAAATGGCTCCGTTGCGAGTAGTTTCTGCTCGGCCGGACTGACAACAAAGGTGTTGTCGGTCTCCTCGGCTAGGAAAAACTCGAGATTCTTCCATTGCTGGACCTCCAGCTCAAGGCGTCGCTGTTCACGGACGAAATGCAGATCCACAGTGTCAAAAATAGTCCTGGCCCTGGAATATTTCTTGACGAGATGCAGATATTTTTTGGCAGTTGCCGGTCGTGACATGAGAATGACATCGAGGTTATTGCCGTGCTCCTTGATAAAATCTTCAAAATTCAGTTCGCCGTAGTAAGTTTCGACTCCGAGGTCCTGTAACGTTTTGGTATATTTGCAATCAAAGGTGAGATCATCTGGCCAGAATGAAACCTTGTAATGCATGTCCTGCAATATCTGCACCATGTTGAGCATGCGCAAAGAGCCGGAATCCCGATCAAAGGTTGGAACGTGATGGTCTATGATGAGAATATGCTGGCCGCCATTTTTCTCTCTCGCCCTGACGAGACCGTCGGCGCTGTGGACATGTTGACTGTCCAGTACGTCCTGCCATTTAGCCACAAATTTGTGGCGATTGATCTCCTGATAGCGCTTGTAGCCGGAACTTGTCTCCTTGCCTGCTGAGGCGCCACCATAGTGCACAACCCGAGCAGCGGGTTGGAAAATGACCTTGTAGTTCAGGGCGCGAACGGCAAAACACAGGTCTGTGTCCTCGTAATAGGCGGGAGCATAGCGTTGATCAAATCCGCCGATTGATTCCCACAGTTGGCGCGGCAGCATCAGGCACGCACCGGAACAGTAATCAACCGCTCTACGATATGAATATTGTGGCAAATCAGGGTTATCGCCATGGCCATAATTACAGCCTGTTCCGTCACGCCAGACGATGCCGCCCGCTTCCTGCAGGGAACCGTCCGGATAAACGAGCTTGGCCCCGACGATACCAGTGCTGGCGTCAGAGAACGGTGACAACATAGCGTCGAGCCAGCCCGGGCTTACCTCAGTGTCATTGTTCAGGAGTAGAAGGTAGTCACCACGCGCACTTTTTGCTGCCTGATTACAGGCGTTAACAAACACTTCGTTAGTCTCATTGCTGATGACTCGAATGCCTTGCATGGCAGCCAGTAATTGTGGAGTGATATCCGTCGAATGGTTATCAACCACGATGACTTCATAGCTGCCGTCGGTATGTTGGTAAATCGACTGCAAACACTTATAGGTAAAATGCCAGTTGTTAAAAACCGGAATAATAATGGTAACAGCAGGGCTTTCTGACTCGGGAAAGACCAGAGTCTCCCAGGGCGAGGCATTTTCCGCGATGCCAGTTACCTGCTGAGGCAGCCGGGCAATCGATGATTCAGTCTCCATACCAGGGTGTTGCGTGGATCCAATTTCATCCCCAATAGGGAGGCCAGGTGTCGCTTTTTTGCCCCCCGTCATTACATACACCAGGTGCTTGCATTGTTGCAGGACCCTACGCCGCACGGTGCTTTCAGGAAATAGTTGTTCGATGGTCTCCTGATATTTCTTGTAGACACGCCACGGCGGGCTCCCTACGAATTGCGTGATGTCATCTTCCAGCTGTTTGACCCGCGAGTTCCTATCATCGATTTGGGACTCCCTATCCTTGATTTGAAATTGCAAATCTACGATCGTGGACTGCAGCTCGGGAAGTTCTCTGGTCTGGATGCTATAAAGATATTCGGTATTGGCGATATACCGGTATTCCCTGAAAATAATGTCCGTCTCAAACTGCTGCTTGATACGTTTCAGGTCCGCTTCGTACCATGCGGGTGTATACTTTTCTTCATCAAGAGATCGAGATGCGAGTACATCCTTGTTATAAAAAAGTGACTGACTCGCCTCAAACATGCGGTAGAGTTCGTCCATGTCGTCCAGGTCTTTCGGAGTTGCAAGCTCCTGTTCGGACACTTTGCACAACAGTCGATAATAATCGGCAACAATTTTAAAGCACTGCGCGTCAAGTTCCTGATCTGAAACCTGGTGATGACGCATATCTCGATCGAGAAATCGCGACAATTCTTCTGAGCGTTCGTCTGAAAAAATGGGTAGTTCGAGGCCGGCACTGCGAAATACCCGGTCTACGCTAGGTCGTGGATGATGTAGGAGGGATTCGAATCTGATGAAGCCTCGCGGTAGTCGCCTGGTATTTCGCTCTGCGTCCAGCGTGTATTGCATCCAGAGGATCAGCGATTTCTCGGTTGAAAAGCCGTTCCGTTGCGCCAGCGAATGGGCGATCTCCAGTGGATTGCGAATAACCAGTGCAAAGTGCGGTATGACGCCTTCTGTGGCAAATAGCGGCAGCCACAGCGGTAACAGCCTGCATAGTCTGGGATCCTTTAGCGCGGATAGCTGATTTTCGGTGATATCAGTGCGTAGAAACGTACGGATATCTTTGAGTAGTTGACTGTCCGCAAACCTGTCCTGCCAGTTTTTCGGCAGAGGAAAGCTATCGTCCCAGGACGTGTTCAGTGTTTCCAGGATGCAATCATTCGCCAGCACGACATACTTGTTTTCGAAAAACCCCTTGGGGTTATCAGGTTGTGTCTCGAGCATTTTGGTGCCGAGGTTTACCCCCATAAGGTCGAGAATACCGGTAAATGCGGACGTGCCGCTGCGATGCATTCCCAATACAACAAGACAATTCTTCATAGATGCTATGTTAGGCGCTTCAGGTGTTTTTTTAGTGGGTAGTTCCCTATCACTAACCAACAGGGGAGTACGCGAAAAATACTACATCAAATCTAACACTGCGAGACGTGTTGAAGGGTATATTTTCTGACAATTTGCAAATTGTCGCCCAAAAAAACAGGAATGGACCGTTGAGGGCCACAATAGACTCATTTTGTCAAAGAAATACACAACCGACTAAAGAACAGACTGGGGTTCAATTCGGGAAAGGGGCTTCGCGAATCCGGTCTGGGGCAGGTGGTTGCGGCTGGCGTTTGGGGCCGATCGCGTTATCCGGGCATCCCGGCAGCAGCAAGCGCCAGCCCGTGGCTAGCGGCGGCAAGCGCTTTTAACCGGTGTTGTTGGCTAAGGGTAGCATCCGAAACTGCTGCCATTTTGCTCGTCTTGGTTTCATCCCAGGGACGATAGACCGAATTTTGCTTGTAGGCTTCGTCTGTGATTTCTATTACCAGTGGTTCCTTTTTTGCCGACATCACGCCATCCTCCGACTTGCCATGCCCGATTGAATGACGGGCTGAAGAACTTCACGAGCGATCCTCTTTTATTGTTCACTCGAGTGCCAAGAATATGCTTTTCCTAAAACGTAGGAACGGTATGGTGGTACCCATATGAGGTAGTCGATGTATCGGGCGACTGTGTTGTCAAGGGCGACTGTGTTGTCAAGGGCGACTATGTTGTCAAGGGCGAGTTAAGTTCGGCCACCAGCGCCATGCGTTGAATCTGGGTCATGAAATGCCAGGGCACGACTAACAGCTGCTGCAAATCGGCGGCTGGCACCGGCCTGCTAAACAGATAGCCCCGCATGATACTAACCCCATTCCCGGCGAGAAATTGGTACTCGCCTTCAGTTTCCACACCTTCTGCCACGGTCCGCAGATTAAGGCTTTTGGCCATTGCGATGATAGCTTTCACTAACCTGGCCGCGTCTTTGCGCTTGTCGCAATCAAGCACGAAACTGCGATCGATCTTGATTTCATCCAGAGGGTGGCGACTCAGGTAACTAATGGGTGCATGATTCGTCCCGAAATTTTCCAATGACAGGTAGACGCCAGTGTCCTTGAGTTCCTGCAAGAATTTGAGGACGTTGCTATCATTGTCCATTAAAATTACCTCTGAGAGGCCGAGTTCCAACATCGAAGGTGATAGATTGGCAGACTGTAATACCTCTCTTAGGCGAGTTACAAAAGCGGGCTTGAATTGTTGGGGTGAGATATTTATCGCTATCCTGGGTAGTTCCAGGCCTAGCTCTTTGAACACTTTCATTTGGCGACACGCCTCCACCAGCACCCAGTCACCAAGCTCCCATATCAGTCCCATTTTTTCTGCGAGATCGATAAACCGGGCAGGGGAGACCAGCCCGAATTCTGCATGTTCCCATCGCAGCAGGGCTTCGGCGCAGATAATAGAGCCATCGGTAGTATCGACCTGGGGCTGGTAATGCAGGCAGAACTGATGGCGCTCCAGCGCCTTACGCAGCTCTGATTCCATTTTCAGGTCATCCTGACCGGTGGCCAGCATATCATCCGAATAGAAGAGAAAATCACTGCTGCTAGTCAATTTGGCATGATGCATTGCAGTGCAGGAAGATCGGAGCAGGTCCTCAGCGTCCATGCCATTGCGTGGCGCCACTGCAATGCCAATACTTGGATTTATCACCAACTCATGGCCCTGGATCGTCATGGGTTCAACAAGCCTGTCGATGACGCGTTGGGCTACTAACCCGGCCGCGTCAATGCCATCGAGCTGGCTCAGAACCACGGCGAACTCATCGCCACCAAGACGGGATACATTCAAACCTTCATCTGAATTCACGTAATGCGCGAGTACGTCACTGCTGCGCAGGCAGCCCACCAGACGTTTACCAACCTCTTGTAGCAGGAAGTCTCCGGCGCTGCGACCCAGCGACTCGTTGATGCGATGGAATTGGTTCAGATTGATAAATAGCAAGGCCAGCGGTTTTGCGCTACGCGCACACACGCGCAGCAGCAACTCAAGTTGTTCCGTAAACAACTGACGATTGGGCAAAGCGGTCAAGCGGTCGTAGTTGGCCAGTCGATGCAATTGTTCTCTGGTCGCGCTGATTTCTTCAGTCGCCTTGCTTAGTTCCTGTTCACGCATAGAAAGCTGGGACGCTCTTTCGTCCGCCTTCAACATGAGGAGCTTGTTCTCGAGCCCGACTTCGTACTTATGCTGGGCAGAATCCTCCATTACGCCATGAAGTACTTTGGCGATATCCTGGAACTCACCATCAGAGCTGTCATCCCTACCATTTTTGTTTTCGCCGGCCAGGATTTGATGGGCCAGTTGTGACAGATCTGAGAGGGGTGCTAAAGTTCGTCGAGTGATCAAGTAGATGAGTATCACACAAAGCAGTAGCAGTATCAGGCTACCAAGAAATACATGCCCGACAGCAGGTCGTATATCACGCAGTAATATACTGCGATCAACAGCCAATTGTATGTACCCGATCACGACCAGGCTGTTGTTTTCACCCGGTTCGATTGACGCGTCTGCAAATTCTGATAAACCCAGGCCTTTAGCAACAGGATTGACATTCGAAAAAACCGGTGTTGTCAAATAAAGTGCCGAATCGCTCGCTACCAGCGAAGACCAGAAGTCAGGTCTATATTGCATACGCCCCCGGTCAACAGCTATCAAACCGGTTTCTGTTACCGACAAATTTTTTCGCAGCGATTTCAGTGAGGGGAGTTGACCCGGAGTTGTACTGCTTAGGTCTAACCTTGCCAGTACCTCGCCAAGATTACTGTAGGCAATAGCGGCTGAGACCGCTCTGAATTTTAGTAAGTCACCCAGAACGTGTTTTAGCCCGGATTCATCCTGGCGATAAAAGTAAAACTGCAGCTCAGGACGATCCAGCACACGTGCCGTAACCCCATCAACAAGTTTATCCAGGGCGACCTGATACTCTCTCTGGGCTACATAACCTGTCGCAATGCAGCTCAAAAATAACCCGGAAAAAACAAAAATAATAACGACTTTTTTGACGATAGTCATTTCAATGGTTCCTCATCCATTGAAGGATAGATGTGACCTCTCATCGACAAGGAGGCCTCCCTAAGCGGTCCGCCACCACAGCTATACATATGACAGTTTGCCCAAAATTTCTGACGCATCACTATAAAGCATGCGGCTTGCAGAGTCATCGCTGGAGTAACAGACTGTGAGCAAGTCGTGAGAATCGCTACTCCGTTATCTGGTAATAGTCATTGCAGTCGCTATGATGACAACCTAAATTAGTCGTATTGCTTTTATGTAAGTCAGGATATGTCGATGGAGGTAGGAGTAAAGTCGATTGCGGCGCTGGCTTGGCTATTGGCCTTTTGGCTGGCTGCGACTTCGGTATGGGCCGCTAGTGGACATCATGTGCCAATTTCTCTCGTTGGCGCGACGCTACTGAATCTGGGTTCCTTCGCATTGCTGCGCTGGATACTGCTTCGTACTCTGCCATCCCCGGCAGATGTTTTGCACCTGGCGTGCATATTCCTGTTTTTCAACCTGCGAGTGGACGAAACTCTGGCGATCTGGAGCGTTCCGCTCGATCTGCAGGGCGTATTCACGTTCAGTCGTGTAGGGGCAACGTTGCTGTTGCTTCTTGCTTTTTGCATCAACGCAGGGTCTCTGGCCGTACGGGGCCGTGGACTCCATACACGCGAAGTGATCGCACTGTTGCTGGTGCCCTGCCTGTTCAATTGGCTTTTACTGCTGGCGTCTCCGGCCTTGCCAGCACAATCACTACTGTTGCGAGTATTGGTGGTACTC
>Ga0163152_10005291_pt1 | contig 15252 bp, 16 predicted proteins | sample OliLakLV19MP8IB2_FD_148635 | JGI IMG/M metagenome (GOLD analysis project Ga0163152, IMG submission 148635) | Freshwater microbial mat bacterial communities from Lake Vanda, McMurdo Dry Valleys, Antarctica - Oligotrophic Lake LV.19.MP8.IB-2 | ecosystem: Environmental > Aquatic > Freshwater >... | reverse complement strand
CCTCGAAGCGGCGCGCTTCGAGGACGAATGGACGCAGACGCTGCTCGCGCCCGGAGGCTCCACCGTCTCGACGCGCGAGCAGTCCGTCACCCGCGATCGCGAATATTCGAAGCTCGAAGGTAGCGCCACCGCCGGCCCGTGGAAGTCGATGCGTGCGACCGTAGGCGCGTCCGCGGAGAGCGAGTCGTTCGACGTGGTGAAGAGCCGGGCCGTCGACTCGCCGCTCCTGGATGATCGCTCGCGCGAGCGCACGACGCTCTTCGCGCGGTTGCGCTCACGACCGGTCGCCGGCTTCACCGTCGAAACGCGTGCGAAGACGTTCGACGAGGAGCGTGACCTCGGCGACTCGACTCCGTCTCACCGGGGCTCCGAGCTTCGCGGACGAGCGAGCTACTCCCGGAACGGCGGCTCTGTCTTCGCCGTTGCCGCCGTGACGGACGACGACTACGACCTCGCCAAGCTCCCCGCCGATGCGCAGGGCCTCGGCTTCCTGCCGATCGAGCTCGACGGCCGCTCGTGGATCTTCAGCAACGGCGTCACCGTGCCGTTCCGCAAGGGCTGGCGCGCCTCGGCGACCGCGACGCAGGTCGTCCACGCAAAAGACTTCGACTCGCGCCTCCTCGACGTCGCACTGGACGTCGGTGGAGCGCTGAGCGATCGGCTGCGACTGTCGGCCGGCGTGCGCCGGCTCGACTGGCAGGACGACCGTGCACCGTGGGGCGATGCAAGCGCGACGGTCGGCTTCGCTCTTCTGAGCGGGTCCCTCTAGGTTTTGCGGGTGGACTGCCCCTGGGAAAGTTTCGCGCAGGCGCCTCCTGCGTTCTGCGAGGAGGCGCTATGTGCGTGGGTGCGCGAGCCCGCGAACACCTGGTCGAACCTCGCGTTCGTCGTGGTCGCGATCGCGATGTATTGGGCGACGCGAGCCGCGGACCGCCATCTCCGCCCGATCGCCCACATCACGCTCATCACCGGGATCGGATCGGCGCTCTACCACGCGTCCGGAACGGCGTGGGGGGAGCTCCTCGACTACACCGGGATGCATCTGGGCGGCGCGTTCATGCTCTCCGTGTGCATCCAGAGGTGGACCGGATTGCGAGGCGTTCGGGCGCGCGTCCTGTTTTGGGGGCTGTTCGCCACGGCAATCATCCCGGGCATCGTCGCGCCGACGCTATTGCGAGCCGTCTTCGCGCTCGACGGAACGCTCTGCAGCCTCCTCGAAGGCGCACTCTTCTTCACGCGGGCGCGTGCACGCCGCTACAGGTGGCTCCTACTGACGTGGGCGTTCTTTCTCCCGGCGATGGTGCTCTGGACCCTCGACGAGCAGCGCGTCTGGTGCGATCCGCAGCGCCACTGGATCTCGGGTCACGCGCTCTGGCACGTGCTCAACGCGATCGGGTTCTACGCGGCGTTCCTCTACTACCGGCAGTTCGACGTTCTCCGCGACTGACCCTCACGTGGCGGGATGCGGAACGAACACGACGGGAAGCTCGATGCGCTTGAGCACCCCGAACGCGGTGGAGCCGGACGCGAAGCCGTCGAGGACGTGGCGACCGTGCGTTCCGACGACGAGGAGGTCCGCGGGAAGCGCCTTGGCGATCTCGAAGAGCGGATCGCTGAGCCGGCCCCACTCGGGGCGGACCACGAACGAGAGCGAGCCGTTGCCGGGAAGGGTGCCGACGGCGGTTCGCAGATCCGCTTCGACGCGTGCGCGGATCTCCTCGGGCGGAGATTCGAGATCGTAGGGAGCGTCGATCCCGCGCCGCTTGATCTCGGCCGGCGGCCAGAAGAGATGCACCGCGCTCACGTCGCACGGTCCACGCGCGCGAAGAGTTCGCACAAACGCGATCGGCGCCGGTTCGCGGAGGTCCATCGCGGCGACGACGCGCAGCGAGCGCTTTCCGCTCGCCCATTCCCGGATGCCGGGAAGAGAGCCCGGGAGCACGAGGACGGGGCACGGCGCCGCGCGCACGGTGCGCTCCGCGACGCTGCCGAGCAGCCAGCGTGCGGCGCCGCGGCGACCGTGCGTCCCCATGACGATGAGCTGCGCGTTCTCGCGCGTGGCCGCATCGACGAGGACGTCCCAGGGACGTCCGCTGTCCAGAAGCTGCGACGTCACCGGCGCCCCGCGGGCGGAGAGCTCCGTTGCCTTGGCGCCGAGCCGAACCGTGAGCGCATCGCGCACCCCAACCTCGAGAGCGGACGCACGCTCGGCGAGCGTCAGGGCGAATGGACCGAAGTCGGGACCCGCGATGGCCTCGAGCGGAAGGCGTTCGATGACGTGCACGAGGATGACGGGCGCGTCGAGCTGCCGGCCGAGATCGCAGGCCGCCTCACACGCGGCGTCGCTCGCGTCGGAAAAGTCGACGGCACAGACGATCGGCCGGCTCATGGCTCACACCGCCATTCTTGGTTCGGGTCGACTCGTGGTCTCGCACTCCAGGCAGCGAGGCGCCTCGGGAATCGCCTCGAGCCGGCCGTCGACGATGCGGTCACCGCACGCGGTGCACCTTCCCCACGTCTCCTCCTCGATTCGAGCGAGCGCCGCGTCGATCCGCATCACCTCGTGGTGCTCGGATTCGGCGAGCGCTTCAAGCACCGTGGCAGCCGATCGCTCGGCCCCGCGATCGAGCACGTCCGGCTCACGCTCGGACAACAGCTCGTCTTCGTCCTGGACGTTGCGGAGGCGCGCGATCGTGAGCGCGGTGCGTCGTGCTTCGAGGAGCGCTTTCAGGTGATTCCTGCGTCGCGTGTTCATCATGGTGTCCTCCAACAGCTCCAACAGCGTCAGACCCTGCGGCCTTCTTCGGGAATCCCGATCTTGCCCGCGGCGCCACCGAAGGCCTGATCGCGCAGCAGGTCGCTCGTCGTGAGGATGCCGACGAGCTCGCCGCCCGAGAGGACCGGCAGGCACCCGAGCTTCCGGTCGACGAGCAGACGCGCCGCGGCCGACAGAAGCGTGGACGGGGTCGCCGTCACGACACGCGTGGACATGACTTCGCTGACGGCCATGTTCCAGGCTTTCGAGACACCGTGGTTCGCCGCGGCGCCCAGCACGTCGCGCTCGGACAGGACACCAGCGAGCCTGCCGTCGCGAACCACGAGGAGATGGCGGATGCACGACAGGCGCATGTACGAGCGGGCCATGCCGAGGCGCATGTTCTCGCCGACACTCACGAGCTTGCGCACCATGAGATCGCTCACGGTGCGCGCGCGTTTCCGCGCCGGCGAGGCACGCGTGCGCGTTCGTTTCATTTGGTGCCCGCCAGGAAGCGGATGAGGTCGACGTAGGAGATGATCCCGACAGGGCGATCCCCTTCGTCGACGACCGGCACGGCGCCGATCCTCTCGTCCACGAGCATCTCGGCGATCTCGGAAACCGGCGTGTCGAGCGAGGCACGCAGCGGATCCGGGGCCATCACATCGGAGGCGCGGCTCTCGCTATCCTCGTGACGACCGCGCAGCGCTTCGACCGGATCGCCAATCGCCGATCGGATGTCGCGATCCGACAGCATGCCGACGAGCTTCCCGAGCTCATCGACGACGGGCAGATGGCGCACGCCGAGCTCCGCCATCAATGCGGCCGCTTCGAAGAGAGACGCTTCCTCTAGAACAGTCTGTGGATCCGGCGTCATGACGACACGAGCGGTCGGCGGCGTCTTGGCGAGCCGGGGCGTGGTCTTCTTGGTGGTCCGCTTCGCTTCGGTCTTCCGGAGAGTCGTCATTCGCACCTCGTGTGTTGGGAGAGTGGGTCATTGGAAGAGGCATGCCGCGGAGCGTGGCGAAAACCGTCGTGGAAACGCGTATGCGTTCCGCAACCCGCTACCGCATGGTGACGTCCTTCCGGTGCGGCGTTACACGCACCGACCGCGGGGCTCGCAACTGCGTGGATTCGCGAGCCCCCCGGACGGCACGGAGCTTCCAATCGTTTCATCCATGAAGACGGCAAGCGTGCGCGAGGTAATGTCGCGAAAGGTTCAGACAGCGAGAATCGACGAGGATCTCGAGCTCGCAGCACAGCGGATGTTGTGGTCCGGGATCCGGCACATGCCGGTGGTCCAGGCGAACGGCGTCGTTTGTGGCGTGCTCAGCCATCGCGACGTGCTGGAGCGGATGGCGATGGTGGCGGACGCTCAGTCGCTGGGGCACACGAGCGCCCGCCAGCTCGTGTCCCACGCGATGCGCGTTCCCGCCGTGACGATCTCGCCGGACGACCCCGTCGGCGCAGCCGCGCGCGTGATGGCCGATCGCAAGCTCGGCTGCCTTCCTGTCGTCGAAGACGGCGCGCTCGTGGGAATCGTGACGACGATCGACCTGCTTGCAGAGCTCGGGATGTCGGAGGCGATTCGCGAGGTCACGGCGTCGCCGCGCGTCGCCGATGTGATGACGCGAGATCCCGCGACCGCGACACGTGACGAGCCGTTGGCGCGTGCGATCGAGAGGATGCTGGAGCTCGGGGTGCGCCACTTGCCCGTCGTCGACGCGAACCTCCACGTCGTGGGAATCGTCAGCGACCGCGACGTGCGGACCGCGATCGGCGATCCGTGCTTCCACGGCGACGACCCTCGGTCGGAAACGCGGGACGTCGGCCAGATCATGACGCTGTCGCCGTTTCTACTGCACCCGGAGGAGCCGATCACGAAGGCCGTCGGACGTCTCGTCGACGAGCGGGTCGGCGCGCTTCCGGTCGTCGACGCGAAGAGTCGGCTCGTCGGCATCGTGAGCTACCTGGACGTCCTGCGCTTCCTGCGCGGCTCCCGCATCTGGGGAGAAGCCCGGACATGAAGACGAACACTCGATTCTTCGTTGCCTGGGTCGCTCTCTCGGCACTTGGCATGGCGACGGGCGTCCTGATCGCAGCGCAGATCGTCGTCCTCGCGTTCACGCGCGGCGACTTCCTGCGCGGCATGCCGAGCGGTTTCCCTCTGATCGCGGTCATGCTCGTCGCCGGCGCGGGTCACGGGTTGGCGATGGGTGCGGCGCAGTCGGTACTGCTTCGCGCACGCATCGGCGTAAGCCCCCTCCGATGGACACTGGTCACGGGCGCCGTCGCAGCGGTGGCGTGGATGCTCGGCGCGTCGTTCAGCCCCTTCGACCGAGACCCGTGGACAGTGACACGACAGGCCGAAGCGATCGTCATCAGCGGAGCTTGTCTCGGAGCGCTCGTCGGAGCGGGTCAGTGGCTCGTGCTCCGCCGGCATGTCTCCTTCTCCTATGCCTGGATCCCGATCAACTCGCTTGCGTGGATCGCGGGAACCGGACTCGGCGCCGTCGGGATCGCGATGTTTCCTTCGGATCCGACGCCACTGCAGGTCGCGATCGGAACGGCGCTCGCGACGCTCGTGCCCGGAGCCGCCGTCGGCGCGCTCACGGGAGCGATCCTCCTCGCCTTCACGTGGTCGCCCCGTCGCGCCGTAACAGCGACTCAGGAATGAGGTGTCCCGGTGAGGGTGCGGTAGAGGCTCGCGAGCTGTTCGTCGTCGAAGTTGTCCCATCCGGCGCACGTGTCGCGCTCGATCTGCTGAACGTCGCAGGACAGCGGAAGGTCCTGGACGACCTGCCGCGCGAGCTGCCAGCGGTTTGCGAGGTCCTCGAGCTCCTCACGCGTCGACGGGTCCCGCGTCTTCACGATCCACCGATACCTCCGCGCGAGCTCCGCGTCGGTGTACTGGTGAAAGCCGGAACAGCCGATGCCGAGTTTGCCGGCAACCGAGCAGAACGAATGCTCTTCGTCGACGAGCGTCATGACCATCTTTCGGATGGCTTCGACCAGCGCGTCCCTCTTCAACGTCTGCATGTGCATCTCCTTTTCGTCAGCGCTCATTCCGGTTCCGGTTCGTCGAGGTAGCGCACATGGCAGGCGACACACGTCGCCGTCATCTCGCCGAACGCTCGCGCCATCCGCGCGTCGTCGCTGTCGCGCGCCGCTCTCGCGAGCGCATTCGCGCGCGTGGAAAGCTGTTCCTGAAGCACGAAGAACTCCTCGGGGATGCCGGCGTTTGCGTCGGAGAGTGCGAGAGCGCGCCCAATGTGCGGCTCCAGGGCCATGCGCTCGGCGGCGTCCGCAGCGTCCTCGCGCTCGAGAAGAACGACGAGCATGACGAGCTCGGTCATCTCCTGAGCATGTGCGTCCATCTTCGTGTCGATCACGTTACGCACGGCGGGATGGAGCATGCGGTCGGGACGTTTCGTTCGTGACGGCGTGGTCGCCACACCGGTCAGGCCGGCCAGAACAAGAAGGAGCAGTGCGGATCGCATACCGGATCCATGTGCAACGCGCGTGCGTGCGCAGGAGCCCGCTCTCCGGTGTCCTTGTTACGAAAGGACCACGGCGCCGCCGTGCGGGGCACGGCCAGGTAGCGGTGCCGATTGACTGCGTGGCGTTTCTCCGCGGCACGGCAGGTGCACAGCGAATCCACATGAAACCGACACTCATCGCAAAGCAAGGCAGCCGCTCGAGCTGGAGCTGCACCGGCTTGCCGTGCACGCCGATGCTCCTCAAGGTCATCGACTCCGGCAAGCTCGATGCGAAGCGTCTTGCGACGCACCGCTTCAAGCTGTCGGAAGTGATGAAGGCCTACGACACGTTCGGGGACGCCGCGAAGGAGCGCGCGCTGAAGGTGATCCTGCAGAACGCCTGAAAGAGACTGCGGGAGGGCGGAGGACTCGCCCTCCCGCAGTCTCACGACGTCAGTTGATCACGAGTGGCGCAAGCGGGATGCCCGGTTCGTAGCGCGCCGAGAAGTGTCGAAGGAACGGGGGCTGTTCGACGATCCGAAAGGGACGCAGCTCGTTGCGCCGTTCCCAAACGGTGGCGATCGCTTCCACGACGTACTCCATGTGGCTCTGCGTGTAGACGCGGCGCGGAAGCGCCAGGCGAACCAGCTCCCGTGGTGCCGGCTGCTCGGCGCCCGTCGCCAGGTCGTGGCGTCCGAACATCGCCGTTCCGAGCTCCACTGCGCGCACCCCCGAGCACACGTAGAGCTCCGCGGTGAGCGAGATGCCGGGGAGCTCGACCGGAGAGAGGTGGGGCGCGAAGCGGGCCGCGTCGAGGTAGACGGCATGACCGCCCGCGGGCCTCACCACGGGGACGCCGATCGCGGCGAGCTGATCGACGAGGGTGCGGAGGCAGTTGGCGCGGTACGCGAGATAGTCCTCCTCCATGACCTCGGTGAGTCCGACCGCGATCGCCTCCATGTCGCGCGCCGCCATTCCGCCGTAGGTCGGGAAGCCCTCCGTGAGGATCAGCAGATCCTTCTCGCGCCTGGCCACGTCGGCGTCCCGCGAACCGAGGAAGCCGCCGATGTTCGAGAGGCCGTCCTTCTTCGCGCTGAACGTACAGCCGTCAGCGAGAGAGAAGATCTCGCGCGCGATCTCGCGCGGCGTGCGGTCGTGCTGCCCGGGCTCGCGCTCCTTGATGAGCCACGTGTTCTCCGCGAAGCGGCACGCGTCGAGGTAGAAGGGGCGCCCGTATTCCCGGCATACCGCGGCCACTTCCTTCAGGTTCGCGAGAGAGACTGGCTGCCCGCCGGCCGAGTTGTTCGTGATCGTCATCATCACCAGCGGGATTCGCGTCGGCGCGATTTCGTGGAGAGCGCGGCGCAGCCCCGCGACGTCCATGTTTCCCTTGAACGGGAAGTCGGAGCCAAGATCGCGTGACTCGACGCACGGAAGGTCGAGAGCGGTTGCTCCCTGAAACTCGATGTTGGCGCGCGTGGTGTCGAAGTGCGTGTTGTTCGGAACGACGTCACCGGTCTTGCAGAGAACCTGGAAGAGGATCCGCTCCGCGGCTCGCCCCTGGTGCGTGGGGATGACCCACTCGAACCCCGTGAGGTCCTTCACCGCTTTCTCGAACCGGTAGAACGACCGGCTCCCCGCGTAGGACTCGTCCGCATTCATCATCGCGGCCCACTGCGCAGAGCTCATTGCGCCGGTCCCGCTGTCGGTGAGCAGATCGATCACCACGTCGTCGGCGCGAAGCAGGAACACGTTGTGCCCGGCCGTGCGAAGCGCACGCGCGCGTTCGGCTGGCGACGTGACGCGGATCGGCTCGACGGTCTTGATACGGAACGGCTCGATGAGCGTGCGCATGTTGCGAAGAGGGTAGCGAGGCGCATGCCACTCCGTGCGCGGCACGCACGTTGCGATCCATCCGGGAATGGTGGCAACTCCGCGCTGGTTCGCGGCGGCATGGGCGGTTCTGGTGACAGTGAGCGCGTGTTCGTTACCGAACCGTGAGCCCCGGCCGCGCTCCGTCGACTACCTCGAAGACTTTCCGACGGGAGAGGCGCAGCGCCATCGGATCTGCGCTCGCGGTCACGCGGACCTCTTTGCGGAGTCCCTCTGCCCGGAGAGCGGTGACCCGCCGACGATCCACGGACTCGACGACCTCAAGACGACCGCATGGATCGATCCGCTTGGATCGCCGTTCGCGATCACGGCGCAGTCGACCTCGTCGGTGGCGCGGTCGACGACCGTTCTCAATCCCCGCGCCGTGTTCTATCCGGCCGCGGGCAGCGCCGATCCCTACACGCTCGTGGGGTTCGCACGCGGCGACGGATTCGCGGAAGTCATCGCCTTCGACCCGATGACGAACGAACCGAACTTCTACTTCGTCCGGTACCGGCGTGCGTGCGATCCGGACTGTTCGCTCGCGGACCGCTTCTCGCCCGATTCCGAGTCCGGGTGGGAAGAGGTCTCGGTCTACGACGACGTCGACCTCCACGACACGGTGCTCGATTGTCTGATGTGCCACCAGCCGGAGGGCGCCGGCACGCGCCGTTTCCTCCGCATGCAGGAGCTCGAGGATCCGTGGACGCACTGGTTCGAGCGCGGCACCGCGTCGGAGGTGCTGCTCGACACGTTTCTGAAGGCGCATGCTGGAGACTCGTACGCCGGAATCCCGCACGACTCGATCGAGGACAGCAACGCCGCGGGCCTGCAGTTCTTCCTTTTCCTCTCGGGCAATCAGGGCCAGCCGAACCAATTCCCTTCGGCGACGGTCGAAGCGGAGGGCCGGGGGCCCGCGTGGCTCGCGCTTCATGCCGCTGCCGTGGCCGGCGAGGCGATTTCTCCGCCGCACTGGTCGGTGTCCCCGTTCGATCCGGCGAAGGTGGCCGACGCGTCGCTTCGCTATCGCGGCGTGCGGAGCGGCGACCTTCCGGCTTCCGAGACGCCGGACCTCGCGGACCTCTTTCTCGAATCGGCCTATCCGGACCTCGGCTTCACCGCGGCGACGGAAGCGGTGACGGGCGCGGACGTCGTGCGGCATCGCTGCGGCACCTGCCACAACGGGAAGGTCCCCGAGCTTCGCCGCAACGGCTTCGACGTGCGGGACTACCCCGCGCTGCTGACTCCGGAAACGAAACAGCTCGTTCTCGAGCGCCTCCGCTTGCCGGAGACCGACGCGAGGCGCATGCCACCTCTCATCTTCAGCGAGCTGACGGAAGAACACCTCCGCATGATCGAGGACGACCTCCGGCCCTAACGCGAATGCAACTCAACGTCATCGGATCGGACGTTCCCCTTCTGCGACGGGAGCCGTGGCGTGTCCTCTTTCCCGCGGGCGTCGTAATGGCGTGGATCGGCGTGCTGCCGTGGCTGCTGCTCGCACTGGGTTTCACCGAAGAATACCGCTCGATCCAGCACGCGATGACGCAGATCCAGGCGTTCCTCGCGTGCTTCGTCGCCGGATTCCTCTTCACGTTCGTTCCGCGCCGCACAGGCGCGCCCGCGCCGGCCTATTGGGAGATCGCGGGCGCTCTCGTCTGTGCCGCCGGCCTCGCGGCCGCCGCCTGGAGCGAGCGTTGGGCGTTCTCCCAGATCTTCTGGCTCGCGTGGATCGCGCTCGTTGGCAGGTACGTCATCGCCGGCGCGTCGCGCGTCCCCGATCGCAGCATCCTTCCCGCATCGCTCGTCTGGATTCCGCTTTCGCTTGCGGCGGCTGCGATCGGCGCGGTCCTCACGGCGGCCGGTGCGGCCCAGGGCGTCGGCGGCATGTGGATTCACGACATCGGCCGGACGATGGTTCTCGAGGGCGTCACCACGGGCTTCGTCCTCGGCGTCGGTTCCTTCCTCCTGCCGGTGCTCTTGAACGGGCGCCCACCTGCTCCGCCGTCGACGCGCATGCGCGCGTTCCATGCGATCGCTGCGGCGGCCTTCTTCGCGAGCTTCGCGCTCGGTCCGTGGAGCCTTCGCGCCGGGTTCGGCGTTCGCGCGACTCTCGCGATCGTGGTGCTCGTTTCCGCAGGCCTTCATCGACGCGGCGAGGCTCGCGCTGTCGTGCCCGCCATCGCGCAAGCCGCCGTGTGGTGCGTTCCCGTTGGCTTCGCGCTCGCCGCAGTGTTCCCCGCGTGGCGAAAAGCCGCGCTGCACGTCGGATTCATCGGAGGATTCGGGCTCCTGGCGTTCGCCGTTTCCGCGCACGTCGCCGGCGCGCACTCCGGGAAGCTGGCGCGACCGCGAGTCGTGGTGCTGATGGCCGCGCTCATGCTCTTGGCGATTCCGGCCCGTGCGCTCGTCGACCTCGATCCGGAGCGCTTCTCTCTGTGGCTCGGAATCGGTGCGGGGCTCTTTCTGTCGGCAACGATCGTCTGGTTCGCCGCGCTCGCGCCGTCGCTGTCGTGGCCGATCCGCTCACGGACCGATTCGAAGCGGTAACGCCGATGCGAAGGAGGCGTTACCTCGGGCGGACCTGCGCGCAGGCATTCCCTCGTCGTCGTCTCGTTCGGTTCCGGCACGCATTTCGAATGTGCGGGACGTGGACATGCAATCGCCGATCGAGATTCCTGAGGAATGCCATCAGCGTGACCCCCGCCAGGTCGGGAGACTCGTCCTCTTCTGGTCGCTCTGGCTTCTGGCGATTCTCGCGATCGACGGACTTCTGAGGACCGGCGGCGCCGCCGTGGCCGGTGGAATCGCGCTGGCAATCGCGACGGGCGCTCTCGTCGTCGCCGGCATCGGCTTCCTGGGACACGACATCGCGCACGGAAGTGTCGTCGCCGGCGAACGGGCGATGCGCGCCGGTGCGTTCTTCTCGCTGACCGCGGTGCTCTTCGTTCCGTATTTCCTGTGGGTTCGCTGGCACAACGCGTTTCACCACCGCTACGCGAACACTCCGCGCGACTCGGATCGGCTGCTCCGCGAAGAAGAAATCGGCGCGGGCCTCGCGAGCTATCCGGTGTACCGCGTGACGAACCTTCTCGGATTCTCGCTTCAGTACGTCGCGACCCGCGTCTGGCGCACGCTCTACCGCGCGAAGGGACTCGCCGACCGGAAGAAACGCGCGGATGTCCTCTCGCTCCTGGCGATTGCGTCGCTCTATGTCGCGGCGTTCGTCGTTCTCCCCGCAGCGACGTTCGCGGTCGGTGTCGTGCTTCCGGTGCTCGTGTCGCTGGTGGTCGTCAGCTACTACATCCAGTCGAACCATTTCGACCGGCCTCAGACCGCGAAGCCCGATCCGATCCGCGGTTCGTCCGATGTGTCCGTGCCGGGTTTCGTCGACTTCTTCCATTCCCACTTTTCGCGGCACACCGCGCACCACGTGTTCCCCTCGGTCGCGTCGCGTCACTACCCGTGGATCACCGAGCGGATCCGCGAAACCTTCCCGGACGACTATCGCTGCGTGCCGTTTCTCGCTGCGGCGTGGCGAAACCTCGTCCGGCCGAAGATCGTCAGGAATGGCCGTTTCCTGGTCGACCGCCACGGCACCGTTCGACACGAGCTCACGTGAAACCCCACCACGCACAGACAACCTGAAAGAGACATGACATGACGCTACTCACTGCGGTCGCGGGCCTCGTGCTCGCCGGATCCTCTGGCGCCGTCGATGGAACGGTCATCGGCCGCCAACTCCAGAAGAACGTCCAGCTCGTGTATCTCGAGAAGGTGGACGTCGCCGAAGCTACAAAGCCGACTGAAGGAGCGGTCCTCGACCAGAAGGGGAACGTGTATTACCCGCATGTTCTGCCCATCGTCGTCGGCTCGACCGTCAAGATCCAGTCGAGCGATCCGGAGCTCCACAACGTCTACGCCGAGAAAGGCACGGAGGTGCTCTTCAACTCCGCGATGCCCGCCGGCTCTCCGCCCCGGAACCGCACGTTCGAGGAGCTGGGTGTCGTGGCGCTCAGCTGCAGCATCCACAAGGAGATGAGCGCGTTCGTCGTCGTTCTGCAGAACCGCTTCTTTGCGGCGCCCGACAAGACCGGGAAGTTCCGGATCGAGGGGGTTCCCACGGGTTCGTACGTCCTCCGCATCTGGGGCGAGAAGCTCGACGAAGCGACGCTCCAGAATAAGTTCGAAGTGAAGGTTCCGTCTGAAGGTTCCCTCCCCGTCGAAATCACGGTGCCCGCGTCATGAAAATCCTCGGCTCCATCCTGGCCACACTGGCGTTCGTTTCCCTTCCGGTCGCCGCGTCGGCGAAGCCCGCATCGCGCCCCGTCAAGAACATTCACCTCTACGTGAACGACGGCGAATGGTCGTTTGCCGACGGAAACTCGACCTACATCGTCGGGTTCGTCGCCTGGAACGAGAAGTTCGAGGCGGCGCCAGTCGGCGCGAAGCTGCCGGCGCCGACCGTTCCCTCGCCGACGATCCGTGTGACGAAGGGAGACGAGGTCCACGTGTTCCTCCACAACGCCGGACACGAGCACGCGGGAGCGAAGAGCGCCTTCAAGAACGTCACCCACACCATCCACTTCCACGGGCTGGACCTGGTTCAGGCGATGGACGGCGTCCCTGGAGTTCCGGCCGAGGGACTACCGGAGAAATTCCTCTCGGGAGTCGAGGTCGGACAGGTGTTCGAGTACATGTTCGTCGCCGAGGAGGAGGGGACTTACTCGTACCACTGCCACGTCGACTCGGCGACACACATCCTGCTCGGGATGTACGGTGCGTTCATCGTGGAAGGCGAAAAGCCGAACACGATCTACGGCAAGAAGTACGACCGCGAATACACGCTCTTCTTCTCGGAGATGGACAGCGTCCACAACGACGCGATCGCGGAGACCGGCTCCTACGACATGCTGAAGTGGAAGTCGGATTACTTCCTTCTCAATGGACGGATTTTCACGGCCGATCTGAAGAACCCGCTCTCGACCATCGCGGATCCGAAGTCGGTGATCAAGGCGAAGGAGGGCGAAACGGTGCTCCTCCGGCTGATCGCGATGGGGCATTCGCATACGTGGGCTTTCCATCCGCACGCGTACCACATGCAGGTCGTCGGCACGGATGGCCGTGGGCTCACGTCGCCGTATTGGAAAGACACCCTCCCGATCGTCTCCGGCGAGCGTTACGACGTACTCGTCCCGATCCTCGGCAAGCGCAACAAGGTCTGCATGAGCTGCGGCATGGGCGCCGGTATCAGCGTCGCGCACGACCACAACATGGGCGGAATGGTGAGCGGCGGAAAGTATCCGCGCGGCGGGCTCACGATCTTCGTCGTGGAGTAGCTCGGCGGACGGCGAGCGCGTTTTCGCGGATGCAGGTGAATGCTTCTCGGATCGATTCAGTAGTCCGTCTCGCCGAGCCTGACGAAGCCGCCGATGAGTCATCCGGTACCGCGCCCGAACGAACGCAATAGTTGCGATGCCTGAGCCTCGCGCGCTATCATTGCGCGTGGTTCGTCAGCCTGCAGTGGTTCTGCGCGGCCTCTCGTCCATCATCGCAATCGTGGTTGCTTCGACGGGCGTGGCGGTTCTTGCGGGATGGGCATTCGACATCCAGTTCCTGAAGAGTCTGACGCCGACATCCGTGTCGATGAAGCCGAACACGGCAGTCGCTCTGGTGCTCGCGGGTTGCTCTCTCTGGCCTCGAGGGACTGTCGCGACGCCTGGAGCGAAGATCCTTGCCATCGCAATCGCGCTGACCGGCTTCCTGACGCTCCTGCAATATCTTCTCGGTTGGAATCTGGGAATCGACCAAATTCTGTTTTCCGAAGCAGTGAACACCTCCGGAACCAGCGCTCCGGGAAGGATGTCGCCGCTCACTGCGTGCTGCTTCGTGCTCCTGGGAACGGGTCTCGCTGCTCTCGACCTCGAAGGCCGCGGAGGACGTCGTCCCGCCCAGTGGCTCGCAGTCCTTGCCGGAGCGGCAACCCTCCTGCCGCTCGTCGGGTACCTTCTCGGCGCGCCCCGACTCTACGGAATCGGGCAAGCCGCGCAGATTGCCCCCCACACGGCCATCGCCCTCTTGCTCCTTTCGTTGGGAGTGCTGTTCGCCCGTCCCGATCGGGGATTCATGGCCTCCATAACGAGCGAAACAGCGGTCGGGGCGCTTACTCGGCGGCTGATTCCTGTTCTGATCGGTCTGCCGGTGGCGGTCGCCTGGGTCTTCCTCCAGGGAGAGCGCGCGGGCTACTACCAAAGCGAACTAAGGGCCGCGCTCGTCGCCGTCACCAATGTAGTGGCCCTGGTGGGGGTCACTTCGTGGATGGCGTCGCTGCATCGACGGACGGAAATACGCGAGCGGAAAGCCACGGCGAGTCTGTCGGAGACCGAGCAGGACCTCCTCACCACGCTTGAGTGCATCGGGGATGCTGTTGTCTCTACCGATCTGAAAGGGCGCGTCGTTCGGATGAACCCGATGGCAGAGACTCTCACCGGATGGAATCGCAACGAAGCCGCGGGCCGGCCACTTGGTGAGGTTTTCAACATCATCAACGAGGAAACCCGGGCGCCTGTGGAGAGCCCCGTGGACCACGTCCTTCGAGAGGGAACGGTGGTCGGCCTGGCAAATCACACGATCCTGATCTCGAAGGACGGGAGCGAGCGTGCCATTGCCGACAGCGCCGCCGCCATCGTGGACGCTCATCGCACAGTCCGGGGCGTCGTGCTCGTCTTTCGCGACGCCTCCGAGGCGCGAAAGGTTGAGGTGGCCACCCGAACCTCCGAGCAGGCTGCCGTCGCCAGATCCCAAATGCTTCAAGCCATCCTCGACAGCGTCGCCGACGGTGTGGTCGTGGTCGATCAGGCGGGCACATTCACGCACTGGAATCCGGCGGCCGACTGGATCATGGCGGGGGCTCAGGAGGGGCCGCCCGAAACCTGGTCGAAGACGTTTGGGTTGTTCCGAAACGATAAAATTACTCCTGTGCCCGCCTCGGAGTTGCCCCTCGTGAGGGCCATGCAAGGCGAGTCGGTCACCAACGCAGAATTGTTCGTGCGCTACCAGCTCGCCCCGGAGGGACGGTGGCTGAGCGTCAATGCGCGTCCTCTCGTCGGCGGCGGGGGAGCCGTCGCTGTTTTTCGAGACACGACG
>Ga0163152_10005289_pt1 | contig 15257 bp, 10 predicted proteins | sample OliLakLV19MP8IB2_FD_148635 | JGI IMG/M metagenome (GOLD analysis project Ga0163152, IMG submission 148635) | Freshwater microbial mat bacterial communities from Lake Vanda, McMurdo Dry Valleys, Antarctica - Oligotrophic Lake LV.19.MP8.IB-2 | ecosystem: Environmental > Aquatic > Freshwater >... | reverse complement strand
AATTACATGGAGTACTCCTATTGCTCACGAATGTTTACTATTGGCCAGGCAACTAAAATGAATGATGTGCTCACTGGCTTTACCGAAAGGATCAATTTAGTGAGTGCTGCAAACATGACGGTCACAGGTATTTTAAATCCAAACTATAACTGTGCACCAAAAGCAGAATTTGCAACTAACATTAGAAGTACCTGTGAAGGAAACCAAGTTACATTTACAGATTATAGTTATAATGGATCAATAACAAGCTGGCGGTGGAGTTCACCCGGGGCATCAAATACTTCGGTATTGCAAAACGGCTTACTCACGTTTACAAATAGTGGTTTACTTCCTGTAAAATTAAAAGTTGGTAATAGTTTTGGTGAGGATTCAACCACCAAAATAAATTACATCGCAGTAATGGCAAATAACGGAGCAACATTAAATATTACTCATGACTTTGAAACTGGATCTTATCCGAATAACGAATGGATCGCAACACCTCCACAATTTGGAAGTGGTTTTGCACAAACCAGCACAGTTGGAGCAAGCGGGCAAAAATGTTTATACGTTAATAATTACGGTGATAATCCAAATATGGGAGTAGAATTATTTTCACCAAAATTTGACCTTACAAATATTACAGGAGCTCAGTTAAGTTTTAAATATGCTTTCTCGCAAAAAGGAAATAGCGCTGATGAGCTAACTGTTTTTATAAGCACTAATTGTGGTCAAAGCTGGACAACCGTTTATGGTCAAATTGGTTCTGGCTTAGCAACAACGGCGGCACCAACTAATACAGCCGCTTTTATTCCGCAATCCAATCAATTTAAAACTGAACTTGTTAATTTAGGTTCTTACCAAGGAAATTCAAACGTCCATCTAAAATTTGCATTTACACCCGATGCTGGAGGGCCTGGAAATAATTTCTATCTGGATGATATTAATTTAACGGGCACGGTTGGTTTAAAGGAAATGAGTTTAAATTCGATTGAGCTTAAGTTATTTCCAAATCCTGCACAAACGCAAGTAAATTTAATTTGTAGTGTGATAATTAAGGAAGTTGAGATGTTTGATCTTTTAGGAAAGCAAATTGCATCTATTCAAGGATTAAATTTAAAAGAGCAGAGCATTTCTGTTTCACAATTAGCAAAAGGAGTTTATTTTGTTAAGGTAACTTCCAATTCGGGCACAGCCTTCAAAAAGCTCGTTATCGAATAATTCTTAACTATACCCTTGTAAAAGCGCATCATGAAGATCTCGTACAACTGGCTTAAAACTCTTATTAATATTGACCTTCCCGCAGAAGAAGTATCGGTGCTGTTAACCGATGCAGGACTTGAAGTAGAAGGATTAGAATATTTTGAAAGCATTAAGGGAGGATTAAAGGGTATTTTAGTAGGACATGTACTTGAGTGCTCTAAACATCCTGACGCCGATAAATTAAGCTTAACTAGAGTTGATATAGGAGCCGGCGAGCCTTTAAGCATTGTTTGTGGTGCACCAAACGTGGCTGCTGGTCAAAAAGTTTTAATAGCTACTGTAGGAACTACATTATATCCTTTAAGTGGCGAACCTTTAGAAATTAAAAAAGCAAAAATTCGTGGTGCGGCTAGCGAAGGAATGATTTGTGCAGAAGATGAAATTGGCCTTGGCGCCAGTCATGCAGGAATTTTGATATTGCCTGCTGATACAAAAGTAGGATTAGAAGCATCCAATTATTTTAAAGTAGAGCGCGATGTTGTTTTTGAAATTGGTTTAACACCAAACAGAAGCGACGCGGCTTCGCACTTTGGAGTAGCACGCGACTTGGCGGCTATTTTAAATGCAAAAAATAATGTTACTACGTTTGAAGCACGTTTGATAGGATTGAATGAATTACCGGATGCAACCGGACTAAACAAAGTTGACATTGAAATTAAGAATACAGATGCTTGTAAACGTTACACAGGACTTGTAGTAAGTGGAGTGGAAGTAAAGGAAAGCCCTGATTGGTTAAAAAATAGATTACAAGCAATTGGTTTACGGCCTATAAATAATATCGTAGACATAACTAATTTTGTTTTGCATGAAACCGGGCAGCCCTTGCACGCGTTTGATTTGGATCAAATAAAAGGTAATAAAGTAATAATTGATACAGCAAAGGAAGGAATAAAATTCACAACGCTTGATGGTGTTGTGAGACCATTAAAGAGTAATGACTTAATGATCTATAATTCTTCGGAGCCAATGTGTATTGCAGGAGTATTTGGTGGAGAAAAAAGTGGTGTAAGCGCAAAAACAAGTTCCGTTTTTATTGAGAGTGCGTATTTTGATCCGAGCTTTGTTCGAAAAACAGCCAAGCATCATGGTTTGAAAACAGATGCGTCTTTTAGATTTGAAAGAGGTACTGATCCTGAAATGACCATGAACGCTGCCATTAGAGCTGTAAATTTGATCATGGAAATTGGAGGCGGAAGAATAAGTATGGGTATAACAGATGTGTATCCTGAAAAATTAGAACCGGTTAAAATTGCGTTCTCTTATAATTATTGCAACGATCTAATTGGAAAATCAATTGACAAAGGCATTGTAAAGAATATTATTACGTCCTTAGGAATTATTATTGAGAACGAAGGCAATGATGGTTTACTATTAGAAGTGCCAAAATATAAAACAGATGTTATACGTGCAGCAGATGTTGTAGAAGAGGTAATGCGTATTTATGGTTATAATAATATTGAGACCTCTAAACAAATTATTTACACAGCGTTTAACGAAGAAAAGAACTTTGATAGGATAGTGGAAGAAAGAGTAGGAGGGTTTTTAACTTCAAACGGTTTTAACGAAACCATGAATTTATCACTAACAAAAGAATCGAATCATCAGAAAACAGATGATCTTGTGAAAGTGGTAAATCCTTTAAGTAATGATCTAAATGTATTACGTGGAGATCTATTATTTGGAGGCTTGGAATCTCTGGCATACAACATCAATCGCAAACAAGCGAATTTAAAATTTTATGAGATTGGAAAAGTGTATCATGCTCGGCTGAACGATGTTCAGTCGGGTGCGGTTAACCCGGCAAAAGATTTTAAATATGTTGAAGATAAACATCTGTCGTTATTAGTTACCGGAAATACGTTTAATGAGAATTATTACGGCTTAAATCAAAACGTTGATCTTAATTATTTGAAATCTATAGTTGAAAATCTTTTGAAAGTATTAGGAATAACTAATTTCACAACTTCAGAATCATCGTACAATGCGTTTGATTATGGGTTGAGTTATGAATTAAATAAAAATGCAATTGTTGAAATAGGCTCGGTAAATAAAGCCCATTTAAATAAATTTGATATAAAACAAAACGTGTTCTACGCACAATTCAATTGGAGCGCATTGGTAAAAGCCTATAAAAAATTAAAAGTAACTTTTGTTGAGTTGCCTTTATACCCAAGTGTTCGTCGTGATTTAGCCATGTTATTAGATAAAACCGTTAAGTACGAACAACTAAAAACATTAGCTTTAAATACCGAGCGTAAATTATTAAAAGAAGTAAATTTATTTGATGTTTACGAAGGCGAAAAACTGGGAAATAAAAAGTCGTATGCTTTAAGCTTTATTTTGCAAAGCGAAGATGCTACTTTAACCGATAAGCAAATTGAAAAGGTGATGGAAAAGCTTATTGAATCTTATAAGAGCACTTTCGGAGCGGAATTAAGATAAGAGGGAAAATGTAAAATGGAAGGCGTAAGATGGAAATTTATATTTCACATTTACCTCTTCCATTTTGCATTTAAGTAGAAAGCGAATGATGCAGATAAATGTGATCTAGTTAGTTGTCATAAATATCCACATCATTCGCAGCTTTTTTGATATTGCTTAGTTATGTTCTCATCCTAATTATCATAAGTAATCTGAGTCATCTGAGTTCCATCATGAGTTAGCTTCTTAAAAAATCTACGTGACCAAGCGTAGTGCTTGTTTTCACTTCCAGATTTTTGCTATAGTTGAGGATGTTGTTGATACAAAAACTAGATGGTTCATCTTGCTTTTGGTTGTCATTAAATAGAATTGCTTTTAGTTCATTTTCTTGTTTTGCAATATTTAATGTATCAAATTCGAGAGTAAAGGTTTTTTGCATAGGCAGTTGTAAGTGTTTTTTTGTGTTTTAAGTTGTTAGTTATCTATATAACGAAGACAATTGCGGTTTATTGTATTTGAGTTTGTTTTTGGGAGTTTTTAACCTGTTCATAAAGCTCTTAGCTTGGTTTAAACTACTTGAAAAGCAATTAATTGTAAAAGATCACTTAGAGGTTGAAAAGTCCTTTTTAACCTAATTGCCGTGTGAGGGATTGCAGTGGAAATCCTTTTGCCTTTTTCGCGCAAAAGATTGTTCGCCGCGGCGAACGTAAAGCCCAACCCCGCTCCGTAATTCCATTGGCGGGGGCACGCCAAAATAGAAATGACACTTATATAAAAACCAAAAGCCCCGCTATTAACGGGGCTTGTTGGCTCTCAAAAAACCAAAAACCTGGCGAGGTTTTTAGTTGCCCTTATACTAACTCGTAGTTTAGGGAGTGTTGTTTAGACTTATTGATTGTCTAATTTATTTTTAAGGTCGCTTAATGCTGAAATATCACCTAAAGTGGTTTTCTCAACATTATCCTTTACCTTTTTCACAGCCTTTGATGTTGCATCAGCATCTGCTTTTTTATTCGATTTATCTGTTTTTCTAACTTCGTCTTTTATTTCTTCATGTAAACGAGCGTGAGAAACAACAATGCGTTTTGCATCTTTGCTAAACTCGATCACTTTGAAATCTGCTTTCTCTTCTGCTTTTAAACTTCCGCCTTCAGCTTTAGCTAAGTGACGTGCAGGACAGAAACCTTCAACTCCATAAGGTAAACCAATGATAGCGCCTTTATCGTTAACGTTCATCACAGTTCCTTGGTGAATAGAATCTATTGTAAATACAGTTTCAAATACATCCCATGGATTTTCTTCCAATTGTTTGTGACCTAAACTTAAACGACGATTCTCGCCATCAATTTCTAGTACCACAACATCCATCTTCTCTCCAACTTTGCAAAATTCACTTGGATGTTTTATTTTTTTGCTCCATGAAAGATCAGAGATGTGAACTAAACCGTCAACACCTTCTTCTAATTCAACAAACACACCAAAGTTGGTGAAGTTGCGAACTGTTCCTGCATGTTTGCTGCCTTTAGCATATTTCTCCATGATCATATTCCAAGGATCAGGAGTTAATTGCTTCATGCCTAAGCTCATTTTGCGTTCTTCACGATCAAGCGTTAAAACTACTGCTTCAACTTCTTGCCCGATCTTAACAAACTCTTGTGCACTGCGCAAATGTTGACTCCAGCTCATTTCACTTACGTGAATTAAACCTTCAACACCTGTAGTGATCTCGATGAAAGCACCGTAATCGTTTATCACAACTACTTTACCTTTTACTTTATCGCCAATTTTCATTTCAGTACTTAACGCTTCCCACGGGTGCGGCGTTAATTGTTTTAATCCCAAAGCAATACGTTTTTTATCATCATCAAACTCAAGAATAACAACTTGAATTTGTTGATCTAATTTCACGATCTCTTCAGGATGGTTGATACGACCCCATGATAGATCAGTGATGTGGATCAATCCATCAACACCACCTAAGTCAACAAACACACCGTATGATGTGATGTTCTTCACAGTTCCTTCTAACACTTGTCCTTTCTCTAATTTAGAGATGATTTCGCGTTTTTGATTTTCAATTTCTGCTTCGATCAATGCTTTGTGAGATACTACTACGTTTTTGTATTCATTGTTGATCTTAACAACTTTGAACTCCATAGTTTTTCCAACAAACACATCGTAATCACGAATTGGTTTCACATCAATTTGTGAACCCGGTAAAAATGCTTCGATACCGAATACATCTACGATCAAGCCACCTTTTGTTCTGCATTTCACAAAACCTTTAATGACCTCATCTTTATTAAGAGCTTCGTTAACACGATCCCAACTTTTGTTAGCACGTGCTTTTTTATGAGATAATACTAATTGTCCGTTTGCATCTTCAGCTGTTTCAACAAACACTTCAATTTTATCACCAATTTTTAGATCCGGATTGTAACGGAATTCTGATAAAGGAACTACGCCATCTGATTTATAATTAATGTTTACAACAACTTCGCGGTTGTTTTTTGCTACCACAACACCTTCAATAATTTGAAGATCTGCAATTGTGCTTAATGAATTACTGTAAAGCGCATCAAGCTTTTCACGTTCTGCTGTGTCGTAATTGTTTTGTTTTTTTCCGATCGCACTCCAATCGAAATCCGGATTACCTACTAAGGCTGTTTCTGCCATGTTTTTATTCTAATTGTATCAGATCTTATAAGGGAAAACCTGAGGGGTTTTACATTTTTAGTTGATCCGCTTTAACCCTTATTTAAAACGGGCTACAAATATAGTGGTTTATTGGGAATTGAGGTGTTGAAAACCTTGGATTTGTGATATTTTAAGATTCTGATAATCATTTAGTTAAATATTTTTGCCAAATCGGCATTTCTACTATAAATTTGCTGTGTGACCATAAAGATATCTACCGAAAATATTGAGATCTCCGTAAGAGCATCGTATTTATCCGAGCATAGCATTCCTCGGGAGAATCACTTTTTCTTTGTGTATTTTATTACTATTGAAAATAAGGGAAATTACGCCGTGCAATTATTAAGTAGACATTGGGATATTTTTGATAGCAATGGCGAAAAGCGAGAAGTTGATGGCGAAGGTGTAATTGGTGAAACACCGGTGATTGAACCCGGCGAAACATACGAATACAACAGCGGTTGCAATTTACTTACTGATATGGGATATATGAAGGGCTATTATAATATGAAACGCCTAATGGATGATGCGTTATTTAAAGCTGTTATTCCTCAGTTCGACCTTGTTGTTCCAGCAAAATTAAATTAAAGATCTAATAGAACATTGATGACGCTGACTTTTATTATCAGCACTGATTTCTCAATCTATACAAGCATCACTAAACAGTCTCTGTTTTTATTACAATTCCTTTTTAAAAATCATATCAATCATAAAGATCAGTGTGATCTGCGTTCAATCATGGGTAAAAAAAGATCCGACGCGAAGGCCGGATCTGTGGAATTGACTTGTAAGAAAATTAAATCTTAATATATAATATTATGCTAATTTTACGTTGATGGCGTTAATTCCTTTTTTACCTTCCTGGGTTTCGAAAACAACTTCGTCGTTCTCTTTAATTTTGTCAATTAAACCAGTTGCGTGAACGAAAATTTCTTCGCCACCGTCTTCTTTAATAAATCCGAAGCCTTTTGTAACATTAAAGAACTTCACTGTACCTTTTTTCATTGTTATTTAAATTAAAAGTGAGCCACAAATATATTATTTTTTAATATCAAAACAAATAAAACGCCTGTGTTTTAGGGGGGTTGCGCGTGGCATATATGCCACATAACCGGCTGATTTTTAAGCGTTTTTATACATTACCTCTTTTACCGCTTTTATGGTTTTAGCCACATTTGGTAAGCTAGCTTCAATTAGGGTATGAGCGTAAGGTAAAGGAGTGTCGGCTGTGGTAACACGAATAACCGGAGCGTCCAAGTAATCAAAAGCCTCTTTTTGAACTTTAAACGCAATTTCGCTCGATATACTAGCCAGTGGCCACGCCTCTTCAACCACTACCAAACGGTTGGTTTTTTTAACCGATTCAATAACGGTATGATAATCAATAGGGCGAACAGTTCTTAGATCAATAACTTCTACATTAATACCCTCCTTTTCGAGTTCTAATGCCGCAGCCATTGCCACTTTTAATATTTTTCCGAACGAAACAATGGTAACATCGCTTCCTTGCTTTTTAATATCTGCAACTCCTATTGGAATGATATATTCCTCTTCAGGAACTTCTCCTTTATCGCCATACATTTGTTCGCTCTCCATAAAAATAACAGGATCGTTATCGCGAATAGCACTTTTTAATAAACCTTTTGCATCGTATGGATTACTTGGAACAATAACTTTTAAACCCGGACAATTAGCGAACCAATTCTCAAATGCCTGTGAGTGCTGCGAACTTAACATTCCTGCGCTTGCCGTAGGGCCACGAAATACAATAGGAACATTATATTGACCACCGCTCATGCTGTACATTTTTGCAGCGCTATTGATGATCTGATCGATGGCAACTAAACTAAAATTAAAGGTCATGAATTCAATAATAGGACGTAAACCATTACTTGCTGCGCCAACGCCAATACCCGTAAAACCAAGTTCGGCAATAGGTGTATCAATAACGCGCTTTGCACCAAATTCTGCCAACATACCTTTACTTACTTTGTAAGCACCATTATATTCGGCAACTTCTTCACCCATTAAAAATATTTTATCGTCAAGGCGCATTTCTTCGCTCATGGCTTCTCGTAGGGCTTCTCTAAATTCAATTGTTCTCATGATCTATGCTTAAATTGAGCATGCAAAGTACGTAAAATTTTAGAATCAAACAATGCTAAACGCTTACTTTGAGAGGAGTTTTTTGTAAAGGGTATCCATGTCATTTACAAGACGTTTGTAGCCAAAACGCTCGTTAGCAAAGGCAATGCCGGCTTTTGCTTTTTGGTTTAAAGTATCATGTTCTTCAATTGCTTTTAAAAGAAGCGCTTTAAACTCTTCATCGTTTTCCGAAACAAAACCACAGTCTTTGTGCAAAATATCTTTTACGCCTCCCACATTTGTGGTCACAATAAATTTACCTGCCGCTTGGGCTTCAATTAAACTCACAGGGGTTCCTTCATTTTTTGAGGAGAGCGCAACAATATCGGTACCGGCAAGAATAAGGTCAATATCTTTTTGCCAACCAATAAAATCAAACACGCAGTTTTTTTCAGAATTGCTGCAATACATCAAATTTTTATTCTTTAAATAGCTTTCTAAGTACCGGCGAGTTTCTCCATCCCCCACAATAATAGCTTTTATTTTTTTTGAAGATTTTTTAGTGATATTTTCTATGGCATCAAAAAACAATTCGTGATTTTTTATAGGCGCCAATCTTCCTATAATGCTTATCACTAATTCATCATCCTTTATTTTGTATTTACTTCTGAATTCCTTTCGTTTCTGCTCTTGGTTAAATTGAAATTTGTCAAGATCAAAACCCAACGGTACTACATGAATTTTATTTTCATTCGCAATTTTAAATGTTTCCGAAAGCTCTTTTTTTAAAAGCGCACTGTTCGTTACAATGGCAGAGCTTCTTTTAGCAAGATACCTTTCCACCTTCAAATAAAAAGCTGTTTTTAATTTGCCGAAATAATTATGAAACACATGTCCGTGAAATGTATGAACAATTACAGGAACATTACAAGAGATAGCCGCCAAGCGTCCAATAGCTCCGGCTTTGCTGGCATGTGTATGAACAATATCGGGTTTAAATTCGCAAATGATCTTTTTTATGGCTTTGTAACTTTTATAATCTTTAATGAAACATAGCTCTCGATTAAGTTCTTTAATGATCACAGGTTTTAATCCTAATGAGTCGGTAATATGTAACGACGATGACTCTCCTTCTTCTTCCGGGCCTCCAATAAGCATTGTTTCGTATTCAGCCGGCAAATACTTGGTCAGGTAACTCACATTATATGTAATGCCTCCTAAATTAAAACGATTAATGATGCGAAGTATCTTTGGCATTAAGCGATGTGTTTTTTATTTTGAATATACCAATTTTGAAAAACAATAAGTGCCCAAACTCTGGCAGCGCTATCTCCAGGATTTTTTGAGAACAGCTTTGATTTCAAAAGCTCTACTTCATTATAATTAAACAATCCTTGTGTTGTAACAAATGCTTTACTTAACCATTTATTTTCAATTTCAAATCTCAATTCAGTGTTGAGCCATTTCCATAAAGGGAGTTCAAATCCTTTTTTCTTGCGCGTAAAGACTTCCTTAGGCAAAAGGTGTTCAAATTTTTTTCTTAATATGATTTTTTGCTCATTACGGTTGATCTTTTCTTTTTTATCCAAATTCAACGCGTAATTTACAATGCGATAATCTAAAAACGGGCTACGGATCTCTAATCCATTAAACATACTAAATCGATCGGCTTTTACCAACATATCATCTTTTAAAACTATTTCAATATCAAATGTGTCTTCTAAAGGAAAGGAATGAAATATTTTACTGTGTTTAAATAACGAATTGAAATATGCTGAACTCTCACGCTTTTTCAAAAGTGCATTTGCCTCTTGTCCGTCGCATAATTGTGCCAAAAATTGTTGCTTAACTTTATCACTATGCCCAATCAGCTTTTTAAATTTATCTATCTTGCGTGATTGATTTTGTAATTTTCCATGCCTTGATTTTGGTATTAAATTAGTTAAGGGATGCATTGCCGCAGTTAATATTTTGCTAGTTCTACTTTTTGCTAGCAAAATGGCTTTGTGTTTATTGTACCCTTTAAATAATTCATCGGCGCCATCGCCACTTAAAGCAACCTTTACATGTTTTTTTGTAAGTTGACAAAGAATGTAAACATTCAATGCAGATGAATCGGCAAAAGGCTCATCAATACTATTCAAGAAAGGATGAATATTATCTAAAAAATCGGTATTACTTAATTTAAATTCGTGATGATTAGAACCAATATGTTTTGCCACCGATCTTGCAGTATCGGTTTCATCAAAAAATGGTTCGTCTTTAAATCCAATACTAAACGTGTGAATATTTTTATGATGCTGTTTGGCCAAAGCCGAAATAATTGAGGAGTCAATACCACCGCTTAAAAAACTTCCAACAGGCACATCGGCATTCAAGCGTAAGTTTACAGCATCGTTCATTAATTCAAAAAGATCTTCGGTATTCTTTGATTTCTTTTCTTCGAACCAATTTTCTTTGGTGATCTTTCCGTTTTTGATCTTGATATAATGCCCAGGTTCTAATTGATGAACGTTCTTAAAAATGCTTTCATTGCCCGCGCAATAATTCAAACGAAGGTAGGAGTACAATTGTTCGTGATTTATTTCTTGCGGCCCGCACATTTCCAAAAGCGGCTTTAATTCAGATGCAAAACAAAATTTCTCTTCATCCTTATAGTAATAAAGCGGTTTAATGCCTAGTCTGTCGCGGCCAATGGTGAGTTCTTTGAGCGTTTCGTTGTAAAAAGCAAAAGCAAAAAAACCATTTATTGAGTTCAAAAATTTTAGATCATTTTGGGTTTCAAGCAATCGGTGCATTACCTCAACATCGCCAGTAGTTTCTACCTTCCCAAGGTTTTGCTTCAAGGCTTTGTAATTAAACAATTCGCCATTGAAACATAAATGATTTTTATTTTTGATGAAAGGTTGGTTGCTGGCAGGCGAAATATCAAGAATGCTCAATCGCGTGTGAAAAAGCATACCATTGTCGATTAGGCTATAGTTTTGATGATCGGGCCCGCGATGGGCAAGTGTTTTGAGCACTTGAGCATGATCGCTAAACTTTTTTTCAATTTTTTGGTCTAAGTACAGTATGCCGGCTATTCCACACATTTTGTGTAAAAATAAACCCTTTGGGTTTAATAAAAAATATTTATTTTAGTAGCCTGTTAATTGAACCTCCGTAAACACATATTTGTCACTCTTTTTTTAGTCTTAACTTTTTGTTTCTATTCGCAAAACCTTGTTTTTAGGCATATCACTAATGATAACGGTCTATCTACCAATTTAGTTAACTGCATTTACCAAGATACTAGAGGCTTTATGTGGTTTGGAACGCAAGAAGGTTTGAATAGGTACGACGGATACAATATCAAGGTTTACAAACACGAACCTAATAACAGCAAATCACTTTCTTATTCGGAGGTTAATTGTTTGCTTGAACTTAAAAACAATACGTTACTAGTTGGAACTCCAAATGGTGTAAATTTTTTGAATTTGACCAACGATAGTATTTATCGATTGATTTTTGACACAAAAGATTATAATGCGAAAATCAATCATGTTAATACCATAAAACAAATAAATGACACTGAAGTCGCCATTGGTACCAGAAACGGCATTGTTATTTGTGATGTAGCCACAAAGAAATTTGTGTTTTATGAATTTACTATTGATGATGAAGTAGTGGTTAAGGATATTTTTGTTGATGGTGATAAATTATTGATCGCTACTCAAAAAAAAGGACTTTGGTCGTTCGGTTTGAAGAGTAAAAAACTCACTCGAATAATGTTCACCGATGAGGATAAAATATCAGAAGGAATATTGGGCCTAGAGTCGTTAAACAGAATGTATGTGTATGCTGGTAAACTTTACTTGGCAACTGAAGGCGCAGGGGTTTTTAAAGTGGACATGGAGACCTTCAATATTGAGAAACAAAAAAAATTCAAAATAAATTACAACGATAGAAATTATGTAAAGGATTTTATTATAAAAGAAGGAATAGCTTATTGTGCCACAGGAAGTGGTTTTGTAACTTATAACGTTCTTACAGAAGACACAACAGTGTATGTGAAAATAGCTGAGAACCCAAACTCAATTAGCGACAATAAGATCGTGTCGGTTTTGGTTGATGGTAATGATAATGTTTGGTTAGGAACGTATTTTGGCGGGGTTAATGTTTCTTTTAAAAGCTCTCAAAAATTTGTTGGAGCCGCGAAATACAAATTGAATTATTACAAAAATTTGTTTTTAACTTATGAGGATAATCAAGGTAATGTTTGGTTGTGTGGCGATAGAGAGTTGAAAATGTTACCGGCCAAACAAAACGAATTTAAATCATTTAAAAATATTATTGGAAATTTCGATGCCTTGTGTTTGTATCAAGAATCGAATACTATTTATTGGTTTGGCACTTATGGCGACGCCGTTAAGAGATATGATGCTTCAACAGGAAAGGTTACTGAGTTTTTAACTAACACAAATGGTGGAACTGTTCTTTCTATAATAAGAGTTGACGATTATCTTTTGGTTGCTGGTTTTGGTGATGGCCTGTTCAAGATTGATCTTAAAACCAATGAAATTAGGCAGTATTCAAGTGCCGAGGGCTTGAAGAATCCGAATTTAACAAACTTGTTTCTTGATAAAAATAACACCATGTGGATATTAACGGATGGTGGCGGTGCTTACAATATTGAAAATTTTACAAAGACCAATGGTAAATTTAAGATCATAAAACATCATCTAACTAATTTAAAGGAGCCAAGTCTTCCTGCTGATGTTGTGTATTGCATGAATCAAGACAATAATGGGAATATTTGGTTTGGCACTAACAGTGGTTTGTCCAGATATGATGGAAAGACCTTCTTTAACTTTTATGAAGGAGATGGTTTAGCCAACACTTTTATTTATTCGCTCTTAAAGGATAGTACCGGACGTTTTTGGATGAGCACCAATAAGGGCATCACTTCTTTTAATCCAACAGAATCCAACAAACCATTCTTTAAGAATTACACTCTTAAAGATGGCCTTACAAATAATGAGCATAATATTGGTGCTGCAGGTGCTTCTGCTAAAGGAAACATATTATTTGGAGGCACCAATGGTTACAACATTTTTAGACCAAGTCAGATCAAGGATAATTTACATGTACCACCAGTTTGCGTAGTGTCTTATAAACGTTCAGGTAAAGATATACCCATTGATACAAACTTGATCTACAAGAAACACATTAAACTTAGTTGGCGCGAGAATTATTTCCAGTTAGAAGTTGTAGCCCTTGATTTTATTGATCCCGAAAAAAATCTCTTTAAATACAAATTAGAAGGGTATGATAACGATTGGTCTGAACCAAGCAACGTTCGTTATATTACTTATACAGAATTACCAGGCGGAACATATACTTTAAAAATAAAAGCAAGTAATAGCGATGGTGTTTGGAACGAAACTCCTTATGAACTCCTTATTACAATTGTTCCGCCATTTTGGAAAACAACGTGGTTCTATATTGTAGTAGTAATTGTTGGTACAGGCCTAGTTGTATTCTATACGCAATGGCGAACTCGAAAGATCAAGGAAGAGAATAGGATACTTGAGAATAAAGTTGCAGAACGTACGCGCGAGTTGGCCGAAAAAAACCGTGATATCACCAGCAGTATAGAATATGCTAAACGTATTCAAGAAGCCATTTTACCATCTAAAGATTATATTTTCTCAAAACTTGAAAGAGCTTTCATTCTATATAAACCCAAGGATATTGTAAGTGGAGATTTTTATTGGTTTGGTGAAAAAAATGGATGGAAGATCTTTGCAGTGGTTGACTGTACGGGCCACGGTGTTCCTGGTGCATTTATGAGTATGATCGGACATAACCTCATGCATCAGATCATTCAAGAAAAAGGAAATACGGATCCGGGAGATATATTGAATAGCTTGCATAAAGGAGTTCAGGAGTCTTTAAGGCAGGGAAATAATGAGATAAATACCAATGATGGTATGGATGTTTCTATTATTGCTTTAAGTAACGATAAAAAAGCAGCTAAGTGGGCCGGAGCAAACAGGCCACTGATTATTATATCTAATGATGGGGAATTTACTAAGATCGACGGGAATAAATATCCAATAGGAGGTTCACAATTTGACATTAAGCGCGAGTTCACAACAAAAACACTTGAGTTAAGTAAGCCATCAATGGCCTATTTATCCTCAGATGGTTATGCTGATCAGTTTGGAGGAGATAACGGAAAAAAATTCATGGTTCGCCGTTACCACGACCTACTAATGGAGATCCATTTAAAGGATATGGATGCTCAGCGCGAATTGTTAAATGCAGCTTTTGAAACGTGGAGAAATGATCACGAACAGATAGATGACGTTTTGGTTGTAGGTGTTGCTTTATAAGAAAAAAGTACTATTTTTGTATATAAATCAGGTGGGTTTAAACCTTTTAGTTTTATAACCATCAAATTAATAAAAACATGAGAGCATTTAAATTAATATTTCCTGTAATGGTTGCAGCGGCTGTTACATTAACTTCTTGTCACAAGAAAGAAACGGTTGAAGTTGATAACGAAACTCAATCGGTAGTTGATAATGCCGTAGCAGAACAAGAATTCATGAGTATGGTTCCGGCTGTAAATAGCGTTGCTATTAAAACTAAAGGAACTGGCGCGGATGCAAATAAAACCGCTGTTGTACCTTGCGATTCTCTGCGCCTTGTTTCAGGAGACACATTATGGGCTAGTCCAACGCACGTGCATCCTACTTTTTCTTTAACTCTTACAAACGCTACCTGTTCTCCAATTCCCGATGCAAAACATAGAGAAGGTGTTCTTT
>Ga0163152_10005283_pt1 | contig 15266 bp, 15 predicted proteins | sample OliLakLV19MP8IB2_FD_148635 | JGI IMG/M metagenome (GOLD analysis project Ga0163152, IMG submission 148635) | Freshwater microbial mat bacterial communities from Lake Vanda, McMurdo Dry Valleys, Antarctica - Oligotrophic Lake LV.19.MP8.IB-2 | ecosystem: Environmental > Aquatic > Freshwater >... | reverse complement strand
GGGCGGGGATGCTTTAAAGGTCAACTGGTTCGAAGTCACCATCACCAACGGCGAGGGGGCGATCCTTTTCCACAATGCCTTCATCACCGACTGGGAGGTCACCGCTGAGAACGTGGGCGGCCTGGTCGAGGCGGGCCGAGCGCGGTGGAAGATCGAGAACGAAAACAACAACGTGCCTTCGGGGATGAAAGCTTGGCAGTTTGATTCTTTTTCCATAAGATTTCTGAGTGATCAGCTTTCTCCGAGCCATGGGGGTTTTGAATGCCGCAATCTGGGTGGGTGCCGGCATTTTTTTTACTTTTTTTGTCGGGCCAACTTTTTTTTCTCAGGAGATGTTGAATCTGCTGAGCCGTCCTTACGCCGGAGCAGCGGCGCAATTGATCATTCAAAAGCTGTTTTTGCTTCAGGGAATCTGTGTGGTCATAGCTCTGGCCCACTTGGCCACTGAATACATCTATCTTGGGCGCCACGTGGCGCGCGATCTCATCATCGTGGTCCTGGTTCTGCTCTGTTTGATTTCAGCGGGCGGCCTCTGGCTACAACCCAGGTTGAAAAATTTACACCTGACCCGTTACAGTCCGCGAACCACACAGATCCAAAAAATGACCGCTGAAAAAAGCTTCGGCGCGTGGCATGGGGTGGCCCAGGGAATGAACATCCTGGGATTGCTGGGACAACTCTATTATTTCTATCGATTACAAAGCTCAATGAGCAGCCCGCGTTTCGTTCCCACCAATAAATTCAGGGGTTGACAAAAGCCCTTTCCTGTCGAACCAGTGATGGAAGGAAGTTAATTTTTTGCGTCCGCGTGGGCGCCGAGAGGAAAGGGTAAGCATGATCTCAAACGAACGCTCATCTCCACACGGATTTCGTCCATACAGTTCAGGGCCGCCAAAGGCGAACGTCCAGGAGGACACCCTTAAAACGGAGAAAATTCAGATCGAAAGAAAAACCTTCGTCTTCACCTTGAAGGAGAATCCGAGGGGACGCTTTTTGCGAATCACTGAGGATGTCAACGGACGCAGGGACAACGTGATCATTCCGGCCACCGGGCTGGAGGAATTCAGAAAAATCCTTGATGAAATGGTGAAAGCCGGGGCTGAAATACCGATCAAAGAATACAATTCCTAAACGGGTTCCCGTTTCATTGGAACAAAGGATTAACACCCTCTTGTTCCTTTTCGTTTTCCTAAACCTTTCGCCAAGGCTGGCGTCGTCATTCCACCGGGACTTCCTTGGGCTGGGATTTTTTCCGGGACGACCGGACTTTCGGTGCATCCCCCCACAACCCTTCCAGATCGTATTTCTGTCTCACTTCGGATCGCATGACATGCACGATGACGTCAAAATAATCGAGAACCTGCCATTGTGTACGCATGTCGCCATCGACTGATTTTGGACGGATGTCGTGTTCTTCCGCCAGTCGGTCGCGAATCTCGCCGGCGATCGCCCGGAGGTGGGGATCACTTCCGCCGGAGGCGATCACAAAATAATTGGTGATTGAAGAGGTTTTTTTGACATCCAACACCACGACATTTTCCGCCTTCTTGTTTTCAGCCATGTCACGGCAGAGCAGCGCCAGTTTTTTCGCATCCATTATTTCTTAAGCTAGATCAAAGTTTTCAAAGATAAAGGCCAGAATTCCTGATGCTTTCCTCGACTGCGGGTGGGACCAGGTTCCTGACGGAGAGCCCCGCCTGGATCCGATCACGAATTTGCGACGCGGAAATCTGAAAAGGAAACCCTTTCAAAAAATGAAGCCGGAATCCTTCGGGAATAGACGGCGCTGATTCTCCGGGACGTGGGATGACGCAAAAAACTACCAGCCGGGCCAGTTCCGTTGATTCCCTCCATTTGCCGAGATGGGTCACATGATCCGCTCCGACCACGAAGTGGATCAGGGTCTCTGGAAAACGACGCGCATAGTCGCGAACCGTGTCGATGGCGAAGGAAAATCCGCCCCGCAGAATTTCCTGTTGATCCACTTCATATCGGGGGCAACCCTGGAGCGCGAGGCGGAGCCATTTTAAGCGCTCTCCTGCGCTTGATATCAGCCGTTCGGGCTTAAAAGGAGACTGGGATGCAGGAATGAAAAAAAGGCGGTCCAGCTCCAATTCCTCCATGGCGGACTGTGCGACCAGCAGGTGACCACAATGAACCGGGTCAAACGTTCCGCCATAAAGTGCGATTTTCTGCGGACTTGCCATTTAGCAGCAACGCTCCGGTTTGGAATATTTATGTTCCAGGGTGTCGAGATAAGCTCCGGCGGTTCTTTCTTCGGTGGTTTTTAGTTTGGCGAACGCATGCGCCACGGTTTTTTCACAAGCCCCGTCCAGGCAGCAGGTTTCAATCTGGGTTGTCCGGCGTGCGAGGGCTGCTTCGCCGGAAAGTTCCCGGACCAATCCCACCATGAGCAGCAGCAATCCCCAAAACCGCCACGGTTTCGCCTCGGCAAGCTCATAGTGAGGCAGCCAGACGGGCGGGGTTTCAGTCAGCTCCGCCAGTTTTTTCCTGGCCACCAGGAGTATCCATTCCCTGGCGCTTAGTATGACCACGGAACAAACCATCACCAAAAATGCTCCGGTGACAACGGTGTCCAGGTAGGCATTAAATCGTTGGGATCTGGCTGTTTTAAGTTTTGTTTCCAAATCAGCCGCTTTGGGATCTGTGGTTCCGAGCGCCGACAGATCCTGTCGCAATGAGCGGATCTGAATGTCAATGGTCGCAGCCGAAGCGATAAATCCGATGTCCGGGCGTGGATGAAAAATCTTTTGCACCCCGGCGGTCAGGGTGACAGCCAGAAGCCAGACCAGTGGAATCATGGTTACGAGAGCCAGGGCCGGCCTCGGTTTTTTCATCGAATCGGAACCGGAAGATCGTTGGAGCTGCATTTTTAAAATTACGGTCGTGGCCAGACAAAGCGCGATGGCGGACAGCAATTGGTTTGCGATGCCAAAGAGCGGCCAGAGGGAGTTGATTCCGCCAAGAGGATCCCGAACCCCCTGGATCAAAAAATAACCCCAACCGCTCACCACCAGAATACTTGCCAGCAGATTGGCTCCCCCATGTTTCGTGTTGCCCAACGGCTTCCAGAGATGTCCCAAAAAATCCTGGACCAGATAACGCCCCACCCGGGTGCCGGCGTCGAGGGTAGTCAGGATGAACAGGGCTTCGAACATGATGACGAAGTGATACCAGATGTCCAATCCCCGGCCCTTTACTACGTCCGAAAAAATCTTGGCCATGCCGACTGCGAGCGTGGCCGCGCCGCCGGTGCGGCCGAACACGGTGTTTTCGCCGAGCTGTTTTGCGAGTTGGACCATTTCAGCTTCTGTGACAGGAAAGCCGGCGGCGTTCACGCGAGCGACTGTTTCTGCAGCCACTCCTTTGAGGTTGATGCTGAAATAAATCCCCGGATCCAGCGTGCAGGCGGCGATCAAGGCCATGATGGCCACGAGGGATTCGAGGCACATGGCACCGTAGCCGATGGTCCGGGTATGGCTCTCGCGGGTTAAAATTTTTGGAGTGGTTCCGCTGCAAATCAAAGAATGAAATCCGGAGATGGCCCCGCAGGCGATGGTGATAAAGCAAAATGGAAAAAGTTTTCCGGAAAGCACCAGCCCGGTCCCGTCAATAAACTTGGTCACCGCAGGCATCTTAAGCTGGGGCAATACGAGAAAAATTCCCAGCGCCAGCGCCAGGATGGTCCCCAGTTTCATGAATGTACTCAGGTAATCGCGCGGGGCCAGGAGCAGCCAGATGGGGAGAATGCTGGCGGCAAGCCCATAAAAAATGACCGACCATGCGAGTGCTTCCTGTTTGATGGAAAAAATTTTTGACAACACCGGAGCTGAGTGGACGAATTTCCCGCCCCAGACCGCGAGCAGCAGCAAAACCACCCCGATCACGGTCGCTTCGAAAACCTTTCCAATACGCCAGAAGCGGAGGTAGCCCCCCATCAACATGGCAATCGGTATGGTGGCACCCACGGTAAAAACTCCCCACGGACTTTCAGCCAGTGTTTTCACCACCACCAACCCGAGAACGGCCAGCAGGATGATCATGATACAGAGAATGGCCAGCATGGCGATGAAACCAGTCATGCTGTTCAGCTCTTCACGGACCATTTGTCCCAGCGATTTTCCGTCACGCCGCAGGGAACAAAAAAGAATGACAAAATCCTGGACCGCACCCCCAAGAACCACGCCGATAAGAATCCACAATGTGCCGGGCAGATAACCAAACTGGGCGGCAAGCACCGGCCCGACCAGCGGCCCAGGACCGGATATTGCCGCGAAATGGTGTCCGAACACGATCCATTTGTTGGTCTTGACGAAATCCTTCCCGTCTTCATGGATTTCGCAAGGACTGGCGCGACGATCATCCAGGCACAAGATCCGGGTCGCGATCCATTTGGAATAAAATCGAAATCCGATGGCATAGGTGCAGAGGGCTGCCATGAGGATGTAAATGGAGTTGAGTTCCTCCCCGCGTTTCCAGGCCAGGACAGCATAGGAGCCAGCGCCGAGGACTGCGATCAGGATCCAGATTATTGCTGCGGCCATTTTGCGCATAAAATCCTCGAACCAAACCCGAACTCAAGGGGCCGCAGATTTCCTCTCCGCGCCCTTTGCCATTTCCTGCTGCCAGGAAATGAAAAAAAGCAGGCCGACTCCCACACAAATCCCGCTGTCGGCAACATTAAAGGCCGGGAACCCTATCTCCGATCCACCCCGGCGTTCGATGTAAAACCGGATGAAATCGACCACGTAATGAATGAAAAGACGGTCGTAAAGATTCCCCAGGATTCCACCGAAGATCAGGCCCAGCGAGATTTGTCCCAGCAGGGTGCGCGTATCAAAATGGTGGCGCCAGATAAAAAGCCCGAGCAACGCCAGCAGGGAGACAATGGCGAGCTGCGAATTTTTGTCCTGGAACATGCTCCAGGCGGCACCGGTGTTTCCCCAATGCACCAGCTTGAAAAAACCGTCGATCACAACTTTTTCCTCACCATCGACCTTTGACAGGTATTTCAAGACTGCGATCTTGGTCACCCGGTCAAGGAAGAACACGACGATCGTCACCAGGGTCATCCGCAGATTCGCACTCATTATTTCATTTGCCGACTCTCAATGTTTTCAAGCTTCTCCGACTCCGGGCTGTGCCAGACTGCACGGGTTTTGAAGGTGCCCGATTTAACGGATCTTCAAACCCGAAAACAATTCCTTTTGTGATCCCATCACTTCGATCTGGCAATTCGGCCGTCTGTTGCTACCAAAGGGGCGATGCGGACACGTCTCGATCAGGCCCTGGTGGAGAGGGGGTTGTGCGAAAGCCGGGAAAAGGCGAAAAGAGCCATTCTTGCCGGCGCGGTCCGGATTAATGGAAGAACTGCGGACAAAGCCAGCGATAAAACCCGGACTGAAGATCATCTGGAGCTGGTCGCGGCTGAAAAGTTTGTCAGTCGGGGCGGGTACAAGCTTGAACATGCCCTCCAACATTTTCACCTGGAGGTCCGGGACAAGCAGTGCGTGGATCTGGGGGCTTCTACCGGGGGTTTCACCGATTGTCTTTTGCAACACGGTGCCCGCCTTGTTTACGCCGTGGATGTGGGGCAGGGGCAGCTCGCCTGGAAATTACGCACCGATTCCAGGGTTCATGTATTGGAAAAAACCAATGCCAGGAACCTGACCAGGGAAAGGTTCGGCCCCGGTTTTGACGGCTGTGATCTCGTGGTCATCGATTGTTCGTTTATATCCATCACGAAAATTCTCCCCTCCGCGATTGAATTGCTGGTTCCTTCCGGTAGGATCATTGGACTTTTAAAGCCGCAGTTCGAGGCGGGCAGGGCGGAAGTGGACAAAGGTGCCGGGGTCATCAAGGATCCGGCTATTCATCTGCGGGTGTTGAACGAAGTTGAGGCATTTGTCCGGAACACAAATGGATTAAACTGGCTTGGTTTTGTCGAATCTCCGATTTTGGGCCCGGCGGGAAACAAGGAATTTTTAATCCAGCTTGAAAAAAAAGAGTGTTAATCTCAAACGGGTTGGATTGCTGGCGAACCCATCCAAGTCCTCGATCTCAACCATCCTCCGCAAAGCTTTTTCCCAATTGCAGGCCGCAGGTTGCGAGGTGCTGTCGGACGAAATGACCGGCGCTTTGGGGCGGTTGGATTGCAGGATGTTTCCCAACCCCTCCGCCCTTGCCCGTAACTGTGATCTGATTCTGGTCTTTGGCGGGGATGGCACCATGCTGCGGGCGGTTCGCGAAATCCAGGGGGCGACCACTCCGATTCTGGGTGTGAACGTGGGACGCCTCGGTTTTCTCACCGCAGTGACGATTCAAAAATTTCCGGAGGCTCTGGACCAAATCTGGGCCGGAGAGTTTCGCCTGGAACGTCGTCCGATCATCAGCGCCGGAATTTCCAGCGCGCCCGGCGAACTGACAGCGCTCAATGATTTTGTCATCAGCAGGGGTGCCTCCCGGATGATTGAACTGGAAGTGGAGGTGAACGGGGAGATTTTGACCCGTTACCGAGGCGATGGGTTAATAGTCAGCTCGCCCACGGGCTCCACGGCCTATTCTCTTTCCGCTGGCGGTGCGATTGTAAGCCCTTCCGCGCCGGTGTTTGCCATCACCCCGATCTGCCCCCATACTCTGTCCAACCGCTCTGTGATCGTAGGTCTCACATCACGGATTGCCGTGCGGGTTTTGACCGAAAGACTGGAGGTCACTCTGACCGCCGACGGGCAGGTTGAGAAAAACTTGCGGTTCCAGGACGAAGTGGTGGTCCGTCAAAGCCGTCGGTATGCCCGGCTGCTTCATCTCAATGGCAGTTCGTTTTTTGACACTTTACGTCGGAAACTACATTGGAGCGGTTCAAACGTTTAAGAGCTTATGGTTCGCCTAAAAGACATTGCTGCGCACGCCGGAGTCTCAGTCATGACGGTATCCAAAGTCCTGCGCGACGCTCCGGATATCTCGGTGGCCACCAAGGCTCGGGTCCGCAAGCTCGCGGCTGAGATGGGTTATGTCCCCGATTCCATGGCCCAGGGGTTGCGAAATCGAAAGACCAAATTTTTCGGCCTTGTTGTTTCAGCCGTCAGCAATCCTATGGTTGCCAGGACCATCATGGCCATCGAGGAAGGTGCCTACCAGCTGGGTTACGAAGTTGTGCTGGCCCAAACCCTGAACCAGACCGAACGTGAAGATCAGGTTCTCCGTCGACTCCTCTCACGCCGTGTGGACGGCATTTTTATCATCCCGGTTTACCGGCACAGTCCTTCCGCTCCGATTTACGACGAGATTAAAAAACGCGCCGTCCCCACCGTCATCCTCGGGCACAAAGCCCCTTTTTGCAGTCAGTTTCCCAATGTTGAGGGAGACGATGTAAGGGCCTCCTACAGCGCCACGCGGCATTTGATCGACCTCGGGCACCGTCGCATCGCCTACCTCAGCGGCATTGGTGTGTCGCCTTCCGCGCATGACCGGTTTGAAGGTTACAGGCGGGCCTTGCGGGACGCACAGATCGAGGAGGACGAGTCATTGATTTTCAACGCTGGAAACACGATTGAAGAAGGGGAGAAGGCGGCTTTGCAAATGTTGAACGAGATGCCCAACGCCACCGCGATCCAGGCTTTCAACGACCTCGTCGCCATCGGTGCGGCCTCCACCTTTCTCAAGCAGGGATTTAAAATTCCCCACGATCTTTCAATCGTCGGTTTTGGGAATATCTTGTTGAGCGAATTTTTTTCCGTCCCGCTCACCACCATCCGCCAGGTCAAATACCGGCTTGGAACCGCCGCCCTGGAGATGATGCAAAAATTGTTGCAGGGAATGACTGTCGAATCCCGGTCGCTCCCCGCGGAACTGATCATTCGCGAGAGCACCAGTCATCCTCGCGAATCAATCAACCAGGCCGGGACTGTTTCCGGTTCGTGATAGCGGATAAACCATCATTGTCTTCTCCACATGGCCACGAACATTCCGTTGCCTCCGCTCTGATACGGCCAGAACGTCTGCTGCGAATTCATGGCCCCGCTGAATGGGTTCTGAAATTCTAGCGGAACGAATCCCAGGCTGGAGAGAAGTCCGGAAATCTCAGTTACCACCCCGGTCGTTTCCGGGCCGGTCAAGGTGCAGACAGAATACACCAGCTTTCCCTGTACCCGGACCTGTGGCGCCCCCTGGGCCAGAAGGTCGAGTTGAACCTGCTTCAGTTCCGTCACATCTTTGGGTTGCAGCGTCCAGCGCGCCTGTGGATTTCTCTGCCACGTTCCCACCCCGGAGCAGGGGGCGTCCACCAACACTCCATGGCAGAGGCTCTTGACCGGTCGATGATTGAGTTCGACCCATTCCTTGATCCGCAGATTGAAGGCATGCGCCCTTGCGGCACGATGGCGAAATGATTCAAGCCGTCTTCTGGACCTGTCCGTGGCCCAGATGAGACCCTTGCCCTGCATCAGATCCGAGAGGTGAAGAGATTTTCCACCCTCACCGGCGCAGGCATCCCACCAAGTTTCGCCCGGCCGCGGATTCGACAAATATCCCACCGCCTGTGAAGAAATATCTTGGATCTCGATCTGGCCAGAAACGAACGGCTCGGTCTCGAAAAGGTTCTCGGTGCCGCAATATTCTAGAGTTTCTGAAAAACCTTTGACCGCGCTGGGCCGGCTGTCGGGTAAACGTCGAATGACTTCGTCTTTCACCGTTTTTCTAGCCCGTATCCAGAGCCGCGGATCTTCCTGCAGGGACCGGACCCAGGCATCAGAGACAGGCATGACCTCGTGAATCCAGCCCGGAACGGCATTCGCCTTCAGGTCCACATTTTTGAAACTTGCCGGGCTTCTTTTAAAATGTTCAGCCATCAAACCCGCCTCATGAATTTGAGCGGTGAGACTTCCCCGGGCACTGACAAATCGTGACCAGGCAAAATAATGAAAAACCGCCTGGACAATTCCCTTTTTCGATTTTTGCGAAAGGTGGGGGTGTTCCTTGAAGGTCTGGCGCAGCTCCGCGTCGGCAGGCCGGTCCTCTCCGCAGCGACGGATGATGGCTGCGGAAATTTCAATGTCAGGATTGAGCATAATTGGGAAGGACGACAACAGGGTCGATCCTTCACTGTCAGTTTTGGGCGACCAGCTGCCGCAACACGTAGGGAAGAATTCCTCCGTGCTGGTAATAGTCGATTTCGATCGGTGTATCAATCCGGCAAACAACCGGCAATTCCACCACTTCGCCGCCGCTCTGGACAATTTTCAGGACAAGATCCTGTTGAGGACGCAGGCTGGAATCGAGTCCCACGATGTCGTAAATCTCGGTCCCGTCCAGCTTCAAGCTTGCGGCGGAGGTTCCTTCCTTGAATTGCAGCGGAAGCACCCCCATGCCCACAAGGTTTGACCGATGAATCCTTTCGAAACTCTGAGCCACCACGACCTTGACGCCGAGAAGGTTGGTCCCTTTCGCCGCCCAATCCCTTGAGCTGCCGGTGCCGTATTCATGACCGGCCAGCACGATCAACGGAGTTTTTTCCTCCGCGTACTTTGCCGCCGCGTCAAAAATGCTCATCACCTCGCCCGTTGGTTGAAGTTTTGTCACCCCTCCCTCGACGCCGGGAACCATCAGGTTCTTGATCCGGACATTGGCGAATGTGCCTCGTGTCATCACCCGATCGTTCCCACGTCGTGATCCGTAACTGTTAAAATCCGCGAACGCGACATTATGTTCCAGCAGATATTTCCCGGCCGGGGTGGACATCTTGATGCTTCCGGCGGGAGAAATATGGTCAGTGGTGACGCTGTCCCCAAAGATTCCGAGGGCACGGGCGCCCTTGATTTCCTGAATGCTGCCCGGTTGCAGGTTGAAATTGGTGAAGAAGGGCGGTTCCTGAATGTAGGTGCTTTCGCGATCCCACTCATAGACATTGCCGATGCTGGAGGGGATTTCATTCCACTTCGGATTCTGCCCGGCAAAATCCTTGTAGAGCGCCTGAAAAATCTCAGGTTTGATCGCGCTTGCCATTTCGTCCTTGATCTCCTGGAGCGTCGGCCAGATGTCTTTCAAATATACGTCATTGCCATCCTTGCCCCGTCCGAGGGGTTCAGTGGCCATGTCGATCGAGACCCGCCCGGCCACTGCGAACGCCACCACAAGGGGAGGGCTCATCAGGAAGTTGGCCTTGATGTTTTGATGCACACGGGCTTCGAAGTTTCTGTTGCCGGACAAGACGGCTGCGGCCACGAGGTCATGTTTGGTCACCGCCTCCTCGATGGGGCCGGCGAGCGGCCCGGAATTTCCAATGCACGTGGTGCAACCATAACCGACCAGATTAAAGCCGAGCTGGTCCAGGTAAGGTTGCAATCCGGTTTTTTGGAGGTAATCGCTGACCACTCGTGAGCCTGGTGCCAGTGAGGTCTTGACGCTGGGATTCACCTTCAGGCCGCGCTCGACCGCTTTTTTGGCCACAAGCCCCGCCGCTAGCATGACGCTCGGATTGGAGGTGTTGGTGCAACTGGTGATGGCGGCGATCAGCACACTCCCGTGACCGATTTCCTCGTCCACCATGGGATGAGCCTCCAATGCTTGAACAGGTGTGTCGTTGCGGATATGCACCCGTTTGAGCAGATCTTCGGCGGTCTTACCAAATCCGTTTTCGTTCGTCGGCTTGACGAAGGCCTGAAAGAATTCCTTCTTGAGGTTGCTCAGTTCGATCCGGTCCTGAGGGCGCTTCGGCCCGGCGACACTCGGTTGAACGGTGCTTATGTCCAGTTCCAGTTCCGAAGAATAATGGAGCTGCCCTTTCTGCGGCATCCCGAAAAGCCCCTGGGCGCGGTAATAGTTTTCGTAAGTCTGGCAGTGGTCCTCCGGCCTGCCGGTGGTCCGCAGAAAGTTCACAGTCTCCTGATCGACGGGGAAAAATCCCATCGTGGCTCCATATTCCGGTGCCATGTTGGCAATGGTGGCACGGTCCACGAGCGGAAGCGTCGAAGCGCCCGGCCCGAAAAATTCCACAAACTTTCCTACCACCTTCGCTTTGCGGAGCATTTGCGTGAGGGTCAGGGCCAGGTCGGTCGCAGTCACACCCTCTTTCAACGAACCGGTCAGATGCATACCCACGACATCCGGGGTCAGGAAATAAACCGGTTGACCGAGCATCCCTGCCTCGGCTTCGATTCCGCCGACCCCCCATCCGACGATGCCCAATCCGTTGATCATGGTCGTGTGCGAATCGGTTCCGACCAGAGTGTCTGGGTAATAAACACCGGCTGAATCATGCAGTACACCCTTCGCCAGATATTCTAAATTGACTTGGTGCACGATGCCGATGCCGGGGGGCACCACTTTAAACGTATCAAAGGCCTGCATGCCCCATTTCAAAAACTGGTAACGTTCCCGGTTGCGTTGAAACTCCAATTCCATATTTTTGGCAAAGGAATCCGCTGTTCCGGCGAAATCGACCTGGACAGAATGGTCCACCACCAGATCCACGGGGACCAGGGGTTCGATGATCTTCGGGTTTTTGCCGATCTTGGCCACGGCGGACCGCATGGCTGCCAGATCGACCAGCAACGGAACCCCGGTGAAATCTTGGAGGACGATCCGAGCAACGATAAATGGAATTTCGGCGCTTCGTTCGGCCTTCGGTTTCCAGTTGGCCAGTTCACGCACGTTTTGTTCGGACACCTTCTTGCCATCGAAATTACGGAGCACTGATTCCAGCACAATTCGGATGGAAACAGGAAGTGTCGAGATGGGGCCGACGCCCGCCTTTTCAAGCTCGGGAAGAGAATAAAATTTTGCCGGTACATGGCTGGAGGCGGCGAATGGTTGCAGGGTTCCAAATAAATTATGCTTTTCGTTCATATTAAAGACCGCGTCGAAACGCGTGAGCAGAAAAAATGGAGTTCAGGGAAGCCCGTGTCAAGCAGTGGAACTTGGTGATGACAGACGGAATTCTTTGGGTATAGTGCGTGCAGGCTTGGTTTTATCAGTGGCTTTTAGATCCAAAAAGAACGAGATTTTTGCATACGAAACCCCAGGGCAAATCCGAAAGCGGGTGCGCAACAGGCGTTTTCGGCTTTTATGCCTGCTGCTGGTGACCTCGCTCATCGGTTACCGTTTCCTCCGCACCCCCGAACTGATATTCGAAGGGCGGCCGCTCGGAGAATGGCTCACACGCCTGGAATCTCCCGATCCTTCGGAACGTGCGCTGGCCAAAAAAGCTTTGCAGGAAATCGGACCCACCGCGGTCGGCCCGCTGCTGGAAATGACCCGGTCCTCAAAGCCGAGCATCGTCCGGAAAACCATCTATTGGTTTAATGATTTTGAGATTTTTACCATCCCGGTTGAGGATTTTTCCTTGCGACATCAAAAAGCCCTCCGAGGCTTGACCGCAATCGGACCGTCGGCCATCGAGCCTTTGGTTCAACTGATGAAGTCGAAAAAGTTGGCCCTGCCTGCCCACAAGGCTTTGCAGATTTTTGGCGACGAAGCGATCATTCCCCTCTGCCGGATTCTGGACCACGAAGATCCATTGCTCCGGTCGGAAAGCGCCCTGGCGCTTGGAAAATTTGGATTGCACGCACGCAGCTGTCAAAGTTCCCTGGCCCGATGCCTGCAGGATGGTGACGACGAAGTCCGCGCTTCGGCGGCCTGGGCGCTGGGGGAGATTCAGGCGGATTCATCAATGATTCCGCTTCTGATCGAGGCGTTGGAGGATAAGTCCCCCAGGGTGAGAAGGTTTAGCGCCTACGCCCTCGGACGTTATGGTCCAATGGCCTTTTCCGCTGTTGCTGGGCTGCAAAAGATGGCCGGGCAGACAGGTGCGACCGAAGCCTCGCAGGCCGCTCGGACCGCGATCCAACAGATCCAGGCTCCCACTACCCGGGTGTCCACAGACCAAACCCCTGCCCAGCCTTAGTTCTTTGATTTCATCCGTGACCCGCCGCTTTCAACCTGTCACTTTGTGCCGATGATCACGGAGGATTTGGTCAGGTTATTGCATCAATATCGAAACGGAGAAGCTTCCGAGCGCGAGGTGCTGGATAAAATAAGCCTTCCCACAGAAATTTCACTCGGGTTCGCCAACGTCGATACCAATCGAGGGTTGAGGAAAGGATTTCCTGAGGTGATTTTTGCCGCTGGAAAAACCCCGGACCAGGTGGTGAAAATCGCCGCTACGATCCTCGAAACAGACCATGTTCTTCTGATCACACGCGTAGGCGACGACCATGCCGGTCTTCTGCAAACCAGCTTTCCCGACTGCCGCTACCATCCCCAGTCCAGGACGGTTGTCGTTGAAAGAAAAGCGCTGAAAAAAAAGCCGGGCAACATCGCCGTGGTCTCAGCTGGAACCAGCGATGCCGGCGTGGCCGACGAAGCTGCAATCACCGCAGAAGTCATGGGCAACCATGTCGTTCGTATTTCTGATGTCGGGGTGGCGGGAATACACCGGCTTTTAAAACGGGTTTCGCAGCTCCAGGAGGCGAATGTCATCATTGTGGTGGCCGGAATGGAGGGTGCCCTGCCCAGTGTTGTGGCCGGTCTTGTGAGCCGTCCCGTGATCGCCGTCCCCACCAGCGTAGGTTACGGGGCGAATTTTGGGGGACTGGCTGCATTGCTGGGCATGCTCAACAGCTGCGGGAGCGGGGTGACAGTGGTGAATATCGACAACGGTTTTGGGGCTGGTTACGCCGCAGCCCAGATCAATGCGATGGCGGCATCCCAAGTCTCACCGACAACATGAAAACTTTATATCTGGATATTTTCAGCGGACTCAGCGGCGACATGTTTCTGGGTGCCATGCTTGATCTGGGTGTTCCATTCGATCAACTCCAAGGTCAACTCGAGAAGCTCGGGTTGACCGGCTACCATTTGCACGCCTCCCGGGGTTTGAAAGGTGCAATCAGCGGAATAAAATTTGATGTTCACCTGCTGGACCACGAACATGGTCACGAACATGGTCACGAACATGGTCACGAACATGGTCACGAACATGGTCACGAACATGGTCACGAACATGGTCACGAACATGGCCGCGATTTTGCCGTCATCCGCAGTTTGATCGAACAAAGCTCCCTCTCCGCCTGGGTCAAGGAGAAGGCGGTGAAGGTCTTCACCCGCATCGCTGTGGCTGAAGGAAAAATTCATGGTCATCCCCCTGACGAAGTACATTTCCATGAAGTCGGTGCCATCGATTCCATTGTCGATATTGTCGGGGCCTGCATCGCCCTGGAGATTTTGGGAAAACCAAGAATCATCGCCTCCCCGGTGATTGAAGGAACCGGCTGGGTGGACTGTGCCCACGGCAGGTTTCCTATTCCCACCATGGCCACTCTCGAGATTCTGGCCGCGCGGCAAATACCACTGACCCAATGCGCCGAGCCGCAGGAGTTGTTAACCCCGACCGGGGCCGCGTTGCTGGCAGAGTTTGTCGAAACTTTTGGATTGCTCTCGGGATTTGCGGCTTCGCGCGTCGGTTACGGCCTGGGAACAAGGGACAACCAGACCCGTCCCAATGTGGTGCGGGCCATGCTTGGAGAAGTCGTAGCTCCGATAAACACGGAGTTGGAGCAGGATGTAATTTCTGTCCTGGAAACCAACCTGGACGATATTTCCTCTGAACGAATCGGCTATTTCACCGGGCAGGCTTTAAAAGACGGGGCTTTGGATGTTTTTATCATTCCGGTTCAAATGAAAAAGAACCGGCCAGGAATGCTTCTGACCCTCCTTTGCGCCACGGATCAGGAAGATTTTTTTGTCGAAAAAATCTTGCGCCACACTTCCGCTTTTGGGCTCCGCTGCTCCAGGGTGGAACGTCGAAAGTTATCCCGTCAATCTGAAGTGGTGGAGACCGAGTTTGGAAAAATCTCCATGAAATTTGGAAGCATGGGTGGCGAAATTATCCAAGTCAGCCCTGAATTCGAATCGTGCCGCGAGGCGGCTGAAAGCCATGGCGTGACGTTGGACCAGGTTTTCCAAGCCGCACTTATATCCGCCCGAATCAATGCGAAGGCAGGTCGCATCACTCCACGCGCTCCGTCGAGGTAAGGTCCTCCCGCCCATGCCAAAGGCATAGGACCGCGAAAGCCCAGGGTGAAGCGAAGCGCAACCCTGAGGAACAAACATCCCCCGGATGAAACCCACCCCAAAGGGGTGGACGAATCTGTTTTAGCTCGGAGAATTGTCAGCGCCAGATGGGGCTCGTCTGATGTTGAGTCTTGCCGCCCAGAGTTCCGAAAATCGGACCAAGCCTGAATTGTTCTGTT
>Ga0163152_10005279_pt1 | contig 15274 bp, 11 predicted proteins | sample OliLakLV19MP8IB2_FD_148635 | JGI IMG/M metagenome (GOLD analysis project Ga0163152, IMG submission 148635) | Freshwater microbial mat bacterial communities from Lake Vanda, McMurdo Dry Valleys, Antarctica - Oligotrophic Lake LV.19.MP8.IB-2 | ecosystem: Environmental > Aquatic > Freshwater >... | reverse complement strand
CCATGGGAAGCCACGTCAAGGCAAAAGTCGTTGCGGGTGTGGAGGCGAATGCCAGCGAACCTTACCCCGTTCTGCTCCAACTCGATTACGCTTTCACTGGGCCTAACGAAACGCGCATCGACCTTTCACGGTGCTTTATGGTCGCAAAAGCGCGCGCGAATCTCTCCACTGAGCGCGTGATGATGGAGACCGAAAAGATTTCCTGTGTCCGCGAAAATGGCGAACACTTCGCCTCGGACGCGAAAGGTTACATCGCTGGATCGGATTCCACATTCGGTGCAACGGGAACCTACATCTCAAAACAGGGTCAGGTTCTACTCGCTGCGGTCCTTGCCAATATCGCCAAAAATGCGGGTGGCGCCGTCGCTGAGGCACAGCAGTCGCAGGTTGTCGTTGGCTCTGACAAAGCCGCACTTGCAACCAATATCACCGGAAGCAAAGCCGCTTTCGTTGCAGGAAAATCATTCGTCGATGCGGGCGCCCTGATTGCGGATTGGTACCTCGAACAGGCGCGTCAGCTTGTGCCGTCGATTGCGGTTGGTTCCGGGCAGGACGTGTTTGTCATCATGCTCGACAGCATCAAGGTCCCGACTCTCACCGTTTCTGAAGATCAAGATGGCACACAGATTCCGTCAAACACACAACCACACATGCTTGAGGTCAACCGTTCATGAACAGGTTATTTGCCGTTTTCACTTTCTCGCTTGCCTTCTATTCCTGCGCTTCACGCGCACCGACCACGCATGAACTCGACTCGCGCTCAGGTCTCTACGGAAATGCAACCACCGAACCTGCCTACGACCGTGAGCTTGCCACAGCGCAAAATCAGAAAATGCTCGCAAAGGAAAACGGAGCGCCTCTTCGCGTTTCCCCGCTCGTCACCAAGGTTTGGATTCACGACCAAGCACTCGAAGGAGGCCATTGGCTCGCCGGAACGTGGGCGTTTATCGAAGTGGAACCTTCAAGATGGCTGCGCACGCCTGACGTCCCCGGTGCCGATCTGGCAGAGCCCGTTTCGGGCAGCATCAACAGCCGGTTTCAACCGGGTCGCGCAGTGCCGAAGAACACTCCGACGCCCAGGCCGACGAAAGGGGGCGCACAGTGAAAGGCATCGCACCAGCACGCTCAGAAAAATTCAAAAGATCGGTCTCCCGCTTCGCTGCAAAAGCATCTGAGTTTCCCGAGAAGATCCTCGGCAGGCTTCGTCCGCTCAAGCCCTACGATTTTCTCAAGGCACAACCACCACCGCTTGAGGACCTCCTTCCTTACGTGGGATGGATCGAGGAGCATGGTCGGTCCCTTTTCATCCTGACGGATGGAGGAGTCGGCTTGGCATGGAAAATTGAGCCCGTGGGTCATGAGATGCTGACTGAAGACGCACTTGAGAAAGTCGGAAGCGCGGTTGCGCAGATTTTTTCGAAAGTGACGGACAAAAGAGTCAGTTTCCAGATCATCTACGACGCGAAACCCGCTCGCGACGTGACGCTGCCCGACTACTACGACGCGCCGCAGACCGCGCCACAGCGTTTTCAGAAGGCACGCATCGACACGCTTTTGCAGATGGCACAGACGCCGGCTCACCGGATTCGCCTGATGGAGCGGCGGGTCTATCTCACGCTGCGCATTGAAAACAGCAAGCACCCCTACAACGTGGCAAACGAGGCCCTGGACTCATCCAAAACCGAACTTGATGGTGCTCTAGCGCTCCTGTCAGGAATGGCGACGCTGGCGGCCTCTTATGCGTCCGAAGTGGAGTACGTCCTTTCGAGTGCGGGACTCCCTTTCGAGTCGGTGAGTGCAAATCAGTTCCTTGGCTTCCTTCGCGAGACCTTCCACGGCCTCAAAGAGACGCGAGAAGATTCATCAATCCACGAAGCCAGGGCGCACTTGCTTTCGAGTCTCTCCGCTCAGGTTGCCCGAGGTTTTGTTGATTTCACGCCGTCTGTCGTGGGCACGGGCTCCGATGCCTGGGAAGTCATTTCGTGGGCTGATCAGCCGTCTGTCGTCCATGCGGGTCTGCTCTCACACCTCGTTGCTCTCGATGTTCCGCACAGGGCTGTCATCAACGTTCGCCCGTGCCCAACTCTCGTCGACCTCGAACGGATGAGGGCGCTGCTTCGCAACGCGGATGACGCCTACGGGGAAATGCAGCGCGAGGAGGTCAAGGCCACTCAGGATTCAGTCGCCAGGGGAGAAATCCTCTCGCACGTTTCCATTCATGTTCTCGTTCGAAATGAAGGTTCGAGCGTTCATGACGTGATGCTCGGAGGGCGCGCGCCTGCGGTGGCTTCGGTCCTTCAGACCGCAACGCAAATTCCATGGGTCGTTGAAAAGCACGCAGCCCCAGCACTTTTCCTGCTCGCGCTTCCGTTTGGATACTCAAAGATGGCTGCGGGATTCTCTGGGCGCGAGCGGCGCGTCCTGTCTCGCAATCTTGGCCCCTTTCTTCCCATCTATGGCACTTTCGGCGGCACACGGACGCCTTGCCAGTACATGGTGAGTAGGGCTGGCGGACTTGTAACCCTAGACTCTCGCGATTGCGAAACCTCGCCCCACACAGCCATTCTCGGCTCCTCGGGTGCAGGAAAAAGCTTCTTCATGGCTAACAAGGCCATGGCTTTCGCCGCGCAGAATAGACGGAGTTTTATCTTTGCGATTGACAAGGCGACGTCCTACCGCGTCCTTGCACAAGTCATCGGCGAAGAAACAGGCTTTCAGATCGTCGAGCCACCCAAGGTCTATCCCAACATCTTCCGGGGTCGCTACGACGAGTTCAGGTTGCCCGTCCTTGTGGGAATTCTTCGGACCGCCATTTCGCTTGTGTCGCCTGACGCAAAGCTTGGTGCCATTGAAGAAATGCTCCTCGCCGAATCGATCAAACTTGCCTACGAGCAGGTCGAACTCGAAGCCGGTACCGAGTACACAGATGGCCGTCTCCACGCAAAACTTGTCGAGCGCATCCGCATCCCGCGCCTTGCCGACGTGGTGGAGAACCTTTATCCCGTTGCCGCAAGGAGTGAAGTTCCAAAGTCCACGCCCGAAACCTTGCGGGCGCTGCTATCGCCATTCCTCGGTTCCGGCCCGTATGCGCAGCTTTTCGACAGGGAAGAGTTTGAAGACGCGGATGTGAATACACCCGGATTCTCTCTCTACGACCTCGATGGACTTTCAGGCAATCCCATCCTGACAACCATTGTCACGCAGTGCATCCTGGCTGAAATTCTCCGGCAGTTGCGCAAGCCTGAGAATCGCGGTGTGCCTGGCATGCTGATTGTCGAAGAAGTGGGCGTCCTTGCGGGCGAAAGCCCCGAGCTGGTCGTTTTTATCCGCGATGCGTGGAAGCGATTTCGAAAACTTGGCGTCGAGTGCGTTGGTCTTACCAACCAAGTGAAAGACTATCTCGAACTTCCAGGGCCGAGGGAAATTTGGTCGGTGTCGCCGAACAAAATCATCCTGCGCATGCTTGAGCAAGACCTTGCCATCGCCAAGGCGGCATACGCCGAAGGCAAGCCTTCGATCTTCTCAAACCCTTATCATTTCGAGATCGCGGCAAGTCTCAAGAAAGTGGATGGACGCTACTCGGATGGATTCTGGCTTGGCGACGAGGTGAAGGGAACCTTCACTTATATGCCGACAGGCACGGACTACTGGTGCGCCGCAAGCAAGCCCATCGAACTCGATTCGGTTGATCTCATCGCGCGGAAATTGGGGTCAGTGGCCATGGCGGTCGAGCGCCTCGGCGCTGCATTTCCGTCCGGCGTGCGCGGACCATCAGGAAACCTGCGCTCCCTTTCACAAGACGAGGTGGAAAAGCTTCTCTACCAGGGAGTCTCGGCATGAAATGGAATCGCAAGGTCATCGCAACCCTGATGATTTTCCTTTCGGTGCAAAACGCATTCGCACAAGGGCAGGAACCCTCCTACCGCTACGAGAACGGCGTCGAAGCCTCCGACTTGGCAAGGGACTGGTTTGGCACACAAGGAAACATCAACCGGACGCCCGGGGTCGATGTGGGAAACTTCAGTGCAGGCATTTCCACGCGCCTTGACTGTGGTCGCCTTGATATCAATGCCAACATCAAAGGCCAGCTCAAGAACGTTGAAAAGCAGGTCCGCGAACTCATTCCGCAGAATATGGCGGATGCGCGCAGGCTCGTCTCTCAATCGCTCATGGTGACGTTTAGCTACGCATACCCGACGCTCGCGGCCCAACTTCGCCACGACTTTCTCGCGCTGCAAGGAAATCTGAATCTGCGTGCGCAAGCGTGTCAGGCCATCGACAAATACATCGACAACCAAGCGGACAAGGGCGCCATGCAACTGCGCGCCGAGGCGCAGGCCGAATGTGTCTCGAAGAAAATTCAGTCAGGTGGCGACACGGCCCAGGCCACGGCAGAATGCCAAGACGTTTCGGGACTCCCGCTCCGAGACTTCCAGGCGGGACTGGAAAAGAAGTTCAAGTCGGGCAAGCAGACTGTGCTTTCTGCCGTTGTCGGTTTCGCGCGTCAGTCACAACACTACGAAGTGCTCGCTTCACTTCTCGGAGAAATCGAGGTTCAGCAGGACGGTTACTGGCAACCGCTTTTCTCCAAAGGAATGCTCCATCCCGACGACGCTGCTCGCAACTTCCTTTCGGAAGGACAGGGCGCAGCGTGTGGCAACATCGGTCAGTGGATCGCGGGACGTAACAGAAGCGCCGGTCCGTATGCGCCCTTTGTTCAAGATGTCGTGAGCCGAAAACTCAGTGCCGTGGATGTCCAGCATCTAGGCGACTTGTCAGCGCAGGACAAAAATCTTGCGTGCCTTGCGCTTGGAAGCGCCATTGGCAAGGAGGCAGCATCGCGTGCGGGCGCACGGTACGAGGCCATCATGGCGTCAGGGTTGCTCAACTCCTCAATACCTTCCGCGCTGCGTGATGAGTACAGATCGCGTGCGGCATCCGCGTTCCCTGCTCTGCGCGCGGCCATTGATGCAGAGGATATCCCTTCGCTTGATGAGGTGAGGAAAGCTGTCTCAGATCTCGCTGCGCTCACACGCGAGAAGAATCGCCTGCTCGCCGAACGCATGTCCGAAGGACGCATCCACAACATGCGAGACGACATCAAAAGGCAAACTGACTGTGTCGACACTCTTTCGTGCGAGGGGAGATAACCATGCTTGAATCTCTCTTTGCGCAGTCTCCCATTGAGGCAAGTTTGTGGACCCACTTTGTGGCCCTACAACAGTGGATCGTCGGTGCATTTTTCTCAGGCCTCATTTTCAAGGCGGCGGTCGCGACCTATCTCGGGTTTGTTCTCATCCGGTGTCTTTGGTCTATGGGAGTCGATCAATCACCAGCACAGGCCTTTCGCCAGTTTCTCATCGCGCTTGTGATCTCTTTTGTTGGGCTTGCTTTGCTGTCTGCAAAATCCACAGCGGCATTTCGCCCTGTGACCGCAACCGGAAAGCAATGGTCCGCCTCGACGAAAGCACGGCAAGCGGGGTCGTACACGGGCCTTGAGGCCACGGCCAATGGGCTTTGGTTCTATGTCCTCGCCCATGGAGCGGCGAATGATGTCTCGCGGCGACTCTCAGAGCACATCGCGCGTTCCTTTGGTGACCATGGCTACTCAAAGAGTCCGTACCTTTTGGCGCAAACCATGGCACAAACTGCGGGCGCGGCGATAGACGATCCGGCCATCACAACATCGCTTCAAACTCTGTTTGAGAGCTGCACAGACATGCGCGTGGCCCCGGTTCTCTCCAAAGACAGCAGCTTCTCGTCGCTCTTCGATTTGCAACGTGAGCCGTGCAAACAGGAGTACGACCTCATGAGGCGCAACCTTTCAACGTGGGCAGAGGGAAAGGCAGGCACGTCCTACATCGACTCGGCTTCGCTGGCTGTGAACAGTTTGGGAGTCTCGCTCGGTCTTGCGGACAAGGAGACCTACCGAAACAAGCTCATCGCTTCGGCTCTGGTGAACTACGTGCGGCATCGCTCGGGGCAGAGGGGTCAACAAGCGGTCAATCCATCTGCGCTTTTGCAACCCGGTCAAGCGCACCCAATGGACGGACTCGGCCAATCGTATTTCACGAACCTTGCTCAGTCCCTTTCGGTCGGAGGTGCCCTCAATCAGTTCCTAAAACCGATCACGGGGACCGATTACCGCAAAGCTGACATCCGAAACGAAGCCGCGCTTGTGTACTCCAAGCTCGTCGAGTTTCTTCCACCCATACGCGGTTACGCAAAGGGGATTCTCGCTTTCCTTTTCGTCTTTGCCTCTGTCGCTGTCTGTTTTGGAAACGTCCGCCTCATGATCTCTTGGCTTGGGATGCTCGTCATCTTCACTGCGTATGAACCGCTTTCAACGCTTCTGTACCAGTCGACCATGATGTTCACCTCGGCTCACGAGAACGTCCAGGCCATGCAGGCGCTCAAGAATGACCCTCTGGTTCTCGCTGGTGCTGCCATCGTTGATGACAATCTTGCCGGAATCCAGGCCGTCTATTTCGTTCTGCAAGTGGGGCTTACGTTCATCTGTGGCTGGGCTGGCTTGAAAGTCTTCATGGCAAACCGCGTACTGCAAGGTAGCGGAAACGCCGGAACGATTCTCGCCAAAGTCCGTGCCCTCGTGCCGACAAGGTAGGAGTAAAAACACATGGAAAAGTCACCCTTTGCCGATGTGGAGACCTCCACCGTCGTCAGTACAGAGCGAAGTCGAAGAATCCAAACTCCCGAGAGGCCCGCAACTCTCGCAATGCACATGGAAACCGGAGGTGAGTACGACACGACATCGTTTATCCGCAGTGAAATGGGGTATCAGGCCAGCCGAAAGTACGAACCCCACGCACGGCTTTCTATCGACTTTCACGATGGACCGAAGGAGGCAAAAGCCCTCTTTGACCACATGCGCCCGGACCTAAGACCAGAGCAGGAATACGTCGGACGTTACTTTGAGACCTGGGAGGCGCTCGATAAAAGAGTCCGAGCAAAGCTCAGTGCGGGGGCGGGGGAAGACAACGCTCCTTCGCTCACTCAGCGGACAGTGCTGCCACAGAAGCTCGTCACAGAAAGCGGACACACTGAAATCCTCGGTGCAAAGCCTCGCTGGGAAGAACTGAACTCGGTTGTCCTGCGCGCGGAAACCGAGGTCGACGGAAACACCGTGGGCATGAATTTCTCCGATCCGAAACGCTACCAGGAACAGATCCGTGGTCAGTACCCAAATGCGGACATCCAGATTCGTTTCGTTGCTGGCCCCATTCAAAGCCTGCGTCTCTATGAAGCCATGGCACCGGAAGCTGAAGACGTGAGCACGTTCTACAAAACGTGGTCCTCCAGGCTCGACCGAGAGCAGAAATCAAAGACACAGGAACTCACCGCATCACCCCGCACTCGTACCGGACTTGCGATGTAAGTCCCGCACCGCACGCAAAACAAAACACGCATATCAATCGAAAAGGAATACATTCGATGCAAAGAACGCACGTCAATTTTCTCCGCGAAGGCTTCCCATTGGTCGGGTTCGAATGGAAAGGACGTCAGGCAAAACTGACCGGACTTGTCCAAAACAGCCGCACGGGAAAGGGCAAAGTCTGTGACTTCAATGGCCCCAATGCGCTTCGATTCTTCTTCTTCCAGTATGACGTCGGGCACGTCATCGACCTGAGCTTTGAAGCCGGACCACGGGAAGCCCGTGTCCTCTTTGAGCACATGCGCCCCGATCTCCACGCCACCGAAGATTACATCGGACGGTATTTTGAAGCGTGGCGTGAGCTTAACCGTTTTGTCCAGCGTGGGATCGTTCGCCTCTCGAGCGACGGCACGTCGTTCGAAGTGGCGAGGGTTGCTTCCGAGGATTCATCGGGAAGGCCCTTTGTCTCGCTCAATCTTGCCGATGGCTCAAACGAGTACATCGCAAGCAGGCCAGCCTGGGACATTCGTGACGCGCTCGTTTTCCGAGCCGAGAAAAAGCGCGCAAACGGCTCCAACTGCACGATGAATTTTTCCGCGCCATCTGACCTGCACAAATATTTCTTCGGTCGGGGCAACGACCCAACACAGACCGTCATCACTCTCAAGCAAGGCTCTGCACGGGCGTTTGAACTGTTCCGCCGCGTTCCTCCGACACCTGAGGGCCTCCAAGAGTTTTTGCTCGCGTTTCATTCCGATGCCGGTTCAGGTGAACAGACATGAAGAAAAACACTCAATCGGAAATGCACAGCCGAACAGAAAGCCATCCGCGGATCACGTCGAGCGAAGGCGAGAAAGTCGTCCTTCGTGCTCAAGTTGGGGTCGCGCCCGGTGGCCATGCGCTGAAATTTTCGGACGCGGAGGCCTACCGAGCCTTTGCCGCTTTGCATCCCGAGGAGCCCCACTGTGTGTCGTTTGTGAGCGGATCGCAGGACGCCTATGCGCTTTTCGAGGCCATGAAAGCGAACCAGTTCGGCGTGAAGGAGTTCTTTGAAACATGGGAGGTGGTGACTTTCCTTCGTGACAGGCGCCGTGAACGCGAAAGCGCGGAAGCCAAAATCGACCCAGCCAATCACACAAGAGCCTAACGAAACAAATACATCAAGCAAGGAAAATCCCATGTCGCACGTTGCAACACTTCATGAACTCAAGCCCCTCAGAGCCTCTTCCGTCCACGGAGAGCCCACACCCGTTGTCCTCCAAGTCAAGATGAGACACACGCTCGCCGGCTGGATCGAAGATGCCACCTTTGACTCTCGTCACCTTCCCTGTCGCATAATGGGAGTCCCCAAGCCATTGCGAGCGCTCACGGCAACGGTTGAAAAAGGCCCCTACGCTGCGAAGTTGCTACTCAGGCACATGCAACCAATCAGGGTTTTTTCCGCAACCGAGTTCAATACGTTTTTTGAAACCTGGAACGCATTCGACAGGCAGTTGAGCGAGCAGTCATGCAGCGGCAAGGCAGACATGCATGCCCTTCTCAAGAAGCTTTGCAATCCGCGCGTCCTCGAAAGTCCGATTGCCAGTTTCACGTTGGCTCGCACGCCCAACCGGATGGAGATCCTGGGTCCAATTCCGCATTGGCAGGAACGGCACGCGGTCGTTCTTCGAGCGACGGCCTACCTTGATGAGGGTGGCACCGTTTCGATGAACTTCTCAAACCCAGATGTGTACGAGCAGTTGTTGCTGGCTCGATTCCCGGACGCACGGATTTTCGTTGAGGCTGTGGCCGGCCATCAGTCTTCCTTCGTGCTGTTCGATGGCATGTCGCCCGGACCGCAACGCATCAGAGAATTCTTCGCGGCGTGGAGTCGGCTTTCGAAAAAGCATCAGCGAAGCCTTTGAACGATTCGAGCCCCTTTCCAAACACACTCACCAGAACCACACAGAGCGAAAGTTTAATCCAAAATGGAGAACCCAATGACACTCGAAGCCGAAGGCACGCCTGAATCACTGAAAAAGAAGAAGGGCGCGGGCACCAAGAAAGAATCCAGGGCTAACCCAACACGCGCAAAACGTCCCAAGGCCAGGGTCCAGGTCGAATATGAAATGGTCGAGCAAACGTACCAACTCAAGAAGCCCATCGCAGAACTCCTTGAAAGCTACGCGCGCTTCCTTCTCGAACACATGAGGGAGCCGGTCCAACCGAGCCACGTCATCGAAGGGATCATTAAGCCCTTGGCGTCTGACACTCTCTATGTCCAGTGGCTCAAAGAGAAGAAAACGAAGGAGCCCGGCCCATGAAAATTCCTTCAATCCAAATCCGGGAACGGAGAACTGGGGACGGGAGAACGGTATCCGGGAGAGGGCCGTCGACCAGGCGCAGGTGCTTGGTCGACCTTCACCCGGGGAGCCTGCTTGGGACATCCGAGTCCGCCTTTGGCGAGCTCGGCTGCCCAAACAGGGAGGCGCTTTGCGCTTCCTCCCCGGGCTGCGCGGCTGACGTGTCGCGAAGAGCGACGTGTCAGCCTTGCCTGGGGCGACCCCAGACCCCCTCCTCGCTCGCCCTTCGTCGCGTTGTCATGGGAGGCGAAAAGTCGCCTCCCCCGCCAACGCTCCTTCGGGCTCTCGTGGCACACAGTACGCCACTTCGCGTGCCGCACGGCGTGCGGCACTTTTCCCCCAAGCGGCCGGAAACAAAGCGGCTTTGGTGCCGCACCGCGTGCCGCACCACTTAAAAACAGTGCGGCACTTTCAGCATAAAACCTATCAAAGCCCTCAGGTTTACTGAGGAATTCCAGTTCACAAAAAAACACGAAAAGAGAAGAATCATGGGAAACAAAAATCGAGTCTATGTAAATTTTTCACGAGATGAATTCGAAGCCATCGAAGAACTTGCTCGAAAAGCAAAGAAGTCAAATAGCCAATTCATGTCCGACATTGTGAAAGAGAATTTGATCGAGCGAGATAAGAACGACCAAACGAATCTTAAAATGTCGCTCACTGCGCTCGAAGTCATGCTTTCACAAGTCCTGCATCTCGTCAGGCTCTTGACCCAAGAATCAAGCGCCAACATGTACCGCATCGGATTCGTTATCGGCGGGTTTCCGCAGCCTTTACGAGATAACTCTCGCGCCGAAATGGCTGACTTCATCGCGTCAAGAATGAAAGACGTCGAGCGCGAACTCGAAGCCATTGCAGAGGTGGCAAAACTTGTCCGGTGAACTTCGTTCTCGCTACGGAGGAGGCGCCATCGGAGCCGAGAGAGAAATCCTGACAACCAGGATCGTCATTGCCCTCTCAGTTGGAATTGCCCTGTCGCTTTCGCTCTCACTTTTCACAATTCACATTTCGTTTTCCGGTGGCGTGGGCGCTTGGCTCGGGATGTTCGCAGATCGTTCCTACTGGTTTTTCAGGACAGAAGTCCTCGAAGGCAAGTGGCTCACGCCAGTCGACAAGAAAAAGATGATCGCCCTTTTGAAGAATTGGAACATCCATTCGTTCAAGAATTCATTCTATGGGCTCACGTTCTTTTTCTCACTGGTTAGCGGTGTCGGCTTGTCATGGCACTGGATGAGAAAGCGATCTGAAATCGCCATGGCAGCATCAAAGACTCGCCCCGGCGAGCACGCGCTTGTTTCGGCAAAGGAACTTGGTCGAGTGATCAAAACTGCTGTCCGCGACAAGACCCGTCCTCACGCGTTTCGAACGTCCGACCTGGTTTTGGGTCGCGAGAAGATTCGCGTCACCCGAGAATCCATCGGCCTTCATCTCGGACTCGCAGGCGCTTCGCAGTCCGGCAAAACGAATGCCATCAATCAGATTCTTTCTTCGCGGCGCGAACACAAAGAGAAAGCCCTGATAGTCGATCCCAACGGTGAATTTTACTCACGCTTCGGAAGGCCAGGGGACGTCATATTGTCTCTCTATGACAAGCGCAGCGCGCCATGGGACTTTTGGTGCGAGAAGATGTCGGCGGTTGAACTTGCAAAAGCGATGGTCGAAGTTCGGGACGGAATGGACGGGAATTCAAAATTCTTCCAGACGACGGGCCGGTCTGTGCTCGCCTCTCTACTTCGAATTTCGAAATCACAGGAACAGCTTTGGAAACTTGCCAACCTTCCTGCGGAAGATCTCGAACTCATTCTTAAAGCGAACAACGAAATTTCGCACAGGTACCTAGGTCAAGGTGAAAGCGGACAAGCATCAGGCGTCATTGCCACAGCGCTTATGAACCTCACGTTTCTAAAATACCTGAATCACCACGTCAGAACGCGTGAAACAGAAACAGGAAAAAAAGAGAATCCGTTCTCTATTCGTCAGTGGGTCATGGACGACAATGACGAGCGGTGGGTCTTTCTCGTCGCCACAGATTCGCACTGGGAAGACACACGCTCGCTCGTTCGACTGTGGTTCGACATTGCATCCACCGCCGTTCTTGAAAGAGAGAAGGGGCCAAAGACTCAGCCCATTTGGCTCGTGTGTGACGAAATTTCCACCATCGGAAACCTTCCCACGCTGCCGAAGATCCTTGACCGTGGCTACAAGTACGCTGGCACTTTGGTTCTTGGATACCAATCTCTTGCGCAAATCGAACAAATTTATGGAGCTGAATCCTCGCGAAATATTATTCAAGGGCTCCAAAATATCATTGTGTTTGCCTGCAACGAGAACCAGCTTTCGCGTGAACTTGCTGACAGACTCGGACGCTACGAAATTGAAGAGGTCGATCCGTCGCTTTCAACCGGAGGCGAAAAATCCGGCGGAAGGTTCACCGTCAGTGTCAGAGCCAAGGACAGGCTTTCTGTCACCTCAGATGAGATTAAGAGCCTGCGTGAGAACCATGGCTTTCTCAAACTCGCGCGTTTCCCGCCTGCGAGGATTTCATTCGACTATGTGACTTTTCCCGAAGTCATGACGAAGTCGATTCGTTCCAGTGAGATTCCGGCAAAATCATGGGTCGAAATGACTCAGGAATCCATGACGATGCCGCGTAAACAAAAGCATCGGACGACTGCACCTGACAAGCCTGAAACAGTTGTCGATGACTCGGAGGTCAATGAAGAGAAAGCAACGGAAACCAAGCAAGACGAAACCAGCACGGTCACAGAATCCGAAGAAATCACAACGGCCGAGGCGGCTCAGAAGTCCAGTTGCAACGGCGACCTTTGGTCGACATTCGCAAAGCAAACTGAAACCAGCATGACCAATGACCCCGAAGAAGTGACATCGGGAAAAGTGGCTGATGGATCCGTTCCTGACGATGACCAATCGTCGGCCTTGATGGCATGAGGAGGACCAACATGCTTTCGCTTGCTGTCGTGACGCCTCATCACGGGCGCACCTACTACAAGAAGGACAATTACTACTCGAATGACGAGTCTCCCGAATACTCACAATGGGCGGGGCAGGGCGCAGCGATGGCACAACTGAATGGCCCTGTCGATCCAAAGACATTTGATCGGCTCCTCTCGGGAACAGATACAAAAATATCTATGCCCTCTTCGCCAACCGCGAAGAGGAGGGCAGGGCTTGATATGACTTTCTCTGCGCCGAAATCCGTTTCGCTACAGGCTTTGGTGTTTGGAGACGAGCGCCTAATCAAGGCACACCGCGAAGCCGTGAACGAAACATTGAAGATCGTCGAGGAGCGCTACGCGTCATATCGATCAGGTTCTAAGCAATCACGCGAAGTGAAATTGGGATCTGGACTCATCATTGCGCAGTTCGAACATGACACTTCCCGAGCACAGGATCCTCAGCTTCACACCCACAATGTTGCAATGAACCGTGTGCTTGATGAGAACGGCCAAGCTCGTGCGCTGTTCAACGATCAGATCTTCCGTGACAGCAAACTTCTGGGGATGATTTACCAAAACTCACTGGCTCGAAAAGTTCAGTCTCTCGGCTACCAGATACGCCAGAATCGCAGCGGCACTTTTGAGATCGATGGATTTACGGATGAGGCCCTGAGTGTTTTCTCAAAACGCCGCGTTCAATTGGATTCACTGGGCGCCTCTGATCAAAGGTCAGCGCGCGCGTTGATCTACAAGAATCGGCAAGCCAAGGGGGCACAGCAGACTCGCTCTTTCCTCCTTGAAAGCTGGCGAAAAGAAGCAAAGGCAAAGGGAGTTGAATACGAGAAGCCGGCGACAAAGCCGGCGACAAAGCCGAAGACAAAAACAATGGATCTTACAAACCTGGTTCGAAGTGCAATAAGGCAGGCCTCCGAAAGGGACGTGAGTTTCCGACAGCAGAAGGTTCTTGAATCCGCACTCCTCACTTCGCTGGGCGATCATGAACTCGCCAAAATCGAGTCTGCCATCGAAGGAGAAAAAGGCAGCGAACTCATTGGCACGAAGAAAAAGGACATGCTCACCACCGTTAAGGCCCTTCGAGTGGAGGCCGAATCTCGCATTTTGGTCGCGCAAGGAAAGGGAAAGCATGAACGTCTGGCGAGCAGCTTTGAGATCGACGACCGACTGAGAAGCCTTCGTCGGCTTGATCCCGAAAGCGCACGATCGACTCTACAATCCGCGCGGACGACATTGAGTGAAAAGGCAGTTCCTTCGCAGACCTTCGAGAAGCAAGCTGTGAAACTCCAGAATGCCATCGACTCAGGCTTTCGCATCCCGCTCGCTGAAATCACCGAAGTCAGAATTGCGCTGAAAGAAGACTTGAAGAGCCTTCCAAAGAAGGAATCTGCGAACCTTTTGAAGGAAGTCATGTTCCCAATTGAAAGGCAGTTTCAATCACTCACGCTAGGACAGCAGCGGGCCATCGAGACGACCCTGACATCGAAAGACCGAGTCGTCATTTGGCAAGGCGTTGCAGGGTCTGGAAAAACCTATTCCATGCGGCAGATCGTAAATCTTGCACAGGCGAAGGGATTTGAAGTCGCCGGTTTTGCTCCATCCGCGACAGCGGCAATCCAACTTTCCCGTGATGCGGGGATTGAAGCAACGACACTCCAGTCTCACCTTCTCCGAAGAGAAGAGCAAAGTGAGGATTCGAAGCCAAAAATCTGGATCGTTGATGAAGCGGGCATGGTCTCGGCAAATGACATGTTGAAATTGCTCCGCAAGGCCGAGATCTTCGAGGCCCGAGTTCTCCTCGTTGGTGACACGAGACAGCTTTCTCCCATCGACTCCGGCAATCCTTTCTTGGATTTTCAAAGTAAATCGGGAACGACGGTTGTCTCACTCGACGAAAGTGTCCGGCAGAAAGACCTTACGCTTCAACGCGCTGTAGCGAAGATGAACGAAGGGCGTGTTGATATTGCCATGGGACTTTTGGTCGACTCAGTAGCCACCCGGAAAACTTCCCATGGTCGAGTCAAGCTTGCTGTTCAAGAATACTTGGCGCTCGATGACAAGGAACGAAATTCGACGCTCGTTCTCGCGCGTACCAACGCCATGCGTGAAGAGGGCACAACTCTTATCCGCGATGCCTTGAAGCAGCGTGGAGTTTTGAAGAACGAAAGCTCCATGTTGACCTTTGAGCGCATCGATCTTCACTCGGAACGAATGCAGTTTGCGTCTGCATATTCCGTTGGCGATCTTGCGGTGCCAAACAGAAGTCTAAAAGATCTCGGCTTGGTCAAAGATGAATCTTACGATGTTTACACCAAAATTGGCAGCGACATCGTGCTCAAGAAAGACGGAAAGTTGGTCCGCGTCGACGTCTCTGCTTTCAATTCGTTTTCACTCTTTCGGCCGAAAGAAATTCCCATCGCCGATGGAGACAAAATGATCTGGAATCGAAATCGGAAAGACAGAGACCAGTTTAACAACCGCGAGTTCGAAATTGTCGGAGTGAATCAGGACGCCGTCGCGATTAAAAATGATGAAGGAGAGACACTGACTTTGAACCTAAAAGACCG
>Ga0163152_10005276_pt1 | contig 15278 bp, 7 predicted proteins | sample OliLakLV19MP8IB2_FD_148635 | JGI IMG/M metagenome (GOLD analysis project Ga0163152, IMG submission 148635) | Freshwater microbial mat bacterial communities from Lake Vanda, McMurdo Dry Valleys, Antarctica - Oligotrophic Lake LV.19.MP8.IB-2 | ecosystem: Environmental > Aquatic > Freshwater > Lake... | reverse complement strand
ACATGGTCGCCCGCTCCTGTTTTGGTATCTCCAGGTCCGAGCTGTTGGTGGGCGAATCACGCGTTTGCCCGGGACCATAATAGGCGACCATGTTCAGCAATCCCGGTCCTTCCTGGATTCTGGCAGTTCCGAGCCGGTTGGTTTCGAGCGCGGCGGGATAATTCAAGTGAGCCTCATAAGCTCCGTGCGGCAGTGCCAATTGCCCTCGTCCCCCGCTCAAATAACCGGCGATCCGGACCGAAAAGTTCAGGGTTTTTGGTTCGTGCAAAACCGCAACATCATTCGTATCGACAAACACAGAGGGGAAATCGTTCTGGCTGCTACGCCAGATGCCGCTCCGGTAGAAAACATCGTAGCTGGCGTCCCGGAGCAGCCCGGGCGGAGTCCCCCCGGCTTCCGGTTGCACGCGCAGGACTATTTTTCCCGACAAGGAAATGCGGCCCACCCTTCCGATTGAAGTCTGCGTCTCATCCGTATTCAGCGGCCGGTTGAACAGACCGACAAACCAGCGGGCCAGAGCGCCCTCGAGGTTGCCATGAAGCAAGTGCAATTGCTTGTGGCCAAAATGACCGGTCACCGCCACGATGCCGAGCAATCCAACCCAGATGAGGATCGGGAGACGTGCCGGACGATTTGTCAACAGCGCCAGAGCCATCAAGAGCACGACGCCCGGATAAAACAGCGCGTCTCGTTGCGCCGTGGCACTTGCGGCCAGCAGGCACAGCGCAAAATAGAGAAACGAAATGTTCAACGCCTTCTTTGCCAGCGGCCTTTCCGGCGTGCGTCGCAGGAACCAGGAGAAAACAATCAACGGCATTCTCTCCAGGTTGCCGTAAGCCTGGGCGAGCATCATCGGGAAGAATGGAAAGGGAAGCCACTGGGTGAACTTCAACGGCACACGCACCGCGGCTTCGGACGAATACAGCACGATCCCCATGCCAAAAAACAGGACTGCGCAGAGATTCCAAATCCGTTTCAAGTCGGTGATCTCGAATTCCCAGCGCACGGAGAACACCCGCGCTCCCTCCAAAAGGATCGCCATGGGCGCAGCCCAGAGCAGCAGGCCCGTCTGCCAGCCCCAAAATAAAAGGGCTGCTCCGAGTAAACCGGGAGGTGTTTTCATAGCGCGCCTAATTTCTCGGCGATCTGGGCCATGGGCAGAATATGAAACTGCTCCGGCTGATCCGCCATGGGCCCGGGATCGAGCGACGCATCGGTTTCCGCCACCACAAGCACTTTGACCGGTGTTCCCCGGGCTTTGAGGGATCGCACAAAATCTTTCCGCGAGTCATCCCAATCCAGGAAAACACAAATGCATCCGCTGATTTGCGCCGCGTGTTCGAGCACCAGGTTTTCGAGCGCCTCGAACTCCTTTTCCCGGCAAACCTGCACTGAGGCGAGGATTTCAAGCATCTGCTCGGTTTGTCCCACGCCCCGGCCGCTGGTGAAACAATACGCCTGCGGTCCCACAAACATCAGGTCCAGCAGCGAATCCTGGTCCTGGACCGTGTAGGCGAGAGACGCCGCCACCGAAACGGCTTCCTCAAAAACATCGCTCTGCGCCTGTGCGCTGAAGGTGTCGAGGATCAGCGCGTGGCGGACGAAGAATTCCTCCTGAAATTCTTTCACGATCGGTTTGCCGGTTTTGGCGAAGCTCTTCCAGTGAATGCGGCGCAACGGATCGCCTGGTCGATACTCGCGCAGCGAAACAAATTCCTCCGACTCGCCGATGGACGACGCCATCGAGACGCCGCCTTGCTGGTACTTCATCGTCCCCGGCAGTTCGAAGGGCGTAACCGGGTAGCGTTTTGGCAGGATCAAGACCGACTGCGGAGCGGGTATTTTCCGGAGCGAGCGAAAAAGCCCGAACGGATCCGGTGCCGCGATGGAAACCGCCGCCAAACGCAGAACTCCTCGCCGCAACGGCATCAGCTCCGCACGCACATTCTGGTCAACGCGGGGCGACAAGTCGGGCAACACCTGTTCCTCGATCTCCGCGCGCGTGTTCCGGGCAAGCAGCCAGTTCCACCGATAATAATGATAGGCGCGATCGAGCCAGTTGCGTTTCTCTTCGCCCGGCTCGGCCGTGCCGACGAATTCGACGAAGCTCGGCCGCGGGTCGGCCATGTCGTCATAGGCATGCAAGCCACTTTGCGTGCGTCGCGACTCGTTGCACAGAATCAACGAGTAGGACAATCGCTCCCCAGCAGAGCCAAACCGGGGAAGAATGCGTCGGGCGCGAATTCTTTTCACGCCGCTCCAGCGGGTCAGGAGCGCGCTGACCAGAATGAGGCCGAACAGAAACGCGAAGGTCTGGTAGGCGAGGGAAGAATTCGTATCCACGCCGAGAGCGGCCGCCGCCAGCGTCGCGCCCAGCACAAGCCAGCCGGCTGGAGTGATCCGCCGCTTCACCCAGAATTTCAACGCGGAGAACGCGCGGTAATTAAGATACAGATAACGTTGAAACATTTTCTTGGCCGCCGATTTCGTGCGGCGGACTCGCGTTACTCTTAAAACCACCCTTTCCTGGACCTCGCCGCGATGACCAGAACGTCACGCCGGGACCGGGAGGCGTTTCAATATTTCATCCACCGCATTGCGCGAGGTCGCCCCCGAAAACTTCGCCTGCGGTTCGAGCGCGATTCGATGTGCGATAACGGAAACGGCGATCTCGTGGATATGCTCGGGGCTGACAAATTCCTGCCCGTCGAACAACGCCAGCGCCTGGGCCGCCTTCATGAGCGCGATCGAGGCGCGCGGACTGGCACCCAGTTGCACTCCTGGGGCCGAACGCGTCGCCGCGACCAGTTTCACGACGTAATTCTTCAGCTCATCGCTGATGCGAATCTTCTCCACCCCTTTGCGCAATCGCAACACGTCGTCCAGGGTCACGCACGGGGCAACGTTTTCCACCAGGTGATTGGATTGGTGCGCGGTCAGCACAGCCACCTCGTGCTCCAAACTCACATAGCCCAGGTCAAACTGCAGGGCGAACCGATCCATCTGCGCCTCGGGCAAGGGATAGGTTCCGCGAAACTCGATCGGGTTCTGCGTGGCGATGACGAAGAACAAATCCGAGAGCTGGCGGCGTTCGCCCTCCACGCTCACCTGGTTTTCCCCCATCGCCTCGAGCAGGGCGGATTGTGTCCGCGGTGACGCGCGATTGATTTCGTCGGCGAGCAAAATATGGGTGAAGACCGGGCCCTCGTGGAAGCTGAAGGTTTGATCGCGCTGATTGAAAACCGACACGCCCAGAATATCCGAGGGCAACAAATCCGGCGTGAACTGGATACGCTTGAAGCCCGCCTGGATGGACCGCGCCAGCACCTTGGCCAGGGTGGTTTTTCCCGTGCCGGGATAATCCTCCAGCAACACATGCCCGCCGCTGGCCAAGGCCGCCAGAAGCCGGCGGATCGATCGGCTCTGGCCTTTCATCACGGATTCGATGCTCGCCGAGATCTTTCGGTAAACTTCCAGCGGTGTTGAATTTTGGGATTGCATGTCGCTATTGGGCCGCGCCCGGAGGAGGGACTGTGCCGGAGAACCGTTTGTTGTCTCAAGCAAAACTGTTTCGCTCTTTGAATGGTGGAGATTAACCGAGGGCCGGGTGTTTTGAATTTTCATGTGATTCCCTGCTCCTTTTGACACCAGCGACTGGAAAATGTTTCGGGAAACCTCGCCTGAATCTAATCCCGACCTCCCACCTTGAAGGATTTGCCAGAAGGATCGGGACTTGTTGCGCGAACGCTTGAGACGCCTTTTCGCGGGACGCTCCGGTTCCATTTTTCCGGATAAGATCGACTCGCGACTCCACCCATTGAATCAACACAATATTCCTTGGGTGAAATCAGGTTTTCAGATTTACACTCCCATGTGCCGAAACCTAAAAAGCCTTCACCGCCTCCGTCCAAAGGACCGCGCACAGTTTTTATCGTCACGATCCTCCTCATCGGCGTCGCGGTCGTGATTGGAATCTGGCTCAGCGAACAACGTTCCCACCCGCAACCCAAAGCCAAGCCAGCCGCGCCCGCGCAGAAGACCGAAAAAAAGATCGTTCAACCGGTGCAAGTGCTCAACATGAGCAAAACCAATCTGCCCAGCCAACCGACCAATGTCAGTCCGCTGGTGTTGACGAAAGTTGCGCCTGCGCCTGCCGCGCCGCCGCCCCCGACAAATTCTCCGCCCGTCGCACGGTTTCCCCAGCGATTTGCGCAAACGGTTTTGGAGGCGCAGGTGGCCATGGCCCGGCTCGGCATTTCGTCCGGCTCGATTGACGGGGTCAGCGGATCCCAGACCCGCTCCGCCTTGCGGGCCTTCCAGCGCGGCGAAAATATTCCGGTCACGGGCGAACTCGACGCGGTCACGAAGTCGAGGTTGATTCTGGAGCCCCCCCTCTACTCGGATTTTATCGTGACCGCCGACGATCTGGCTCGATTGCGTCCGCTCGGCACGGGTTGGTTGAGCAAATCGCAGCAGGGCCCGCTGGAACACGAAACCATGTTGGAACTGATTGCGGAGAGAAGCCATTGCCATCCGGGTTTCATCAAGCAGCTCAATCCCGGAATCAGTTGGACGAATCTCGCTCCCGGCGCCGTGGTGCGAATTCCGAACATCGAAATTACCCGGCCCAGCGCAACCGCCTCGTTGATACAAATTCGCCTTGCGGAAAAAGTGCTGGAAGCCTTCGACGCAAACATGAATCTGCTGGCGCATTTTCCGTGCAGCATTGCCCAGCGAATCGAGAAGCGTCCCGTGGGCGAACTGCGCGTGGCGGTGATTGCCGAGAACCCCGATTACACCTTCAATCCGGAGATTTTTCCCGAGTCCGCTGAAGCGCGACAGATTGGAATGAAATTGATGCTCGCACCCGGCCCGAACAATCCGGTCGGCACAGTCTGGATCGGACTGGACAAACCGGGTTACGGAATCCACGGCTCTCCGAAACCCGAGGACGTCGGTCGGACGGAATCGCACGGCTGCTTCCGGCTGGCCAACTGGAACGCGGAATATCTTCTGCGCCTGGTCACGGTCGGAACGCTGGTCCGCGTAGAGCCGTAGCCGGCGCCTCGAAAAGCGGGCGTGTCATCAAGACAGCGCGCGCCGCGCACGAGTCACGCCTGGATCAACGCATTCTCCTGCACAAAAAATAATTTCCTTCTGTCCAAACTTTCCATCGCATGGATTAATGGCTCAATGCCTCACGATACACCAAAACCGGTTTCGTCTGGAACAGACTCCGGAAAAGGCGCCTGGTATCAAGGAGTCACCCGCTATCAATGGCTCATTCTCGCCATTGCTTCAGCGGGATGGATTTTCGACACCTACGAAGGGCAGATTTTCAACATCACGCGCAACCAGCTTCTGGCGGACATTCTCAAAGTCTCGGGCAGTGATCCCTCGATTCGAAAATACGGGGATCTCTTTCTGGGAGTCTTCCTCCTCGGCGGAACGGTTGGAGGAATCCTTTTTGGCTCGCTCGCGGACCGTTTTGGACGGCGCACGATCATGATCGTGACGATTTTGTTTTACTCGATTTTCTCGGGCCTCACCTATTTCGCCGAAACCATCACCCACGTCGCCGTCCTCCGGTTTTTCGTGGCGATGGGAGTGGGCGGCGAATGGGCCGTGGCCGCCGCGCTCGTGGCGGAGGTCTTTCCGATTCGCGCCCGCGCCCACGCTTCGGGGATATTCCACTCGACCAGCGTGCTCGGCACCTGGCTGGCCGCGCTGGCAGGAATGGCGGTTGGCGCGCAATGGCGCTACGCCTACCTTTTGGGCGTCCTGCCCGCGTTGCTCGTTCTGTGGGTTCGAATGAGCGTCAAGGAGCCCGAGGGATGGAAAACCGCCTCCAAAGAACAAGGCACAAAACTGGGGAGCTTTCGCGATTTGTTGCTCAACCCGAAATGGAGTTCGCGCGCGTTGCTCGGGATGCTGCTCGCGGCCATCGGCCTCGGCAGCTTCTGGGGCGTCACCGTCGCCGGACAGGATCTGGCCAAGGATATGTTGATCCGCACGGGGGGCGATCCGAAAGACGCAATCGAGAAGGCAAAATTTGCCTATGGAATTGTCCAGACGCTGGGCGGCGGGCTCGGCCTGCTGGCGTTCGGCCCTATTTGCGCGAGGATCGGCCGTCGGCGCGCATTTATCCTCATGCACATTTGCGCATTCATTATCGTGCCGATTACTTGTTATCTCCCCTCCACCTACTCGCAACTCCTGATGCTCCTGCCTTTTTTCGGATTCTTCACGCTGTCGATGCATGCCGGTTACGCCATTTATTTCCCGGAGTTGTTCCCAAACCATCTTCGCGCCACTGGAACCGGTTTTTGTTTCAACGGAGGACGCGTTCTCGCCGCGTCGATGCTTTACGTCTCCGGCCACTTGAAATCCATGCCGGGAATGGATCTGCGCGCGGCGATTTCGATCCTCGGGATTGTTTTCCTGCTCGGGGTGGCCGTCATCACCTTCATGCCGGAAACCAAAGACCAGCCGCTCCCGGAATAATCACCAGGTCCGATTTGTTCGAAGGAATCGTACGCAACGGCGAGTCCGATTAGCGGAACGAACGCCGACCATCGTGTATGGAAGCGCGGGAATCGGAATTTTTCAGGGAAAGCGCGTGAGTCCCCGCGCGCCGGGCATGGCCCGCGGCGCGCAGAGGACGGACGCGCCCTGCCGCTAAACCTCGAAATCCCCTGCAACACGGCAAAATAATCCTTTGCGCCGTTCCGGCTTTGGGCAAAAACTCATCTGTGCGAACGAAATTTCTTCTTGGCCCGGCCGGAACTGGCAAAACGTTCCGCTGCCTGGCGGAAATCCGTTCCGCGCTGAAAGCCTCGCCGGACGGATCACCGCTGATTCTCCTCGCCCCAAAACAGGCGACGTTCCAATTGGAACGGCAGCTCCTGTCGGATGAATCGTTGCCCGGCTACACGCGTTTGCAAATCCTCTCCTTCGAGCGGCTCGCCGATTATATCCTGACACGACTACGGCGCACCCCTTCCCGGATGCTTTCCGAGGAAGGTCGCGTGATGGTCCTGCGCGCGCTGCTTCTGCGTCACAAAGACAAGCTGAGAATTTTCCGAGGCAGCGCACGACTGCCGGGCTTTGCCCTCCAACTCAGCCTGCTCCTGCGCGATTTGCAGCGCCACAAGATATCCCCTGGAGCGCTCTTGAAAATCTCGGCGAAAGCGGACAACACCTCCCGGCTCCGCGCCAAACTGGAGGACCTGGCGTTGCTGCTGGACTCCTACATCCAGTGGCTCGCCAAAGACGAATTGCAAGACGCGAACAGCCTGCTCGACCTTGCCGCGGAAGCGTTGCAGTCGGCGACCGGGGCCAATCCATCCGCCCTCGCGGTCACGGGACTCTGGCTGGATGGATTCGCCGAGATGACGCCGCAGGAACTCGACTTGTTGGCTGCTTTCATTCCCCGTTGCGAGAACGCAACCCTCGCGTTCTGCCTGGACAACAGTTTGGAAACGGAGTTGTCCGACTTGTCGATCTGGTCCGTGGTGAACAAAACATTTCAGAATTGTTTCCAGCGGCTGAGCCTTCTGCCGGGTCGTCCCGCAGAAATTGAAAATCTCTCTCGCGACTCGCGGAAAAGTCGCTTCGGTGATTCCGCGCCGTTGCGTCACCTGGAAAGATATTGGACCGCGCCCGAGCCATTTGCGGCCGAGAGCGGCGATTCACTCTCTCATTCGCTGCGAGCGGCAGTCTGCCCAAATCCGGAAGGCGAGGCGGTGGTTGCCGCGCATGAGATTCTTCGATTCGTGCGAGCCGGCGGCCGGTACCGAAATGTCGCCGTCTTGCTGCGGCAGTTCGACGGGTATCACGATGTCCTGCGCCGGACCTTTGCCCGTTACGAAATTCCGTTCTTCCTCGATCGCAACCGGCCGATCGCCCACCATCCGCTTGCGGAATTGACCCGGAGCGCGCTGCGCCTGGCGGCGTTCCACTGGGAGCACGACGACTTTTTCTGCGCCTTGAAAACCGGGTTGGTGGTGAATGACGAAACCCTGGTGGACCAGCTTGAAAATGAATCGCTGGCTCGCGGCTGGAGAAACGACGCCTGGCTGAAGCCGCTCCAATTCACCGAAGAACAAAAGCCGCTGCACCCTCTCGAAGAATTTCGCCAGCGAATTGTTCCACCGTTCCGACAATTCGATGAAACTCTGGCGGCACTCAAGTTTTCCCCCAACGGTCCGCAACTGTCCGAGGCGATCCGCCGTTTATGGGCCGATTTGAACACCGACGAACAGCTCGAGGATTGGGCTGAAACCGATCCAGTTCACGCCACCGCCCTGGAGCAGTTGAAGGGTTGGTTGAAGAATATTGAACTGGCTTTCGAAGCACTCCGCCTCGGCGACTGGATTCCGGTGCTGGAGTCGGGCTTGAGCGGGATGACCGCCGGGGTGATCCCGCCCGCGCTCGACCAGGTGTTGATCGGGACGGTGGACCGCTCGCGCAATCCCGACCTCGATCTGGTGTTGGTGCTCGGACTCAATGAATCAATTTTCCCCTCGCCGCCCAAGGCGGGCAATCTCTTGACCGAGGCCGATTACGCGGAGCTTGCCAAACAGGAGGTGGACCTCGCACTGAACAAACTGGAGTCCATCGGGCGGGAACGATTTTATGGTTACATCGCCTGCACCCGCGCGCGAAAACGGCTGGTCCTGACCTGCGCGGCCCAGGACGGAGAAGGACGCCATCAGAATCCGTCGCCGTTTCTTTCGCTGATCCACCGGCTTTTTCCGACGCTGGTTTCGGAAACCGTTTCGCATCGGCCCGCCTGGTTCGAGACAGAGCATCGTGTCGAGTTGATCGCGCCCCTCATTCAATCCCGGACTGCGACTGAATCGACTGCGCTGGCCTCTCTTTCGGAGATGAACGTTTTTGACCCGGTGCGCGAAAGGATCGAGCATTTCTCGTCGTTGCCGAAAACGGAGGCGCTTTCGCCGGAAGTGGCGGAGCAACTCTACGGCACCACATTAAAAAGCTCGGTCAGCGCGCTTGAGCAATTCGCCGCGTGCCCGTTCCGTTTCTTTGTCAGCTCCGGCCTGCGCGCGCAGGAGCGGAAAGTCTTTGAGGTGGACGTGCGTGAAAGGGGCAGTTTCCAGCATGTGGCCCTTGCGACATTTCATGAACAGTTGAGCGCGGAGAATAAAAGATGGCGCGATGTTTCGCCCGTGGAAGCGCGGGAGCGGATTGGAAAAATCGGCGCGAGCCTCAAGGGAAGTTTCCGGGATGGGCTGTTCGGGGCGGATGCGCAGAGCGAGTGGGCGGCGCGAAGCTTGACGGAATCGCTCCAGGATTTTATCGAGGCCACCGTCCGATGGATGGAACAATACGAGTTCGACCCGATGGCTGTGGAGCTGGCGTTTGGCACGGGCGAGAAGATTTTGCCGGCGTGGAATATCGATCTGGGCGGCAACCACGAGCTCGCCCTGCGCGGGATCATTGACCGCGTGGACCTGTGCCGCCTGCCCGACAGAAGCGAGGCGCTGGCTGTGATCATGGATTACAAATCGAGCGCGAAACAACTCGATCCGTTGTTGCTCTCGCACGGTTTGCAGTTGCAACTTCCGGCTTACCTGGCGTTTCTCCGGCACACACCCGATGCCGAAAGAGTGTTCGGCGTCCCGAAACTGGTTCCTGCCGGAGTGTTTTATGTCAATCTGCGCGGCGAATTCAGAGGAGGCAAAACACGCACCGAAGTTCTCGATGGAGCGAAGGATACGCGCCAGAACGCTTATCAACATGCGGGCCGGTTTGATCTGTCGGCGCTTCAGCATCTGGACAATCGGAGCGCCAAATCCGGGACGCAATTCAATTACAGGCTGAATGCAGACGGACAACCGCACGGCGCGAGCCGCGAGATCATGAACGCGGAAGCTTTCGCTGCGTTGCTCGACCAGGTGGAACGGCATTTGGTTCGCATGGGGCAGGAGATTTTTTCCGGCACGGCGAAAATCGATCCGTACCAGAAGGGAAGCGTCCGGGCTTGCGACCAATGCGACTACGCGTCGATCTGCCGCATCGATCCCTGGACGCATTCCTATCGCGTTCTGAAAAAAGATTCGCCCACGCCGCAAAGTCCCCTATAACACACACATCGTGGTTAACCGGGATCGCGGAGTGGGCAAAGGGTCAGGATACGGCAAGGTTGCGCACCCAATTTCCCGGATGCTTTTTACCGATCCAGAAAGATTCGCCGACCCCAATGACCGGCGGCTCGCGCTCCCAGCCCTTGGCGGAATAGGGATGGATGGTGTATTTCTGCTGATCGCGGTCGAACACATGGACGACATCGCCTTCGGCAATCGGAAAATCGAGATCAGGATTCAGCCGGCCCGGTTGCGGCACCAGGGAACTGCGGATCGACATTCCCGCTGGGATCGGATTGGTCAACCTGCCCTGGCTCACATCTCCGACAAAGTTAATCGTTTTGAAGTCGGTGGTCGGGTTGAAAATAATCGCGCCTTCGCCCGGCACGAACGCCTCGTTGGGATTCGTCCACTGTCCACCTTTTACGGAGTTATTGGTCAAGCGAAACAAACTGGTGTCGAATTTGGAAAGCGTCGTCCCGTCCGCCATTTCCGGGAACAGAGCCCCGACACGGTTGGAGGCCGCATTGAACGGATTGGCGATCATGGAAAAGCCGGGGGGCAATGTCACGGACGCGTAACCCAGAATCGATTTTGAAGCCAGTCCACCGGATATACCGCGATAGAATCGGAAACTGAAGTTGAAAGCGTCGGTGTCGAGGTATTCCACCGTCTCGCCCACGGCGGTTTCCGAGTGGATCGATTTCCAGTTCTTCATGTCGGAAGAGGCCTGAAGCTCGTAGCTGCATCCAGACGCCACTCGAACCTGAAACTGAAACGCGCCGTGCGGAAAACGCTTGGCCGAACCCAGAACAGGCGCGATCGCCTGACCCTGCTTGGCCTTTCGGAGCATGCTGGTCAGGAATCCGACTTTCGGTGTCTCAATGCTGGTTGCAGTCATGCTGAATAAATGATCGAAATGTTGAACATATCCATTTGCGTTCCTACCTTGTCCGCATTGCTAAGCAGCGAATATGCCATGATAAATTTTGTCTTAAAATTTGGGATCCCCGTCCGATTTTTTTTCCGGCAATGAGCGAACCAACACCCAACCAAAAGCGCGCCATCCATTCCACCGGAAATCTCTTGATCGTGGCGGGAGCAGGCGCGGGTAAAACCCGGACACTCGTCCAGCGTTGCGTCTCATTCCTGTTGGCTGAAACCAACCCCGGGTCGCTCGACGAAATCCTCATGGTGACGTTCACCGAGGCGGCGGCCGCCGAAATGCGCAAACGGATTCGACTGGCGCTTGAGGAAAAACTGCTCAGTGAACCAGAGAACCTCCATCTGGCCGAACAGCTCGCCCTTCTGGACAGCGCGCGCATCTGCACGCTCCACAGTTTTTGCTTCCGGCTCGTCCGCGATAATTTTTTCGCGCTCGGCCTGGACCCGCAGATCAATATTTTGCCCGATGAGCAAAGCCAACTCATGGCGGGCGACGTCCTCGATGAGCTGATGGAGGAAATTTTCGGTGGCCAAATCGAGCTGGCTCCAGCGGTTCAACGGCTGATTTCCGAGCAAGGGCGCGGGTGGGACAAGCCGATTCGCGACCTGGTGAAACGGATCCATGCCTATCAGCAGACCTTGCCCGACCCGGAAGGATGGTTTGCGGATCAGTTCGAGCGGTTCTCGCACGACGATCCGGCCCAATGGGAGCGCTGGTTCAGCGAGGAACTGGTTCGGTGGAAAAACTGGTGGACACCGGTTTTGCTGGCACAGGATACCGCGAACGTGGTCGCCCAAATCTGCGTTCGGGCTCTGGGCGGCCTCGCCGCGGAATCAACCCGCACCGAGGCGGCCGCCGTGCTCGCCGAGATTCTGGGCTCAGAATCCCACTGGCCGAAAGGGAAGAAAGGGCAGTTCAAGGAGCCGATCAAACATATCTTTGACGAGGCAGAGTTCCTGAATTCGCTCTGCGTTTTTCGCGACGGGATTGATCCGCTCGCGCAGGATTGGGCCTGGGCAAAACCGCAGATTCATGCGCTCTTGCAACTGGCGAAAACTTTTTCCGACCGGTTCGGCAAAGCCAAGCGAGAGATGGCGGCACTGGATTTTCATGACCTGGAACAATTCGCGCTCGACCTTTTATGGGACAGAAAGGCCGGGAAACCGACTCCGGTCGCGGAAAGCTGGCAGAAGCAGTTGCGCTTGGTTCTGGTCGATGAATATCAGGACATCAACGAAGCGCAGGACACGATTTTGAAAGCGCTCGCCCGTGACGGCAGTGAAGCCAATCGTTTTCTGGTCGGCGACGTGAAACAAAGCATTTACCGGTTCCGCCTCGCCAACCCTCGCATTTTTTTGGACTACGAAAAGCGATGGAAAGATGCCCCCTTCAGCGAAGTTGTTCCTCTCTCGGATAATTTCCGGAGTCACGAGGCGATCCTGAATTTCGTCAACCCGCTGTTCGCCGCGTTGATGAGGGAAGAGATTGGCGGAGTGGGTTACGACAATGATGCAAGGCTCGGTTTCGGGAATCGAAGCGGCCGTTCGCAATTGACCGTTGCAGCCGACCCCGGGTTGCGCGTGGAACTTCATTTGCGAACCACCGGAAGAACCGAAGATCCCTCCGACCCGGAGTTGGAAGGACTGTCCAGCGCGGAGAAGGAAGCGCGCCTCATTGGCCGGCGCTTGCTCGAATTGAAAACCGAGGGCTCGCTTATCTGGAAAGACGGCCAGCAACAACCGGTTCAATGGAGCGACATGGTGATCCTGTTGCGCTCGCCCCGCAACAAGACGGAACCCTTCGCCAAGGAATTCGCGCGCCTCGGCATTCCTTTAACCACCACCCGCGGCGGATTTTATCAAAGCCTCGAGGTGGCCGACGTCATCAACCTGCTCCGGTTGCTCGACAATCCTCTGCAGGATCTGCCGCTGCTCGCCATTTTGCGTTCTCCCTTTGTCGGCTTGTCGCTGGACGAGTTCGCGCAAATCCGGCTGGCGAATTCCAAAAGCCAGTTCTGGACGGCGCTGACTTGCTGGCATGAATCGAAGGCCAACATCTCCAGGGAAGGAACGCCTTTCGCGAAGGTCGATTCATTCCTGGATCAATTGAAACGCTGGCGGCGGATGAAGAAGCAAATCTCCCTCTCCCAACTCGTCGAAACCCTTCTCGATGAAACGCATTATCCCGACTGGCTCCTGGCCCAGGACCGGGGCCGCCAGCGCCACGCCAATGTCGAACGGCTCATCGAATTGACGCGCCAGTTCGATTCGCTCCAGGGACAGGGTTTGTTTCGATTCATCCGCTTCGTCGAATTGCAGGAAGACGCGGAGATTGACCTGGAGCCCGCGGAGGCCGACGCCGGAGACGCCGTGCGACTCATGAGCATTCACCAAAGCAAAGGCCTTGAATTTCCTGTCGTGGTGGTCGCCGACCTGGGCAAATCATTTAATTTCTCGGACACAAAAGAGAAAGTCATCCTCGACGAGGTCTTCGGCGTCTGCCCGCAAATCACGCCGCCCGAAACGCGCCAGGCTTATCCGAGCCTGCCCTATTGGCTGGCGCAACGCCGGCAAAAAACCGAAACGCTCGGCGAAGAGCTCCGGCTGCTTTACGTCGCAACCACCCGGGCGGTGGACCGGCTTATTCTGTCCGGCAGCGCGAGCAACAAAGCGATCGAGGAAAAATGGCCCGTGCTCGCCGGACGCGGCCTGGATGTCCAGGAAATTTCTTCAGCGAAAAACTATATGGACTGGCTCGGCCCCTGGCTTGTGCAAACGGGTTGTGATCTTTCGGCAACCGGTGAAAACTCCCTGCTTCGTTGGACGATTTACGGTGAAAACGACTCGCGTATTTCCCTGACCAATGAAGTCGAACCGTTGGAAAATGTTTCCGAGGCGGAGACGGTTTCTGAAGAAGCGCTTAGCCAGCTTCAAACCCGAATCAAATGGACCTACAGATTTCAGCCCGCAACCGGCGAACCTGCGAAAACCTCTGTGTCCGCCTTGCGCCGCCGAATGGATCCGCTCGACGAGGAAGCACAGCCGTTGGTTCGTTTCCGGCAAAAGTCGGATGCGAAAACTTCTTCGACCGGGCTGACCGCGACGGAAATCGGGACGGCGCATCATACGTTTTTGGAACTGGTTTCGCTCGACAAGGTCGGCAGCGAGGCCGAATTGAAAAGCGAAGCGGAGCGGATTCTGCAACTGAGCGTTTTCGGCGCAGACGAAATCGAGGTTCTTGATTTCGAGGCCATCGCCGCCTTTTGGAATTCCGAGATCGGCCGGAAAATCCTGGGGAAAGCGAGTTATCTCCGCCGAGAGCATCCGTTTACCTCGCGCCTGACCGCAAATGACCTGGCCCGATTAAACGGTGCGGAACACGGGGCCGTTTCGACCGATGAGTTTGTCGTGCTGCAGGGCGTCATTGATCTCGCCGTCATCCTGCCAGATGAAATCTGGTTGTTGGATTTCAAAACCGACCAAATAAAAGAATCCGAACTGGACGTGAGGGCGCGACAATATCGGACTCAGGTCCTGCTTTACGCGAATTCCCTGGGCAGAATCTACAACCGGCCCGTGACACAGCGTTGGCTGCATTTTCTCGCACTCCAGACGACGCTGAGTGTTCCCGAATCGCAGTCGTAACTTCGCAGCGAAAGAAAGCGCTCCTCCCTCAACTCATCCCTTTCCGCGATTCGTCAGTGAACGTTTGCAAGACATCCACGTCGGGAACCGCCCGGAGAATCCAACGCGGCATGTCCACGCGTCAAAGAGCGAGCTGGAGGCTTGCGCCGCGCCGCCGGTCTGCGGCATAAGAACACGATGCCGTCCCAACTGCTCACTGGCCTGGATATCCTTGTCGTCGAGGACGAGTCGCTGTTGCGCAAGCAAATCGTGGCGCAACTGGAAGCGCTCGGCGCGGACGTGACCGGCGTCGGCACGTTGCAGGCGGCGCGGCAGAGTCTGGCGGATTTCGGGTTCGATTTCGCGCTGCTGGACGTGAACCTGCCGGATGGCCGCGGCACGGCGTTGCTCGCGGAAAAAAAGTTTCCCGCCAACACCGGCGTCATCGTCATGACCGCGGAAGGCGGCGCGACGAACGCGGTGGAAGCCATGAAGCTGGGCGCGCTCGACTATCTGGTGAAGCCCTTCGAAGTGGCCGAACTTCCGCTGGTCGTCGCCCGGGCCCGCAAATCCAAACAGGCCGCCCGCGTCGAGGAACAT
>Ga0163152_10005274_pt1 | contig 15283 bp, 22 predicted proteins | sample OliLakLV19MP8IB2_FD_148635 | JGI IMG/M metagenome (GOLD analysis project Ga0163152, IMG submission 148635) | Freshwater microbial mat bacterial communities from Lake Vanda, McMurdo Dry Valleys, Antarctica - Oligotrophic Lake LV.19.MP8.IB-2 | ecosystem: Environmental > Aquatic > Freshwater >... | reverse complement strand
CACGAGACGTTCGCGCTTGATTGCGGACATGGCACGCCGGACCGTTTCTTTGAGAATCCGCCCGACCGCGTGGCCGTTCAAACTCCCGAAAACCAGTTCCTGACTCATGAGCTTTCCTTTCTATGTGCTACGGGTCTAAAATCGATATTGCGTAAAAAAATAGACCCTGTCAATAGAGTCTCATTCCTTAGAAAAACACCGGCCCAGAAGGGCCGGTGTTTTTGCTTACATTGCTGCGTCTTCTGCAGGTGCGTCGGTAGCAGGTGCTGCTTCCTCCGTCACTGCTGGCGCTGCTGCTGGGTCCATTGCTGGGTCCATAGGAGCTGCTGCCGGGTTGTTGTTCTCATCCATGATGATTATGCGTTAGCGGGCTAGCAAAACCGACCTATCCCACAATGATACACGACATTTGTCTAGGTGCAATAGCCAAAGACCCTTTTATTTACTTGTTATTTTCACTTTTTTACCGAAAAAACACCCTTAGAGCCCTGCAAGAGCACATAGTCACCCGAAATACCGGTATTTCGAACATTGTAGGAGTTCTGAAGAACATTGACTTTATACCAGAAAAATTTCATTATGAACCCGCCCCAAATGAAAGGGTATGTACAAGGAGTCCTTCAATGGATGACGAACCTGCCGACGCCTTCGCCCGGACGCGCAAACGCGCTTCAGGGTTCAGCGTTTCGAAACTGCTCAACTTCCTCGGCTACGTCTCCGCGCCGTTGTTCGCGTTTGAAAACGGCGTCTTGATTTTCGGTCCCTGGGAGTTCGACACTCCTGAGAAACAATCTGGCATTCTTTCGTTCTACCTGATGTCAGTGCTCGCCTTCATCGGTCTTCAGGTCCTGCTGGCGCTCTTCACGACTACGGGCAGAAATATGACGAAGGAGCACGTGCTCCTGATGGATGTCGCGGTCTCGGCCACACTGTTCATCGTGCCGGTCGTTGCGATTGCTCTCGGAATTGCTCGAGCATTCGTGCCTATAGAATTGGACTTTCTTTTCATTGCGTCCGTCACGGTCATTGGTGTCATCGACACCTTCGGACTTACGGCGCTTATGTTCCGTGGCAACCGCCGCGGTTCGGAATTCACGCGCGAAGGATAATCGCGTTCGAATGGAGAGAAATCGTAACGGCACACCCCTCGGGTGTGCCGTCTCTTTTTATGCGATGTGTGACTTCCTACCGGAGAACTTTTTCATCAACATAAATCCGAGTGTAGCAAGCACTGCAGAAAACACCGTTCCCCATGCCATGTCGACTACTGTCACCAAAAGTGGCCAGTTCCAAAGCGTTGCTTGATTTGTCAGGTCATACGTACCGTACGCAAGGAATCCGAGCGCACCTCCCAGCAAAGCAGTCTGGCGAATATTCTTACTTCGCATACCAGGAAGTATCGCGAACAAAAACAAACCCGCGACGTACATAAGATAGAACGCAATGCCGGCTGACCACACGACATTTGCACCCATAAGGTGGCCGATGTTGGCGGTATAGAAGTTCGACATAATGACTCCAATCCATAAAAGGTCACCGAGGAGCATTGCGACAACAACCGCCACGTACGGAATAAGGAGAGATTTCATATCCTAAGTATAGCGTAGCGAAACGGGCCGCCCTTCGGGCGACCCGTTTCGCTGTCACCGTAACTGAATTATTTTTTCGAGACGTGTGCGTGAGCCGCGACGATTGCCTCAAGTGCGCGAGCGCGCGCTTGAGAATTATCAGAGGCTGATGCGTTTGCCGAGAAATCTGCAGACGCGAGTAATTCTGTCTGCACACTCGACGCAACATTACCGAGTCCAGTAACCAAGAAACTCCACCACGGCATATGCGTCTTAATGGTGATGGTACTTTCGTCATCATGCGTTACTTTCGTTTCTGAACGAATATCTAACGCGAAGATGCCGAGGAAACGACCCGGATGCCAGTACGCAACAGACACTTGCTTCGAGCTGGAGTCAGCGTCTTCAATATTACTGTCGGTGAGAAGAATGGTGTTCTCATACGCATTCAAATCAGCGTTAGTTATTACGTCCGCAGAGGAACGAATTTCAACACCGAGCGCATTTTTCGGTACACCAGTTTCTTCGCGCAATTGCACAGGACTTGAAGTGGTAGCTCCCGCTTTCACGCCTGTCGTCGCGTCCACTGAAGCTCCATTACCGACACCTGCGGACGCACCACCTCCCACTTCTACCTGTGCACCCACTTGGGCGTGCACTGTAGGCGCGATGAATGCGCTCATAAGCACGAGCACAAATACGGTCTTAAAAATGGTCATACGCTAATTGTTTTTACAGTAAATAACAGGGCTATTCCCCTATTCTACCGCGTCTTTCATGAAGCCAAAATGAGGACGCAAAACGGGCCGCCCGAAGGGCGGCCCGTTTGCTTCGAACCTACTAACTACGCGTGTTTGTGCATCTTTGCATCAAACGAGTACTTCCCTGGTCCAGTAATCATTACTGAAACCACAGAAGCAAGGATGAGCAACATGAACTCGAATCCGCCCGTGCCGAGGAAGAATTCATTTCCAATATGCACCACAAAGAGTGCGGTGAGTGCGACAATAATCAGCACCTTTGCAGCCCAATGCGTGAACAAGCCCAAGATAAGAAGGATACCGCCACCGAGCTCTGCAGCGATGAGGAGGAAGGCGAATACTCCCGCCATCGGAAAGCCGAGTGCAGTTAACATACCTTCCGTTCCGCCAAGTCCCATAACCGAGAGTTTCTGCCAACCGTGCATTGCAAACACAAGACCAACTGCAACGCGCAAAATAAGTGGTGCGAATGCATTCCACTTACCTGCACAATTACACATAAGCATGTTCTTCATGGTAGTCGTTTCCTGACGTTATGAGTACCTCCTTAGTATACCGCCCCTACGAACCCCAGAATCTTAAATGTCTTCGTGCTTGCGGTGAAGGTGTGGAATACGCGGGATAAGCACGGCGACCACTCCAGCAATTATCGCCACCCCATAGAACCCAAACCCGATAGCCATACCCACAGCAGCGGCAACCCATAACGACGCGGCAGTAGTGAGATTGCGTACGTTTCCTCCTTCTTTAAGAATAAGTCCTGCGCCAAGGAAACCGATACCGGTCACTACCTGTGCTGCGATGCGTGAGGTTGATGTTGGGTCCACCATGCTTGAGAGAAACGTGAAAAGCATGGAACCAATTACGACGAGCGAGTGTGTGCTGATACCTGCGTCTTTTCCGCGACTCTCGCGCTCTGCACCCATAATAAAACCGAGCACAATACTAATAGCGAGCGCAATCAGAAACTGATATTCCGTTTGTCCCATGAATGAAAACATCATGTGCGTAATCGTAGCACGCACTTACTCCACTCGAATTGAGAACGGTGCGGTAATAACTTCACCAGCGCGCTTGAACTGCGCGAACACCGTGTAATCACCCGCGCTTGGAAACACCGTGTGCGCTTCAACAATGGGACCGAATCGTGGTGGAGGTGGCGTGTGATTGTGCACCGTTGTTGCTGATGCTTTTGGAATGGGCGTACCTGGAAGATGTACTTCCCCATGCGCATGCACAAATTCTGAGAAATCATCTTTTACGAGAGCAATATGCATCGCGGCTGCAAGGTACGGTTCCAAGTCAGTCACATCCTTACCGTCTTTTTGTACGCGCCACATTAAATTCGCTGGCTGACCTGCCGTCGGGAACCCTGCAGTGAGTGTGATGTCGTATCCACCATACGTTCCGCGAAGTGGAAATATTTCTGGCTTGGAATCAAGGTGCGGTAGCCCTGTAACCGTCACGCGGAATTGTTCAGAACGCGAGGAAAGACCGTCAGCGTAATCTATGCCTACCAAGTATTCTCCTGCTTTCGGAAAGGTAAACGGCATCGTAAACGACGCGTCACGAACGGTACTAGAGGTAAGCGGTGCATCGTCATCAGGATGGACATGGAAGAACTCTTTCATATCTGAACTCACCACAATGACGTGAACAAAGCGTTCATGCTCAACCGAAAGACGCGCCGGACTTCCGTCTTCGTGCTTCATCGAAAAAGTGAAGGTTGTCGGAACATTCGCTACGGGCGTGTCCCCTGCTGAAAAATCAACATGCGACGGACTCGGCGCTTTTAAATACCGGTATTCGCGAACATCAGGAAGATGATAGGAACCACCAAGCGCCATACACCCTTCCTGAGGGATTTGCGCAACCGGACGACCGTCACGAGACGGAAGCATTAAATGCCACGCGTTACCGTCCGCAACACATTCTTGCTTGTACCGATTTCCAAACATAAGCGCAAGCGCGCCATCAATCTGACTCGCAACAAGGAGCGTAAGCGCGATACCTGCAAGCGTACGTAAAACAGAACCACGCTCGATACCTTCCCATTCTTCTTTGGATGCAAGGCGTAGTAATACAACTGCGTACCCAATTGATGCGAGCGCGAGCGCGAGCATCACAACCCCAAACGCATCGAACGAACGATTACCCTCATCAGTACTCCCTTCTAACTCAGCGCGCGATACTACGAAGGTGACGCGTGCATCATAGCCACTTTCCTGCGCGACACTGATGAATACCTGATGCGCACTATCGCCCGCAAGTAGTGAGAGCGGAAACTCGTACCCGCCGACAAATCGCTCAGTTGCATGGAGCGCAGTCCCACCTTCTGCATCGGCGTCCAACAAAATAACGGGTGCTCCTGTAATCGCTTTTGAAAACGTAATGAGTGCTGTGCCATCTTCATACGGCGCATGCGCAAGTTCGACGCGCATGCCGTTACTCATCTGTGAAAGCGCGGTACCGTGCGCACCCACAAGAGGCGGTGAAGTAATGATCATCAGTGATGAAAAGAAGACGACCAAGAGCGCGGCGCCGAATTCTGAAGCAAGTGTGTACCGCAGGAACCGACGAATAAACTCTGGACGAAGTCGATTACCAATGACGTGATACGAAAGAAGTGCCACCGCAAGCACTGCACTTGCTAGAAGCGGTAAGAAACGTTCGCCCCACAAACTTGCCGAAAAATTCTCTGGTGCTTTCAAATGGAGCCAGACAATGTACATCGCGGTTGGTCCAACCAGCGCAAGAAGTGCCGTGAGCACGCGGAACCCGCGTCCAATAAGTGCTGGAAGATGTTCGCGAAGCGCGCGCATGAGCAAGAGCCCCAGAAGACCTGCCAAAAGTCCTGCGGATAAATCCTTACCAATGAGGTGGAGGAAATTAACGGCGACCCCAATTTCTGGATGAAATGGGTTTGCAGTTGCGTGACTGACAATGGCACGGAAATATGAAAATACTGCGAGTACTATGACGAGCAACCCTTCGCTCACGGTGATGTGTGAGGCGAGCATAATTGCACGACGCCGAACAAAAAACAGCAGAGCGAATACCATCACGGCTCCAGCACGAATAACCGTAGCTGAACCAGAGACGGTTGCAAGATACAACGGAAGCGCGTCTTTAAACGCAAGCGAGTTAAGGGTTGCGAGTTCGGAAGATTTTAAGAGTACGTGTGCGAGCGCCCCGATGAGTGCGAGTGTGATACCGAGGAGTGCAAGAACTATATGGACGCGAGACACCGCACGGCGCGCGTCGTTGTTCATGAGTCTAATACCGGGACGAATGACAAACGCGAACAAGACGAGTACCCCTAACAGAAACGAGTTACCCGTAAGCTCTATCGCAATAGCAATTGCTTCTGGAACTGCAGAAAGTTGCACCACTTCAACCTGCTGTACCACCTCACTCCCTACTCCTGCAGTGTCGCCAATAAAATACGTAAACCCACCCTTAGTGAAGTGACCGTCGTCCGATGAGACTACGCTCCACGTTACAAAAAACGTGCCGTGTGGTGCGCTCGCTACCGGAATAAAAAGAATGTGCGCATCCTCTGTACTAACGAGCGCATTCCCTTCTTGAAGCTCTGCGCCCGCTTCATCTTTTACCACAATACGACTAGCGCCCGGTTCAATGCGTTCAGAGAAACGAATACGAACTTCTTGTGGAGCTTCGGTTACCGTTTCGGATGATGCTGGTGCGTATGCAACGGGAGACGCATGCGCAGAAACCGACACGGGTACTACCGCGACCATGAGTGCTACCAAGAGGAAGAATCGTTTCATGTGCTGTTCAAGCGTAAGTGCTTGGGCCGAAGCCCCTTTAAAAGAGGCTCCGAGTAAGCGCTTATGCTTTCTTGCGACTTGCGTAACCCACGCCAACGAGCGCGACTACTGAAAGCGCGAGCGCAACGGTTGCCATGCCGTTTGCACCTCCACTTTTTTCGTCGAGAGAACGTATATCAGCGGATGCTTCTGGGAAGCCCATACCTGCTTTCTCTACCGGACACGTGAACGCACCTTCTTTCGAAACATGCGTGACCTTGTCTGAGAGTTTCACTTCCGTTGTATCTTCAGCACCTTCCGTATGTCCTGCTGGATTACACGAGAACAGGAGATCAACGGGTGTGTCGTCAATGGTACCGAAGATACGGTACGAGAGCGTCGTTGCAACTGTTGGGAAAAACGGCGCCTTGTAGCCACCCTCTTTACCGTACACCGGCGAAAGGTCGAGCGTCTTCTTTTGTGTACCCGCAATGAGTTCAACTTGAAGTGTTTCTTCAAGTCCTGCAACTGGCGCGCCTGACAATTCCATATCGCCATCATCCATCATGCGCATGACGGCGGGACCACGACTCACGGTGAGATCAACACCCGATTTATCATCAACAACAAGTGGTTCGTTCAACGAACCAATGACAAAGAAATATTCTTTTCCATTAATACGGAAGGTATCTTGTTCGTGTGCGCTCGCTGATAGTGGTGCGATAATAAGCGCCGCAAGCGGCAACAATGCCAAAAACTTTTTCATAGTGGAACATACGATTAGTTAGATAATGCGCACGAATGCGAATTATCCGAACCGCCTATAGGGGAGAATACCGCGACGAAGTGGCGCAAGTGACGGCGCACGCGCACGAAGCATGACTGCTGGAATGAACGGGAGGAGTAGTGTTGAGAAAATGAGAGCGACAACGACCGCAGTAAATATTGGTGTAGCGGGAACGATATCACCAAGTGTCTTGTCTTCATGACGGAGCGCTGAGTGGAGGAGATTTGCAACCGCATCATTCTTTGAGTGCTGGTGCGGAAGCATGCCGTGTACGAGCGGGCCCCACAAAACGACCATTGCAAGCACGAGCGCAAGGAACACGATAGTAGGTTGCATGACACGCGCCCAGGTCTTCATATCTTGCATGGTAGCATGCGAGATTTTATGCAACCCAGCACACCCGTAGCATGTTGTAGTATAAGGAACAGCAGAAGGAGTATGTCCATGAACGTGGATACTGGTTCTTTAAGTGCCCAAATCCTCGTGAGCGAGCATCAAGGAATACCGGTATTTACGTTCGAAAACTTCATGCTCGAACGGATACCCGAATACCTGTTCGCTCCAGGTTCGAAAAACAACAAACCCGTCGAAGCCAGTGCGTATCGTCCCGGATACAGCACCATGCTCTGGGACGACGACGTTACAGCACTTCGTGCGTACTGCAAAACCGTTCGTCGTGTTGAGCAGTAAGTATGAAAAGCGTCCGCAGCCCTTGCTGCGGACGTCTTCCTTTTTCTACTAGTTCGAGAACGGTACGCTTTTTATAATACTGACCGCAAGCGCATCGACATCATACGTTCCCTGTTCTGTCTTACAGGCGCTTCGGTTTGGCTCATCGTAATTCTCACACTGCACGAAGCGCAACGTGAACGTAGTACGGAGCACGGCATCCTTTTGGTTTGTTTTGTACTCGTACGTTATATAGGTACTTCCAGCGGCACCCTCACCGCTTCGCGTAACGCAATACGAACGACCATCAATACTTCGTTCTTCAGTAGGTAATGCGGGTGTGCTACTCGAAGTACTATCGATTGCACATTCGTATTCACCTTGAAGAATTTCAACGCGCGGAGGCCACTCTGCTGAACGTACGTACTGAGTTCCCAGTGCTTCTGGATACGCAAACGACATCCCCTGGTCGTTTGTAGCACGTGTCCACCCGGCAGGTATTTCTGGTTCTATCGTGACCAGTGCGGGTTCATATATACGGTGGAATAACGTAACGCCAGCATAGACACCGCATACGACCGCTAACAGCAAAACTATCTTGAGTACGAGGTGATTTTTTTTCATAAAAGAGTACTCATTCTAGTATATCGCGTTCAAAACGACCCCGTCTCCTACCCATATACCCCCTTGCATTACTGTGCTAGGATGTCCTTATATCAAATCGCAGTGCTGGGTACTCGGCGAGTGTCGACTTCTTGGTTTCAGCCTCCTGCACTTGATGTTATCAAGTGCTTAATCATAACCACGAATATATGCAGGAAGGAATCATCGCCGGTCTCACCGACAAGGGTTTCGGCTTCATCAAGATCGAGGGTGCTGCGAAGGACTTGTTCTTCCACTCCAACGAACTCATTGATGTTGCCTTCGACTCTCTTCAGAAGGGAGACAAGGTTTCGTTTGAGGTTGGCGAAGGACCGAAAGGCCCTCACGCAACTCAGGTTCGCAAGATTGGCTAAATAAGCGCCGAAAGGCACTTTTAGTTCGCTCGACCGTCAGCCTTCGGCTGACGGTTTTGCGTTTGTATCAGTGCGAGTTTCTGTGCACGCGAATACTTCTTAATTTCTGCTTCTCGTTTTGATGCACTACTCCTGTTTGCGTGCGGTTCTTGATATACCAAACGTAGTGCCTTGTGCGCACGTGTGTAGTGTCCTCCCTCCCCTGCCTGGTGTTCCGTGAAGCGTCGAATTACATCCGTAGTAATACCGGTATACAAACTGTTGTCCGCGCACTCCAAAAGATATACGAAGTAGCTTGCGTTTACGTTCTTCATATACTCTCTGGTATCGGCACTGCTATAGGTACGTTCCATGAACCCGAAAGCAATTCCGGACGTGGTTCATAAAAACGAATGGTGTAACTCCATCCAGCTTCAATAGGAAGGCAGTTCGGTACGTCTGACTCGCATTCACCAAACTGAATAGTTATTGAACCGTTACGGTTCTGAAATGCCGTCTGACTCTGTATAGCATACGCACTCTGCGTATTAGTAATAAAATACCCGTCAGGACCATATACGGTGACTGACCAAAACGCATCAACCGGAACATCCTGTAGCGTGAGCTGATACGGCACTACTCCAGTATTCTCTTTCGGATACATATATACGTACATTGCTGAAGTACTCGGGAGCCCTCCCCAGCCTATCGCGGTACCAATCTTGTGCTTCAACTCGTCCGTCTCTCCTTGTGAACCAAACATGTTCGTTGAGTCAGTAAACGAGTCTGCTTGTGCAACAAACTCATGACGTACCTGTACAAGAGACGCCTCATCCCATGAGGGGATAGCGAAGGTTCCTCTATTTTTTTGTTCAACCGTAATCGCGTCTTGAAGAGCGTGCGCTTCTGTAAGATCTTTTTGGTCGAGTGCATTCACGGCGATACGAATATTTAGGAATACATACCGCGTACCAACCATTTCTCGCGAAAGCTCGTATCTTCCTGATTCTGTAAAAACACGCACCGTATCATGATCTTCTGATATAACCTGAAGCGAGATATACCGTCCTTTCGATTCTGGAAGTACCACTGTAACTACTCCTGCATCGAGATCAAAGACGCCAGACGAGTACAGCGTGTCGCGGTTCGGTCGCACAATTCCCTGCGCCTCTGTATCCACTATGGTGCGCGTGTGTAGTAGTTGTCCGAAACCTCCTTTAGTAACTGAGTACGCGAACTGCGTATCTGTTTCAGCACGAACATACGAATCAGGAGTAACGATTCTGGTCGCTTCCTCATGGTGGTTCCGATAGTGCACAAGAACACCGCTCACCACGCCTCCAAGCACACCAATAACGAGTGCTCCAATGAGAACGTACCACCCACGTGGCCCGTCTGTGCGATTTTTTACTACTCTATCCAAGACTATCGTTTCGTATGATCCGTTCATCATGCTTTCCTGAGACATATTCATGCTCGGCGCAAACCCCTCAATAAGGGTGTTCTCAAGCTGTATGGTTGCTCCGTACCCTGAATCGAGGATAAGCGTTTCAATCTTTTTGTCATACCCGGTAAGGATGAGAATACCCACGAGGATGATAAGCACTCCGAAGATTTGTTTCAGTCTCCCAGCGGTATGCATGTGTGCTGCTACTTTGTTAATGAGTTGCTGTCCAAAGTACGCGATGAGTAGAAGCGACGCTGCAAGACCGAGCACGAACCCGAAGAGATACACCAATCCTTCTGCAAGCGTTGCGGGCAGAACTGTCGCAATAATGAAGAGGTAGGTCGGCGAACAGGTTGTGAAGACCGGGCCGAGTGCTGCACCGATTGCAATATCGCCTGCATGACTTTTCTTCTGGTACCCCGTTCCAACCGCCTTGTTACTTACAAGACTAAGTTTATTTACGAACGGAATCCTGGCCCAGAAAGAAGGAAACACAATCGCGATACCGACCAGAATAAGAATCGCGCCAGAGAACCAACTCCAGAATATATGCGGAATATCAATTAGGAGCGTTGATGCCTTCAGAAGAAGGGTGAAGACTATAACCGAGACTGATAGCGAACCAATGACCACCAGCGCGCGTCTTGAGATGCGTCTTTCTCCCGCTTCTGAAGCACCTATCACCACCGGAAGAAGCGGCAGTATGCATGGCGCAAGCACCGTGAACACTCCTGCCAGGATTGATATGCCGAAGAAGATCATTCCTACTGAACGTTACCTACCAGACTTACAAGCGTTGGGCTGCCGCTCCACTTCTTTATCAGATTTCCCTGAGCATCAACCTGCACGAAGGTGTGTTGGTAGGTAACGCCATACTTCTTTTTAAGATCGGTTGAGTTGTCGTAGTCAACCTCAAGAATAGTGAGGCTTTCTGGAATAGCCTTCCGATTAGACTTGATATCCCTATCAACAGCTACACAACTAGGGCACCAGCTCGCCTTGAAGAAAAGTACGACATCCTTTGTTGCAGATGCCATGGCTATTTTCGATGCGCTGTACGCCTCGTATGAACCAGACTTCATCATTGTCTCCTCATCTTTCTTCATTGTGACGTCACCTCCTTCCTCCATCGCTTTCTTTTCCATCTCAGCCTTCTCATCGGCCATTATCTTTTCCTGCGCCATCATGGCTTTCTGATTTGACGCACTGTTTACTGAGTAGATGCCAATCCCTCCCGCAAGCACGACTACAGCGACGATTCCTATGATTACATTCTGATTCATACCTATGGTGTTATCCCTACTTGGGGTACTAATAAGGTAAGTATAAATAAACAACATCAGATGTAAAGTGTACTTTACATCTGATGTGTGGAGAACGTCCGACTGTCTCTATAAACGACTATCGCTGTAGATCCTTGTGACAAGCTTTGAGAGCACCATTGCCACGAGAACAATCACGAGCCAAACATCTACCGCATCCTGAAAAGACTGAACGACGATACCTATTGTAAGAAGAGCGGAGCCTGTAAGAAAGGCGACTCTTCCTGAAAGCATTCTATGTTTGTCATCTCTCTCATCCTGAACCTTTTCTCGGAGAATGAAGATCGCAAAGAATGCAAAGGCAACCAAGGTAATGCCGAGCATAAGCATGTGCATCATATTTGGCATCCAGAAATGGAAGGGGTTCAAAAGAAACACCGTCAGCACTACAAGTACCAGTGACGTAACGACCTCTATTTTTAGATTATTTTGCATACGATATTTTGAATAGCGTCTCCACCGGTACTTTGAAAAAGCCAGCTATTTTCAGGGCTAGTAAAATTGATGGCGTGTAGTTTCCCTTCTCCAGGGCAATGATAGTCTGGCGACTGACATTTACTCTGGAAGCAAGTTCTTCTTGGGTTACACTCATCTGTGTTCTGTATGTACTTACTTCATTCTCTATCGTTCCCTGCATACGTTTGATTATAGATGAACACTAGTTGGTAGTAAAGCTAGCTTTACATACCGGAACACGGGTTTCTGCGTCAGAAAACCAAGTATTCAAGGCCTTTTAAAACGAGCTGCGGGCATTAGACGAAGTTAGAACCGTCCTTCTGGAGGGAAAATCGGAGTTTCTCTACAAAATCCTTCCTGAACTACTTGCTGCTGCCTAACGCGGGCTTGCAGCTTTTTTGCATTTCCGTGCGTCAGAAGACCGAGGTACGACTGAACGCTCTGCTCGTTCCCTTCCATCTGCTCGACACGCCGCAGCATCCGCCGCTTGCTCGTAGTTCGTAAAACGCGATGGTCTGGGAAATGAACCCAGCCGAGGAAATCAACGCCTGAAACGAACGTGGATATAGAGACCTTATCGGGATGCAGCGAAAGGTGTAGGTCGTCGCGTAGAAATGCCTCCACGCGCGGGAGCAGTGCCTCGAGCTGCGCCTTATCCGCGGAAAGGAGTACGAAGTCGTCGGCATAGCGAATGTATGCCTTTACCTTGAGTGAGTGCTTCACAAACTGGTCAAACTCGTTCATATAGATATTCACCAAGAGCTGCGAGGTGAGATTACCGAGCGGAAGTCCTACACCTTCCTCTTTTACGTGGAAGCTGCCGATTATCTCCGAAAGAAGCCAGAGAATACTCTTGTCGGGGATGCGCGTCTCGAGAATGCGGACGAGACGACGCTGGTCAATAGACGCAAAGAACTTACGCACGTCGCACTTGAGCACCCAGACCGTTTGCGTGTGATTGCGCGAGACGCGGTACGAGAGAGCGCGGAAGCGGTCGAGCGCTTTGTGGCTTCCCTTGTTCTTACGGCACGAGTACGAACCCGCAATGAAGGTCTTATCGAAAAATGGATACAGCAAGCGATAGAGCGCGTGATGGAGCAGGCGGTCGCGGACGCTTGCTTTATGGATGCTGCGCGGTTTCGGGTCGGAGATGTTGAACGCCTCGTAATCGGAATGGCAGTAGGTCTTCTCGCGTAAATCCCTGTGAAGCGCAAGGACGTTATCCATCAGGCGAAGCTCGAACTCCTGCACGTCTTTGCGCTTTCGCTTGCCGCGCACGAACTCGCGCCACGCTTCGAGGAGATTATCGAGCGAGATGATATTCTCGTAGGTATGAGTGAGTTTGATGGCCATAAATCTACCCCCCCCACGACTTCTGCCTCTTTTGCAGAGCGTGAAAGCAGCGTACCTTCAGTGGTACGAGTTTTATCAAGTCCTACCCAAACTCCATAGGCATTCACTCGGTCAGCGTATTGATACATTGTTCATTGAGATTATGGAAACTATAGCAGCTGCGAGTTTCCTCACACGAGAAGAGAAAAAGCCGTACGTGCGGCTGGCGATACGGAAGACCGATACGCTCAAAGTGCTTTTGATGGTGCTCTGGGAGACGAAATCTCTTGATACCAGCAAATACGGCTTGTTGTCGATCAAAGTGGAGGAGATAGGAAGAATGCTCGGCGGTTGGAATGGGCAGCTCACAAAAACTCAACCCCGCAGTTAGCAGGGTGAGAAGTGAAGAGAGTTGCACGCAACGCAGCGGGGTTGTTTTCGTTCCAGTCGTTGTCGAGCCAGTTGTTGCTCCAGTTCCACCTGCCGTCGTTCCAGTAGAGGTAGCGGACATACAAGTTGCCATCGCGGTTGCGGTTCGTATGGAATGCCGTCCGTACCACTGCCCCTCGAATACTCTCGGGGCTGTATCGTATTCGCGAGCTACACTCGCATAGCATCCCACACCAAGTATCTTCTACTTTTGGAGCGCCTCGCACACCACTCCGTTCCAAACCATAATCGGGAACGCTCTCGGCGTACGCGCACTGGCCTCGGTAGCGGGAAACCGTAATCGCCCGCGTATTCACCTACCGCCTTTCTTGAGTATATCAAAGCAAAAACCCCGCACTGTTTCCAGCGCGGGGTCAAAGGGCAAAGTTCCAAAGGTCAAAGAGACCCGAGGTTCAGAGCACCAAGTTCAACTTGCACGCAACGCAGCGGGGTCGTCCCCGTAACAGCCGTGGCCGAGCCAGTCGCTGCTCCAGTACCACCTGCCGCCGTCCCAGCAGAGGTAGCGGACACACAAGAAGCCACCGCGGTCGCGGTACACCGTACCCCAGAAGAAGACGTACTTGCCTTTCCACTCCTCGGGAATGAGGTGCGGATTGGCGAGCAGGTAGTCGAGGACGCAGGCGTTGAAGGGGACCTTCTTCGCCATCTCCTTGTGGAGTTTGTAGCCTTCGAGCACCTTGCCGCCGTTCTTCTGGCCGTTCGCGAGCCAGAGCTCGACCTTCGAGGCGTCCCATTGGAATGAGCCACCCTTCTGGTGTTCTTCGACGGACCAGCCGTCGGGAACGAACGGGTCAGCATCGCAGTCGATGACGTGCGAGACCACCGCAATGGAAGCGAGGCCGAGCAGGACGCGGCGGACATCGGCGAGGACGTTGCCCTCGCAAAGCCGCCTGATGTCGTCGTTGCTGTAATCCGCGCGACGGAACGCGAGCTTGAGTTCGTTGGCTTGGCCAACATCGAGCATCAAATCGTTGCTCATTGTTGTTCTCCAGTATGCGACGGTGTTCGTTAGAACCGTGTCGCGTGCCAGCGGGCTCCCTCATCGTGAGGGTTTGCCATAGCAGAGAATGGCCTATAAGTAAGCCGCTTTCTGCTATGGCAAATGCAAGTTGAATATCAAAGAACTCGCATGGAGTATGATACACCAATGGTAGTATTTGTCAAGCCTTCCCTCTTCCCGTATCTTATCCTCATAATCGTACTTGGCTAGCAAGTCAAAAAACTCTGCGAGTTCAGCTATATCGCTCTGGGATAGTTCCGTACCTGCGTCAGTCATACTTCTACTTACGGCGTGTATCTTCGTACCCCCTCGGAAACCTCACCAGCCAACTATTGGTAAACATCTACATGAATAAATTTGACCATTTTATGAAGAGGAATATAAAAGCCGAATACTACATCAGATATGCGGATGATTTTGTCATCCTACATGAAGATAAAAACTATTTGGAGAGTTTGTTGCCAAAAATATATCCGCGAAGAATTCCTCGCCGAACAAGTAAATGACACTATCAAAAAAGTTTCAATGCCCTCAGAGTGGAAAGAACTCATGCTCGCTGAACTCGAAAAGGAACAAGCGAGCAGTTTCCACTCTGACGCCCTTTTCGTTCAAAATCTGAAAAATCAAATCAAAAGTGTTGAGGAGACGCTGGACAAGCTCCTTGACGCTCATTTGGATAGCACAATTACGAGCGAGGAGTATATCGGGAAGAAGCAAAAGCTCCTC
>Ga0163152_10005272_pt1 | contig 15287 bp, 10 predicted proteins | sample OliLakLV19MP8IB2_FD_148635 | JGI IMG/M metagenome (GOLD analysis project Ga0163152, IMG submission 148635) | Freshwater microbial mat bacterial communities from Lake Vanda, McMurdo Dry Valleys, Antarctica - Oligotrophic Lake LV.19.MP8.IB-2 | ecosystem: Environmental > Aquatic > Freshwater >... | reverse complement strand
AAGTGGGCTGGGAGTTGGGGATTGGGGATTGGGGGGAAGGGAGTCGAAGGTGTCGCGGAGTAAGGCAATCGACACATGCGAGAGGGCGGCGCCCTTGGTGCCGTAGTGGGTGGTGAGCTCGTTGAATTCTTGGGGGTAGACGAGCCGTGCGCGCAAGCTCGTGAGTTTTACCCCCGCGAAGACGCAAGCGGATTGGAAGCGCTGTGAGAGATCGGTGATTTCCTCGGTTGTCGCATCGATGGGCAGTGCGCAATCGTAGTCGGAATAACACGGGAGCGCCGGCGCGTGTTGCGCGATGAGATCGCCCCAGCGAGCCGGAGGGTTTATCCCTCCGGAAGATGCATGACACGCTCCCAACCCCACCATCACCCCGCGCTCGAGTTGTCGCAAGCCGTGGCCCGGTTTGTAGAGTTGCTTCGAGTCGGCGATGGCGAGTTTGTTGTCGCAGGCCGTGCGGGAAACAATTGCTTCGAGCCGGCGATAGAGGCAGATTTCCACGGACCGCCGCCTGCCGGCCGCGGCTAGGACGGAGACGCCGAAAGACTCTTCTTTCCCTAGCCTCTTACCTCTAGCCTCTAGCCTCTCCTTCTCCACCCACCACGCGCTGGCTGCCACGACCAGCGGCCCAAGGTTCGGACCATATCCCGCTTCGTCGATGCCGATCATCCATGCCATGGGGGGTAGTATAGCGAAATCCCTTTCGTGAGCGTAGAAGCTCTTCGGAAAATTGCCGTGACTTGGTGCGGCGGATGGGCTAAAATTGTGTCATGGCCAGCGACATCGCAACACACATTGAAATCCGACAAAACCGCGCGGGGCAGAATCGCGCGTATGTCGAAGGGACGCGCGTGCGTGTCTCGGATATTTATGCGTTTGCTGAAATTCAGGGCATGGCTGCCGACCGAATCGTCGAGCAGTTGCCTCATCTGAGCCTGGGCCAAGTTCACGCGGCGTTGTCGTATTTCTTTGATCATCGCGAGCAAGTGCTACAAGAGATACGCGAAGACGATCAATTTGTACGGCTGATGCGTGAGCGTACGGGACCAGGGCCGTTGGAATTCAAGCTCGGCGAAAGCGCGGCTTTGCCCGAGTCGGCTGAAAACTGAACGTCGGAATTTGCTCGTCCTCGATCCAAGCCAATTCGATGTTCAGTTTTTAGACGCGATGAGAGTTGCGATGCGGTTTCATCTTGAGGCCGATGCGGTGGCCAAGGGTTTGCGGCAACGCGGTATCGACGTCACGACGACCGCCGAAGCGAATCTCCTCGACGCCGAGGATGAACAGCACGTCGCTCACGCACTCAAAGAAGGTTGTGTCATTGTCACACAAGATGCTGATTTTCTGCGAATCGCTGCCGAGGGAAAGTCGCATCTGGGCATCGTTTATTTTGCCCAAGGTTCGCGTTCCATAGGCGAGATCGTCCGTCACTTGGCCTTGATGCACGCCTGTCTCGGAGACGACGAGATGCGTGGGCGTGTGGAATATCTGTAAGCTCCAGAAGAGATATTTTTACCACGCTGATTTTATGGCGGCGAGTACGCCAACCACGAATTGCACAAATGGGATTGATACGTGGGATTCGTGGTTGTTGGCTTGGTGTTTCGAGCTGGCCTATTTCAAAATGCGCCACCGCCACCGCCCATTCCGCCGCGACCCCCCCCACCGCCGCCACGGTCTTGAGATTTCAACTCTTCCGCTTGTTTGATGGCTTGTTTTAGCAGTTCGCGGCGATCATCGGTAATTCTGTCGCCAAGTTCTTGGATGATGGAGCTTTCGTCGCTCGCGGAGAGGTTCGCCAAAGTGGCCAACGCTGCTGGGAGCAGGCCAGGAGCGCCATTGATGAGAATCTCTTCAAGTTTCGTGTTAACCTCGGGCCGTCGTTTTTTCATTTCGTGATTGTTGCTGAAGAATGAGCTCAGCGCGCTAAGCGAGTAGATGGCGCGAGCGTGCTCGGCCTTTCGCTCTGGGTTGTTGATGACTGCTAGGGTCGCGTCAAGAATCGGTATGCCACGGGACGGATCGAAGGAGGTCATCAGATTCGCATTGGCTACCCGACGAACTATATCATTCTCGTGCCAGAGCATTTCGATTTGCTCGGGAAACAAATCGAGACGATTGAAGCGTAGATTGTTAATGAGAATTGTCAGAGTTTTGGCGTCGTTCCCTTTGAGTGCTTCTCTTACCATTTCCAGGGCTTCGGCGTCGTCGGCAAGATCGGGTTGACTGGCCAGTCCCGCCAATGCCGCACCGCGTGCGTCCGCTGATAAGGTGTTGTCGGTGGCGAGTTGCTTCAAATAAGGAATGACGTCTTTCCCTTGCACATCCCTTAACACCCAATAGGCGAAATAACTCCACTTGTCGGGATCGGACTTGAGTCGGTCGATCAAGAGTGGCAGCCAGTACTGCCCGGGGAAACCCTCGTTGCCTACCATGACCACAGTAATTGCTTGCTTAAGGTCTCCCGCGGAGCCATCGGAGATAATGTCGAAATCGTACTCTCCGGCCACATCCAGAATTGCTTCCGCTGCTTCTTGGCCCTTACCCGCCCGGCCAAAGGCGGCGAGGGCGTTGATGCACTCGATGCGATTTTCGGTTTTGAGCTCGGTTGTCCACAGCTCGCGCCACTCTTCAAAGGTCTTGCCGTCGTAGAGGAGGCTGGCCGCAGCAGCGTCGGAGTGAGTTGAGTTGGTGGCTTTTTCACCATCAATTAAAGTGAGTTGGACAACACATTTCGGCACTTTCGTCCGTAACTCTATCTCGATCAAATATCGAGCGTCTTCGAGCGAGTTTCCTGCTATAAAAACCTTTCCGTAGTCCGGTCCAAAGTTCACGCTCCCATCTTTATCGATGGAATAGGCATCATCGACAACTTTGTCGCGGTCAGGTTGACTGCCGTCGTAGGCCACAATCAAGATATCGTCACCAGGTTTCAGCAAATACGGCAACCCCGAACTGATTCTTCGTTGTTCTCGGATTTGTCGCCAAGCATCGAGATTCACGGACGTTCGACCGGTGATGACTGTGTCGGCTCCGGCTGGGATTCCAATCACAGAACCCCGTCCAGGACCTTCCGCGCCTTGGCGAATTACGTAGAATTTTAACGGCGAAAGTTGATCGAGGTCGTCGCGTGTAAGAATCTCTTTGACTTGGTCAAGTGATTCGGTCGGCCAAACGTGTAGGCCAAGAAGTAGGTCATATGTCCTCAGTCCGTGTACGGGATTGTCCTCAGAAGTCACCCGTAAACCTCCCGCATAGCCCTCTGCCTTCACTCGTTTAAGCTCTTCCGCGTCGAGTTTTTCCAGTTCGACGCCGAGCAACTTGTAGGCGATATCTGCCGCGCGTTGATCTTCGAGGGTGGGGAAGTTAGCAAAAACAGCAGAAGCATTTTCAATTGTACCGTTTTCTACTAATAAGGCCGTGCCGTTTTTCGTAGGACGAATCGTGACATTGTGACCGATCTTGTTGAGCTTTTTTACTGCTTCATCCACCACTTCAGATTTTGTGGGATGAGGGAAAAACTGGACCATTGTTTTGCCAGGTTCAACCACCTTGTCGATTGACTTTCCTTCTTCCTCCGTGCTCTCCGTGACCTCCGTGGTTAATTTCTTATTCGTGCGATTCGTTGGATTCGTGGTGAGTTCTTTCCCAGAGCGCTCGTCGCCGACGCGCTTTGACTCGCGGCTAACGGTTTCTTTTGCGTTGGTGGAGCCGAGGAATGCTAGGGCCAGTGCGAGTGCGAAGGCCGTGGATGTTACAATTGTGAGAGTGCTGCGCGAGACGCGCATGGGTTCGTCCTCCAGTTTGAGAATGCGACGGATGCGATTCGCTACCGGGTGCTGTGCCATGGCTGCTGAAGCAGCCATGCCAGGAGTATGCGAGGCGAGAGCGAGTAACAGCTCCGCATACGCTTGCGGTTTCGCGGTGTGGCCGATCACCACCGCGTCGCAGCAATCTTCGCGGTCGCGGCGGACCCAGGTGCTCATGATCCATACGGCCGGGTGAAAGAACAGCAGCGACTCGACAATCCGCTGCGCGAGATTCACCGCATTGTCCCACCGCCGGACGTGGGCCAGTTCGTGCAGGAGCACCATTTCGAGTTCGTCAGTGGTCCAGCCATTGAGCGCCGCGGGGGGCAGGAGAATCAGCGGCTTCACCACGCCGACCAAGACGGGAGTGGCCACGCGCTCACAGATGGCAACGCCGACTTGCCGACCAATGTTCAGCGCAATGCGCAGTTGTGCGCACGAGTCGTGAATGGGGCCGTCAGTCAAAAACTGACAAGACCGCCGCAACCGCTCGGCACCAACCAAGCCGCTGGTGAGCAGCAAGAACGTGAGCGGTGTGCCTATGCACCAGAGCCAAGGGAGATACTGGACGGCAAGATTCAACAGCGATTCAACGAAAACCGACACGGTTTCCTCACGCGGTAAGACAAAGACTTTCTTCCCCTCCGTGATCTCCGTGCCCTCTGTGGTTATAACGGTTCCCTTTCCGACCTCAGCGATCTCTGCGTTAAATAATTGATTCGTGCTATTCGTAAGATTCGTGGTGAATTCCGGTCGCTGATGACTCGGCTGCGTGATGGTTAACCAACTCGCGATCGCCATTGGTAAGAGCGCTAAGACCGCGAAGACGGCAAGCGACGTGGTGTAGCGTACTCGCGGATTGGCGCGTTTGAGCGAAACTTTCAGGGCTGCGCTGATGAGTAGCACCAGCGTGCCCGCGGCGAGAAAATAGAGCATGGTCCAGCCGAGGAGGTGCCAGAATGTCAGAAGAGTATTCATCGCACGGCCCTTTATTTGTGAGCAGAGGATTTATGTTGTTGATCGATGAGTTGACGTAGTTCAGCGAGTTGCCTGGCGGTGAGTTGGCCCCCTTCGACCAGGTGGGCCGCGAGGCGGTGGGCGGAGCCCTCGAAGACTCCTTCGACCAGTTTGCGGACCATGCCGCGGGCGGCAATTTTTTGCGTGACGGTGGCCGACCAAACGGCACCGCGGCCGGCACCAGTGCGTTTGACGAGTTTTTTGTCGAGCATCACACGGAGCATCGTGGCGACGGTGGTGGTGGCGACGTCGCGTTCGCTGCGGAGTTGCTCGCAGAGGGTGCTGAGCGACGTAGGCCCGGCGGTCCAGAGGACGCGTAGGATTTCGAGTTCGCCGTCGGTGGGGTGGGGGTTCGAGGGGCGGGGCATGAAGTTGGTCCTTGAAGAGGTTCCGTGCGATTCGTTGAATCGCGGCTGGGCTGGGGTTAACGCGACTAATTCTAAAGAATTAGAGTTATCGGTGTCAAGCAGAATTTTTGGAAGCAGAAGCCGTGACGCAACGCGTCACACGGGGATTACTTAAAGAGCAGCAAGGCAAAATCCTGGGGGCCAACGCTGGGCATTGGCGTGGCGGGCAGGATTCGTGTGCTACTGAGGGCCCAGGCGTCGCCGCTGGCGGGCGGGGTGGCGGTGAGCTCGCCCCAGGGGATCGCCGCCTCGCTGGTCCAGTGCTCGGCATCGCCCCCCGCCGCGACGAACCACTGGGGGTTCCAAGATTGGTCCTGCCAACAGGCGTCGTTCGTCCAGCCGCGCTGATCGATGGTGAGCACGAAGTAGGTGGTGTAATCGCGGTCGACATCCAACAGAATTCGCACACGATCATGCTCCGCGAGATCGGCATCGTAGGTGCGTTTGCGCGACTCGGTGGCGTAGCTCAACTCGGGAGACTTGGCACAGTTGAGGGCGAGATAGAGGAAGTTTGTGTCGTAAGCCAAGTGGATTTCGGATTTCTCGGATTTGAGTGTCATCGAGTTGGTTTGCCAAAAAGGTTCGTTGAGTTGGCCGTCGAGTTTCGGTTTTGTTGTGGTGAAGCGCGCGATCATGCGCGGCTTGGTGAACGTGGGTTTCGTGGGATCGGCGAGCCAGCGTTCGGCCGCGCCACATTCTTGCCAGGCTTCGCCGGGGTAGCGGATCGCGAGGGCTTGCAAATAGCGTTCGGCACTTGCTGGGAAACCCCGTTTGCGCTCGGCGACAGCCCACGGTACGCGGACCTGCGGTTCGCTGTACAAGAGCGGTCGAGTTTGCGCGATGTGCTCGGCAACTTGCACGGCCCTGGTGAACCGGCGCTGGGAAAGTGAATCGGGGGGCGCTTGCGATTGTTCGGTATCGACCAACGCCGTCGCGGGTTGCACTTCGATTGTTGGATTTTCATTGTTTACGGCACGGACAATTTCGGTCGTGATTGGCCGAGTGGCGTGGGCAGTTTCGCTGCTGGCGAAATACTGCACGAGCCACACGAGGGCTTGATCGGCGAGGGGATCGCTCGGACAACGCCGCGTGATCAGTTCTTGGCAGGAAGCAGTGAGATCGAGTTGCCCGGTTTGCTGAAAGTGCGCGGCCAATTCAAACAACAGCGTGGCCGCGGCGGCTTCATCAAGATCGCCGACCATTTTTCCAACCTGCGCCAAGAGGGCAGGATTCCCTTCACTCATGCGCAAGATGCTGGTGAGATTACGGCGTTTCTCGGCGAGTCGCCGCTGTAACTGTGGATCGAACGGGGCGTCGGAGACGGCGAGTGGCCGACGGTTTGTACTGCCTGGGGTAATTCCCAAACCGCCAGTGAGGTCATCGACCGCGGCGGTCGGTTCGCCGGCGAAACTCGCTTGAAGCTGGAACTCGTTGGTCTCGGCTGGGGGTTGAAAATCACGTCGCAACAAACTCCGCGCTGCCGTGCTTAGCTCTGCCAACGTTTGGGCGGAGAGCAGTACCGAATCAGCCGCTTGCACGCGATGGGTGCCGCGTTCCTCGCCGCTGAGCAAGGTGAACATTCGACTCACTTGCCACGGTGCGAGGGCGAGTTGCGTTTGGAACTGTGGGAAGCTGTTTTCATCAGCCGCTTGGGCCACGGCTTCCGTAGCGATGTTGGCGATCAATGCTGCCACGGGATCGGTGTCAGCACCATGGGGGACCACGATCACATCCGGCCGCCAGAGTCGCAGTTGTCGCACGATGTCAGCGATTAAGGCATCGTTGTTGCGGGCAGAGAGTAACCGATCCGATTGCTTGGAAGACCCCTCCCCTAGCCCCTCCCCGGAGTACCGGGGAGGGAGATATAAATCATGGGACGAACACGTGACACTGCTGCAGCCTAAGGCTGTGAGGGCTTCGGCGAGTCGCGCTGAGGAAGTGGGATCGCTCGAATTTTTTTGCGGCGTCATCAGATGCACGACCGTGCGATAGCCGTCGCTTTGGCCCAATTTGGCGAGCGTGGCGAGTGGCAATTGGCTTTCGTCGCTGAGCAACATGAGTACCGCCGCGCGTTCCCCGCCGCGACGCTGGGTTTGCCACGTTTGCCCGCCGTCGCTGGTCGAGAGGATCGTGCCAAAATCGCCGACCGTCCAACCGTGGGTTTCATCGACGAAGGTGATTTTGTTGAGCGGCGCATGATTGTCGGTCGCGTGTCCTTGCCAGGATTCGCCCGCATCGGGTGAGTGGAGCACGACCGTGCCGGGGCTGCCGGCGATCCAGACGTGCGGGCCATGAGTGGCCACTGTATGCCAATTCACCGCTCGCGTGATTTCGGCGGGCAAGATGTCGAGGGGGTTCCAAGTGACGCCGCCATCGGTGGTACGCGCGAGGTAGCCGTCGTCGCCGACGAGCCAACCGGTGCCGTCGAGCGCAAGTTGCACCGCGCGGAGATTGCGACCGGCTTCGTGGGGCGTAAGGGGCGTTGCATCCCCGCTGGCGATGCGGGTCATTTTGCCGCCTGATCCGACGACCACGCCGGTGCGTTGGTTGATAAAATCACCGCCCCACCATGCCGATGGCGGGCCGACCGCGGCGTGTTGCCAATTGCGTCCGCCGTCGTCGGAAGCGAACACGCCGAGCGGGTCACCCCCCGAACCGCACCCCCAGGCGACGCCGTGATCGGCATCAAAGAATTTCACGCGCGCAAGCGCCGGCAGAAGGGCCAACGGCTGTTGCCAGGTTTGCCCGCCATCGGTGGTGCGCAACACGACCGCCTGGCTGGTCCAGAGATAGGGCCGTGTTGAACCGCCGACTGCCCAGCCGATTTTGCGATCAACAAACCAAACTCCGTGCAGGCCAACCTGGACGCCCGACTTTTGCAGTTGCCACTGCTTGCCGCCATCGGTGGTGTGCCAAATCGCGCCGTGTTCGCCGACGGCCCAGCCGTATTCGCGGTCGACGAATACCACGTCGTGGAGTGTGGCATCTTCGAGGAGCGGCGCGCGGTGTGATTCGGTGGGTTCGTGCGTAACGGGAGCGGGGAGGGGGCTTTGTGCGCGAAGCCACATCGCAGGCAGGCAAGCCCACGCAGAGATCAGCAGAATGAGCGAGCGATCCATCGAGTGTTGCCATGCCTCCAGCTATGGTGTGATGCGTTGATTGTAGTGAATTTTGCACTTAATTCGTAGTGGTGGCTTCCAGCCGCCAAATGGTCTCCGAAATGGCGGCTGGAAGCCACCACTACGATTCTCCACAATCGCCGTTTCTTCGCGTCGTAGGGGCTGTGCTATCGGTGAGTTTTGCGCCGCATCCGTAAGCTATATTTCCTTATCCCCCGCCGCGAGTTGGGGCTCGCGCTCCCGCCTTCCTACGAGCCAAGATCATGCTCACTCCCACCGGGTTTTCGCCACTCAGTGAGCAATCCACCCCCCTCACTATCGAGAGCATGGTCGCGCGGGCGCGGGCTCTGTACACACTCCCGACGGTCGCCGCCGAGGTGCTTGAGCTGACGGCCAATCCGAATGTCGAACCACAAGCGATCAAAGAATGTATTCTCCGTGATCCGGCGCTGACCGCCAAAATATTGCGAGTGGTCAACAGTTCGCTGTTTGGTTTGTCGGGGGAAGTGAGAGATCTCAATCAAGCGATTGCGTTGCTCGGCATTAAGCCGCTGAAAATTTTGGTGCTTGGTTTCAGTTTGCCCGACAGCATGTTCGCCGGTCTCGCGCGAGAACCGTTGAAATGGTACTGGACGACGACACTCGCCCGGGCGGTGGCCGCGCGCGAGATTAGCGAGCAATTATTTCAGACGCCCGGCGATGAAGCGTTTTTGGCGGGGCTGCTGCAAGGGCTAGGACTGTTAGTGTTCGCCAAGCAGATTGGCCCGTCCTACGCGGTGATGCTTATTCGCTCGTCGGAAACGGGCCTCGATCTGCGGCAATTGGAAACAGAAGCGTTTGGTTTCGACCACATCGAGTTGACGACGGCCTTGCTCCACGAATGGCACATGCCGCGGCAATTGGTCGAGGCGATTGGCAGTCAGCACGATCCCCGCGCGCTGGCCAAGGAACATCGGCTCAACAATCCCATCGCGAGGATTTTGCACCTTGCCAATTTGACGGGCGAGTTGGTCGGGCAACATCGGCTCAGCGCACTGCCCGATTTGTTGGAAGCGGGTGAATTGTATTGTGATCTGACCAAAGCGCAACTCCACGAACTGATCGTCAGCCTGCAACCCAAGGTGGGGCACTTGGCCGAAGTGTTGTCGATTGATGTGTGCCACGAGCTTGACTTTGTGCAAGTTTTGATCGCGGCCCATGAACAGATGTCGGAGCTTACAGAATCGGTCTTTGCACCGTCAGAAGGGCAAGCCGTTGACCCGTTGCTGACGACCGATTCGCTTTGGCAGGAAGCGGTGCAATTACGGGCCGTGATGGATGGCTTTTTGCAGCGCCCCGTGACGGATGTGGAAACCTCGGCACCGCCTGCCAAGCTACCCGCGCAGATGGCGCGGCAACAGTCAGCGCAACAGCAGTGGCCGAGTCAATTTGTGCATTGGATCACGCTCATTGCGGCCACTTGCCGCTCGCGTCGCCAACCGCTGAGCGTGGTGATGATTGATATTTCGGACGACACGCCGGACATCGACGACAACGAGAGCGTGATCGCGCAACTCTTAGACGCCACTTGTCGGGAAGAGTTTCCGACGAACACATTGATGGAACGCAATGCCGCGTGGCGGCGAACGGTGGTTTTGCCCATGTGCGACAAACAAGCGGCGGTGCGGCTCGCGCAGGGTTTGATTCGCAATGTGGAGGGTTCGCTCTCTCGGCTGGCCAACTCGAGTCGCACTGTCCAAGGGGTGATTAGCGTGGGAGTCGCATCGGTGACGTTGCCCTCGAAAAGTTTTCGGCCCCTGGATTTGCTCAGTACCGCCGACCGCTGCTTGTCGGCGGCACGGACGAGCGAAACGAGCGTGGTGAAGAGTCTCGAGATTTATTGAGGGCCGCACGCCCTTTGCCCTGGGTCGCCCCTTTGCCCTTAATCCTCAGTCCGTTAAGATTGTTCGATGGACGCAGAGGCCCCCACCCCCGAATCACAGACGCCCTTGGCGAGCCCCCCAATCTCTGAGACTCAGCAGCGGGCGGTGAATACAGGGCAAACTTCTGAGCGGGCGGTGGACACGGTTGAAATCAACTCTCCTCCCGCGCCCCAATCTCTCAAACCCCAGTTCGATGCCGACGATCCGTTCCACGATCCGGCCTTCGCCGATCTGCCCGAACTCAAGGTTTCCGATCTGCATTTCCGCCCCCAGCGCCGCACGCTGTTGCCGCTGCTGTTGTTTTTGGCAACGTGTGCTTCGACGTTTTGGGTAGGCGTGACGCATTGGGAACCGCTGGAGCCGCATTTCATCGGCACGTACGCCGCGATGGGTCGCGTGATTCAAGACAATTGGCTCAACGGGGTGCAATACATGGCCGCCGTGTTGGCGATTTTGCTTACGCACGAGATGGGGCACTTTCTGCAGACCGTGAAGTACCATATCCCGGCCAGCTATCCGCTCTGCATCCCTGTGCCGTTCAATGCCATCGGCACGATGGGGGCCGTCATTGGCATGGAAGGAATGCGCGCCGACCGCCGCCAGATTTTCGACATCGGCATCGCGGGGCCACTCGCGGGGTTGGTGGTGGCGATCCCCGTTTTCTGGTGGGGCATCCAAGATTTGAATCTCACGCGGGTTCCTCAGAACGGCGAGTTCCAACTCTATATGCCCCCCATCGGCCAGTGGATGCTCGAGCTGGCGCATCACAAAGCCCATCCCGAATGGGCCGCGCGTCAGTGGATCGGCATATCGCAGTTGAATCCTTACTTCATGGCCGGTTGGGTGGGGATGCTCATCACGGGCCTCAACATGATGCCGATCAGCCAACTCGACGGTGGGCACACGATGTACGCCTTGTTCCTCGACAAGGCCCACACGCTGGCCAAGTGGTTTATCTGCCTCGCGATTTTCTATGTCGTGAACAATCTTAACGAGGCGGTGATGTGGACGCCGATGTTGGTGCTGGTGATTTTCATGGGAATTCACCACCCCCCCACGGCGAACGACCGCGTGGAACTGGGCCGTGTGCGCTGGGCGATTGGCTTGGCTTCGCTGACAATTCCGCTGTTGTGCTTCCCGCTGCAAGGGTTTCGGATGTAGGGCGGGATTTCACCACGAATCTAACGAATAGCACGAATCAATTCATTCGTGCGATTCGTAAGATTCGAGGTTAATCAATTCTTAAAGAGCTTGGCGTTTCAAAAGCTTACCTTGCAATCCTGCTGCGGTCTTACGATGGTTCTTTGTGTTCACAAAAGCTTCGACGCGACCAATACTCAGTGATACGGATTTCTGCGATCCACCACTTGCCAAAATTCCGCAAGATCAATGACCACTTCTGGAAATTGCGAAGAAATATAGTGGTCTGATTGAGCTGTTTCCTCGCTGTAGCTGCCGTCTTTTAGGATAAGAAACTCAAAGACATGGCTTTCGGGATCGACGATCCAGTATTCGGCGATGCCGTATTGGGCATAGAGGTCCATCTTTTCCAAACGGTCGACGCGGGCAGTGGATGGTGAAAGGACTTCGATCACCAGATCGGGCACGCCGCGCACACGGTCTTCAATGATTTCTTTGTTAGCACTACGCACGTAAATCACATCGGGTTGCGGGATCGTGTGTTCGCTCAGCACGGTGTCCATGGGGGCGACGACAGAGAAACCATCTGTTTGATCAGCAATCGCGGAAAAAAGTTCACCCAAACGCATTACGATGAGTTGATGCAAGATATTAGGGCTTGGTGACACGATGAGTCGTCCCCTGAGCAGTTGAACGGGTTCATTCTCTGGCAAGATCCAATAGTCGTCCGCACGGTAGGGGCCAACTGTCGCGTACGGCGAAAATCCGGTAAACGATTCGTAATTGAGGTTATCGGTAGCCATAAAAACATTCTACCTCGGAATCGGTCAATCGGGAAAGCGACTTTCCGTCGGGTAGCATTTCTCTCCATGACCCTTACAATCGCGGCATTCTTCTCTATTCTTTTCGCGGGGACTACAGCGATGATTCGTGCGATTGGTTTTGTGCTCTGTATCAGTCTGTCCGTTCATGTTCACGCCCAAAACCTCGACCAATATTACAAGCTCGGCCCCGATTCGTTGCCCCAAGAGGGCGTGCCGCGGGGGGAGGTTACTGGCCCGTTTGTGCTGCCGAGCGAAGCCTTTCCGGGCACGCAGCATACTTATTGGGTGTATGTCCCAGCGCAATACGATCCAGCGAAACCGGCGAGCTTGATGGTGTTTCAGGATGGCCAAGCCTTTGTCAAAGAAGACGGGCCCTTGCGCGCGCGGCATGTGCTCGACAATCTCATCTATCGTCGCGAGATTCCCTTGATGATCGCCGTGTTCATCAATCCCGGTCGCAAGCCCGAGCAACCCGAACCGACGATGGATGATTGGGGCGATAAGAACACCAACCGACCTGACGAATACAATTCGCTCGACGACCGATACGCTCGCGTAATTGTCGATGAGCTCATGCCGGTGCTGCGCGAAAAGTACAACATCTCAGCCGATGCCAAAGACCACGGCATCGGCGGGGTGAGTTCGGGCGCTATCGCCGCGTTCACCGTTGCCTGGGAACGGCCCGACCAATTCAGTAAAGTGTTAAGCATCGTCGGCAGCTACACCAATATCCGCGGCGGGCACAAGTATCCCGACATTATCCGCGAGAACGAGAAGAAACCGATTCGCATCTTTCTGCAAAGTGCCCGCAATGACAATCGAGGTGAGCGTCGAGGCCAATACGATCCCGAGCGGGATTGGTTTCTGCAGAACAATCGGATGGTCGCAGCCCTTTCCGACAAGGACTACGACATGACCTACACCTGGGGCATCGGCAACCACGGTTCGCAGCAGGGGGGAGCGATCCTGCCGGAGATGATGCGCTGGCTCTGGCGCGACCACGGCGCGTCGACCGATCCGAACGATAAGGTCGAGCGCTCGTTCAACGTGCCAAAATAATTATTACCACAGAGGAGAGGGGGTTCACGGAGAAGACCAAATGAATTCTCTGTGTTCCTCCGTGTCCTCTGTGGTCAAAAAATTATTTTAGTTACTTAATAAACAGCATTTCTTGGTAAGTAGGCAGGGGCCACAGGTCGTCGGCGACCCAGCCTTCCAGCAGGTCGGCGTACTTGCGCACCTCAGCCATCGCGGGGACGACTTCCTTGCAATAGTATTCGGCATGGGCCAGCGCGCTGTCTTCGTTGGGTTCCGCGAGGATTTTTTCCAGCGTGGTGGTGGTGTCCTGCAACCCCTTCACGAGCTCGGTGATCTTTTCGAGCGTGTCCATGTCGAACTCGATGCCCACCGCGGCCAAGTTGGCACATGCGGCGGCTAGTTGAGTTTGGTAGCGAACGGCTGCGGGGAAGATCAACGTTCTGGCCATCTCGACGGTGAGCTTGGCTTCGACCGAAACGGTCTTGCAATATTGCTCGAGGTAAATGTCGAGGCGGCTTTCAAGTTCGCGTTCGGTGAGCACATTATACTTGGCGAACAACTCCTTCACGCCGGGGCCGTTGAGTTCGGGCAGCGCGTCGGTGGTGGTCTTGAGGTTCAACAAACCGCGCTTCGAGGCTTCGGCATGCCAGGCCGCCGAGTAACCGTCGCCGTTGAAGATAATCGGCTCGCACTCGGCCATGAGTTCGGTGAGCAAGGTTTGCACCGCGCCATTGAGTTTCGCACCGTCGCCGCCGATGGCCTTCTCCAACTTCGTCGCACAGTAGTCGAGCGACTCGGCCACGATGGTGTTCATCACCACGAGCGGTCCGGCGATGGATTGGTTCGAGCCAACCGCGCGGAATTCAAAGCGGTTGCCCGTGAAGGCAAACGGGCTGGTGCGATTGCGGTCGCCGGCGTCCTTCGGGAGCGGTGGCAACACGTCGACGCCCACGGTGAGCGTTCCCTTGGCGATGGAGGACTTGGCTCCGCCCGCCTTGATTTGCTGGAACACGTCGGCAAGCTGATCGCCGAGGAACACGGAAATAATCGCGGGGGGGGCTTCGTTCGCACCGAGACGATGGTCGTTGCCCGCCGTGGCCACCGAGGCCCGCAGCAAACCTTGATTCAAGTACACGGCTCGCATCACCGCGGCGCAGAACACAAGGAACTGGGCATTTTCGTGCGGGGTCTCGCCGGGATCGAGCAGGTTGCCCTGCGTTGCGCTGCCGAGTGACCAGTTGACGTGCTTGCCCGAACCATTCACACCCGCGAACGGCTTTTCGTGGGTGAGGCAAGCCATGCCGTACTTTTCGGCCACGCGCTTGAGCGTGATCATCATCAACTGTTGATGATCGTTGGCGAGGTTGGCCGATTCGAACACGGGAGCAATTTCATACTGCGCGGGGGCGACTTCGTTATGCCGCGTTTTCACGGGGATGCCGAGCTTGAACAACTCACGCTCGGTCTCCAGCATGAAGGCGAGCACGCGCTCGGGAATCGCACCGAAGTAGTGGTCCTCGAATTCTTGTCCCTTGGGGGGCGTGGCACCGAACAACGTGCGTCCCGCAGTGAACAGGTCCGGCCGCGCGAAGTAAAAGTGGCGATCCACCAAGAAGTATTCTTGCTCGGGGCCAGCGGTCGAAGCGACAAACGCACCATCCGCGTGGCCAAACAATTTCAGAATCCGTTGAGCTTGGCCGTTGAGCGCCTGCATCGAACGTAACAGCGGCGTTTTCTTGTCGAGGGCTTCGCCAGTCCACGAGACGAACGCGGTGGGAATGCAGAGCGTCGTGCCGTTGGGATTTTCCAGAATGTAGGCGGGGCTGGTGACGTCCCAGATGGTGTAGCCGCGGGCTTCAAACGTCGCGCGGATGCCGCCCGAGGGGAAGGAGAATGTCCCTCCGTTAGTTGAAAAGCCGGTTCCACCGACGTTCACAATATCACGCGGACTTCTGCTCGGCGTCAATGGTCTTCGTATCGAGCACGTCGAGTTGGCTCACCAACAGGTGCAGCT
>Ga0163152_10005269_pt1 | contig 15290 bp, 15 predicted proteins | sample OliLakLV19MP8IB2_FD_148635 | JGI IMG/M metagenome (GOLD analysis project Ga0163152, IMG submission 148635) | Freshwater microbial mat bacterial communities from Lake Vanda, McMurdo Dry Valleys, Antarctica - Oligotrophic Lake LV.19.MP8.IB-2 | ecosystem: Environmental > Aquatic > Freshwater >... | reverse complement strand
GACCGAGACACTGTTCGAACGATGCGGCCGCCCCTTTGCGCACGAACAGGTCCCTGCGGTAGTTGCCCCGGTTAACGACGTGATAACACGCGCCCGCAAATTCGACTCACACCTTTCGTGGCATCCCGTGCGAGCGTTTCGCAAAGAGCTCTACGCGCAATCACGTGGCCTACCGAATTCGCGGTGGATGCTGCGGCACGCTATCACGATTCACGACATGACCCCGTTCGGACTGCCGTTCGGACTGCGCCCCTTAATTACAGATTCCGCCGGTTTGGGTCAGGTTTTCCAGCTCAGGATCCGTCCTCGCCAATAGATGAAGTCTCCCGTTTCCAAAACCCAGGCGACTTCGCCCTGGAGCGGGATGAACCGACCTCCGATGGACTGGTAATCCCAGAACCGGCCGCGCCAGGGATGTCGAGTCGTCACGCCTTTCTTTTCAGCGTAGATCCTCGATGACGCGTTCATGCCGACCACGAGACCGCGCTCATCCAACTCAAGCGTGACTTCGCCACGCGCGGCACCGACGCCGGTCGCCACTCTGATTGTCTTCGGATCGACCACGGTCCATTCCAACGCGCGGTTCGCGAGAATGGCATCGGGGTTCAAAGGCAGTTCCGCGAGATACCGCAGGGCCTCGCCTTGCGCGGCGTCGGCACCGCCGACCATGCGAGCGATGGGGAATGCGCCCAGCAGTTTCACCTCCAAGCCGCCCGTCCCACCGACCAGATAGTCTGCGATCATCATTCCGCTCGGTAGCGCCATGGTGGCTCGCCAGATAAATTCCGTTGTGCTGATGTGGACGGTCTGACGCGCCTTGAAATTCATCGGTTTTCCACCGGGAGTCGCCCACATCTGCCCGGTCTGTTCGAAGACGGCGAAGTGCGCCCCTCCGTCTGATCGCGCCCCCATCCGCGCGGCCAGCGCGGCGACTTCCGGCGGCAGATCGGCGCGCGGGCCGGTTGCGGTATCGGATCTCCGGGTTTGCGACTCGAGGGCGTCGAGATGAGCAGCGAAACGTCGGCGCAGCACAAAGACGACAACGACCGCCAAGCCGGCGATCAACAGGACAATTCCAATAACAGGTGCGATCATTGAGGGAGCCTTCGAACAAACCACGAGACCGGACGGCGCAGGGAAACCGGCGGCGGATAACTCGAAAGATAGCCGGCACGCAGGATGAACTGGATATTTTCCCCGAGCCCGAGGACGGCAGGCAAAGCGCGTTTGATCGACGGTTCCTCCAAAATTTGGGTCATCGGATGCAACGCGATGCCCCGCGCTCGCACTTTCAGGAAAAGCCTCTGCATGCGCCGGCCAGCTTCAAGCAGCGATGCCACGGACTCCGTCTCACTCGTAATGATAAACCATCCGGCCGAAGCCGACACTTCGCGGCGCACCTGATTGAGGCTACGCTCGCGAAAATTATTTTTCAGCACGCTGGCCTTGCCGTAGAAATTTCGTACCGCCCAACCGGCCATCCCCTCGATTTCCATGCTGCCGGTCGTCAGTCCGTCGCGATATTTCCGGGCATCCGCACTGGAGAATCGGATCCAGTCAGCCAACTCCTGTTGAGCCGGGTCACGGTAAGTTTGCAGGCGGTTGGCCTCGATGGTCTGCTCGTTGATGAACCGGGCCTCTCGACCCGCGGCGGGCAAATGATGGATGAATTCCATCTCCGCCCCGACCAGGTGCGCCACGTCTTCCTGGCACAGCGGATCATTCAAAAAACCGGCCCGCACCGTGCGCCGGAGTTTCATACTTGCGACATTCACCGCATCTCGCGCCACCGCTTTGACCAGGCGGACGTCCATGACGCGCTCGTCCTGATTGGTCGCGGCGAGCAGCGTCCACCGGCACTCATAGCCGATCGCATGGGCGGCGTATTCCAAGTTTTGCAAAAAAGCACCGAGCGATAACATCGTCTCGCGCTGCAGCGGATCGACGGCGGGCAGCCATTTGCGGCGATCGTTGCCGACGATCCAGTGATAGGGTTCGACCAGCTCCACCAACCACGGCTGGGTGTTGTGACCGCTCGGCGCGAGCGAGGCGAGAAACAGGATCTCCCTTTCATCTGGCTGAAGCGTCTCGACGCCCTCGATTCCCTGCTCCAAATCCGCCCGCAGGAGATTCTTTCTATCGCTCAACCAATAGGCACCGCCTCCGGTGGCCACGATCGCGCCTCCGAGTATCATACCGACAAAACTTTTTCGTTGCATATGGAGTTAAAGGTGACGTTTGCGCCCCAACATTTGGGCTTCGGCCGCGAAGAAGCGGCGTTTGAACCAGAACGCGACATGCACGAGCCCGATCAGCGCGGGTACCTCGATCAACGGCCCGACGACCGCGGCGAAGGCGACGCCTGACTTGATTCCGAAGACGGCAATCGCGACCGCGATCGCGAGTTCGAAGTTGTTACCTGCCGACGTGAATGCGAGCGAGGCGGAGCGCGGATAATCTGCGCCCAGACGTTTCGCCATCATGAAGCTGACGACGAACATCACTGCGAAATAAATCATCAGCGGCAGCGCGATGCGCAGGACATCAAGCGGGAGTTGCACGATGGTATCGCCCTTGAACGTGAACATCACGACGATGGTGAACAGCAACGCCGTCAGCGTAATCGGCGAGATGCGTGGGATGAATTTGTTCTCATACCAGTCCTCGCCCTTGAGGGGCACCAGAATCAGGCGACTGAGCACGCCCGCCGCGAACGGGATACCGAGGTAGATCATGAAGCTCCAAAAGATGTCGCTCATCGCAACCGTCACGACCGTGCCTTGCAGGCCAAAATAAGGAGGCAGGACCGTGATGAAGAGCCAGGCGTAGAAGCTATAAAACAGAATCTGCGCGATGCTGTTCAGCGTCACCAGCCCGGCAGCGTATTCGCGACTGCCCTGCGCGAGTTCATTCCAAACCAACACCATCGCGATGCACCGGGCGATGCCGACCAAGATGAGGCCGACCATGTAGTCGGGATGATCGCGCAGCAGCAGCACGGCGAGCATGAACATGAGCACCGGGCCGGCGAGCCAGTTTTGCACGAGTGAGAGCGCGAGGATGCGGGTGTTGGCGAAGACTTTTGGAAGCTGCGAATACTTCACCTTCGCCAGCGGCGGATACATCATGAGGATGAGTCCGATCGCGAGGGGCTCGTCATCTCGGACGTGGAGAGGTTCTTTCCGGATTTCCCATCGACGGCGTTCGCGTCGGGCGAATCGCGCTCCTTCGCAACGTCGAGCATGGCTTCCGGTTGCTCCTCGTCCCAGGTTCCCGTCAATTCGCGCTTCGCCTGTTCATAGTCGACCTGCAAAACCAGGGGCGGGTTTCGGCCGGCTATCACGGCAAGTTCACGGGTGCGCTCCTTGCACCATTTGCCGGGTAACCGGGCCGGAGTCAGCCTGCGCGCCACGGCGCGGGATGCGGGCGCTGAATACGAAGGGTTTCACAGGATGCGATCGGTCAGCACGGCCCTCGCTCGCTTCAGCGCGTAGTCGGGGCCAATGCCACGATCATTTTTCCCACGTTTTTTCCTCCGAAGAGTCCGATAAAAGCGGCGACGGCCTGCTCGATTCCCTCCACGACCGTTTCCTTGTTCTTGAGCTTACCGGCGCTAAAATAGCCTCCGACTTCCTTTTCGAATTCTGGCTGACGATCCAGCCAGTCGCGGACGATGAGTCCCTTCATCGTCAGGCGCTTGGTGGTAATGTTGAATAGATTGGTCGGCCCGGGCGTCGGCGTCTCGTTGTTGTATCCCGAAATACCGCCACACGCGATGATCCGGCCATGCAGGCGCAAAGCAGAGAGCGCGGCTTCGAGCGACTCGCCGCCCACGTTATCGAAATACACGTCGATCCCTTCCGGCGCTTCCACCTTCAGTTGCTCCACCACCGGCCCAGCCTTGTAGTTGAACGCGACGTCGAATCCGCATTCGTCTTTCAAGAAAAGCACCTTCTCCGTCGAACCGGCTGAGCCGATCACGCGACATCCCCGCAGTTTCGCCAGTTGCCCCGCGACATTTCCGACGGCTCCGGCCGCGCCTGAAATATAGACGACGTCGCCGGCTTTGACGTCCACCAACTTCAATCCGGCCCATGCGGTCATCCCCGTCATTCCAAGTGCCCCAAGGTACACCGAGAGTGGACTAACCGCGCGACTCACGGGATGCAGCTCTGGCGGCGCCGCAACGAAATACTCCCGCCAGCCAAAATTCGAAGTGACGGCATCGCCCGGCTTGAATTTCGCCGCACGCGACTCGACTACCTCGCCGACTGCGCCACCCTCGAGAGGCTTGCCCAATTCGAACGGTGGAACATACGATTTTCCCTCGTTCATGCGGCCCCGCATATAGGGATCGACCGACATGAAGAGATTACGCACCAAGACCTGCTGGTCTTGCAGCGGGCCCACTTCCGTCAGTGCCAGAGTAAAGTTTGCGGCCGTCGGCATCCCGTGAGGACGGGAAGCGAGCCGAATCTCACGGTTAGGAATTCCTGACATATATACAGCGCTTCGTCGGAGAATGCATCGTCGATGAGTCTGTCCCATCCTTGTCCTATCGATTGATCGAGCGTTCCCGATTTACCCTAAGTTGCCTCACCTAACGGTCGCTTCGCAGCCGACTCGTTCCGGGACCACTTGTTTACCACAGTTAATACTCGAAGATCAGTTTCTCGCACATCATGAGAAAGTTGAGGACAAAGACTTTTTGTCGGTCGTAGTGGATGGCCTCTTTATCACACGCCAGAATCCGCGTTTTTCAATTTCGACGGCCTAGCTATTGTTTCCATACCACTCGCCATCAGCGTTACCCCCAAGGCAACTACCCGTTTGCCGGTTCGTGGGAAAACTGGCGGAGAGGGAGGGATTCGAACCCCCGGGACCTTGCGGCCCAGCGGTTTTCAAGACCGCCGCGATAGACCACTCTGCCACCTCTCCGTGAACGAGACTTGCTGATTAAGCACCGGTTGAAAACTTACCGGGTTTCCGTCGACGCTTACGAGCAACATTCGCCGGCCTTTTCGTTGGTTCAACCGAAAAGTGCGTTGAGCATTGGAGCCATCGATGCTCCGGCGCGGCGGCAATGGGCTTGGGAACGCTGAACTCGATCCTTTTTGCGCTACCGGGGACGTGGTCCCATAGCCCTAGTCGTTTCACGAACGGAATCGCGCCGTGGCCGGGGGTGGGAATGTACGGGCGGTTTGCGGTGAAAGCGGAGCCAACACGAGGCCGGCTAGGGATAGCCAGCCCTACCGATAGCCAGCCCTACCTTTACCCAGCCCTACCTGTAGGAGGGCCCTGCCCGATCGATCCACCCTGCCCGCTCAGTTGGCCGCGGGGTCTTCGGGCTCGCCGGCAAGCAAGCGCCAGGCCGCACCTTCGCGGCCGAGTACCGTGCGCCACAAGGTGTCGTCCTGCGAATGGGTCAGCAGATCTTCGGGGACGTCTGCGACGATCCAGGTGTTGTGCTCCATTTCGTTCTCGAGCTGTCCCGCGGACCAGCCCGAGTAACCGAGAAAGCCGCGCACATGCGTTCCCTCCTCCTCGAGCAATTGCATGGCCTTGTCGGGCTCGATGCCGAAATGCAGCCGAAAGCCGTCGTCGCGCGTCTGCCACGCGGCGAGCACCAGTTGCTCGTTCTGCACCGGCCCGCCGGTAAACAGCGGTACCTTGGCCAAAGGGCCGAGCGCGAAGTCGCCACTCAGTTCGCCCAGTCGCTTGCGCAAGGGACGGTTGAGCACGACACCCATCGCGCCCTCGGCGTTGTGCGCCGACATCAGGATCACGCTACGGCGGAAGTTCGGATCCTTCATCGCCGGATGCGCGAGCAGCAACGACCCTGCCATCGTCTCCCGGGAAATTTTGCGTCGCTCCCGCATCTGAATCTCAAGGACCGTGCCAGCCCCTCAAAGTTTCAGGACTTTCACCCCGGCATCTGCCATCAAGGGTGCCACCAGAGGGTCATTCGAGTAATCGGCCCGATATTTGATTTCCGCGATTCCCGCTGCCGCGAGAATCTTCGCGCAGTTGATGCAGGGGAAATGCGTCACATACGCGACGCAGCCTTCCACCGAGCTGCCGCGGCGCGCCGCATCGGCCACCGCGTTTTGTTCCGCATGCACCGTCGCCTGTTCGTGGCCGTCGCGGACGCGGGAAACGTGCGGCGTGGACGGGAGAAACCCGTTGTAGCCAGCGGCCACGAGCCGGTTTTTCCGCTCACCGCCGGTCACGATCACACAGCCCACTTGCAATCGCTCACAGATGGAGCGCGAGGAAATCAAAACGGCCGTGGCCATGAAATACTCATCCCAGGAAGGCCGATGCGGAAAGTTCCGCGCCGCCGCCGCAATCAGGTCGACCGGCAACAACCCGACCGGCGTAACCGCAGGGGCATCAAGCAAAGAGGCAGGCGCAGGGACACTCATGAATGTGACTCGGACTCTGGACAGAATCGGGGACGCGGGCAACCTTCGTTGTGAAAATCTCGCTTAGGCTGACGTAACCGTTTTCCCCATTTATGCAGCGCACCTTGGAGCCTGAGTTGCTCGACTCCCTGCCTCCCTCGCATCCCGACGCGCTGCACAACCGCCGCGACCTTCGCATCACCAACGCGATCCTCGGCAATCATCGCTGGCTGCGGCGGATTCTGCCCGGTTTGATGAGACCCGACGAACGGCTGGTGGAGATCGGCGCGGGCACGGGTGAGTTAAGCCAAAGCTTGCACGGCGCCGGACTCAGGGTCGACGGGCTTGATTTGTGGCCCAAACCCGACGGCTGGCGGGAAACAGCGGTTTGGCACGTGGGCGATTTACGCAGCTTCGACGGCTATCCGGCCTACGCGGGCATCGTCGGCAATCTGATCTTCCACCAATTCGCGGATGAGGACCTGCGCGGGTTGGGGGAAAAACTGCAGCGACACGCGCGCGTCATTGTCGCCTGCGAACCCCATCGGCGGCGGATCTCGCAGGTGCTGTATCGCACGCTCGGGCCCCTCTTTGGCGCCAATCACGTTTCCCTGCACGACGCGCACGTCAGCATTGCGGCCGGTTTTCGGGACGACGAACTCCCCGTTGCGCTTGGGCTGGCCGCCAAATTTTGGGCGGTGCGCATCAGCTACTCGACGCTCGGATTATACCGCATGATCGCAGTCCGCCACTGACGAACGGATCCCCCATGAGCCACCCGCGCACCATTGAAATCGTTGGCGGAGGCCTCGCGGGCTTGTCGCTGGGCATCGCGCTCCGGCATGAAGGCGTGCCCGTTACGATTCACGAGGCGGGTGACTATCCGCGGCATCGGGCGTGTGGCGAATTCATTGCCGGACTCGCCCCCGCCACCATCGCCCGCCTCCATTTGGAGTCAGCGTTGAGCGGCGCACTGGTTCACCGGCAGGTGGAGTGGTTTATACCCGGGCTTCCGCCACGTACGCAGCCCTTGCCGGAACCCGCGTTGGGATTGAGCCGCCACACCCTCGACTTGCGCCTGGCGGAAAACTTCGAAGCCCTCGGAGGCGAATTGCGCCGCCGCACGCGGGTAGTCGATGACGACCTCAAGGCCGGACGCGTCGTCGCAATGGGAAGACGTCGGGCCTCCGCCTCCCGTTGGATTGGACTCAAAGTGCATGCTCGCAACCTGCCGTTGCGACAGGAACTCGAGTTGCATCTGGGCGACGGCGGCTATGTCGGCCTGGCGCGGATTGAAGACGACCAGGTGAACATCTGCGGGTTGTTTCAACGGCACGCGTTGAGTGATTCAGGGCCGGAGCTCCTGCTGCGCTATGTGCGCGCGATCGGCCTCGCGGACCTGGCGTCGCGCATCGCGGGTTCGGCACTTGAGCCCGCGTCGTTTTGCGCGGTGGCGGCATTGGAATTTAGCCGCGGAGTGGACGCGGCGAACGAGATTCGGCTCGGTGACGCGGCAGCCATGATCCCACCGTTCACCGGCAACGGCATGGCGATCGCGTTCCAGAGTGCCGAGGTCGCGCTCGCGCCGTTGATCGCGTATGCCGAGGGCCAAGCGGACTGGGCTACAACATGCGCCGTTACCAATGCGGCGCTGCGCGGTCGATTCCGGCTCCGGTTCGCATCCGCGAATGTGCTCCATCCGTTTCTCACTCAGCGTCGCCGGCAACGCTGGCTGGGAGTCCTCGGACGGGCCCGGCTCCTGCCGATGCGCGCGCTCTACGCCGCGTTACACTGATTTCCCGCTAACCTGTCCCTATCGATTCTGCAGCTTCAATCTAACCTGTCCCTATAGCGCCCCAACTACCCTGTCCCTTTCCCCAAGTAACCTGTCCCTATTGAACCTATCCCCACGTAACCTGTCCCTATTAGGCCACAATCGTGCTAGCCGCCTATGTTCCCGGGCCGCGCTCACAATAGCCTGTCCCTACTGATCAATAACCTGTCCCTAGTGGATGCGCCTCCCGCGACGCACCCCGGGCTTGGTCTTTTCCGCTCCCCAACCTCCGTTTGAATGTATCTCCACGCTCTCGCCACCGCCGTTCCCGTCGCCACCTACACGCAAGCTGATTGCTGGGAACTCGCCCACCGCTCAACGCTGCGCGACCGGTTGAAAAAGCGATCGATGTTGATTCTGCAATCGATCCTGCGGGGCGATCACGGCATCGCCAAGCGTCACTTTGCGATGCCCGATGTGGAGAACGTTTTCGACCTTTCATCCGATCAACTGAACGCCGCCTTTCGCCTCGAGGCGCCACGGCTCTCCGTGCAGGCGCTCACCGCCGCGCTCGACCAGGCCGGCCTGCGGGCGGATCAGCTCGATGCCCTCCTGATTTGTACGTGCACCGGCTACCTTTGCCCGGGCATCACGAGCTACGTCGCCGAGCAACTCGGCCTTCGGTCCAACGCGTACCTCCAGGATCTCGTCGGCCTCGGCTGCGGGGCGGCGATCCCCACGCTGCGCTCCGCAAGTCATCTGCTGGGGGCCCATCCCGACGCCATCGTGGCCTGCATCGCCGTTGAAATGTGTTCGGCGGCGTTCTACTTGGACGATGATCCCGGCGTCATCATAAGCGCCTGCTTGTTCAGCGATGGCGCGGCCGCCTCGATTTGGCGCGGAAAACCGGGCCAGGAGTCGATGCGCGCCTTCGGTTTCGACACCGCGCACATTCCGGAAAATCGCGACAAGCTGCGCTTCGAACAACGCAACGGCAAACTCCGCAATCTGCTCCACCGCTCCGTGCCTGACCTCGCCGCTGCTGCGGTGGGACAGCTCTGGTCGCAACGCGGTGAACGCCCCGTCGCGCGCGTGGTTTCGCATGGCGGCGGCCGCGATGTCATCGAAGCGCTCACACCCGTTGTCGCCCCCCATTCGCTCGATGCGAGCGCGCGCGTCCTGCGCGACTACGGCAACATGAGCAGCCCGTCGGTGCTGTTCGCACTGCAGGAAACGTTGAAGGACGGCCCCCCAAACGGCGCCGGGGATTACTGGCTGATCAGTTTCGGCGCCGGGTTCAGCGCCCATAGCTGTCGCATCGGGGCGGAATAAGGGCGACGGCGGCGGTAACCACGTTTTGAATACTGGATCAGCATGCGGCCACGGTCCCAAAGGATGACGGTTGGTCTACTCGGTCTCTGCTCGCATCCTCATGATCAGAATCAGCGCCGATCAGTGCAGATCAGTGGTTAACCCGGTTCTGGTCAGATACCATCAGGGGGACGCCAATCAAAAACCATCGATCCAATGCGGATGACGAGGATGCCTTTCCCTGCGCTTTTCGGATGCGGCCGGGGGCGGCCGCGGTCCCAGGGGAAACGTGCAAACCAAGCTTCGTGATTGCGGGCTGGAGACACGTTCAGATTTACCCCACACCCTTTCCATGATCTCACTCGACGACTTGGTCCTCTACTGCGACAAGCGCACGCGCCGGGCGGCGTTCAAGGACGCGCCGGGCGCATTCAATGGCTTGCAGGTCGCGAACAACGGGAGCGTTTCCAAAATCGGCGCGGCGGTGGATTCCGGCGTCGCCCCCTTTCAGAAGGCCGTCGCTGCCGGAGTCGATTTTCTGATCGTGCACCATGGGATGTATTGGGACATGCCCCGGCCGCTGGTCGGGCCGGTTTATCAGCGCGTGGCGACGCTGATCCGCGGCAATTGCGCCCTCTACTCGAATCACCTGCCGCTCGACGGGCATCCCCAAATTGGGAACAACGCTCTGCTGGCGAAACAACTCGGCTTGCGGCCCACTCGCCCCTTTCTCGTCCGCGACGGTGAAACGATCGGCTGGATCGCGGACGAGGCCATCAACCGCTCAGCCCTGAAAGCGAAACTCGAGCGCCTGTATGGACGAGTCATCGCCATCGAATGCGGTTTGCGCCAGCCCCGCGGCGTCGCGTTTTGCAGCGGTTCGGGCAACAGCGCAGTTCCCGAGTTGGGTGCTGCCGGCGTCGACACCCTTGTCACGGGTGAGCTACGGGAAGAGTGGTTCAATCGCGCCCAAGAGGAGAATCTCAACCTGTATCTGTGCGGCCATTACGCAACGGAAGTCCACGCGGTGAAGGCACTCGCCGCCGAGCTCGCAAAGAAGTTCCGCTTACCGTGGGAATTCATCGCGACGGAAAACCCGCTGTGAGCGGGAGCATCGCACCGCGGAGACGTCCGGGCGGGCCGCCTTGGCTCGTGGGTAGGGGCGGTTTTCCGCAACCGCCCTCGTTGGACTGCGGAAAAACAGATCCGAACCACCGACTTTCCGACGGACCTTTCCGAACTGCGGCCGGGGGCGGCCGCGGTCCCAGGGTCGATCCAGGTCGATCCGGGCAAGCCAGGTCGATCCGGGTCAATCCGGCGGGGTTCCGCAAGTTGAGTCTTCACATCGCACGCCCGGACGTGTTGCGTGACCACACTGTATGAAAAAGATCGCGGTGCTCAATGGCCCCAACCTCGACCGTCTCGGCAAACGCGAACCCGACATCTATGGACGTGCCACGCTCGCCGATCTGGAGCAGGCGTTGCGCGCGGAATTCGGAACGGCGGCGCAGTTGGAGTTTTTTCAATCGAATCACGAAGGCGCGCTGATCGATAAAATCGCGTCCCTCGCTGATGCGAAATTTGACGGGCTCGTGATCAACGGCGGTGCGTTCACGCACACCAGCGTGGCTCTGCGCGATTCCCTGCTCGGCGCGCACCTGCCGACGGTGGAAGTGCACATATCGAATATCTACAAGCGCGAGGAGTTTCGGCACACCTCACTGACGGCGCCTGCCTGCATCGCAGTCATTACCGGACTCGGAATCGAGGGCTATCATGCGGCGATTCGGTTTCTGCTGAAACGCTGAGTTCAGCCTCAGGCGATAGAACTCATTATCGATCCAGCTTAGCCGCAAAAATTCCTTTGCCCGCGAATCACTCGAATAGACACGAATGAAAACCGTGGTTGATGGATAGATGATGAGCGGAGCAAAATTTCTTGGGCGCGTTTTTCTCCTCTGAGATTCGCGCCATTCGTGTGATTCGCGGTCCGTCTTCGGCATCGAAACGGCTTAAACACCGGCAGATATGCCGGTTTCACGTCAGTTACCACCGCACCCACTGAGTCCACGCCCACACCCCGATGTGTAAGGTTGCGCACGCAGCGAGCGCGGCGGCGAGATCGTCGGCTACGACGCCCCAGCCGCCGGGTAACGACTGCAGCTTCGAGATGCCAAACGGCTTCAGGATGTCGAACAGGCGAAAGAGCAGAAACCCGGTGACCAAAATCCCCCACCAGGGCAGAACGCCGCCCGGCAATGCCCGCCAGCCCAAAAAACACAGTGGCATCGCGACAAACTCGTCGAGCACGACCGAACCCGGATCTTTGCGTCGCATCCGCACCTCCGCTTCGCCGCAAAACGCCACGGCGATATACGAAGCTACCGCCGTCGCCACGAGGATGGCCCCGATGCTCGCACGCTGAAAGAAAACGGCGAAATACAACAAACCCGCCAGCGATCCCCACGTGCCAGGCGCAGGAAGCTTACGGCCGAGCGGACCCAGCGTCGCACACGCGATCACGAACTGATTTGAAAATATCCGGGTCCAGACCGGCTGCGACAAAGGCATGAGCGCGAGACCGGCTCAGTTCATCAACACGCGACCGTGCCGGCGGAAGTACGAAACCCCGGAGGTGATCGTCAGCACGGCCGAGAGGCCAAACAACGTCATTCCGATCAACCGCACGCCTCTGACCCAGTGATCATCCTGGCCGAAAAACAATTCGGGAAAATCGTTCGAAAACATCCGCGCGCCGATCAACCAGCCGATCGCGTTGAGCTGCACAAACGTTTTCACTTTGCCGCCGGCGTCCGCCTCCACGACCTCGCCTTTCACCGCCGCTGCCATCCGTAAACCGGAGATCGCGAACTCGCGACACAGGATACAAAGGAGAAGCATCATCGCGGCGATATTGTAGCCGGCAAAATAGTCTCCGTTCACGAGGGCAATCATCACGCCAATGACCAGAACCTTGTCGATCACCGAGTCCATAAACCGCCCGAACGACGACACGATCCCACGTTCCCGCGCAATCTTGCCATCGAGCCAGTCGGTGAGCGCCGCGGCGATGAACAACCAGAAAGCAGCCGTCGCCGCCCACTGAAACTCGGCGTACATCAACCCGACCACAATAAACATCAGTGGTACGCGGGAGATCGTCAGGATGTTCGGCAGATTCATTCGGCTGGATCCACAAAAACACGCGTTGGCCCCTTTAATGCAAGCGCGGAGCAGTCTCGCCGCGACGCGTCGAGGCGTCCGCCGCCTCCGGAGTTGGCAGTCCGTGAAGTGCCCCACTGTGAGGCAGCGTTCGATGGATAAATCATCATCGAAGATCCAACCTCCCAGCGGCGAGTCCAGACCCCGCCCTCCTATGAATGCGGCCGGGGGCGGCCGCGGTCCCAGAGTCCGCCAACGATCCCAGAGACAATCAGGTAACGTTTCGATGTCGCCAACGGTGCGTGGTAGGGACCGCTCTCCGCAGCGGTCCTCATCGTGCGATCGAATCCGCTTACGTTGACAGCCCTTGACGCACGCATGCGAGGACGCAACGAGGCCGGCTGCGGAAAGCCGGCCCTACCTTGAAGACAACACGCTTCACCCTCACTAGTTCTCATGACCTCTGGCTCCGACCCGCGGTTTCGCGGCAAAACGAGTCGCCAGCGGCAAGATTGTCGCTTTCGCTCCACGCCGTGTCTCTGCGCCACTGTATTTACCCCGGCACGTTCGATCCGATCACCTACGGTCACATCGATGTGCTTTCGCGTGCGGCCCGGCTTTTCGATCGGGTAACTGTCGCCATCGCCGAAAGCGCCGGCAAAGGGCCTCTTTTTACGGCGTCAGAACGGCTTGAGATGATCCGTCCCAATGTCGCGGCGTTGCCCAACGTTTCCGTGACCACCTTCAACGGCCTCCTGGTCGAGTTCTGTATGGAGCAAAAGGCCGATGCCATCATCCGCGGCTTGCGCGCCCTCTCCGACTTCGAATTCGAGTTTAATATGGCGCTGATGAATCGGCACCTCGAACCCAAGCTCGAGACGCTGTTCGTCATGCCCAACGAGCAATTCAGCTACACCAGTTCCACCTTGGTCAAACAGGCAGCGCGTTACGGGGCGGACGTGACGCATTTTGTCCCTCCCAACGTCGCTGCAGCGCTCAAACTCGCTTTCCCCCAGCAGGTCGCCATTCGCCCGTAAAATTGGCGGGATGAGCGCTGCGACGACCGTCCGAAACGGCGCTCCGACCGCCTTAAGCCCCGATTCGGCGGAATCCCGGAGAAATCCCGTCACCTTTCATTGAGAGCCACGTCTTTGCGGACCGCGGCAAATCACCCACGGGCTTGGTCTCCCGCCCAGGTTCGAGCCTCCGTCCTTACTTTATCCCTTTTTCCGATCTTCAATTTCTTACCTCATGGCCAAATCGAAAAGCTACGGTGGTCTCATCGTTTTACTGTTGGTTGTCGCTGCGGCAGCAGGCGGCGGCTGGTATTACTTCCGCGGGAAGACGGAGAAGCCGCCGGAGTTCCAGACTACCAAGGTCACCCGGGGTGACATCACTCAAAGCGTCACGGCGACCGGCGATTTACAGCCGGTGGTCACCGTCGACATCGGCGCCCAAGTCTCAGGCCAGATCGTCGAGGTCCTCGTCGATTACAACACGCGGGTGAAGGCGGGCGACATCCTCGCCAAGATCGACGAGTCCACGCCCAAGCAGCGCTTGAACCAAGCCGAAGCCGACCTCGCGTCCGCCGAAGCCAACAATCAGCTGATTCAAATCAACGCGCGACGCACCACCGAGCTCTTCGATAAGAAACTCGTTTCCCAGCAGGAACTCGACAGTATCAACGCCCAGCTCGCGCAATCCAACGCAACGCTCCTCACCCGCCGGGCGGCCGTCGCGAATTCGAAGCTCGACCTTGAACGTACCGTCATTCGGGCGCCCATCGATGGCATGATCCTTGATCGCAAAACCGATAAAGGCCGGACCGTGAATGCCAGCATGAACGCTCCCGTCCTTTTCATCCTCGTAAACGACCTGTCCAAGATGCAGATCAATGCGGCGGTGGCCGAGGCTGACGTCGGCAGCATTGCGGAAGGCCAGGAAGTTAAATTCACGGTCGATGCCTTTCCCAATCGGACTTTCACCGGCCTCGTGCGGATGGTTCGCAATGCCGCCAGCTCGAATCAAAGCGTCGTTTCCTACGCCACGATCATTGACGTCGTGAACGAAGACCTCCGGCTCAAGCCTGGCATGACGGCCAACGTTTCCATCATCGTGCAACAACGGCCCAACGTGCTGCGGCTGGGCAACGGCGCTCTCCGGGTACGGATTCCGCCCGAACTCCTGCCTCCCGCGCCCGTCGCGACGAAGACGGGTGACGCCAAGGGTGGCGATACCGCCAAAACGGCCGCTGCGGCTAACATGACCGACGAAGAACGCCGCAACGCCATGCGTACGATTATGACCGAAGCGGGGATTCAAATGGGCCAGCCACCCTCGCCCGAGGCCATCGAGAAAGCGCGCAAACTTGCTCAAGATAAGGGCATCGATCCGGAAATCATCACCCGCATGGTCTCGCGTGGAGGCCAAGGCGGCCCCGGCGGCTCATCCGGTGGCAGTCGTCGCGGCGGCGGTAGCGCTGGCGGCGGCTCGACCGAGCGCTTCAACAATACCGTCGTCACCCGCACTGTCTACCGGCTTGCTGATCCTGCGGCCGGGAAGAAAACGGTCGAAGTCGTGAGTGCAAAACTCGGCGTTTCCGATGGATTCTTCACGGAGGTTATGGAAGGTCTAAACGA
>Ga0163152_10005266_pt1 | contig 15294 bp, 13 predicted proteins | sample OliLakLV19MP8IB2_FD_148635 | JGI IMG/M metagenome (GOLD analysis project Ga0163152, IMG submission 148635) | Freshwater microbial mat bacterial communities from Lake Vanda, McMurdo Dry Valleys, Antarctica - Oligotrophic Lake LV.19.MP8.IB-2 | ecosystem: Environmental > Aquatic > Freshwater >... | reverse complement strand
GCCCCTTGTTAGGGGGCCTCACGAAAACCAAGGCATTTCGTAATGCGATCAGGGCGTCGCGGTGGGCGGGATCAGGGCGCCAGTGACGTCTTGATTTTGGCGAAGGCCCCAGGCGTGGTACTGCGCGTGTGACGGCGGGTGATCGTTCCCTGCGAAACGAAATTCGTGAGGTACCATTTGCCGCCGGCCTTGGCGTTTGTACCGCTCGCGCCATCGCCGCCAAATGGCTGCTGGTCCACCACTGCGCCCGTGGTTTTGCGGTTCACATAGAAGTTGCCGGCCAGTTGGCTGAGCACCGGGATGGCCTGCTCGAGCCACGACTCGTTGCGGCTGATGACGGATCCGGTGAGGCGGTAGTTGTGGCGCTCGATGATCGACACCGCCTCAGCGAGCGCCTTGAACGTCTTGATGGCTGTCACGGGCCCGAACACCTCTTCGGTGAGCAGCTCGTGCGTTGCGTTGCTGACCTCCACGAGTGTGGGTTCGATATAAAAACCCTTGTCCTTGCGCGTGCCGCCACCGGCTATCACCTTGCAGGAAGGGTCGCTTTTCGCACGATCCACGAACCCGGAAATCTTGTCGAAAGCGCGCTCATTGATCACGGGCCCAAGGTCGGCATTGCGTTCGGTGGGATTTGTCATAACCAGCGCGCCTGTTTGCTTCACGAGTTCTTCCTTCAGCGCCGGCCAGATCTTTTCGTCCACCAGCACCACGCTGTTGGCCGAGCACTTCTGCCCGCTGCGGCCAAATGCACCCTGTACGATGCAGGTGGCGGTGTCGCGAACATCAATGTCCGCATCGGCCACGAGGAAGTCCTTGCCGCCCGTTTCCGCGATGAAGCGAGGAAAGTTCGCGCGCTTGTTCTCGGTGGAGAAAAGCGTGTTTCCGAAGATACGCGCCGTAGCGAAACTGCCGGTGAAATTGAGGCAGGTGAGTTCGGGGTGTTCGAGTACCGATGGGAGGCAGTTGGGCCCTTCACCGGTGAGCAGGTTGATGACGCCTGGCGGAAACCCTGCTTCCTCCAATGCGCACATGAGAACGTAACTCGTGAGCACCGCGTCGCTCGATGGTTTCCACACCACGGTGTTGCCCGTGAGCGCCATGACAAGCGGAAGGTTGTAGCCAATGGCGATGGGGAAATTGAACGGCGTCACTGCGCACGTGAAGCCTTTGAGCGGCCGCAGCTGAAGCTGGTTCGTTTCCATCGGCCCGTCACCGAGTTGTTCTTGCAGCATCTCGGTGTAGAACCACGAATTGAAGCGCACGAAATCGATCATCTCGGCCCAGCTTGCCGAGGTCTCGATGGCGGTGTAGCCGCACTCGACCGCGGCGGTGGCGCACGTCTCGTACTTCCATTTCAGCAGGACAGCTTCCAGGTCGCGCATCTTCTGGATGCGTGTGGCAGGGCTCAGCGCGGCCCATGCGGGCTTTGCCGCAAGCGCTGCTGCACAGGCCTGATCTGCGTGTTCACGTGTGGCTTCCTGAAACGTGCACACCGTTTCAAGGTTTGAAGGGTTGAGGCTCTTTCCCTTGTTTTTCGCGAACACACGCTTGCCGCCAATCACCAAGGGCACTTCGAGCCCGCGTGGCACTTCGGCTACGGCCTGCGAAAACTTCTTCCACACCGCGTCGTCTTCGCGGAAATTCACGATGGCTTCGTTCTCGGGTTTGACGAGCGAGAGTTTTTGCATGGAAAAGGCCCTTCCTTCGGCGTTCTTCGGCATAAGTGTCGAAACCGCAGCTTCTTCATTTTCGCCTGGGAAAGCAACCCGCGAGGTCCGGCAGACCGCGGCTTCTTCGAGCGTGTCGATTCAAATCAACCTGGCCCGAAGGAAAGTCAGTCCTTGACCGGCACATGGAATGGCGCGTCCTTTGGAAACCAGCCTTCGCGCAGATAATAAGCCGCGAATGGAGCGAACAGTTTTGGTGTCATGGGCCGAGTCGCGTACCCGGTGCGATGGTTGAACGTATCGAGCGGCACCAGTGCGAGTCGCGACTTGGCTCGTTTGCTGTTCAACGGATCGCGGCACAGTTCAAGGCTCGCAAGCAGCCCGAGGCGTGCGCCGTGTGAGTTCGAGTGAAACAGGAAATTGCCAAGACCATAAACCGCCCATTTTCCATCGATGTTTTCGACGGCCTGCGCCACGTGCGCGTGGTGCCCTATTACGGTGTCGGCGCCCGCCGCGAGCGCGATGCGCGCGAGTTCAGGTTGATGTGATCTCAAGGCGGGATTGCGCTCTTCTCCCCAGTGAAAAGTCACCACCACGTGGTCGGCCTTGTCACGCAGTTTTTCCACGGCGCTGCGCAGGCGTCCTTCCAGCGGATACGGGACGCCTGGACGAGAATCGCTCGCCCAGGCGCCGTCAGGATAAGTCGTCGTGAACGCCAGGATGCCCAGAGTGAGTCCATTGTGTTCGAGCAGCAGTGGCTTGAGGCTCTCGCTGATGTTCTCGCCGACGCCTGTCCAATTCAGTCCCGCGCGCACGAGCGCGGCGTCGGTGTCGCGCATTCCATCGGGGCCAAAGTCCATGCTGTGATTGTTGGCGCGCGTGACGTGCCGGATGCCGTGGGAAAAAAGAAAGGCGGGCGTCTTGGGATGGATACGCAGCGCGAACGGAAAATCAGGGTAGGCGCGCTCGGGGCGCTGGGTCACCACGCCTTCCAGATTGGCGATATTGAAGTCACCCCACGCCAGGAGCGGTTTCATGCGTGCGAGCAGGTCGCCTGTGGGCGCAGCCCGCTCGGCTGCCAGGTAGACGTCTCCCATGAAGTTGGCGCGCAGGCGCTTGGTGCAGTCGGCCTCGGTGGTGGGGTTGGCCTCGAAAGGTGCGTAGTGCGAGAGTGGAATTTCTTCGGGCGTCGCCACGCCGGGTGCCACAGTTGCATTCGCCAGAGGCGAAGTGTTCAACGGACGTGCGCGCAGTTCGACTTCAGTCTCGGATTTCGCATTCGGCGCATGGTCGATAGGCTTTGCTTGCGCCTGGTCAAACCTGAGTGCGGCATGCACCGCGGTGGCTCCGCACCCTAAGGCAAATGCCGTGAACAGGCGCGCGGCAGCCGACGCGACGATGGGGATCAAAGATGGATTTGTCAGGCGGGCACGTGCGGACAGGGCACTTCCCTCTTTTCTCTTGCGAAAGGTATCCGCTCGATCTTCCTGCCGGACATCCGTTTCCGCATGAGAAGTATCCGCACCTGGAAAGCCTGCTCGTCGAAGCTGGGTTCGCCCCGTTCCTCACGCGTGTGGGCACCGCGAACCGCGCGCTGCTCGCGACCGTGCACGACGAGGCCTACCTCGATCGCGTGTTTGGCACGCGTGGTGCGGCGCTGTCGGCAGCGGAAGTGCGCAGGCTGGGGTTTCCTTGGGCTCAGGCTTATCTTAACCGGGCGCTCTCGTCGGTTGAAGCCACGTTCCAATGCATGTTGACGGTGCTGCAAAATCCGCAGTGTGCCCCTGTTCCCTTGGCCGGAGCGCTTGCGGGCGGCACACACCACGCCTATGCCGATCACGGTGAAGGTTACTGCACCTTCAACATGGTTTCGCAATCAGTCTGACAGCGCCTTGCACACAATTTCGCCTTGGGCGGGGGCGAGGATTTCGACAGCGGCGTCGCCGATGGCAAGGCTGTCCACCTGCGCCTGCGCCTTTTTCGCATCGACAGCGTTCAATCCGCCCTTGAGAAACGACACGTCCGCATCGGCTTGGGTTGGCGCGCACCCCGCGTCGAGGTAACGCACACCGGTTTTGCCGCTGCTTGCAGGAACGATCGACTCCCAGGTCGATTTGGGCGCGACGTTCTGGAAGTTGGCGAGCGCGCGCAGCAATCGAGTGTTCACCTTGGCGGGTGTGGTGGCAGCTGTGGCAGCGGCCTCGGGGTTTACGATCTCAGGAACGATTTCGTCTCCGCGTGCAAGGTAACGCGAAAAGTGCAGGTTGAGGCTCTCGCGGTAGGCTAGCGCGTCGAAGCTGCGAAATCCCGCGAGAGCATCCGCTGCCCGCGCGCGGGTGCGCACGCGCAATGTGCCTGGAGTGCGCGTGATGGACGCGCCGAACACCTCTGGTGTGAGGTACGTGAAGCCGTTCGACACGATGACGTTCGGCCTGTCGCGCAGAGACTGCAAGACAGTCATGGTGTCGCTCGAACTGTTTGCACCCGTGTTGATAAAAGTGCCGCGCGCTTGCGCTGCGTAAAGGGGCCAGACGTGGCGCGCGGCCACCGCGCCCGGCAGGCGCGCATCAATGTCGCCGCACACCACAAGCCACTGGTACTCGTTGGAAGGTTCCAGAGACCGAGCAAAGAAACGCCGAACGCGCAGCGTCGAGAGGGTCACGTTCTTCTTCGCGAGCGACGCTCTGACAAGCGTGGCGAGTTCACCCGACCCCGGCTGCCACGGCGTCAGGACTTTCGTAAAAAGAGGTGTGTTGGTTGTGGCTTCGTGGGATTTTTCGAGTGCCGTCGGGGCTCGTTTCGCCTCGGTGAATTCGAGCTGCGCGCGGTAGATTTCGGTGTCGGACATGAGAGAAGGAATTCCCGCTGGGATGGGCGCGATGCGGCGCAAAGACGAGGTGAACGAGTCGCTTGCGACCATTCCCTCTGAGAGCAAAAGGCCTGTGGGCGTGTTGGGGCCGTAGCAGGTGGTGGCCGCGCGCAGATGCACGGACAGCTCGGGCAGCGCTGCTGTCACCAGGTCCTGTGGCGTGCGCTGGGCACGAAAATTCTCTTCCAGGTAATCGATGGGCATGCCGTTGCCCGCATCCGCCAGTACGTGCGAACGCACGAGACCGCAGCCACCAAGGAAGCCCGGTCCGAGCGTGGCACCCAGCGCAATCTTGAGGATGGTCCTGATTTTGACGTCGTAAGGTAACATTGTTGCCTCTTTTCCGAGAGTTTTGCGCTTTCCGGCCGGCAAAGTCAATTTCGCTTGCAGGGTCTTCCTAGTGTTTGCTAGCTCCCGGCCAGGACTTTCAAGCCTTGGCGGCAAGGAAAAACACATGCGCACCCCATCCGAATCCGGCTTCCTGCATGCCCTTGGCCCCATTGTGTTCGGACTTTTCGCGGCCGCATGTATTCCGCTTCTGCGCATGGGTGCAATCACTCCCTCCGCGCTGTCGCCGTTTGCGGGGACCGTCATCGCCTTCGCGGCCGCAGCGCTTCTTATGATTCCCACCGGCCTGCCCGCGCTCCTGCGCGACGCACGCCCCAGTGGCCGACTGCTCCTGCGCAGTGCACTTGCCGGCACCCTGCTCCTCTTTGCAGTGTTTCTCATTGTGTTCGGGCTGTCCCACGGTGCGAGCGTCCTTGGCTCTGTTCTCTTTCTTGCACTCGTCCCGTCACTTTCGCTCGTGGGCCGAAAAATCCTGTGGGGTGAAAGCCTCGCATTCCGTCAGCAGGTGGGACTCCTGATGTCGGTGCTTGCAGCGAGCGTCTGGCTCATGGTGGGGCAAAAGTCCACGCTTGTTGGCAGTCGACCCCACATCATCCCCGCCCTGTACGAATCCGCGTTCGCAGGCCACATGTTCGTCTTCCTCGGTGTGTGCCTGTTGAGCCTGGCACTCGCTGCGGGACGCCCTTCCGAGCTGCGCGTGTCGCTCACGACATGGTGGTTCCACACGGTTGGCTTCGCCTTCGTGGTCTCTTTGCCCTTCATGTATGCCGCCCATCTTGCCTTTGAGGGCCCCGAAGTGGCGTTCGCGGGTGCCGCAGCCTCCACGCTCCGCCGCAACCCCGAAATTCTGTTTCCTTACGTCGCGTTTGGCCTCTCGCAGATCTTCTTGCGCCTGCGTTTGCTCGGAAAGAGCAGCGTGATGCTTTCGGCGGGCGCCACGTCGCTGCTGGCATCGGGTGGCCTGTTGCTTGCCGGCAGCCTGTTTGCCGGTCTCCTTGGCGAGAGCGCGTCGCTTCTGCATTTTGCGCTGTTGCCCTTGCATCTTGTAGGACTTTGCCTCAGTCGCGACGCTTTGGTACCTTGGGCGCCTTACGCCGGACCGCGCGACGCGGGTCCAGTTTCCTCGCGGGAGAGAGTCGCTTGAATCAAGGCAGTGTGTGCGTCTTCTGTGGATCGGCTTCGGGCCTCGACCCCGATTTCATGCGGCTTGCCTCGGACGTGGGCTCCCTGCTCGCTCGCCTTGGCCTCCGCACCGTGTACGGCGGCAGTCGCGACGGATGCATGGGGGCTGTGGCGGATGGAGCGATCAAGGGTGGCGGCAAGGTTCTTGGCGTGTTGCCGGATTTGTTTCTGCCCTGGGAAATCGCGCACAAGGGGCTCACAGAGCTGCGTATCGTTCCCGGCATGGCGGAGCGCAAGGCGGAACTGATGCGCGAGAGCGATCTGTTCCTCGTTCTTCCTGGCGGCCTCGGCACGCTTGACGAACTGTTCGAGGTGCTCACGTTCAATGCACTGGGCCACATGAACAAGCCGGTCATCATCTTTGACGCGAAGGATTACTTCGCGGAGCTTCTCGTGTGGCTCGAAAAGGCCTCGGCGTTTGGCTTCACCAAGCCCACGAGTGAGCACTTCGGTGTCGTGAAAAGCTTGCAAGCTCTTGAATCTTTTCTGAGTACATAAGACCCTGGTGGAATCCTTCCAATGGTCGCGCCTCGCAGGAGGCCGGCAGGAGAGTTCCCGATGACCGTCTTTCGATCATTCGTCTGGCTTGTCTGTGCCTGGAGCGCCGGGGCGTCCGCTGCGACCTCAGCGACCTCTGCGCAAAAGCCCGTGGCTGCCACGGCCGACGCGCTCCTCACGCGTGTGCAGGGCATCCAGGCCACCGCCAGCAAGCGCGAGCACTTTTCGGTGAACTTCGCGCAGTCGTTTTTCTCCGCGCTGTCTAAAAAAAACAGGCAAAGCTCAGGCGCCCTGGAGTTCTCCGCGCCGCGCGCGTTCCGTTGGGAAGTGCGCAAACCCAGCCTCGAAGTGTACGTCACCGACGGCAAGGATTTCTGGAAGTACACCGAGGCCACGCGTCATGCGCAGCGTCTACCGCCCGCGGGTCTTGAGCTCGATTTCGTCGATCTGGTGCTCAAACTTTCATCGCTCACAGAACGATATGACGTGGCTGCGTGGACGCCATCACCCGAAGTGAAAACAGATGGAGCGGCTGCAACGAAGAACGACGCCGTGCGCAGCGATGAACCGCCCGCGACGGAAAGCGGTACTCTCCTTCTTGCCCTCACGCCAAAGAAGGAGGGCGGTCAGAAGCGCATCTACCTGGGTGTTGACGAGGCGAAGGCAAGCGTAAAGGAGCTGCGCATCGTTTATGCCAATGGCAACCGCACACGCATTGTTTTCGAGCCGCTCAAGCTTGCCAAGGTCGACGTGAAGCGTTTCACGTTCACACCTCCCGCAGGCACGGCCGTCGATAGGATGTGATGCAAGGATGATGCTGAGGGAGCTTCTGACAAACCTGGGCTGGCGCACGACGCTCGACATCGTTCTGGTGGGGGCGCTGTTTTACCAGATCATCGCCATGCTCAAGGGCACGCGCGCCGCGCAAGTGCTCATAGGCATGCTCGTCATCTTCCTCGCGTACGTCATCTCGAGCGTGCTTGAACTCGAGACGCTCAACTGGATCATCAGCAAGTTCTATTCGTCGTTCATATTTGTGGTCATCGTTTTGTTCCAGGACGACATCCGCAGACTGCTCACGCGTTTTGGCCGCGGTCCTTTTGTGAGCGGGCTCGACGAGAATTCGGGATTGCGCGTGATAGACGAGGTCGTCAACGCGGCAAAGTACCTGAGCCACGACCGCATCGGCGCACTCATCGTGTTCGAGCGTGGCATCGGACTTGAGCGCCTGTACGACCACGCTGTGCGCGTGGAAGCTCTTGTGTCGGAGCAGTTGCTCATCTGCATCTTCCAAAGCTTCTCTCCGCTGCATGATGGCGCCGTTATCGTGCAGAAGAACCGCTTGAGCTGCGCTTCGGCGCAGTTGCCGTTGTCCAAAAACCCCACGTTCAGCAAAAAACTCGGCACGCGCCACAGCGCTGCGGTTGGCATCGCGGAGGAAACCGACGCCGTGGTTCTCGTGGTGTCAGAGGAAACCGGCAACGTGTCCATCGCGTGGGACGGACAACTGCAAAAACAAGGAAACATCGACACGGTTCGGCGCACGCTCATCAGTCTGTTGATGCCGCAGGTGGACAGATCGCGTGGCCGCAGGCTCGCTGCGATGCGCTTTGTCCACGTCTGGGAACGTGTGAAGGAAGTGCTCACGCCTCAGCCTGTGCCCACCACGGTTCCGCCGGTGAGCGCAGCCAAGAAGGCCCGTGTGCGCGACAAGGAAAGCGAGCTTGCCGACGTGCGCGCCACTGAGTTCGAGAACCGTCTTGCGGCCATCGGCCCACCCCATGCTTCACTCGAATTGCGTTTCCCGCGTTATGCGCGCGTGCGCGCAGCCAAGGCCGATGCGAGCGGGCTTGTCTTCACCGAATCCGCTGGCACTTCTGGTGCAACGAACGGGACTTTTGCAACGGGCGCGGGCCCTGCGGGAGGCGAGCGCACGGCCGAGCGCAAAGCGGTCGTCATCCGCCGCGGGGAGGACGATGACGTTGCGGTGGCGGCTGTCGCCCTGTCTTCCGAGGGCGTTTCCTCAAACGACGAGGACGGCGATGAACTCGGCGTGTCCGCGTACGGTCAGAACAAAGCCGCGCAGGCGCTCACGCACCTGTCCGCGGAAGATCGTTTCGTGCCGCCGCTCGCGCCGCCGTCGCCTCCTCCCCGGGGTGTGTCCATTGGCGGCGTGTCACTCAACCCGCCCATGGACGTGACGGACACAAAGCGAGTCAAGGACCCTGGCGGTTTGAAAGAGGCGAAGGAAACAAAAGAGGCCCATACTCCGAAAGCACCAAAAGCACCCAATGAGCCGAAAGGAGGGCTGTGAACGATGGGCGTCGATCTGCGCGATGAAGTCACGCCTCTGCAAGCCCTCTGGCGCGCTCTCGCGCACAACGGCTGGCTCAAGATCGTGTCCCTCATGTTCGCGTGTTTCCTTTTCCTCATCGTGCGCACTCAGCAGGTGCGTGAATTCAGCAAGACCGCACGCGTGCGCGTGATGTCCGCCGACAACGTCATAGTCGTGGGCAATCAGGAAAAGGTCGTCGACGTCACCGTCAAGTTGCCCGAGTCACTGTTTTCGCGGCAGCCGAGCGACGAGGAGCTGCAAGGCGAGGTGGATCTGCGCAATGAGAAGATGGGCAAGGTGCGCTTTCGCCTCTCGCGCGACAACTTTCCGCTGCTCGACAAGCGCTACTCCGTGACGGTCCACGATCCGTGGCTCGAGGTGGAACTCGACACAATCGTCAAAAAGCGCGTGGCGGTGAAGGCGGTTTTGCAGGGCCTTCCGCGCGACGGTCTCGAAATCGAGCGCGTCATCGTGAGTCCCGAAGAGGTGGAGGTCGAGGGCGCCAAGCGTGAGATTGCGCGGATGGAAAGCGTGAGCACGAGCCCCATCAATATCGAGAACATCGACAAGAACTTTTCGTCGCTCACGCGTCTGGTGCTGGAGGACGCCTCCAGCGTTAAGATCCGTGACGACAAGGTGAACGTGCAGGTGGTGGTGGGACCGCGCAAGGCCATCCGAGTGTTCCACGGGGTGGCGGTGGAAGTGGCCGGAGGTCGTGCGTTCGAGGTGAGCCCTGGTGCTGTGGAAGTCGAGATTCAGGGCGACGAATCCTACCTTCAGACCCTCAAGACTCGCGATGTGCGCGCGTTTGTGGAGGCCGGTGAATCAAACGGCGGCCCGCAGGATCGAAAAATTCGATTGAAGATACCCGCAGGCACAAGCCTGGTGCGGGTTGCGCCCGACACAGTGACGGTCTCGCCGTTGCGATAGGGGCTGCGTCACTTCGTGAGGAAGGTGATCTTTTTGACCTGCCACACCCATTTCATGTCGAAAATGTCCGCTTCCAGCTTCGGGTGGGCCGCGTAATCGAAAGCCACGCGAAAGGTGCCACGCATGCGCGTGGGTATGAGCACGCCGTTGGATTTGAACGCGAGAAGCGCTCCGTTCTTTTGCCAATCGGCAGGCAGAAATGTCGATGTGTATTCGTTGGTGGCCACGATAGAAACAGACGTGATGCCGGGTGCGGCATAGCGCGAAACAAGGTCTTTCAGCAGGACACCTTCGAGCGTCTGCGGCGCTTCTTCCTGCCACAGTCCGATCACGAATTTTGTGAGACGTGGAAAATCGCGCGTGAGGCGGTCCACCGTGAGTGCACGCGGTGCATCGGGGGCAAGGGCGCCGTCGAGCTCAATCGTGTGCGTCCGTGGCCTGGATTGCGCAAGCGGCGCGGCCAGGGCGGCCGTGTTGACCGACATCGCGAACCAGGTTCTCGCCACGAAAACTCCCGCTACGATGGCGCTGACAGTCCTCATGTTGGCACCTTTTGCAATTCAAGAACGAACTGTGTGTGGGCGCTCTGATCGTTCACGTAAAACCGCCCGCTCTGACCTTCGGCGAGGCTGCGCGAGATGCTCATGCCAAGGCCTGTTCCCTTGTTGATGATCTTGGTGGTGAAAAACGGCTCGAAGATGCGCGAGCGGATCTCTTTCGGGATTCCGTTCCCCGCATCCGTGATGCGAAAAGAGACACGGTTCTCGTGCTGCGAGATGTGGATGTCGACCCAGCGCCTCTCTTCGGGAAACTCCGACACCGCGTCCCATGCATTGTTGAGCACGTTGAGCAGGATCTGCCCCACTTCGTTGGCACGGCAGAGGACGCGCACATCTTCCGCCTCGCTCTTCACGTTCAACGCGATGCCTCGAGACCTGAATCTCTCGCGGCACAGATCGAGCGTTTCGTTGAGGATGGTATTCACCACAGCGGGCTGCAGCGGATCGCCCGGGAGGTCGCGTGCCAGATTGCGCATCGAGCGGATGATGCTGGTGATGCGCTCGACGTTGCGTATGATCTTGATGCAGCTGTCGTTCAGGAACTCGGGCTCGAGCGTGCCTTCCTCCAGCAATGTTCGGAGCAGCTGGACCCGGCCGTTGATCACGGTGAGCGGGTTGTTGATCTCATGCGCGATGCCGCCAGCCATCTCGCCAAGCGACGAGAGTTTCGCGGAATGCGCCAGCTGAGCGCGTTGTGCTTCGATTTCCTGCTGCGCGGATATCACCCGTGCACCCGCAGCGATTGTGCGCAACAGGACAACAAGGAAGGCGAGGTTGAGAATGATAAACAGCGCGAGCAATGAGATCTGCGCAATGGACAGCTGCGAGAGCCGTTTGCGCAGCTCAACGTGCTCGACCGCCGAAGCCATCCAGTGATCGGCTTCGACCCTGCCGAGGCGTCCGAGGACCTTTTCGGAGTCGGCCCAGGATGCGGCGAAAAGTCCGAGCGCCGCGCCCTGCTCCTCGCGTTCAACACTGCCTGGTTGCAAACGTGCCTGCAGGGCTTCGATTTGGTCCGCGAGCACGAGCAGTGTTTTCTTCACCAATTGGCTGCGGTCGAATCCCTCCACCCCTGATTCGTACTGACTGAGTGCTGACTCTATGCGCGTGAGGCAGGTTTCGAGCGCTTCGGCTGACACGGGCAGGCCTTGGGTGGGGCACGTTTGTGCCGCTTGAGCAAACGACAGGCGGGTCTGCCAGATGGCGCGAGAAAGGTCGCGGTTCTCGTATTCAGTTTGCGCCGTGTCCATCGCGCTGCGCAGCGCTTTGATGGAAAAGAAGAACAGAAAAGGCGTGACCACCAGGAGCCCGAGAGCGTAGGTCACGGCGGCCTTATGTCGGCGGGCCGGTTTGAGGTTCGAGCTTTTTTTCAGGAAAGCGAAGCGTCTCATGAGCAAGAGTTACCAGAACCTCACTCGCTTGCAACGGCCGAGCTCACTATGTCAGTATGTGCGTTTCTTCGGATTTTCGAGGTTCCCGGATTTTTCCAAGCATCGCTTTCTCGAACAGGAGTCGTCAGCATGGGCAAGTATTTCGGCACCGATGGCATTCGTGGCGAGGCCAACGTTGGCGCCATGAGCCCCGCCATGGTCCTGCGCATCGGGCAGGCTTTCGGCATGCTCCTGCGTGAAAAAACCGAACGACCCAAGGTCATCATCGGCAAGGACACGCGTGTGAGCGGGTACATGATCGAGGGCATCCTGTCGGCGGGTCTGTGCTCGGTGGGTGCGGATGCACTTTTTCTTGGGCCGCTTCCGACTCCGGGCGTCGCCTACCTCACACGTGGCATGCGTGCCACGGCGGGAATCATGATTTCCGCTTCGCACAATCCGTTCCATGACAATGGCATCAAGTTCTTCGATCGCAACGGATTCAAGCTGCCCGACGCCGATGAGGAGCGCATCGAGGCCTACATCGACGATCCCAATCTCGAGAGTCGGCTTGTGGGGTCCTCGGACATCGGCCGCGCGCGCCGCATCGACGACGCCATTGGCCAGTACGCGGTGTTTCTCAAGGAGCGTTTTCCACGCAACATGCAGCTCGACGGTATGCGCATCGTGGTGGACTGCGCCAATGGAGCCGCATACAAGGTGGCCCCGAAAGTGTTCCAGGAGCTGGGCGCGGAGGTGTTCTGCATCAATGACGACCCCAACGGCTTCAACATCAACCTCGACTCGGGCGCGCTTCATCCAGAAAAGCTGCAGGATGAAGTGTTACGTTACCGCGCCGACGTGGGATTTGCGCTCGATGGCGATGCCGACCGGCTGGTGGTGGTGGACGAAAAGGGCAATGCGCTCGACGGCGACCAGATCATCGCCCTGTGCGCCGTGGAAATGCACCAGAAAAAGCAGCTGCCGCACAACACGGTTGTGGTGACGGTGATGAGCAACAAGGGCCTCGACCTTGCGCTCACTCAGCGTGGCATCACCGTCAAGCGCACCGCCGTTGGCGATCGTCACGTCGTGGAAGAGATGCGCCGCTGCGGCGCGGTGCTCGGCGGCGAGCAGAGCGGCCACCTGCTGTTCCTCGATGCGTCCACATCGGGCGATGGCGTCATCGCGGCACTCAAGGTGCTCGAGATGATAGTTCGCTCAAACAAGCCACTGTCGGAACTCTCCACGGTGATGCACAAGCTGCCGCAGATCACCCGCAACGTGAAAGTGGCGGCCAAGCCGTCGCTGGAAAAACTTGAAGTCTTCCAGCAGCGTCTCAAGGCGCTCGAATCAGTGCTCGGCGATGCCGGCCGCATTCTAGTGCGCTACAGTGGAACCGAGGCCCTCGCGCGTATTACAATCGAAGGACCGGAGCTGCATGTGATCCGGGCTTACGCGCAGGAGCTCGAGGAGGTTCTCATTGCCGACATCGCCGCCTGGAGCACAACGCACGCAAAGTGACGCGCCAAAGACGGGAGGGAGGGCCGCACTTGGGTCCTTCGGCCGTTACCTTCGTCTGCGCTACACCAAAAATATCAGCCGTCGCGCGCGACACCTGCACGACAACGACGTGGTGGCGCTGTCGGAGCGAAAGACCGACGAGGCCGTTTCACGCGGCTTTCGACTCTTCCTGAAATCGGCGGGTCTGAGTTCCTACCGGTTGCCCACGCGCTTCGGGCTTATGCATTGTTACGATTCCGCGCCGGATTCACAGGAAAAACCCATCGTCTTCCTGCATGGCATCGGCTCTAGCGGCCAGTGCTTCTCGTGGCTCGCGCTTATGCTCAAGGACAAGCGCCGCGTGGTGTGCCCCGACCTGTTTCATTTCTGCGGCTTCTCGGAACCAAACAACCCGGTCATGGATCTCAGTGCGCACGTTGACAGCGTGCGCGAATTTCTGGATGCGTTGGGAGTGGGGCCGGTGGATTTCGTGGGACTGTCTCTTGGCGGTTGGATCGGAATGAAACTCGCGGCGGGATCGCCCGAGCGCATCTCGACACTCACGCTGCTCAATCCCGCAGGCCTGCGGCTGCGCCCGTACGCGCTTCGCGACACGATCACTCATCTGTCCTGGAAGAAATTCGTTGTGCTCTACCCCGGGCTCCTGCGTGCGTTCCCCTACACCGGCGTCCCGCTCGTGAGCGCCGTGCTGCGCAGGTCGCTCTACCGCGTGCTGCGCGATGACGCTGTGCGCGATTTTGTAAAGACCGTGCACACACCCGACTTCGTCGATGAGTTGCTCGGAGACATCAAAGCGCGCACCCTGCTGCTCTGGGGACGTGAGGATCGCCTCATCTCCGAGGGCGCCCCTGTTACTTTGGCGTCAGGCATTCCGTCGTGCGAGGCGTTTTATGTGGAGCGCTGCGCACACATCCTGTGCCTCGAAGCGCCCCTCAATGTGTACGACTCCCTTTGCCGCTTTCTCGCATTGGAAGGCACGCCCGAGAATCGTTTCACCTCGCTCCTGCGCAAGACCGCGGCGGTCTTTCCGCAGCATCCCATCTCCAAGGACGGCACGGTATGATCATCGACAGAAGCTTTTCTCCCGTCATGGAGCAGGTGTTCTCCGGCCACCGACTCTCGCGCGCCGAAGTGGGCCATCTGGTGGACGCCATGATCGACGGGACCATGTCGGATGTGCGCATCGCCGCCGTGCTCACGGGCCTGAGGTTCATTCCGTTGTCGCAGGACGTGATGATGGGCGCGTTGGAAGCAGTTCTGCGCCATACGGACAGACCGCCCGCGGATCGAGAGACAGAACACCTGGTGGACTGCAGCGGGACCGGAGGAGACGGCTCGTCAACGGTGAACATTTCCACAATGGCAGCATTGGTGGCTGCGGCCGCGGGTGCGCGCGTGGCCAAGTTCGGAAGCCGCGGCGTGACAAGCAAATGCGGCAGTGCCGACGTGCTGGAAGCGCAAGGTGTGCGTCTGGCCACTTCGCTCGATCAGGTGCGTGCCGATCTGGCGCGCGTTGGCATGGCGTTCCTTTATGCTCCGGCGTTTTACAACACATTGCGGCACCTCTCCCAGGTGCGAAGATCGCTTGGCTTCCACACGCTGTTTGACGTGCTCGTGCCGCTCGCCAATCCGCTGCGCCTGCACGGGCAGCTCATCGGTGTTTACTCCAAGGATTTGCAGGTTGTGGTGGGGCGGTGCCTAGTGGAACTCGGCCGCGCGCGGGCCCTCGTGGTGCACAGTGACGATGGCCTCGACGAGATCTCCGTGTGTGGACCGACGCAGGTGCTCAAGGTGCAGGGCACGCTCCAGAGCATGGAAATCTGGAAGCCACAGGACTTTGGTCTGCGTGTGTGGCCCGTGGCCGAACTGCGCGGCGGAGGCGTGGAGGAAAACGTCCGCGCGTTCACGGACGTGCTTGAAGGCAGTTGCCAGGACGCCAAGACCGACGCCGTTCTGCTCAACGCTGCCGGTGCTCTGTGGTGCGCTGGCGTCGTGGACACGCCAGCAG
>Ga0163152_10005265_pt1 | contig 15295 bp, 5 predicted proteins | sample OliLakLV19MP8IB2_FD_148635 | JGI IMG/M metagenome (GOLD analysis project Ga0163152, IMG submission 148635) | Freshwater microbial mat bacterial communities from Lake Vanda, McMurdo Dry Valleys, Antarctica - Oligotrophic Lake LV.19.MP8.IB-2 | ecosystem: Environmental > Aquatic > Freshwater > Lake... | reverse complement strand
CCGCAACAATCGGATGCGACACCATTGTGACCTACACGCTCACGCTGTTGCCACTGCCCACCCGTTCAGAAACGATCTCGTTCTGTCCCGGCGAATCGGTGACGATTGGCGGTCAGGTGTACAGCCTATCGGGAACAGTGATTGATACCATTGCCGCAACAATCGGATGCGACACCATTGTGACCTATACCTTGCAGTTCAGCACACCCGCGCCATCCAATGTCGTCATCACTTGTCCCAGCGCCATAACCATTAATCAACCTGGCGGCAGCGGCGGAGCAGTGGTGAACTACAACCAGCCGAGTGCAACAAGCGATTGCCACTGCCCGGGCATCGAATTGAACATGACGAGTGGTTTGTCGTCTGGCAGCAACTTCCCGGCAGGCATAACATCGGTCTGTTTCGCGGCCAAAGACAGTTGCGGTCAATCGGCCACTTGCTGTTTCAACATAACCGTCGGAGTGGACGATCCCTGCGACACAAAAGTGATAAGTTGTATAAAATACGAACTCATGACCATCACGGAGGACATGGGCAAAAACCGCACCTACCGTGTCCGCGTGACAAACAACTGCACGAACAAGTTGATTTACACGGCCATTCAAGTTCCCGACGGACTTATCGCAATAGAACCGGCCAACTTTTCTACTTACGCCGCCCCATCGGGCAATACTTATGTGGTCCGCAATCCAAACTTTTCTCCGCAGTACTCGATTAGATACTCGTCCATTTCGGACAGCATCAACAATGGCGAGTCTGATATTTTCAAGTACACGCTGCCCGCACAGGCCAATGTCACTTACATCCATGTAGTTTCGCGGCTTGCACCATCCCTATATCTAGCCGCACACCTCAATACTTTTTATTGCCCAATTGGAGTCACCGTTGCTAACACACGCCCAAGCAATGAACGCGACGTGGAGGCTATCTTTGAACCTGGATCAATTGCCGAACTCTTCCTTTTCCCGAATCCGACAAGCGACGAACTTTTTGCTGACTTCTCGCCTTGGCAGGGTCAGCGACTAACTGTTCAAGTGCTGGACAGTCGTGGACAGCGTGTTCAACAGCTTGAAATAACGGCGATTGAGGATGCCCAAGCACTTGATTTGCGGCGTGAATTGCCCAGTGGGCTTTATTTTCTGGAGGTTTTGACCGAGGGAGGAGAAAAGCATACGGGGCGTTTTGTGATACAGCGTTGAAGATTTCCCACCTGCGGCTGGTAAAAGATGTGGCTTGAAAGGCAAGCAAGCGCATTTTTGAACAAAAATGAAACAACGGGAACGCGGCTGAGCCTTTGGGCGTTAGCCGCGTTCCCTTTAGTTTGAAAAGAAATTGGAAAAATGTTTCAACGAGCTTTGTCAAACGGGGTAGGTCGTAATATCTTTGCGGCCCATTTTGGATAGGTGGGTGAGTGGCTAAAACCACCGGTTTGCTAAACCGACGCACGGGTTAAACTGTGCCCCGGGTTCGAATCCCGGCCTATCCGCAGTTGGGAATTGGTTTATTGGTTGAATAGTGATTGGTGACTAGTTTATCTGGGCTGACACATTTCTTCACCCACCACCATTATCCCAATCACCAATTAACCAATCACCATTTCGGGATGTAGCGCAGCCCGGTAGCGCACCTGCTTTGGGAGCAGGGGGTCCCAGGTTCGAATCCTGGTATCCCGACAGAGAGCCGACCAGCAATGGCCGGCTTTTTTTGTTTACGGCAGGTAAAAGCCTGGAAATCAAGAATGAAAGTCGAAAAACTCATTTATTGGATATACCCTATCGCACAACAACCATTTTCTCTACCGCGCGAATCCATCTTGACGTCTTCGGATACGCGGCTTGCAGGAAGTAAAGACCCGGCGGAATCTCACTTAAGGAAACATGCTCTGTTTCGGTGAAAGACCAACGCAGCATTTCTATGCCCTGTGCATTAAACAATGCGAAGGTAAGCTCTGAAGATTCAGGCCCATTCCATTGGATTTTTATCACATTGGAGCTCGGGTTGGGGTAGATCGAAAATAGTTTCTCTTGCTTGGCGTCCGGTGCTGTGGATTTGCTGGTCCCGCAAAGCTTAATGGTGTCGGGGATATCCTTGTACTCGTAAAGGCCGTCTTCCAAAAGGATATACGCATGGTTGGGGGCAAAGACATTAAGCCCCCTCATAAATTCTCCTGCTCGAACGCAGGCTTGTTCTTCCCAAGTAATGCCCCCATCTTTAGTGCCACAAATTTCGGAATACCCGCTCGCCAAGCCGTGAAGTGAATCCGCAAATCCAATCTCGGTGACGCCCGCGGACAATTGTTGGGCTCAGGATTGGCCTCCGTCTATCGTGTGATAAACACTGCTTTTGTTGCTCATCCATCCTTCCTTAACGCTTGTGAAGCTCAATTGCTCTGCGTATTGAAGCCCTGGAAACTCTTTGCCGGTCCATTGCTGCAGGTCATAGGTATTCCCAAAAACAGTGGTGCTGTTGGGCCAGAGAATTTGATTTGAGCCAATAAAATAAACGGTGTCTCCTCCCGGAGATTCGAAGTCTTCAATGAGCGAGACAAACCACGGCATTTGAATTTCAGCCCAAGTTTGTCTCTAATTTTTGGTCAAAAAAAGGTTTTCATAATGCGCTGCTACTACTGCTACACTGTCGTTTATCCTTTCGAGTGCTGTGGTGCTAGGGTTACCTCCAAATCCAAAAAATTGAGTGTCCCAATGCGCCCCTCCGTCGCTCGTTTTCCATATCTTTTGATCGCTCAAAGCCCAGCCGTGTTGGGGGTCTAAAAATTGCATTTTTCTAAATGGTTCCGGTACTTCATTCATCGACTTTTGCCAAAAAAAACGGTGCGTTCACCGCGATCTTTTTAAGCGTGGTATATTCTTGCGGCAGGCAATCGGATTTTGCTTTTAAATAAACGGTATGGCACCCGGGGTTTACGAAAGTATGGGGCGGGTGTGATTCTGTAGAGCTTTCCCCGTCGCCAAAATCCCAGAAATAGGTGTCCGACTCTTTCGACAGGTTGGTAAAACAATAGGTCATGTTTTCACAGGAATAGTCGAACGCAGGGCGGGGCCAGGGGCAGAGCAAGGAATCGCAGTCAAGCGTAAATGTCGGGTTGAGGTGCTGGTAAATCATGCCAGAAGAATCCCTCAGGCAGATCAATTGCCCATATCTGCACGAACAAAGAGGGTGTTGCTTAAATTCGGGAGCAACTTAAAACTGTTCCATGTTTCCCCACAGAGCAAGGTGTCGCCCGTTTAGCGCAAGGAGCTGTTCATGTAGGTTGGGCAATCGAACGGGTTGCAAATGTAGATGGAACCATATTCAATGCCGGGCGTAGGAAAAAGGGGCAAACTACGCCTGTATGCCGGCACAAGTAAAAAAGGACAAAAGAATACTTGATATTTCATCTTGAAAATTGGAATGGGAGATGAGAAAACTCTAAAATCTGTTGCATTTGAAACTTGAATCCGCCTCTTCCATTGCTCCTCAGTATACAAGGCATGAAGGATATAGTGAAATGTCCTCCATAATGGCAGTTTTAGTTTGGGGCCACGAATGCCAACCCACAGGTCCTTCCTTAAGATCATGGCGTTATCAAGCAGGTACTGCCTGCAAGCAATTTTTCTACGGATAAACAAAATATATTCAGAATAAAAATGTATTTTATTGCAAATTGACATTTTTTTTTCTAAAAAAAATTAAAAGGAGTGAATTGTGCAACTATTCTCCAGAATTTTATAACATTTGAGCAGTTGCTTACTAGCAACTTTGCAGATCATTCACGAATTAATCTTGATCATGAAAAACAAATTTATACTCATTGTAGTTGCGATCGTACTGTCTTTTGCACCAAAAGGTGTTTTTGGCCAGGCGCCTGACCTGGGAGTTGCTTCCACTTTTGCATTGTTTACTGCTGCTGGTGCATTTAACGGCGATCCTGCAACCAGTGTGGTAGGCGATATTGGTACGAATGTGGGCGCCTTCACCCCTCCTGGATTTTTAGTTGGAAATATCCACGTGGCAGACCCTGTCTCCGCACAAGCGGCCGCGGCTGTGGCTATTGCATACAGCCAACTGGCCGGGCTTACTTGTGCCCAGGTCTTAGCGACCCCGTTTGGTAATAACCAAACCCTTACCCCTAAAATTTACTGTATAGGAAGTGCTGCAGTATTAAATGCAAATTTAACCTTGGATGGAGGAGGTAATCCGGGGGCTATCTTTATTTTCCAGATAAACGGTGCCCTGAGTACCAACTCACTCTCCAACATTTTGCTGACCAATGGCGCCAGCTTATGCAATGTGTATTGGCAAGTAAATGGCGCATTTAATCACAATGGCCAACTTTTCCAAGGTACTGTTATTGCCGCAGGAGCGATCAACTTGGGCACTGGGGCGAGATTAAACGGCAGAGGGCTTTCCACTATGGGTGCTATTTCGACCAGTGCAAACATAGTTACATTGCCTAGCGCCTGTCTCTGTGACCTGACGGTGACTTGCCCGAATCCTTCCGGTGGCACCTTCCAATGCCCCAGCAATATCCCGGTGGGCCTGCCATCCGACGTAACGGTGAATACTTCCTGTGGAACCCCTACTGTGACCATCACCCAAACCTCCACCGGGGCTGGCTGTGTCAATTCTCCTTTTGTATTGACCCGGACCTATCTAGTGACCGATCAAGGCGGACATTCAACGACTTGTGTGGTGACTTATACTGCTATTGATCAGAACGCGCCGACCATCACCTGCCCGGCTGCAGCCACGGCGCAATGCACCAGCCAGGTTCCAGCGGTCAGCCTCACAGCGCCCACCGCCTCTGACAACTGCGGGGGTGCGGTTACGATTTCCTTCGTCAGTGATGTGATAACCAACCAGACCTGCGCCAATCGGTATACAATAACCCGGACCTACCGGGCCACAGACGCCTGCGGCAACTCGGCGACCTGTCCTCAGATAATCACCGTGTTCGACAATACGGTTCCTACCATCACCTGCCCGGCTCCGGTCACCGTACAATGCGCCAGCCTGGTGCCAGCGGTTAATACCGCGTCTCCTACCGCTACAGACAATTGTGGGGGTGCGGTTACAATCACATTCGTCAGTGATGTCATAACGAATCAGACCTGTGCTGATCGCTTTACCGTCACCCGGACCTACCGGGCCACAGACGCCTGCGGCAACTCGGCGACCTGTCCTCAGATCATTACTGTATTTGACAATACTCCACCCGTTTTTATTAACCCGCCTGCAAATGTCACAGTCGAATGTTTCTTGATACCACCCGTACCGCCAAACCCAACAGCATCAGATAATTGTGCAGGGGCCGTTACCGTAATATTTCTAGGGGAAATTCAATCCCCCGGCGTCTGCCCTGTTGTTTATACCCTGACCCGCACCTGGCGCGCAACCGATGTTTGCGGCAATTCATCCACCGTATCACAGGTGGTGACCGTGATTGATACTTATGCGCCCCAATTCATCGAAAATGCATTGGATGTGATACTGGAATGCGATTTAACTACGAACCAGGATTCCTTCCAAAACTGGCTGAACAACCAGGGAGGCGCTTTAGTGAACGATTGCAGCACGGTCACCTGGACATTTATGGACAGCCCGTTCTTTCTCATGCCCTCTACCTGTGGAGGCACTTCCCAAAGGTTTATCCGCTTTATCGCGACAGACGAATGTGGCAATTCCGCTTTTCAGGATGCAGGTTTTACCATAGTAGACCTGACGCCGCCAACCTTCACCATTCTACCCCAAAACTTAAATCTTGAATGTTGGACAGGAGAAGAAGGCGATGCGTTTTTGCCCGAATTTCTTGAGAATTTTGAAGTGAGCGACGACTGCGGTGAAGTTTTCACACAGGTTGTCTTCATTTCCCAAACGGAGGGTTGTGGCAACACCTTTAGGCGTGTTTATGAGTTCCGTGCAACAGACGAGTGCGGTAATACGAATTATGTGACCGCTACATTCGCCATGGTTGATTCTTTACCGCCGGTCATAGTTTCCTGTCCGGAAGGCAATGTGTTGCTGACTTGCGAGTACGACATTCCTGCTCCCGATACGGCAGGCGTGGTAGCCTGGGACAACTGCGGTACGGTTAAGATAACAGTGGAAAGCATTTTCTCTGTCGGCGTAGGCTGTGGTTACTGGCCAATGACGAAATCTTATACCTACGCTGCAACCGATGAATGTGGGAATGTATCCTACTGCTATCAGTCTTTCCAGGTAGTGGATACTATTCCACCTGTCTACACCGGCCCGGACACCATTTACGTATTATGTGTGGACGATTTGCCCGGATTGGGTGAAGTTGCGGACATCATTACTCCCTTGGTGATAGACAATTGTTACAACGTAATATGTGTATACGAGGGTGTGGATTCAACTGGGGTCAATTCGGTCACCTTTTGCATAAAAGTCAAAGACCTTTGTGTGAACTGGTCCGACAAATTTATAGTGACCTTTATTGCTACGGGCGGTTGTAAACCGCTATGCACGGCTCCCCAGACAACTTGGGGCAATACCGCAGGCATGATCAATGGAATGTCCACCACCGAGGCCATTCAGCAATTAATAAACAAAAATGGTCCTGTTACTGCGGGAAAACTGGGCAAAACAATTGAGGTAAGCAGCTCAACCTGTATGCAGAATATGCTATCCATTGGTGGGCATACGAGCCAATTAGGCCACGGTAACTTTGAATTCGGCGCATTCAACGACTGCCTAACGTCTTCTTCCTTGCTCAATACCGATGGTACGCTGAAGAATAAACTGGTCTCGAACGTGCTAGCAATGCAGCTGAATATCTGGTATAACCGGGAATTCAATGACCGCGATCTTGGCGTACAAGCACTTTCCAGCATACCGCTTTGCCTGATAGACCCTGTTGTTATGAGCAAATTGGAAGAAAATCATTTCAGCGTACAAGGCTTGCTTAATTTGTCGAACGACTATCTCGCTGGCGTGGGATTCTTCCTGCCTGGTTTTGGTAATCTTATCAACGAGGCGCTTGATCAGGTGAACAATTACTGGCGGAATTGTCAGACAAACGACCCTTGCGCCACCAGTATCCTTGTGGCTGGCAGCCTGAAGACAGAATCGCAGGACGGCCTGGAAGAGGGACGTGTGCGTTTGGATGGCTCATACAATGCCAGCCCATTGCCAAACCAATATGAATATTCCAATGCTGCAGGCTTTTATGAATTTTCGAATGCGATACCATATTCCAGCAACTACCGGGTGATCCCCACTTCGGAAAACAAAGGGCACTTGAACGGGGTTACGACTTATGATCTCGTGTTGCTTTCAAAGCATATTCTGGGAATAGAGCCACTCTCTTCACCCTATAAAATGATCGCCGCAGATGCAAACAGATCGGGCAGTATTACCACATTCGATATCGTAGAATTGCGCAAATTGATTTTGGGCCTTTATGAGGAACTGCCGCAAAACACGGCCTGGCGCTTCGTGGATAAATCCTACGTATTTCCTACGCCTGAAAACCCTTTTTTCCCGGATTTCCCGGAGTATAGAACGGTAGGGCAAGAGCTCCAGAATGAGCAAGACTTCGTATCTATAAAGATTGGGGATCTCAATAATAGCGCGCAGGCAAACAACCTCATGCCGATCACTGATCGCGCAGTTGGTGTCCTGTTGTTTGATTTGGATGATCGTGTCGTGACACCCGGAGAAATCTTCGAAGTGAAGATGACTGCGGACCAAAAAGTGCAGTGCTTCCAGTTTACGCTCAACACCGCAGCGCTTGAAGTGCTCGAGATATCGGGTGAAGGAATGAGCGAGGCCAACTTCGCTGTATTTGCTGCTGCCGGCCAGTCTTTTGGTAAAACGGGAGCCTTGACCACTTCCTGGAATTTATCAGAAGGCACCACCGCCGAGATAGCGTCTTTTACCTTGAAATGCCGTGCAACCCAATCGGGCAGACTACGTGACATGCTGGGCATAAGCAGCCGTTTCACGAGAGCAGAGGCTTACCTGAACAATGATAAGGTTGCTGCCAGGCCCTTGGATGTGGCGCTCCGTTTTCACGATGAAGGCACAGCAAGCATCAGCGGCCTCGGGTTTGAACTTTATCCGAATGTGCCGAACCCGTTTGTAGACAAGACAACGATCGCTTTTAACCTGCCGGAAGCAGCACAGGCGACGCTCACGGTGTATGATGAAACCGGTCGGCTGGTCTTTAGGCAAAAGGGAGATTTTGCAAAGGGCTACAATTTCTTTGTCCTCGAAGGCCAACTTGTTCATACCAATGGTATCCTGCTGTATAAAGTAGAGACTGCCACGGACATGGCCACCGGCAAAATGATTCAGACAAAATAAGGCACAAGCGGGAAAACGTCGCCCTGCTTTTTGCAACGTGTGTCGAGAATGATGTTAGCAGAAACCAGAGTGCTGACACACTGGGAGCAGGGGGGGCAGGTTCGAATCCTGGTATCCCGACAGAGAGGCCACCATTTGGTGGCCTCTCTTTATTTGTGGGATGTAGCGCGGCCCGATTCCAATGTATCTGGTGTTTTGCCTCAACATTTCCAAACAGGCTATTTGGGCATATCTTTGCCGAGCCCACGCAGGTTTTCTGAAATGCAAAGCCCTCGAAGGATTATCGCTTACCATGTAAAGTTTCCGACTTGCATGGTGATCTCCCCGCCGCGGCGGTGGGGAGATCACCACGCGAGGCTGTGCAGCGGGGTGGGAAAGGGTAGGAATCGCGCGGCAAAGATGGAACCGTGCACTATCAAGCTACTGCGCCGATCAGTGGTCAAAACCGCCGTAACTTTCGCAAATTCCCCATCAGCTACACTAATCCATGCTGAAAGCCTTACTCATAGACGATGAACTCAAAGCCCGCCAAAGCCTAGCCCGGCTTATTGGTTCTTATGTGCCTGAAATAACCGATGTCCGGCAGGCCTCAAGTGCCGAAGCCGCATTGCCGCTCATTGCATCTTTTCGTCCCGAACTCCTTTTTCTCGATATCTTAATGCCCGGAATGGGCGGTTTTGAATTGTTGAATGCATTGCCAAAATGGGAATTCGATGTGATTTTTACCACAGCGCACGACCACTTCGCTATTCAGGCGATCCGTTTCAGTGCACTCGATTATTTACTCAAACCCATTGATCCTGAAGAATTGCAAGAAGCGGTACAACGGCATCTTAGTCGCAGGCACAGGATATCTGAAGGGCGATTAGGGGAAGGCCATGAGCATACAGGCCAGCTTCAAATTTTATTGCAAAACCTGAAAACAGGCTCTTCCAGCAGCCTGGCGGTATCCACTTCAGAAGGCATTCATGTGCTAAACTTTGAAGACATTGTCCGTTGCGAAGCAGATCGCAACTATACCTTATTCCATCTCCTGGGGAAGCGAGCCTTGCTAGTTTCCAAGACCTTGAAAGAATTTGATGAGTTGTTGGCGGGAAAGGGCTTTTTGAGAATTCACAAATCGCACCTCGTGAACATGAAGTTTGTGGAAAGATTATCCGGCAGGGGTTTGCTGTATTTGAAGGACGGCACCGAATTGGAAGTCGCAAAACGCAGAAAAGCAACTGTCCTGGAGATGATTCAGCAGTATTAAAATTACACGAGTGTATAAGGCCCTTCATTTTCTCCTGGCTATCGGCTGCTTGCTGGCAGGCAAGCCATCCCTTGGCGCTCAGCATAGCTGGCGTTTCCTAAGCTTGTCAGAAAAAGAAGGATTGCCGGTAAAAGAACTTTTTGACCTTAGTTCCACTGAAAATGGTATGCTTTGGATGGCCAGCCTGTATGGATTGGTCAAATTTGATGGCGAAACTTTTGAAGTGTTGAACCACAACCCGTTGGATTCAACATCGATAACCTTTGGGCGACTATTGTTGGTAAAAAAAAGCAGGTTCAATGGAGGGATGCTTTGGCTCGGCAGCGCAACTGGAGGTCTGTGTCAATTCGAAATACGCACAGAAAAGGCTCGAACTTTTCTTCATGATTCGGATAAGAGCGGTTGTATCGGCGGCAATTATATTGCTGGAATTTTGGAAAATGATTCTGGGGGCGTTTGGGTTGGAACTGACAATTTTACTTTGAATTACCTGCCGCCGGGAAGTCGTAATTTCCAAAAATGGCAGCCCCCGCTTCCTAAGGGGGTTCACTCTACGATAGAGGCAGGATTATTGGGAGAGATTGTTCAAGATACCCGGGACAAAAATCGGATATGGATAGGATCCCGTTTTGGCATTTACAACTTCGATATTCGTACCAAAACCTTTAAATTACATCCGTTTACAAATCCTTTTACATACTTCTATATCCCCAGCTCGGTTCCGCTATGGCAGGATGAAACTGGTTTGATATGGACTACATGCCACAGATTTGGTTTACTTCGGTACGATCCGGTTGTTCACCATTGGGCAACCTGGAAAACGGATGCCAATCAGATCAACCGAAATGGAATCAATCAGATTTTTCCATTAGACGACAGTCTGTTGCTGTGCACAACTCCGAATGCCGGCCTTTGGCTTTTCAACCGCAAAAGCACCACACTCAAGGTACTTAACCAGCAGAATACGCCTGGTTTGCCAGATGCTGAATTGAGATCCGCTTTTAAAAATGAAGAAGGGGATATCTGGCTGGCAACTATGGCAGGGCTGATCAGAATTACCCGACAGCCGCAACCGATTAAACTTTTTTTGTTCCCGGACAAGTTTCCATCTTTGCAAAAAAACAATTGGCAACGGGCTTACGCACTTTCTCCCGATAGAACCAAGCTATATATGGGCACTTTGCGGGGCGATGGCTTATTAATCTTTGACTGGAAAAATAAGCAGATGGAAATCGTTCGGTATCAATCCACCACAAAGGCCACCGGTTGGGATATTTGGCTTGATGACCTTTGTTTTGACCCAGATAGCAACCTTTGGATTGGCTCGGAAGCCGGGTTGTTGCGTTTTGACAGGGCATCGCGACACATCTATCCTGTTTTTCCACTTGGTAAAGACTCTCTGGCATTTCAAGGCCACCATGTTGCGTCTATTGCCACTGATGCACATGGCAAGTTGTGGATAGGAACCCTTACTGCGGGACTTTTTTGTTTCGATCGGATAAATGGTCAATTGATTCCATTTCAAACCCCTGAAGGTCAATCAATGACCTTTTTGAAACACGAACGGATAAAGAAGGTCTTTCTTGACAGAAATGAGCTGCTTTGGATAGGAACCGAAAACCAGTTGTATCGGTACAATCTTACGCTACAATCCTTATTGCCGCCTCTGAAGAGCAGCGTGATCCCGAAAAACATTAATGATATTGATCAGGATTCAGCGGGCACTATCTGGATTTCCACTTATGGTGCCGGGCTGTTTCGCTACAAACCAAAAGCCGAATCACTTGATTTTATTAATAACCCGAGTCCTCCAGGTGCAAATTGGATGTATGAGCTGATAGTTGATCACAACGGCACAATATGGATAGGCACTGATGCCGGCCTGTCCAATTACAGGCCAAAAGCAGGAGAATTTACCAATTTCGGCACGAAGGACGGAGTAGATCTGGTCCTGAAAGGGGCATTGATCCAGCTTCCTGATGGGACAATCATCAACGGTAGCAGTCAGGGATTCCATTTATTCCAACCAAATGCATGGAACCAAAGCAATCACCCACCCAAACCATACCTGAAAATCTTGTCGGTATTCGGTGAAAAAATAGTAGCCCATACGGGAGATTTTGTAGCCCTGGAACAGCACCAAAACAGTTTTAGCATTGAATTCAGTGCGATAAATTTCAATTTGTATCCACAAACAAACTTTGCCTATCGTTTAGAAGGACAAGAAAATGACTGGGTAGAATCGGGTGACCGACGCTTTGTTACTTATACCAACCTTTCGCCAGGGAAATACACCTTTTATTTAAAATCTATAGACAAACAAGGGGATTGGTCTGCACCGGTTCGATTGTTGGATATAAACATACCACCTGCTTTTTACCAGACTTTTTGGTTTAAGAGTCTGGTTTTCATATCGTTCTTCCTCTTGCTATGGTCTATTTATTTGTTGCGGGTAAAACAAATAAGACGACAAGAGCAATGGAAAATATCCCTGGACCATCAATTAGCGGATTTGGAAATGCAGGCCTTAAGGGCACAGATGAACCCTCATTTTTTGCACAATAGCCTCAATGCTATTAATTGGTTCATTCTTGAAGAAAAGCCGGAACAAGCTTCCAAATACCTTGTAAAATTCTCCCGACTAATGCGTCTCGTGCTAAGCAATAGTCGCCTTAAGAAAATAAGCCTGGCACAAGAATTAGAAGCCTTGCATTTATATGTGTCTTTGGAGCAAATCCGATTGGAAAATTCTTTCCTTTTTAGTTTAGAAATATCGGATGACATTGACAGCGAAGAAATCAAAATCCCCCCTCTTTTACTCCAGCCTTATATCGAAAATGCAATCTGGCACGGCTTAATGAACAAAAAAGATGCCCCCGGTCAGCTTAGAATCCGGCTTTGGCTGGAAAAGGACTGTTTGATTTGTACCATCGAAGACAACGGAATTGGTCGGCAGGCCGCTGCAAAAATTAAAGAAGCAACGCTGGCGCCTGCTCCCTCGCAGGCAATGGAGATCACAGCAAAACGACTTGACCTACTGGAACGCACCGGAAGTGCGAAGGCTCAGATACAGATTTTTGATCTGGAAAACGATCAGGCTGAGGCTACAGGGACTAAAGTTCAACTACAAATTACCGTTGGATAATTGGTTTTACCCGGCTGATAAATGTTCGCCTGAATTACCGTGTCAAAGCGCGTATTTAGCATGAATATTTTCCTGTCAGCAAAGGATTGCTGGCGCATTTATCAACTATAAAAAGAAATAACCCATGAAAAAATGGCCGGGAATCTGCTTCGTTTTTATTCAACCAGCGATCCTTTTTTTGTTGCACGCTAACCCATGCTTCGCTCAAATTGCCAATAATCCGCCAGATTTCTGGCAACCCACGAATGGCCCCCAAGGTGGACTATTCCGCGATATCACGAGCAATCAAACGACTGGCAATACTTATCTGGTAACCCATTGGAACATCCTGAAAGGCAATGGTTTGGGAAGCAATATTTTCATTTCACCGGATGGTGGCAATACCTGGAATGAAATTGATAGCGGACTAAACAGGCAACCTGTATACGGCCTCGCCCATTCGTCTGTAAATGCAAAACTCCTTATATCTGTGATGAGTTCAGCCAGTCCACTGTCGCCAGCAAACCCGACTAAAATCTATTTTTCATCTGATAATGGCGGCATGTGGACTGCAATGGACAGCAGTTGGTTCGCCGGTGACCTGCCACCCTTAAATATGCTGTTTAACAGCACATCAGATACCATTTTTGCGGGTCAAAAGAAAAACGGGATTAGCTACTCCACCACGAATGGAGCCACATGGCTCTATATGAATACAGGAATTACGAATAAGAATATTACGGATATTGAATATGGTTATCAAGGCAAATTGTATGCGTGTACAGATAGTGTGTCAGGAAATGGAGGAAAAGTATTTGTCAAAAACGGAACAATTTGGAGCAATATAAGTACCGGTTTGCCCAATACCAGGATGAACGATTTGTATTATGATGCTGCTACTTCAACAATGTATGTAGGAACAGCAAATTTTCAAGCTGGAACCGGTTCTATCTATAAATCAGTCACCGGAGGAGCTTGGACAAAAATAAATGGTTACCCAGGAATAGAAGTGACCGAAATTAATACCACAGCAAACGGGGATCCAATTGTCAGGGTCTTCAAACAAGGCGTCTGGAGGTATACAAACGGTATGTGGATTGCCGTAAACACAAATCTCGATGCACTTCGCACCACAGCATTTACACGGGATGTTTCGGGAAACATATTATTGACTACAAATGCAGGAATATGGAAATTTAATGATTTAAACAATTCCTGGTCCTATTTTACAAACGGAATCAAAAATGCCCAGGGCCGTTCTATGGCATTTAGTCAAAATGGCGATTTAATTGTAGGCACAGACAATGGGATGTATAAATCCCCGGATGGAGGGAATACCTGGACCCATACCGGTCTAACAGATACCGTTATGATGTCAACCTTCCTGTATGCCCCGGATGGAAGACTGTTTGCTGGTAGTACAGACAATACCGCCTCCCATGTTTTTACTTCTTCCGATAATGGCTCATCCTGGAAAATAGAAGAACAAGGATTTTCAAGTTTACGAACCGCTGATTTCGCTTCCAACAGTCAAGGAAAATTATTCGCAGGAACCGGATGGCAGCGACCCATACATTCCTCCACAGACGGAATCAATTGGAATGGCCCGGTTTGGTCCTCATTAGGATTCTCTGCCAATACCGTTGTCATAGCAGTTGCCATAGATTCCAGTGATAAAATATTTGTCGGTACAGAATCTCAAGGAGTGCTCCGATCAGTCAACAATGGCGCTACTTACCAATGGGTTGGACTATCGGGTGGCGATGTGACGGACATACAAATCAGTCCAAATCAGGATGTTTTCGTTGCGCATGATGCTTTTACAGGAGGCGGAAATGGCGGATTATACCGTTCTACAAATGGGGGTAATTCCTGGAGCGCTAATCTAATGCCTTCACACGGGCTTACAAACTGCATTTTCATTGCAAGCGCCGACAGTATTTATGTCGGGACATCAAAAGGGGTTTGGTTTAGTGCAAATGCCGGAAATACATGGTTTTTGTTGAATACGGGGCTAAATCCGGGTAACCTTGTCATTCATACGCTGGAACTTTCACCCGATGGCTATTTATATGCCGGTACGGCCGGTGCTGGAGTATACAGAAGTGCAAATAAGATAAAAAAAGTGCCGGTAATGGCTGATTTTGCCGCTCTCCCAGGTTCCGGATGTTCACCTTTAATGGTCCAATTTGAAAACAACTCAACAGGAGGGTCATTAGAATACGAATGGACATTTGTTGGGGGCATGCCAGGTACCTCAAACTTGCAAAACCCAGGAGTCTTGTTCAGCCTGCCGGGTGACCACCTTGTTACTTTGAATGTAGTAACCAGTGATTCTACCTATAGTTATTCTAAAATAATAACCGTGTTGCCTGCCGCAAGTTCCAGCCAGCAGGCAAGTATTTGTGATGGGGAGAGTTTCCTGTTCAACGGGCAAAACCTCAGCCTGCCAGGCACTTACACGGCTAACTTGACCGGAGTAAACGGTTGCGACAGCACGGCCATGCTCCAGCTATCGGTGTTGCCTGCCGCAAGTTCCGCACAGCAAGCCAGCATTTGTGATGGGGAGAGTTTCCTGTTCAACGGGC
>Ga0163152_10005263_pt1 | contig 15298 bp, 21 predicted proteins | sample OliLakLV19MP8IB2_FD_148635 | JGI IMG/M metagenome (GOLD analysis project Ga0163152, IMG submission 148635) | Freshwater microbial mat bacterial communities from Lake Vanda, McMurdo Dry Valleys, Antarctica - Oligotrophic Lake LV.19.MP8.IB-2 | ecosystem: Environmental > Aquatic > Freshwater >... | reverse complement strand
CCCCAACCCCAACCCAGGCGGTCATCTGTCTGACAGTTGTCAGACAATTGACGGTCAATTGACTGACAACCTTCGTCCATTGGCCCGGGGTACTTCTGCCTACTACGGGCCCTCTGCTCCCATTTACAGATAGCAAGGAACTGTTTATTGTCCTTCTCATAGACGGCTATGAGTCCTTGCTTTGCAAGCTCGTCGATCCAAGATTGGATCTTGGCTTGCGTAGCGCTGTCCTTCAGGGGAAAGCATTGGGCTTTTAATATGGGCGGTCTTGCGTCCATGTACCCGTAGTCATCACACACCACCAACAATCGGTAGAACATGACCTCCAGTTCCGGAGAAAGACTTTCGATCGCGTCGCTAGAGCAAATACCCTCACGCAAGAGTCGATTAGGCATTGATCTCTTCCTCGTTACTGTTGAGTAAACGTTATGTACTACACGCATGTCAATTAAAATCTACAAATTGGCTAAAATTTTTAGCTGTCCCTCGTCGCCAAAACCAGAAACAGCCAAGCCGCGCCCAATACCTGCATACCTAGAAACACCGCGTAAAGTTCAATCATTCCAGTCCTCCGGTTCGTCGCAAACCTGATCCGCGATAAAAAACACCACTATCAAAACGCCGAAACTGATGGCGAGCGCCGTAATAATGTCGAAGTCGAAGATTATTGCTTCACTTGAATAAAATAGCCGCGACACCGAGTAAGGTGCGCGGCAAAACGTCGTCCGGGGAGGAGGGAGGACGACGCGGGAAAATGGGGTCATGCCCACACCACTGACACCGAGTACGGCCAATCTGGAGGCCGTGAAGCGGGCAGTTCATCGCCGGCTCTTGCATGCGCGGCGATCAGTTAATTCACGCGAATGCGCGCGGAAGAAGTCCGCTAACTTCTGAATTTTGTTAACTCCAGGCTCCGGAATGCCCCCTTGCGCTAACTTAGTTAGCCAAGAATATTGCAGTTTTGTCCTCGCTGCAATCGCCGGCCAATAACCCTTGCGATCCCGCAACTCTGTAAGCACATATTCCAATATTGGTTTGTCCATGCCGTCACGGTAGCATTGCTTTTCGGAGAATGCAATTAAATAATCATTGACTAAAGTTGGAATGTCTTGCTAGTCTCTCGTTCGATGGCTAGGGTGGCCCGTGGACAGCAGCGGGTAATCAATTAACTCACAAGGAGCGCCGGTAACCAGTCCGGCCCTTAGCCTCCAGGAGATGAATGATGGGCCTCTCTAGCTGGACTCTCCTTTTTCTCTGGTATCTGGCAGTCTGTTTTTTTGCCGGAATGCTTTCTAAATTTTGGGGATACTGATGAACAAATCCGACGCTTTCCTCGACTTCCTTTCCTTCGACTTCCTTTCGCCAGCCGAACGACTGGACAACTTCAGCCACGTCACCCAGGTCTGGCGGGATGAGGCCCAGCGCGAGGAGGAAGCGGCTACTTATCTTCGATCCAGGGGTCATAAGGTGATATTCACACAGTTGACAAAAAAATGAACCTACTCGATCAGGCCTTGCGCCTACAAGCCGCCTCGATTGCGCGGTACGACATTCTCAAAGAAGGCTGCCCGCGATGTGACGGATCCGGCGTTGCTGAATCCCAGCAGTCCGGTGGACACGTTAATTATGGCCGCTGTTTTCTCTGCGGCGGTGCCGGCGTCGTTGAATTAAAGCGTCTCAAAAAGGAAACCTAAATGAATGCGATAGTAAAGGCGGAACATGTGCTGCCAATGACGGCTACAGACGTTAGAAGCCACGTTAATTTGATCCAGGAAGTGCTCCGCTCCACGATGAAGGAGGGCACTCACTACGGGAAGATACCCGGCACGGAAAAACCTTCACTTTGGAAGCCAGGCGCAGAACAGATCGCTATGGCATTCCGGATTGGGGTCAGCTATCGCATTGATGAGCTGACCACCGCCGGCTGCGTCCGGTTCCGCGTCGTGGCCGTTGGTACCCACCAGGGGACCGGAACTATCCTTGGCGAGGGCATCGGAGAATGTTCTTCTAATGAGGAAAAGTATAAATGGCGAAAGGCCTATCAACGCGAGTTTAATGCGGCCACGGAAAGCCATCGCCGCATCAAGTATGGATGGAATAACGGAAAAAAGGAGGAATACGAAGTACAGCAAATCCGAACGGAACCCGCCGATCTTGCCAACACCATCCTAAAAATGGCATGTAAGCGCGCACAGGTTGCGATGACGCTTAACGTCACCGCCGCCTCCGACATTTTTACTCAGGACATTGAGGACTTGCCGGAGGATCTACGGCCAGACGACTATTCAACTGCGCCGCGCGAGCCCGTAGCGCAACCCCAATCAAAGTCCGGATCCGCTCCCGTCAACTCGCAGCCCCCAGTCACACAGGGCGAGAAGAAGCCGATCAGCCCCGGCGCACTGAAAACCATTCGAACCCAGATGGTCAACGCGTCGCTATCCGAGGGCGACGCACGTACTAAATTCGGCCATGACGCCGACGGGGTAGTGATAGAGGGCTGGACGCTCGAAGCCTTGACGATGGATCAGGCCAACTCGGTTTTATCGTGGATCAAAAATCCCACTGCGTAATGCTGACCTTCGACGCCGAGCAGCATCGCTATTTTTGGGACGGGAAACCGGTCGCGAACGTGACGCGCGTGCTGGCCGAACTCACCGACTACAGTGTGATTCCGGCGGCAACGCTTGAGGTCGCGCGGCAGAAGGGGGTCGCCGTTCACACCATGCTGGACCTCGACGAGAAGAAGGACCTTGACGAAGAAACGCTGCCGGACTGGCTCAAGCCGGTGCTGGCGAAGTGGCGCCAGTTCGTGAAGGAAACCGGGTTCGTAACGCGGGCGTCCGAGTCTCGTGTCTATCACCCGCTTTACAAGTTCGCCGGCACGCTGGACCGGTACGGCCATATGGCGATGATCGGCGGGTTCGCCTTCGTCGACTTCAAGCGCAGCTTCCTCGCCGGGAAGGTTATAGGCCTTCAGTTGGCGGCGTACCGCGCCGCCTACGCGGAGCAAGTCCCCGAAGCCAAGAAGGCTGTTCTGTTCGCCCTGCGCATCAACGAAAACACGCCGGTCCGCCTCAAGGAATACAACGACCCCGCTTGCTTTAGCGAGTTTTTGGCACTTCTAACCGCACAACGGATAAAGGAAAAATATTCATGAACGCGCGCACTGAACTCACCATCCCCGAATCTTTCGCCGTTACCCTACCGGTCACGCCTGAAGTTATCGTCAAACTTAAACTCGCCGACGGTGCCCTGACTACCGCGCAGTCCTACGAGATTGACTCCACGGACATGGCGCAAATCGTAGCCGACCAGCGTAATGGCTACCTCAAGACCATCACCACCCTGAAGGAACTCAAAAAGGGTTTCGTGAAGCCGGCTAAGGACATCATCGCCAACGCCGAAGCACTGTTCGATCCCGCCCTGGAAGAGTTAGACCTTGCGGTTAAGCACTTGAACGGCGGGTTGCTGACGTGGGACCAGAAAGAAAAGGCACGGATTGACCAAGAACGTCGGGAGCGCGAGGCCGAAGATCGCCGCATCCGGCAGGACGCCGAACGCAAAGCCGCCGAGGAAACGGCCCGTGCCGAAGCCAAAGCCGCCGAGCAGTACCGTATTGCCGCGGAAGCGGAGAAGGCCCGGCAGAAGGCGCTGGCCGAGGGCAACGCGCGCGCTGCCGCTGCCGCCGCTGCCCAAGTCGCTGTGGCCAACCAGAAGGCAGAGGCCGCGATCGAGAATGGCCAGGCCAAGGCTGCCGAGGCGATCAACACCGCCGCCGCTGTTGTCGCCGCCACGCCGGAAACTCATCAAGCCAAGATCCAGGGTAATAGTTTTCGGACGAACTGGGTTGCTGAAATCAATCCCGGACTGTCCGAGGACGACGTGAAACTGCTCATCGTCGAGGCGATCTGCAACGGGCGTGCTGAATTGTTTGCCTTGCTGGACCTGAACATGAGCGCTTGTAATAAGACGGCCAAGGGATTCGAGGGCAGAACCAACATCCCCGGCATGACGGCAAGAAACTCACCCGTCACGGCCGGTTCGCGCAAGTAACCCACCAAGGAGGATCCAATGGTTCCCATTACCAAGATTGAAGGCAGCGGCCTACTGGCTGGCGCCGGCTTCGAGCCCGCCACCGGCGTCCTGCGCGTCACCTTCCGCAATGGCGGCGCGTATGACTACCAAGGCGTCACGCAGGAGACTTACGACGCGCTGATGTCCGCTGAAAGCAAAGGTAAGTATTTTGGCGCAAACATCCGAAACCTTGAAAGTAGCCGGGTCGAAGAGAAGGCCGACGCGGGCGACGTGTAGATGGACATTGACCGCCGCCTCGCCAATCTCGTGAAGCGCTTGCATCGCATGATCGATGATCGGGACAGGCTGGCACGCCTTTACTTCTGTGGCGATGTGGCGGCTGCCAGGGAGAAGTTGGGCGAAGCATTCACTACCGCGGCCCGGTCATTAGGGCAGAGCCGGCGACATCGGAATAACAGGGAGGAATAAATGGCATCCGTGAATAAATGTATTTTTATTGGCAACTTGGGGAAAGACCCGGAGATTCGCTATCTACCCAGCGGCGAGGCGGTAGCGAACTTCAGTATCGCCTGCTCGGAAACGTGGACGGATAAGCTCGGCGCGAAGCAGGAGCAAACCGAATGGGTGCGCATTTCAGCCTTCGGCAAGACGGCGGAAATTGCTGGTGAGTACCTGAAGAAGGGCTCGCAGGTCTACATTGAGGGCCGCATGCAAACCCGCAAATGGACCGACAAGGAAAACCAGGAACGGTATACCACCGAAATCCGCTGCGACAGAATGCAGATGCTTGGTGGCAAGCGCCAGAATGACAGCGCCGACAAGGAGGCCACCGCGAAAGACTACGCGCGGGAATCCGGGGCTGGCGAGAAGCGGGCGGCGGCGATTGCTAAGCTCGGCAGCTTAGAGGAGGACATTCCGTTTTAGGACTTGCCATCATGCCGATAAAACCTGAGAACCTCGCGCGCTACCCGCGTGACTGGAAGCGCATCGCTGACGAGATCCGGGGCCGAGCCGGGCAGAAGTGCGAGGGATCGCCTCTATACCCGGAGTGCCGAGCGCACAACGGTCAGCCTCATCCCGACACCGGCGCGCGAGTTGTGCTGACCGTCGCGCACCTGGACCACACGCCGGAGCACTGCGAGCCGGAGAATTTACGGGCCATGTGCCAGCGTTGCCACCTGACGTATGACGCCGCGCACCATGCGCGGACGGCCTACGCCACTCGTAGAGCAAACAAGATGACGCGGGAATTGTTTTGATGACAAATGATCAAAAAGGGGAATATTGTGAGACTTGAAATTGAAATCACCGAAGCGGAAATACGTTCAGCGATTGAGCGAAAAATCCGCGTTGCGGTGGCGGATGAAACACACGCTTACCACGCTGAGGGAGCAATAAAGGCCGCAGTCAAAACGCAATGGGCCGTGGTAATGGAGCGGCTTGTCAAAGAGGCGCTGAACAACACCCCTGCCTTGCGGGAGAGGATTGAGGCCGCTATTTCCGCCAAGTTGAAGAGCCAGATCGCGGCCCGGATCGCGGCACTAACGAAGGAAGTAGACAAATGAGTGATGACAAAGACCGCGTGGCAGCCGTAACGGCAACATGGGTTGTTGAACTGAACTGCACTTGCCCGAAGTGTGGGGAAGATGTCGATTTGCTCGACTACGCGGATTTTTGGGACGGGCGGCAACTCGATGTCCCGGAACACGGAACTGATCGCAGCAAGGGTGTCGAAGTTATGTGCCCAGACTGCTGGCACGAATTCGCAGTGGATTGCGAATACTAAAAGAGGCGCTGAACGACACGCCTGCCGCGCGGAAAAAGATTGAGGCCGCTATTGCCGCCAGACAAATGAGTGATGACAGAGACGCGCGCTTTTGCGCAGTCCCGAAGGGATAGAGTGTATGTTGGACAAGAAATCAATGATGCAGTTGGAGCGAATGAAATTTGATCTGTGTCGCGCGCTCGGCGTAGGACTAAGTGAGGTGGAGGTTGTCTTGCTGCCACCCGTCAAGCCGACGCGGACCGATCCGTTGGTGCAGCGCGGACTCTTTGGCGCCTCACTTTTCAAGGGCAGGAAGACCGCTAGAAGAATCTTGTTCATGCACTACCACCCCATACGCCTTTCCAGCGCGGTTGGCGCAATTGTCTCGGCGCCGCAGTCTATATGGGCGCGTGGTGACGCCCGGATCGTGCCGATCCTTCTGAAACAGCGCAGTAAGACACTTAATTAACCGAGGAGATAGTCATGGAAAAAAGTCCGTTTTCGGTCCGTCAAGGAGATGTTCTTATCGTCGAGGCATCATACCGGGGCGGCATCCCTAAAGATGCGACGAAAGTCGCCGAAGAAGGCGACGTAATCCTTGCGCACGGCGAGGTAACTGGGCATGCCCACCGTATTGCGAAGTCTCTCCATGTCGATTATTTCGATCATGCGGCTGAGAGATTTTTGCGCGTAGTCTGCGACTCGCCGCTGACCCATGAGGAACACACTGCCATTCCAATCCTGCCGCGAGAAGGTGGCTATCAGCAGGCGTTTCAAGCAGAGGAATTCGGGGAGGAGGTGCGCCGTGTTCAAGACTAAATTTGTCAAAAGGATAGATCGTCTGACACCAGAACAAACATCCCGGATGGATGAATGGGCCGACAAATGGATTGAGATCGGCCTGCGCTGTGGCGGTGCAGATCGTGCGAAATTTGAACAGTCCGCGCGAGCATGTTACCGGCTGGCAAATTTGCCGGAGCCAAAGACTATCATTTGGGTAGATAGCCCTCTCGTAATGGCATTAGCCGCGCCGATTGCATCGCATTTGTTGCAGACAATGCGCAAAATCGGTGATGTGCAGGATGTCGTGCACCGTGCTGTCGATGGCGTCGTGAGCAGTGCTGTGGTCAATACTGTTGGTGATGCCGAGCGCGGTAAAGCGAGTCTTTCTGTGCAAGACGCCGTAAGCGGTGCTATCGATGGTGTCGTCCGCGGTGCTGTAAGCGGTGATGTTTTCGTTCACAGTGCTGTGGACGATGCTGTTCGCGGCGCTGTGAGCCGCGTCGTGGATGATACTGCCGATGCTGCTGTGCGCATTGAAGTGCCCTATGCCGTGCGCTATGCCGTGAGCGGTGAAGTGAACGCTGCTGTGTATGCTGCTGTGCGCGGTGAAGTGCGCGGTGAAGTGAGCAACGGCGTGAACAACGCTGTTGACGGCGCTGTCAATGATGTCGTTCGCGACGCTATTAACGATGCTATTAGCGATGCCGTGGTCGGTACTATCGATGCTGTTGCGTACGGTTCTGCGGGCGGTGAAGTGCGAGATTCTGTGCGCGGCGCTGTGAGCCGCGTCGTGGATGATACTGCCGATGCTGCTGTGCGCGGTGAAGTGCGCGGTGAAGTGCGCAACGGCGTGAGCGACGCTGTTGACGGCGCTGTGAGCGGCGCTGTCGATGATGTCGTTCGCGGTGCTATTAGCGATGCCGTGGGCGGTGTTATCGATGCTGTTGTGAACCGTTCCGCACTCGGTGAAGTGAGCGGCTCTGTTGGCAATGCCGTGCATGATGCTGTTAACCGCCTTGTTAGTGATGTCATTCGCAGCGCTGTAAGCGATGCTGTGGATGATGCTATTGGCGATGCTAGTGGTTCTGTTGGCGATTTTGTAAGCAATTTTATTAACGGGCCTGTCGGTCCCGTGCGCCATACTGTGATCGACGCCGTGCGCAGCGAAGTGCACTATGCCGTGCGCGATGCCGTGCGCGATGCCGTGGGCGGTTCTATTGGCGAGGCTGTAAGCCGCGCCGTTGGCGTGGCCGTGAGCGGTGATGTGCTGGAATCTGTGCGAGATTCTGTGCGCGATGTTGTGAGCGATTCCGTGAGCGATTCTGTGGGAGATGTTATATACGGTGCTATCGATGCTGCTGTGCAAGACGCCACAAGCGGTGCTGTCGATGGTATCGTTCGCAGTGCTATTAGCGATGCTTTTCGCAGTGATGCGGACGGCATAAGGAAATCAATTTTAACCAACTGGAATAAATATCTCGGAGGCCAGTTCTGGGTCGGCGGATGGTGGTACGGCGGCGCGTGGACTTCTTTTTTAATAGATGTTTGCAACCTCAAGCTATCCGATCATTTGATGGAATGCATAAAGGCATATCACGGGACTCTTGAATCTACCTGCTGGTGGTATCCGCATGCTGATTTTATTATGGTCAGTGAGCGACCGAAATCAATTAGCAGAGAAGTGATAGGACCTCGCGGAATCGGGTCACACAGGCTACACAACGCAACCGGTCCCGCTGTTGAATGGGCGGGCTGGTCTGTCTACTCAATACACGGCGTTCGCGTGCCGGAACATGTCGTAATGTTTCCGGAATCCATCACCATCGACCAGATCAAGGCGGAGGAAAACGCAGAAGTACGCAGAGTGATGATTGAACAATTCGGGGAGAACAAATACATCGTGCAAAGCGGCATGAAGGCCGTTGCCCATGATGAACAATTCGGAACGCTCTATGTCGAGCAGATGGAATCTGGTAGGCCTATCGCTAAAATCCGGGTGGTAAATCGTTCGCCTGAGCCGGATGGTTCATTCCGCATCTACTGGCTGTCCATAAATCCTGCGCACTATGGGGGGGATGCCGGGCGATCCCCACAAGCTGCTGTCGCGAGCACCTGGCGCACTACACCAGGCGGTGCCGAACTGTTTTTCCGGGATTGGCATGACTACAGGCCCGCGATTGAGACATAATCGCAGCACTGTGAAGGGGGCAGACAAATGAGTGATGGTAAAGACCGCGTGGCCGCCACAATCCACTTATCCAAGAATGACGCGCTGGCCGAATTGGATGCGCTGAAGTTCGCTTTTTCCTCAACCATTGTGCTGACGCGGCCCGGCAGTAACGAGCGCGAGCTGGCGGAGAATGTGCATAAAGGTATCAATGTGAGGATCGACTACCTGCGCGATTCGCTACGCAGGCTGCTTGCATGCGAATGATGGGTTAGCCGCCTACCTACTACAAAGTGCGGTTTTTTTGGAGAAGTAAAATGCGAAAGCTTGACGAGCATAAAGTAAATCCAGGCAATGACGCGCTCACGATTACGGTGATAGACGAACCCGGACACGGCGGCGCAAACCACAAATATGACATCGAAGGGGGCGATGCTGCGCCGACACACTTGCGATTTCAAAACGGCCCAATCAATGCAGACGGCAACGGCGTAAACGGAATTACCCACGAAGCACTGCTTGCCGTACTTGCGGATAGACTACGTGGCTTCCAGTCTGGCCCGTATTCGTGCAAGGCCAATGAGTGCGCCCTGACGCACATTGAAGAGGCCCAGCATTGGCTACAGCAGCGCACTATTGAGCGTATGCGCCGTGGAGTAGAAGGAACGCATACCGTTTAATGCTAACGTCCAAGGTCAGGCAGAAGATGGGACGCATTAAGTCCGAGAGGCGCTGGCGCTGCAAGAACTGCGCTGCGGTGAGCTTTGACCATGAGCTGATGACGGCAAAAAGCCCGTTCGAGGGTTTCGCGTTGACCGCCTGCCCGGAGTGCAAGTGCTGCGATGTAGGCCTAGAACTGATGTGCGATGAGACGGACTGCACGCAGGAAGCAAGCAGCGGCTGGCCGACCGGAGACAGCGCCGACGCATGGGGCGGATACCGGCAAACCTGCTACCAGCACCGCGAGGTGACTAACGTAGAAATAAGGGGCGGCGAAGCCGTCCCACTTGATTGACCAGAAGTGCGCGACAAGCCTCGCCCTTCAGGGCGGGGAAGGATAGCGTGGACGGCGAAGCCGTCCTATCGTCAACAACATCAGGGAACTGTACGTTAATATAGTGATATGAAGCGCCTTCAAGCCTACAAATTTGAGCTTCGACCAAACGGTGAACAGCAGCGCGATATGCGCCGCTTCTCTGGTTCGTGCCGCTTCGTTTTCAACAAGGCGCTCGCCTTGCAAAAGGACATCTACGAGCGCGGCGAGAAGAAGCTCGGCTACGCAGGGTTATGCAAGGCGCTCACCCAATGGCGCAACGGCTCGGACACGCTCTGGCTGGGCGATGCTCCGGTACATCCGTTACAACAAACCCTCAAGGATTTGGAGCGCGCCTACAAGAACTTCTTCGCCAAACGCGCGGCGTTTCCGCGCTTTAAGAAGAAGGGATCGGGCGAAAGCTTCCGTTATCCAGATCAGAAGCAATTCAAGATCGACCAGACCAACAGCCGCATATTCCTGCCAAAGCTAGGTTGGCTGCGATACCGCAACAGTCGAGCCATTCTTGGCGCGGCGAAGAACGTCACCGTGAGCCAATCCTGCGGCAAATGGTTCGTGTCGATCCAGGCCGAGCGTGAGGTTGAGCTGTCCGCGCCGACCGCAACAAGCGCGATCGGCATAGACGTTGGTATTGCCCGCTTCGCGACGATGAGTGACGGGGCGTTCATCGCACCGTTGAACAGTTTTAGGAAACACGAGCAGCGGCTGGCCAAGTATCAGCGGCGCATGAGCCGCAAGGTGAAGTTCAGCAACAATTGGAAGAAGGCCAAAGCGCGAGTAGCGAAGCTACACGCGCGTATTGCTAACGCCAGGCGCGACTATCTGCACAAGTGCAGCACCACCATCAGCAAAAACCACGCGATGGTGTGTGTCGAAGACTTGCAGGTACGGAATATGTCGAAGTCGGCCAAAGGCAGCACAGACAAGCCCGGCAAGATGGTGAAACAAAAGTCGGGGCTGAATAAAGCCATCCTCGACCAAGGCTGGTTTGAGTTTCGCCGCCAGCTAGCTTATAAGCTGGACTGGAACGGCGGCATGTTGCTGGCCGTGCCACCGCACAACACGAGCCGGACTTGTCCTTGCTGCGGCCACGTATCAAAGGACAATCGCACCACCCAAGCTAAGTTCGCTTGTGTGAGCTGCGGCTACGAGAATCACGCCGATGTGGTCGGCGCGATCAATGTTTTAGAGCGGGGATACCGCTTGTTAGCCTGCCAAGCGAGCGATGCAGTAAGTCGCCGGCAACAGGAACCCACCGAAGCGACTGTGCGTGAGCTTGCTCATGCGTAGCGCCGTAGGAATCCCCGTCGTTCACGGCGGGGAGGATGTCAATGGTTATGCACGCGATCAGCGGTGATGACTGGTGGGAGGCGATGATGCAAACCCACGCGGATGATGGCAAGCGCGATGCGGAAAACGGTACATTTTCCCCGCCATACACGGCAAGCGAAGACCCGCAAGACGAGGACGAAAACGCGGCATACGTGTCCGGCTTTAATCGGCGGCGAAAGGAATTGGGCGATGCGTTCAAGTGGGCATAACGGGGGTGTGAGATGAGTATGGAGTACATACGTAAAACCTACGGAGTACCGGCAAAGCGCGGCGCAAAAATCGAGATCAACTCAGACGGCATTTACTGGGCCGGGACCATCGTAGGCGCCCGCGGCGGGTATTTGCGCGTTCGCGTCCCAGGGTGCGAACGAATCTTGACGATGCACCCGACCTGGAGAATTTTTTATTTAGGAGGCACTTTGCCATGAATCTCTATTTGTTGATCGGTAAAGCCGCGTGCTCCGTTGGGCTGCACAATGTGGTGAGGCGAGATAAATGGACGCCAAGCATATTCGCCACTGTGGTAACTGAGTTTGAGCAGACCCACCGTTGCGTGCGCTGCGGGAAAGTGCTGGGGCACGTTCATTTGCGATGGGATGGGGTAGATATGGTTGATGTTGTGACGCCTAACGTTCGAGCTAAGGCGGAGCCAACAGCGCCGCCGATGCCCGAGTAACAAACAACTGCTGGCCGCTGTTGGCTCTCGCCTTGAGCGAGGGGTTATGCGGCCGGTTCCGAAGCGGAAGAAAGCAAGAATGCAGATTGAACTTAACGACGCCAGACAGTGGCTTATAGCCCGCGCGGGTAGCGGTGCGGCTGTCGTGGTGTACGACCCGCCCTATGCGGTGGGCACGCCGGTTCGCGGGAAAGACGACGGAGCGGCGGGCAGCGTTTTCGCGCCGTTCGGCTTTTTGCACGAGACGCTAAGGGCAGCACGCCACGCATTGCGAGACGGCGGCGTGTGCCTTGTGTTCGCAGACTGGCGACGCATGGCGGACATGGGTTACCTGTGTTCAACTGTTGGGCTGCGGCCTTCCACTTGCGTTGCATGGGTTCGCAAACGTCCCGGTACTGGTGGCATGCTGCGCAGCGCATGGGATCCGATATTGATTGCATCGCGTGGCGTGCCTGACGCGGTGGACCGGGCCGCTGTGCGCAATGTGATTGAAGCCGACTACCCCACGAAGCGAACTCATCCCCACGGGAAGCCGGCGGCGATTTTTGAAACACTGTTTCCTCGCGTGTGCCGGGCCGGAGACTTGGTGCTCGACCCGTTCGCAGGGTCGGGTGTTTCGCGTGACGTGGCAGCAAAGCTCGGGCTACGCTGGGAAGGATGCGACATAGACCCTGCGCACGCGGAAGCCGCATAACGTAAAGCTAAACGGACCTGAATGGCGCAGCCCGTAAGGGTCCGTTTGAGCGCCAGTTATGCGGCAACGAAAGAACAGGAACATGAAAACCACAGACTACCTCACCGCGGCTGAAGTCGCAGCAGCCCAGGCGCTGCACAAGCGGGCACCTTACAGCATTACAGGCATCAGCAGTTCCATCTTTAGCATTGCTAGGCATTACGGTGGCATGACGTGTCAGGGATGCCATTACACCTACATGGGCGCGCAGTTTGATGAGTGCGTGCGCGATGACGTTCTAAAACTGGTTACGAAGATCCGCAAAGCCGAAGCCAAGGCCTCGACAAAAACAGTAATGACGAAGATCGTGCAGCTTGAACTTGACGCCTAACGTAGAGTTGAGACGCTTGATCTAAGCGGGCCGTGCGCATTATATGGAGTTTAGGCGGTTTATCGCCGGACGATAAGATCAGGCCTTGTGGCACCAGGAAAGGAAGGACGCTCCTACTTCGACAGAAGTTTCGGATTGATTTTCGACTCTTCCGCGTATTCCTGCATTTTCTTGATCCTGTCCTTGATTTCCGCCGTGTACGTTTTGCGCAGGCGCTCACGCTGCGCATCGGTCAGACCGCGGTCGGTCGACAGGCTCAGCAGCCGCTGTTTGGTGTCCTGGACCTCGCGCTGCATCTGCTGCAGCGCCGCGCCCCGTGTCAGCTCTGGATCAAGAGCATAAATATTGATACCGACGGCGCGCAGCGCGGCCTGGCCGTAGGTGCTGCGCGGATCCCCGAATCTATTGGTTTCGCCGGTGGCCGCCCGGATGGCATGGCCAAGAGCGCCGTTTTCCGTGATGATCGGCGGCATGGAGAGGCTCCACAGATAGTTCAGCGCCGACATCAACTGCCGTTGCGGCGGGTCCGCTGGGTTCATGATTTCCCGGTTGGTGAATGGGTCTCGCCCGGTCTTCATAGCCACCAGCAGGGAGGTCACCGGCCCGGAAAACAGGCCGGCATCATTCGCCGTCTTGCCCAGATCGCCCTGCTTCAGGTTGTCCGCCATTTTGGTCCAGTAGGTCCAGGGGAAGAAGTACCCAACGTCCATAGCCTGCCAACGGCCCTGCTCGTCCTTCCACGGCAGCAGCAGGCCGTGGCCCATTTCGCGGACCCACTTCGGAAACGCTTTTTTCAGCTTGGCGATGTCATCCTCGTAAACGTCGTACGCGGCGGCGACCCCGTAGGCGAAGCCGTACATAAGCGCCACCCAGGGCAAGAACCGCTGCGGGTGCAGGGCGGCGACTTCCAGCATGCGCGGTAGTATCTTGATCTGGAAGGTGACGAACGGCATGCCGATCGGGGCACTACGGAGATAGCGCACGTTCTTGCTGACCAAACTGTAGTCGATCAGCCATCTATGCGCCTCAAGGACGGCCGCGGCCTCGTCGGCGCCCTTCTCCATTTCGTCAATGATCTTAGCTGTCTTGAACAAAGCCTCGCTGAACTGGTAAAGGTCGGAGGCCTTCTCGGCGACGATGACGCCCATACGGTGAACCTTCCCCAGCGGGCCGAGATTGCTGAGTTCGTTTTCCAAGTCGAGCAGCTCCCGCTTCATCCTAAAAAGCTCTTGCGACGCGAACGTCGATTCCGTAACTCCGTTATTTTTGGCGATCTTCCAGTGTTCGCCGTTGTTGACGATCTCATTCCAGGCCTGAGTGATGCGCACCGGCACCATCAACAAGGACACCCCGGAGAGTTGGAGCAGCACGGCATTGCTGACGAAGTTGCGAACCTGCGCTGGCGGGTTCAAGGCGACCTTGCCCATCTTCCAGATCTGCGTCACCTTGGTCCCGATGCCGCCGTAGCCGAACACGGACTGCACGAAGCCTGGATCGGTGGGCATCAGGTTATTGACGCCGCTGATGTCGTCGTAGATTTCCTTCCTGACCCAGATCCCGCGCAGGCGTCCATACTTGGCGTCGTTGGGGAGCTGCCGGTATTCCTTGCGGTCCGGCGCCATGCCATCAAGCGCCTGGTCGGCAATCTCGTCCATCGACTTGGCTAGTGCGCGGGCTTTGGTGGCGTCGGCCGCGTTGTAGTAGTCGGCTTGCCGTCGAAGCTGTACCGCTTCTTCCTTGAGCCAGTAGGGCGAAACCCGCTGCCTCTGGAACGTGACGACCGAGTTTTGCAGCACCCATTGCTCGTTTTCGGAGATGGACTGCAGCCAGTCCAGCAGCGCCATGTCGCGCAGCGGCCTGGCGATCGCCATAGCCGACAGGAAACCGGGCTCTTTGACCTCGCCCAGCCTCACGCGGCGGAACTCTTCCGAGGTGTGCTTGCGCTGCTTCAGGTAGTCCATGCTGGACGCCTTCTTGCCGCCGCCCAGCGCCCGCCAGTCGGGCTCTGTGAGCAAGTATTTCAGGTATAACTGCGGCAGGTAGGCGTCGCGGAGCGCCTCTCGCGCCCCTTCGGGGAGCAGTCCACGCTTTACCAGGGCGTCGCCAACTTCGTTGATGAGCTTCTTCACCTTGATGGCTTGGCTGCGCACACCTGGCGACTGGATGCCGTCCGGAGAGCTATCGGCTGTAGTCAGGTAGTTGTAGGTGTTTTCCTTGTCGGATGCCGATGCAGAGAAAAACATTCTGCGGATCTCTTTGACGATCTCCTCCCCGCGGGCCATAGATCCAAGCGCCTTGTAGCGGCGCTTCAGGTAGGAGTCCCGGTCCGGCAGGGTGCCCAGCGGGTCAAGAACGCGGTCCATGTTGTCCAGCGCCCTTGTGGCAATGCGGGTGTAGAGATTGCCGGGGGCGGCGCCGGGGG
>Ga0163152_10005256_pt1 | contig 15311 bp, 9 predicted proteins | sample OliLakLV19MP8IB2_FD_148635 | JGI IMG/M metagenome (GOLD analysis project Ga0163152, IMG submission 148635) | Freshwater microbial mat bacterial communities from Lake Vanda, McMurdo Dry Valleys, Antarctica - Oligotrophic Lake LV.19.MP8.IB-2 | ecosystem: Environmental > Aquatic > Freshwater > Lake... | reverse complement strand
CTGGCGGAGGGCCAGATGATCCAGCCGCCGGGCGTTGCGCCGGCGCTCGCTCCGGAGGACGGCGGGGAGCCACTCGAGAAGCTGCTGCAGCTCCTCGACACGCTCCGCGCGGATCAGGAGGACGCCGCCGCAACCGAACTCTTCCGCACCGCCTGCGGGTTCGCGCCCGGCCGCCTGCCGACGGAGGCGCTGCGCGACACGTTCGACCTGGGCTTCATCGCGCGGTCGCTGCGCTGGGACGCGGCGCGGCTCGAGCAGTGGATCGAGACGCGGCGCGAACTCTGGGATCACGAGCTCGACGAGATCCTCTTGCCGCGCATCCTGGTCAACGCGGACCTGGGCGAGACCGAGGAGGAGCGCGCGCAGCGGCTGCTCGACGGGCTGGCGGACCTGTGGCGCGCGGACGACGCGCGGCGGCGAACAGCGCTGCCGTGGACCGATTTCGACGAGCCGTGCGTCCTTTACGAGGCGCGTTCCTTGTTCCGCGACGAGCGCGGCGACGCGACCGGTCGCGCGAGCGATCCCGTGCTGCCGTTCCAGGACGAGGAGCTGCGCACCCTGCTCGACGTCCGCGACGACCCGTGGTTCGCGGTCGGCCTCCTGTTCGAGATGGCGGCTCTGCGCGCCGGCCTCGATTCGCCCCCGGCCGAAGAGATCGCGAAGCGCTGGCAGTCGACGTCCAGGTCGTGGCGCCTCCACGAGAAGGCCGCGCTGATGGATCTGCGTCACGCGGCGCACGCGTTCGACGGCGCGCTCGCGTCCGCGGTGCTGCGCACGCTGGGGGAGCTGCGCGGGGCGGGCGGTCCGTTGCGCCTGGCCGACGAGCGGCTCGATCGCGCGCAGCAGCGCGAGCGTTTCGTGCTCGTGGACGTGCAAGGCCGTCCGGATCGCATCCCGGGCACGCCGGGCCACGCGCTCGTGCACCTCGTGGCGCGCGATCACGAGCGCTACGCCGGCTTCTCGGTGCGCGAGTCGACGCGCCGCGTCGCCCCGGTCGTCGACGCGCAGGGCGTGCCCTGTGCGAGCCTCCTGATCGGCGCGACGCGCCGTCCGCTCCTGCGCGACCTCGTCGCGCAGTCCGAGGAGGAGCGCCGCATGGCGGAGCTGCAGTACCGGCTCTTCCGCAACCAGGAGGAGCAGAGCGAGCTCGAGGATCTTTCGGCGCGCCTCGCCCGCGCCGACGAATGGATCGGCGACCGCGGACTGGAAGCCTGGTTCGACGAGGAGCTGCGCGGCAAGTTCGGGCTGTACCAGCGGAAGGGCCTCGACGACGAGGTCAGTACGGGCGTCTTCGGCCTCGCGCGCCAGGAAGCGCCGCCGATCCTGCCGACGGTCGACGGCCTCGAGCTGGTGCTGACGCTCGACGCGGGCCTGCAGATCGCGGCGCAGGACGTGCTGGCGCATCCCGTGCCTCCGTCGAGCGAAACGGACCGCATCTGGTTCGAGAATCCGGTCGGCGCGATCGTGCTGCTGTCGCCGGACGGCGATGTGCTGGCGGCGGCCTCGGAGCCGACGAGTGACGGAGCGCCGGACGTGCCCGGGCGCGGCCGCCAGCGCTCGCACGCGTACGAGCGCACGCTGCAGATGCCCACGTTCAACCCGCCCGGCTCGGTGTTCAAGCCGTTCGTGTCGGCCTGGGCTCTCGACCGGCTGGGCTTCGATCCCGGCACGCGCTTCACTTGCAAGCTGCGCGCGGACGGGAAATCGGGCGAGTTCGAGGACCTGCGCTGCGCCGGGCACCACGAGGACTCGGACCTGCACCGCGCGCTCGTCGTGTCGTGCAACGCGTACTTCGCGCAGCTCGGCCTGTGCTTCACGCCGGAGCAGCTCGTCGAGTCCGCGCGCACGTTCGGATTCGGCGAGCCGACCGGCGCGCGCATGCCGCTGACGCCGGGCCGGCGCGGGTTCCAGGAAGCGTGGAGGCTCTCGGCCTTGAAGACGGACGAGCAAGTGCTGAAGCAGCTCTCCGCGCGCGGCAGCCGCTTGCGCTTCCCGAACGGCCTGGACCTGCTCGAGGCGACGCCGATGCAGGTCGCGCGCGCCACCGCGGGTCTGGCGACCGGCGTGCTGCCGCAGGTGCGCGTCGTGCGCACCGTCGGCGGCGTGCCGCTGCCCAGCGCATCACGGCCGCTCGGGCTCTCGGCCAGCAGCCTGGCGTTCGTGCGTCAGGCGATGCGCGACGTCGTCGACCAGCCGGGCGGCTCGGGCCACGGCAAGAAGCTCGACGCGGCGACGCTGGGCTTCACGCTGGCCATCAAGACGGGCAGCGCGGACCTGATGAAGATCGTGGACATTCCCGAGATGCCCGAGGAGGACCGCGCCGCCGGCGTGGCCGGCAAGTCGCGCAAGCACACCTGGGTCGCAGGCTGGTTCCCGGCCGAGGAACCGGTCGCGATCGTCGTCGTCTACCTGCACAACTTGACCGAGACGGCCAGCCGCACGGCCGTGCACGTGACGTCGCAGCTCCTGCAGACGCAAGCCGTGCGCGACCTCGTCGCGAAGAAGGGCGCGCAGTGAGCGAGACGTCGGTCCGCGGTGGCGAAGGTCGCCAATGGATCACGCGCGTCGTGTCGCTGCGCGGCGTGCGCTGGTCGCAGGTCGACTGGCACGTGCTGCTCCTGGCCGGCCTGCTGCTCGTGATCGGCCTCGCGTTCGTCGCCGCGATGAGCGCCGCCGACGAAGCGCACGGGCGCATCGACGCCGCCAGCCGCGTCGACTTGAAGAACCACGTGCAGAAGATGCTGGTCGCGGCGCCCGCATTCGTGATCGGGCTGGCGCTGCGCCCGCGCTGGCTGCGCCGCAACGCGTTCGCGGTCTGGTGCGCCTGCGTGGCGCTGCTCGTGCTGGTCCTCTTCGCAGGCGACATGCGCAACGGCTCGCGGCGCTGGATCGCGCTGGGCGCGTTCGACCTCCAGCCGTCCGAGCTGGCCAAGCTCGGCGTGATCCTGGGCCTCGCGGCCGCGCTCGACCACCTGAAGCTGAAGTCGCTGAAGGAGTGGACTGCGCCGTTGCTCCTGGCCTTGCTGCCCATGGCGCTCGTGGCGCTGCAGCCCGACCTGGGCACGTCGCTGACGATCGTGCCGGTGACGCTGGGCATGCTCTACGTCGCCGGTGCGAGCGGACGCTTGATCCTGGGCTTCCTGGCCGGCGCGGCGATCCTGGCGGCGTGCGTGTGGACCTTCGAGATCGGGATCCGCGACTACCAGTTGCAGCGGCTCGAGACCTGGCGCCGAGGCTGGAGTGCGCCCGACCTGATCGCCGAACGCAACAGCGCGGCGTTCCACAGCTACCACGCGCGCGTCGCGATCGGGAACGGCGGCGTGGGCGGGCAAGGGCTCGGCGGCGGCGTCGCGAACGAGGGCGCGTGGCTCCCGGAGCGCGACTGCGACTCGATCTTCGCCGTGGTGGCCGAGGAAGCAGGCTGGGTCGGGACCGTTCTGATCCTGACCCTGTACGGCCTGCTCGTGCTGTCCCTGTTCGCCAGCGCGTCGGGCCTGCGCGACCGCTTCTCGCGGCTCGTCGTCAGCGGCGTGGGGATCTTCTTCGCGGCGCACGTGTTCATCCACTGCGGGGTGAACCTGGGCCTCCTGCCGCTGACCGGCCTGACGCTGCCCTTGTTCTCGACCGGCGGCTCGTCGCTGCTGACGACGTTCCTGGCGCTCGGAACCGCGGTCGGGCTCGCGTCGCACCGGCAACCGTCGCTCGACGCCGAATCGTTCCGGCAGAGATGAGAACGCGCCCGGCGTGATCACGCCGGGCGCAATTGGTTCCGCGGGTCAGTCATGTGGGGCCGCTCGCGAGATGCTCGCTGGCTGGCTGGGCACGCGCAGTGCCCGAGGATCACCTCAAGGGTGATAGAAGCGACGGTGACGCGGTTGCACGATCGAGTTCGCGATCAACGTCACGGCCGTCTGTGCCAGCGCGCGGCCGTTGAGGGTCGCGCCGTTGTTCATCACGACCTGCGTCTGGCACAGGAGGATGCCCTGGAAGGCCGCGGTCGTGCCCAAGGTCGCCTGACCGGCGACCTGCCAGAAGACGTTGCTGGGCTTGGCGCCGCCGCTCAGCGTGACGATGGCTCCGCTGGCCACGATGAGGTCACCGCTGATCTGGAAGATCCAGACGTCCGTGCTGTTCCCGGCGAGCGTGACGCCGTTCGAGGGGATCGAGACGTCGGTGCCCCAGGCGTAGAGGCCCGGTGACAGCGTCATCCCGCCGACGTCGCCCGCGCCCAGCTCGGTGTGGTCGGGCAGCGAACGCCCGGCCGCGTCCGTGTAGGCCGCTTCCATGTTGCTGACGGCCGTCGACAGGTAGGCCGGGGTCGGCGGCGCGTAGTCGGGTGCGTACACGCGCCCACGGACCAGCGAGGAGGTCGAATGCCGGTTCGTGGCGGCCATCGTCAGACCGAACCCGGTCAGGCCGATGCTGGAGATCGGGCTCACGCCGATGTCTCCCAGGATCAGGGTCGTGCCGGTCGTCGAGATGCCGGCCTTCGCGAGGACCGCGAAGTTGCCGGCCAGACCGAGGTCCACGGGGAGCTGCGGAACCACCAGGGCCGCAGCCGCAACGGGTGCCGCCGGCTGCAGGACTGTGATCGGGAGAGACGAACTTTGCGGCGTGGTGCAGAAGAGACTGGCCGCAAAAGCCAGAACGGAAGCCGACAGGAACATGGTGAACCTCTTTGTGCGAGAACAGTGACCTTCACGCGCTAGGCCGGGGGGCCGGACGGACGTGAGGCGATGCTCTGGGAGCAAAGCGCGTGCCGTCAGGGGCGCGGACGCTCGAGTGGCGTCACAAGCTCGTCGACTGGGCCGGGTCCTGCGGATACCCCTGAAGTCGATCGTGCCTCTTTCGAGCGATTCCTGAGCGGTACCGGAAATCGCCTCATCCAGGCCAAACGAGTCGAGTTCGAGCGCCGAACGCAGCGCTTTGTACATCGATGACGGGGAGCTCGGACCTACCATCGCGCGGAACCGAAGCGGAGCCCCCCACTTTGCGCGAAGAGCCGATGAGCGTGCGGACCGACGACCCCGAGGCCCGCTGGCTCGCCGAAACGTACCGGCCGGGCGTGCCGCAGCTGACGGTCCGCGCGGTGATCGTCGGGATGCTCTTGGGCGGCGTCATGTGCGTGTCGAACTTGTACGTCTTCTTCAAGACGGGCTGGTCGATGGGCGTGACGATCACCGCCGCGATCCTGGCCTACGCGACGTTCCGCGCCCTCGCGGCGACGCGCATCGCGAAGCGGCCGCTCGGGATGCTCGAGAACAACGCCGCGATCACGGTCTCGTCCGGCGCGGGCTACATGACGGGCGGCGGGAACATGGCCGCGTTCGGCGCGCTGCTCATGGTCACGACCGTGCGCCCCGAGATCCTGCCGATGATCGCCTGGTTCGCCGTGATCGCGGCGCTGGGCGTGTTCTGCGCGATCCCGATCAAGCGCCAGTTGATCAACCGCGAGGGGCTCGTCTTCCCGACCGGCACGGCGACAGCCGAGACGTTGCGCGTCATCCACTCCGACGAGTGCCAGAAAGACGGCACCGCCGCTCCGGGGGGCGGATCGAGACAGGCCATGGCGCTGGGCATCGCGGCCGCGTTTGCCGCGGTCCTGACCTGGTTCCGCGACGTCAAGGCGGCCTGGATGCCGTTCAACGTGCCGGGAACGATCCCGGTGCCGCTCGACATCGCCGGACGCGAGGCCGCGAAGTGGACGCTCGCGCTGAAGACCGAGGTCGTGCTGCTCGGAGCGGGAGCGCTGATGAGCTTCCGCACGGCCTGGTCGCTCCTGCTCGGCAGCATCCTGACCTACGGCGTGCTCGCGCCGCGCCTCTTCGAGGACGGCCGCATCGCCGAGGTCAGCTACAAGGCGATCGTGCAGTGGACGGTCTGGCCCGGCGCAGCCTTGCTCGTCGCGTCGGGGCTGACGTCGTTCGCGCTCGACTGGCGCAGCGTGGCGCGATCGTTCTCCGGCATCGCGGCGATCTTCTCCCGCCGGAAGGTCGCCAGCACGGACCCCATGGACGCGATCGAGTGTCCAGGTTGGTGGTTCCCGGCCGGGTTCATCGTGCTGGGCCCGATCGTCGTCCTGCTCATGGCCGTGCTGTTCCAGATCCCGGTCTGGGCCGGCTGCATCGCGGTGCCGCTCGCCGTCGTGATGGGCTTCGTCGCCGCGCGCGTGACGGGCGACACGGACGTGACGCCGACGAAGGCGCTCGGGCCGGTGACGCAGCTCGTCTACGGCGTGCTGACGCCCGGCAACCTGTCCGGGAACATCATGGCCGCGAACGTCACGGGCGGGATCGGGCTGCACGCGGCGGACCTGCTCACGACGCTCAAGACGGGCTGGCTCCTGGGCGCAAATCCGCGCGCGCAGTTCTTCGCGCAACTCTTCGGAGTCGTCGTCGGCGCGGTGTTGATCGTGCCGGCGTTCAACCTGCTGATCCCCGATCCCAGCGTGCTGGGCGGTGACGACTGGCCCGCGCCCTCCTGCCTCGTGTGGGCCGGCGTCTCCAAGGCCTTCGCCGACGGGATCGGTGCGCTCGAGCCGCTCGCGCGGCAAGGGATCCTGATCGGTGCGCTACTGGGGGTCGCTCTGGCACTGCTCGAGAAGTTCGCGCCGAAGAAGTTCAAGCCGTTCGTGCCCTCGCCCTCGGGTCTCGGCATCGCGATGGTCGTGCCGGGCAGCAACGGGATTTCGATGTTCCTGGGTGGAGCGATCGCCGAGCTCATGCGCCGAAACTGGCGCCGAATCGCGGACGCGTTCGTGACGCCGATCGCGTCGGGGTTGATCGCGGGCGAGAGCTTGATGGGGGTCGCCGTGGCGCTGATGAAGGCCGGCCAGATCTTCTGAAACCGAGCCCCGACAAGTTGGCGGTACGGTGCCAGGAACGACTCCGACAGGTTCGCGCCCGACCTGCAGGTGAGCAGGTGTGGGGGCGGTGCGTCCATCCGTGCGGCGTCACTCGCGCCGCCAGGACTCCGATCCGCCCTCGAGCTCGCGCACGAAGTCCATCTCCGCGCGCAGCGTCTCGGCCGGCTTCTTGGGCGATTCCTTCGGGTTCAGGCAGAAGAGATCCCAAGCTTCGCCCTTCAGCTTCCACTGACGCACGTGCCAACTGCCGTCGCGCGAGCGCTCGAGCGGGAACGCGATGCAGCGCCAGGGCTTGTACTTCCAGCGGTCGCCCTCGAGCGCGCCGACCTTGTGCAGCACGCAGCCGTCGTTGGCGAACACGCACCAGCCCTTCGAGACGCCCAGCGCGAACAAGCCTTCCTTCTTGCGCTTCGTGAGGAAGCCCTGGCTCTCCACCTTCGCGCGCGCCTCGGGGCGCATGTGCGGCAGGAACTTGGACAGGTTCTCCTCGATGCGGCGCTGCTCGGGGCCTTCGACCGGCGGGCGGCCGTTCGAGCAGCACACGCCGCCGCAGGTGGGGAACACGCACTCGAACCGCGCCGTCTCCACGTTCGTGATCGGCACCTCGGTCGTCTCGGGTCGGCTCAAGGATCGAATCTCCGGCAGTAGACGAGCTTGTCGTCGCCGCGCGCGTAGAAGTCCTTCACGCGCGCCGCGAGCTCGAGGCCGCAACGGTCGTAGAAGGCGCGCGTCGCGGCGTAGGAAGGCTTCGAGGCGGTCTCGATCACGAGCAGGCGTCCGTCCTCGCTCCGCACGGCGTCCTCGACCGCTGCGAGGAGCGCGCGACCCAGGCCGCCGCCCTGGAGCCGCTTGTCGACGGCGATCCAGTACAGGTCCCACGTGCCGACCGTGCACGGCGTCGCGCCGAAGCAGGCGTACCCCGCGACCTCGCCGCCGACGTCGGCGACCACGAAGCGGTAGCCCGAATCGGCGGGTGCGTCGACCAGCTCGAGCGCGACGTCGATCTCGGGCTCCTCGAACGCGCCGGTCGCGCGCAGGATGCGCTCGATCGGACCACGGTCGGCGGGCGCGAGGTCACGCCAGCGAACCGGCGCGGCGGAGCGCATCGTCGACGATCCTTCGGACGAGGTCGGCATGGGAGATTCCGGCGCGCGCGGCGGCCTTCGAGAAGCCGGCCTCGGGCGACAGGTCGGGGTTGGGGTTGATGTCGATCACGAACGGGCCGCGCCCGGCGTCGAGGTGCGCGTCGACGCGCAGGTCGACGCGACCGTAGCCGGAGAGCCCAAGGGCCGCGTAGGCCGCGTGTGCGACCGCACGGATGCGTTCCTCGAGCGCGCTCGACATGGGCTTCGCGCCGACCGACGGCGTCGCATGGTACTCGACGGAGGTCTCGTCCCACTTCGCGGCGTACGTCAGCACGCGCGGACGGTCGGGGCTCAGCCGGCTGAAGTCGATCTCGCCCAGCGGCAGCACGACCGCGTCCGCGCCGCTGCCCAGGATGGCGACGTTGAACTCGCGGCCGTCGACGAACTCCTCGACCAGGGCCGGCTGGCGGAACGTGCGCACGACGTGTCCGACGCGCGCGCGGACCTCGGACTCGCCCGCGACGACGCTCTCGACGTCGATCCCGTGGCTCGCGTCCTCGCGCGCCGGCTTGACGATCCAGCGGCGGCCGGACGGGCCGGTGGCGAACGCCGGGGGCAGCGCGGCACCGGCCTCGTCGATCACGAAGCCCTCGGGGATCGGGACGCCGTGCGAGGCCAGCACGGCGCGCGCGACCGGCTTCTCCAGAGCCAGCGTGATCGCGACGGGCCCCGAGCCGGTGTAGGGGATGCGGGCCCACTCGAGCAGCCACGCGGCGGCGGCCTCGAAGCGCGCTTCGCCGCGCAGCGACTCGACGAGCTGCACGACCACGTCGACCTCGACGCGCGCCAGCTCGGCCAGCGTCCAGTCCGGCGCGTCGGGCTTGGCTTCGACGCGGAACGTGCGCCAGCCCAGAGCGTGGCACGAGCGCTCGATCGAGAGCGCCGCGCCCTCGGCTGCGCGGACCGCCACGGCATCACGCTCGTCGCCACCCGCGATCGATTCGTCGCGGGTCTCGAGCAGCGCCACGCGCAGGCTCATCGCGCCAGTCCGTGGCGCACGCTGGCGCTGCGCACGATCGCATCGACGAGCTCGACGTACGGGAGGCCGCTGCGCTGCGCCAGGATGCACAGGTCGCCCGTGCGCGGGTTCATGCCCGGCAGCGGGTTCGCCTCGAGGAAACGCGGCTCGCCGTGCGCGTCGAGTCGCACGTCGACGCGCGCCACGTCGCGGCAGCCCAGGGCCCGGTACGCGCCCAGCGCGCAGGCTTCGACCGCGCGCTGCGTGGCGTCGGGGATGCGCGGCGGCACGTGGTACTCGACCTGGCGTTCCCAGTCGCGCTTGACCTCGAGCGAGTAGACGAACTCGCCCGGAGCGGCGATCTTCGGCGCGATCTCCATGATCCCGACGACGCGCGCGTCGCGGCCGGTGCCCAGGATGCCGACGGTCAGCTCCGTGCCGGGGCAGAACTCCTCGACGAGCGCCGGCTCGTGGTAGTCACACACGACGCGTCGAGCTTCGCGACGCAGCTCGTCCTGCGTGCGCACGCGCGAGGTGAGCCGCACGCCCATGCTCGAGCCCTCCTGGTTGGGCTTCACGATCGCCGGCAGCTCGAAATCGAGCTCCGCGGCGCGCGCCGCGTCGTCGACGACGACGTAGCGCGGCGTGGCCACGCCCTCGGCCGCCACGAGGCGCTTGGCCATGGCCTTGTCGAGCGTGACGCACAAGGTGAGCGGGTCGCTGTGCGTGCACGGAACGCGCAGCATCTCGCAGGCGGCCGGCACGTGCGCCTCGCGCGAGCGGGTGCCCGCGCCCTCGGCGATCGTGAACACGAGATCGGGCGGATCCGCCAGCAGACGCTCGACGAATCGCCGTCCGCCGCCCATCGGCACGGCCTCGTGGCCGCGCTCGCGCAGCGCCGCCGCCAGGGCCTCGACCGTCTCGGGCGAGTCGTACTCCTCGAGCAGGTCGTCGGGGCCGCCGGGACGCGCGGCCTGATCCGACTTCAGGTCGAAGGCGATGCCGACGCGCACGGTGCGAACGTCACTTCGTCCCGCGATCGCCGGCGCCGCGGGGCTCCGAACGACTCGCGGTCCGGCCCGTCGCGCGCGTCACGACCGGGACCGCGACGCCGGGATCCAGCGGCAGGGCGTTGCTGGCGGCCTGCGCCGACGTGTTGCTGGCGGCCTGCGCCGACGTGTGGCCCGCGTCCGGCACCGCCCCGTTGGCCGCGTTCAGGCGTTCTTCACGCGAATGGCCCCGGTGGACCCAGCCGCTCTTGCCGACGACCGGTTGCCCGTCGGCGCGCACGCGGCCCTTCTTGGCGGCGCCGTTGCCATTGCCGTTCCCGTTCCCGTTGCCCTTCGCGTGGCCGTTGCCGTTGCCATTCCCGTTGCCGTTCGCCGAGTTCTTCTTCCCGTCCGCGTGGCCGGCGCCGTTCGCGTTCTTGACGGCCGGCGACGTGCGCGCCGGGCGCAGCTCGCCCGAGTGCGGCGACACGGCGTCGGGCTCGCTGTACTCGAAGACTCGGTGCTGGAAGTTGCGCAGGAGCGCCTTCTTCCGGCTCGGGTCGTAGTGGAGCATGTACTGCGGCTGCACCGGGATCTTGCCGCCGCCGCCCGGGCCGTCGACCACGTAGGTCGGGACCGCCAGGCCGCTGACGTGGCCACGCAGGCCCTCGATGATCTCGAGGCCCTTCGCGATCGAGGTGCGGAAGTGCTCCGCGCCGCGCACCGGGTCGCACTGGTAGAGGTAGTACGGCCGCACGCGCATCTTCATCAGCCCCGTCACCAGGGCGCGCATGGTGGCGACGTCGTCGTTGATGCCCTTGAGCAGCACGGACTGGTTGTTGAGCGGGATCCCGGCGCGCGACAGCTTGTCGCAGGCCGCCGCGGCCTCGGGCGTCAGCTCGCGCGGGTGGTTGAAGTGGACGTTGATCCACAGCGGGTGGTAGCGCTGCAGCATCTCGACCAGCTCGTCGTCGACGCGCTGCGGCAGCGAAACCGGCACGCGCGAGCCGATGCGGATGATCTCGAGGTGCGGCACGGCGCGCAGCTTCGAGAGGATCGACTCGAGCTTCTTCGTGCCGTACGTGAGGGGGTCGCCGCCCGACACGATCACGTCGCGAACCTGCGGCGTGCGCGCGATGTAGTCGACCATGCGGTCGATCTCGACGTCGGGCACCGCGTCCTCGTACATGATCCGCTTGCGCGTGCAGTAGCGGCAGTAGATCGCGCACGAGTTGCTGATCACCATCAGCACCCGGTCCGGGTAGCGGTGCGTGATCCCCGGCACCGGCGAGAACTGTTCCTCGCCCAGCGGATCCTCCTCGCCGATGTCGCGGAACTCGTACTCGCCCTGCAGCGGCACGGCCTGCTTCAGGATCGGGTCGTCGAGGTCGTCCGGATCGATCAGCGCCATGTAGTAGGGCGGGATGCCCATGCGGAAGTCGCGCAGGACCTCGCGCTGCATCGCAGCCCACGGCGCGAGGCCGGGCACGAGCTCGAGGAGCTCGTCGACGGTGGTGACGCGGTTGCGGAACTGCCAGCGCCAGTCGTCCCACTGCGCGTCGGTCGCGTCGGGGAAGAACCTGCGTCGGCCGGTCGGTCGGCCAGCCATGAGGTGGGACGTGGAACGCTGCGACACGTCGGCCGAGGGGGCGGCCGCGGGAGCGGTGGGTTGCATTAGAGCTTCTTCCTCGAGCTGCGCGCACGCGGAGCCGAGCGCACGGCCGGGTGGGGGAGATACGAACGGAGATCGGAGGCCTGCAGTCCAGCAGCGAGCACGCGGCTCGCGATCGGACTTGGCGGCACCGGCTCGGTGTCCGCATCTGCTCTCAGTGGCAGCGCCAGTGCACTGCGGTTTGGGAACAGATTGCGGGTTCGAGTCGGCAGCACCTGCGTCACCAGCACGCCCCGCTCGACGCACGCACGCGGCGCGTGCCGAGCTGGGAAGGGATCCTCGACGCCCGTGCTCGCGCCGCCGAACGAGTCGGCTGCGAACGAGTGAAGGGGGGTGGCCGGGCGGAGGGCCATGACGATGAGGTTCGTTCTAACGACGACGCGCGGCGGATTGAAGAGGCTCTTCCAGGAATCTCTCGCGATCGTGCGAGTTCCCGACCAACGGAAGAACGAACCTCGTCGCGTCGATCGCGTCGTCGCGGCGGCTCGGTCGACGCACTCGGGTCGAGAGGTGGAGCGTGCAGGAAACAGCGGGAATTCCCGCTCGTTTTCCACGTCGCGCACGCTGCGACCCTCGGTTTCGGGCGGTCTTGTCCACAGCCGTGAGATCGCCGACGCCTTGCGCTTCGATCCGGTCGAGTCGTGTGGACAACCGGTGAGGTCCGGGTGGATTCATCCGCGGGCGGCGACCAGCCGGCGCCACGGCCGGTAGACGGCGGCGGCCAAGAGGAGCACCCCCGCGCCGATGGCCGCCGCCCTCAGGTCGGGCTGGGCCACCAGGTTCCCGGCCACGACCGCGACCGCCGTCGCCACGTAGACGAGCGGCACCCAGGCGCCGAACGGCGCCCGGAACGGCCACTCGATGCCGGGACGCCGGCGCAGCCGCAAGAGAGCCAGCGCGACCAGGCCGTGGAAGATCCACTCGACGAAAACGACCGAGTCGACGATCCGTTCGGCGCCGCCCCAAATCCAATAGGCTGCCGCGAGCGCCAACTGGACGAGCAGGGCGTCGACCGGCGCCCCGGTGCGCGGCGAGACGCGTCCGAAGCGCGCGAAGAACAGGCCTTCCTTGGCCATCGCCACGTAGAGCCAAGGCGTCGCCAGGATCGTGACGATGCAGACGCCCAGGGCCGAGATGCCCATCGCCGCGCGCAGGATCTGGCCGCCCGTGTGGCCCAGCGTGCGCCGCGCCATCTCGCCCGCGAAGTTCGGGTCCGCGGCCAGCCCGCCCAGGCCCAGCACGCGCAGGTAGGACGCGTTGATCGCCAGGTAGGCGACCGTGACGATCGCGATGCCGATCAGGATCGCGCGCGGCAGCGTCCGCCGGGGATCGCGCACCTGCGGCGCGACGTAGCACACCATCTGCCAGCCGCCGAACGCGAAGAACACGGGCAGCAGCGCTCGGAACGCCCCGGACAGGAGGCTGCCCGCGGGCTCGGGGGGCGGCGGCGGAGGCGGGGCGTCGGCCGCATCGAAGACGAGCCACGCTCCGCCGACCATGGCCGCGATGGCGCCCAGCTTCACGAGCGTGCAGGCGTTCTGCAGCAGCGCTCCGGCCTTCACGCCGCGCAGCGCGAGCGCGGTGACGCCCGCCAGGACCGCCGCGCCCGCGATCTTCCCCTGCAGCGTGTCGGGCGGCGCGAACCCGGGCACGATGCCGGCCAGGTTCGCGACGCAGATCTCCATCATCACGGCCAAAGCGCCGGTCGAGACGACGCCCAGCACGACGAACGCGAACAGGAACGCGGTGAAGGGCCCGAACGCCTCGCGCAGGAAGACGTAGAAGCCGCCCTCGCGTGGGAACGCCGCGCCCAGCTCGGCGAACGTCAGCGCGCCGTGCACGGCGACGAACGCGCCGAAGACCCACAGGCCCAGGAACCAGGCCGGATCCGGCACCGCGGCCGCGATCTTCGAGGGGTTGTAGAAGATCCCGACGCCGACGATCCCGCCGACCACGAGCAGGGTGGCGTCGAACGCCGAGAGCTTTTTCGGCTCCAAGTCGGGGCCGAGCTTCGAGAGCCGGGGGGGCGGTTGCAAGCACTACACTCGGCCGCGGATGTCCGAGGCGCAGTCCCCACCCGCCGGCGAGAGCCGGGTCCCGCGCGCCCGGGTGGCTCTGGCGGCGCTCGCGGCCGCGGCTCTGGCGCTCCTCCTGTACGCGCGCACCTGGAACCACGCGTTCGTCGACATCGACGTCGCGCCCTACGTGACGCAGAACCCGGCGGTGCTCGCCGGGCTGACCTGGGACGGAGTGGCGTGGGCGGCGACGAGCTTCCACGCTGCGAACTGGCATCCCCTGACGTGGCTCTCCCACATGCTCGACGTGGAGCTCTTCGGGCTCGCGCCGGGCGGGCACCACCTCCACTCGGCCCTGTTGCACGCGATCACGTCGGCCCTCGTCGTCGTGTTCCTCGTGCGCGCGACCGGGATGCTGGGGCCGGCAGCGTGGTGCGGCCTGGCCTTCGCGGCGCATCCGCTGCACGTCGAGTCCGTGGCCTGGATCGCGGAGCGCAAGGACGTCCTGTCGGGAGCGCTGGCGATGGCCGCGCTCGTCGCGTGGACGAGCTGGGCGCGCAAGGGAACCTGCGCGGGGTGGTGGTGGGCCCTGTTCTTGTTTGCAGCCGGCTTCATGGCGAAGCCGATGCTCGTGACGCTGCCCTTCGCGATGCTCCTGCTCGACGCGTGGCCGTACCGGCGGCTCCAGGTCGGAATCCGCGATCTCGTGCGGGAAAAAGTGCCGTTCTTCGCGCTGGCGGTCGCGTCGAGCATCGTCACCGTCCTGGCGCAACGCGCCGGCGGAGCGGTGCAGGACCTCGACCGGCTCCCGCTCGGGACGCGCATCGCGAACGCCGCGGTCGCGGCCGCGACCTACCTGCGGCGCGTCGTGTGGCCGACGGACCTGGCGTTCTACTACCCGTATCCGCGCGAGGGGCACGCGCCCCTCGTCGTGGCGGGTTCCGTCGTGCTCCTCGTGACGGTCAGCGCGTTCGCTCTGCGCCAACGGTCGACGTGGCCATGGATCCTGGTCGGCTGGTGCTGGCTCTGCGGGATGCTCGTGCCCGTCATCGGCCTCGTGCAGGTGGGCGGGCAGGCGCTGGCGGACCGCTACATGTACCTGCCCGTCCTGGGCGCGCTGATCGCCGTGGCTTGGACGGCGCACGCCGCGATCCCGGCCCGGCCGCTGCGCATCGCGCTCGCGGCGGCGTCCGTCGCGGCGCTGGGCTTCGTCGCCTCGCGCCAGATCCGCACGTGGGAGAGCTCGCAGGCGCTGGCCGAGCGCGCGCTGGCCGTGACGCGCGCGAACCACGTGGCGCACAACCTGCTGGGCTACACGCTCGGCCGTGCCGGGGATCGCGAGGGCGCGCTGGAACATCTGTCCGAAGCCGTGCGCATCGAACCGGGCGACCTCGAGGCGCGCGACAACCTGGCCGTGCTCCTGTTCCAGCTCGGGCGCGCGAACGAAGCCGAGGAGCACCTGCGCGTCGTCTTGGCGACGAAACCATCGATGACGAAGGCGCGCGAGCACCTGGGCGCCGTCGTGCTGGCGCGCGGCGACGCGGCGCAGGCGCGAGCGCTGTTCGAGGAGGCCGAGCGCGACGGCGCGATCTCGCCGGCCGCGCTCGCGAACCTGGCCGACGCGTGCGACCGGCTCGGCGATCGCGCGGCCGGACGCGCGATCGCCG
>Ga0163152_10005250_pt1 | contig 15340 bp, 14 predicted proteins | sample OliLakLV19MP8IB2_FD_148635 | JGI IMG/M metagenome (GOLD analysis project Ga0163152, IMG submission 148635) | Freshwater microbial mat bacterial communities from Lake Vanda, McMurdo Dry Valleys, Antarctica - Oligotrophic Lake LV.19.MP8.IB-2 | ecosystem: Environmental > Aquatic > Freshwater >... | reverse complement strand
CCGATGCACAGGCCGAAACGACGGATAGGGTGAGCAAGCCGATTCCCGCGACTCCGCATAACGTTCCAACAATTCTTTTCATCGAAATTTCCTCAATCCAACATGGTTCATGTGTACGACATGAAGTATAACTTTCACCTGGCTAAAAGTCACCGTGCATGGACCGAGGCAGAAGATTCCAAGGAATTGGAGTATTCAGGATACCAGCACGGCAAGACCACAGCGGAGGTTCTGGCCTGGATCGAGCAGGATAGTGCCGAGACGATACCGACGCTCAATCGAACGAACGATGCACAAGAATATTGTGCTGGCTGGACGACGGGAGGAAAGACTAGCAGTTTGTTGACAAACTCTATGACGACATCAAAACGAAGCCGCGTCTGAGGTCACAGATGCGACCTGAATGCCACGCAGGCTGTTCAGAAAGGCCGTCCAGCAAGGCCGCAGTGAGCGAAGAGGCGATGCGTACTTTCTGCCGTACGTTGAGCCTCTGAGCGATGCGAGAACGCCGCTGGCGGACTTTGTCAACAGCCTGCTAGCTGGCCTTGCGGAGAGGAGTCGGCTGGAGCATAAGGGCAAACTCGTCTGCCGGCATCGGCAGCCCGAAGAGATGCCCCTGGGCACAATCGCACCCTTCCTCTATCAGAGTCGTTCGTTGAAATTCCTGTTCGACCCCTTCGGCGAGCACGAAGAGATTGAGACTGTGGGCCATGGCAATGATCGCCCGCACGATCATGGGTGGGCAGGCCTGCGTCAGAATTTCAAGGATGAAGGATTGATCGATTTTCACCCTGTTGATCGGCAAACGATGCAAATAGCTGAGCGATGAGTAGCCGGTCCCAAAATCGTCGATGGAGAGTTGTACCCCCATCGACCGCAATGTCGTCAACATGGCGATCGATGCATCCACGTTGCGCATCACAATCGATTCCGTCAATTCCAACTCCAGACAAGCCGGAGTCAAGCCCGTCTGACCGAGCGCCTGTTCTACGACAGACACCAACGTATCGCCATGAAACAACGAGTTCGAGATATTCACGGAAATACGCACCGGGATCTTGCCGCGCTGCTGCCACTCCTGAGTATGACGGCAGGCTGTTCGTAGTACCCACTCATCGATCGCTCGAATCAGACCCGTATCCAAGGCGGCCTGCATAAACTCCTCGGGACGCAAGAGTCCTCGCCGGGGATGCTGCCACCGCACCAACGCCTCCGCACTGACAATCTCGCCCCCCCGCAGATCAACCTGCGGCTGGTAGAACACCACGAACTCCTCCCGTTCGACAGCGTGGCGCAGCTCCCCCTCCAAGTTCAACCGATCAGTGGCCGCGGCATTCAGATTATTGGAATAGAATTGAAAATTATTCCGGCCTCTTTCCTTAGCGTAATACATCGCACTGTCTGCATTCTTCAGCAAGGCATCGATCGACTCTCCATCAACTGGAAAAATCGCGATCCCCACACTGATGGTGACGAAGATTTCCCGTCCTTCGATCAAGAAGGGATTTGCCATCGCTTCGACAATTCGGCGTGCGACTGTTCCCGCATCCTGCACATCGCGCAGATTCGTCAGGAGCACCGTAAACTCGTCACCGCCCAATCGCGCGAGTGAATGATTCTCCTCTTTGTCCACAGACCGGCTGACGGAATCGCTGTGACGAACCGACTCGGTCAAGCGCCCCGCCACCTGCTTCAACAGCAAATCCCCGACATTATGGCCTAGCGTGTCGTTAATGACCTTGAACCGGTCCAAGTCGAGGAAGAGTACGGCCAGAGTAGAGCGATAGCGGCCGGCATGGGCGAGTGCTTGCGTGAGACGGTCTTTAAACAACACACGGTTAGCTAGGCCTGTCAGACTATCGAAATAGGCCAGGCGATAAATCTCCCGCTCCGACTGTTTCCGATCCGTGATGTCTTGAGCCGTCCCGATGATCGTGAGCGCCTGCAACTGGTCGTCGAACACGGCTTCGGCCTGAAGATGCACAGCAAAATCTGCTCCGTGAGGCAGCACGATTCGGTGGTCGATATCGCAGGGCTTTCGTTCGGTGAGAATTTGCTTCAGCGCAACGTCCACTCGTTCCCGATCCTCGGCATGGACCACTTGAAGAAACGAATCAAGGGTCCCACCGAAGTCTTGCAGCCTGACCCCGATCAAACGACAGAGCTCGGACGAGGCGGTAAACCGATTGGTGTCGGGGCGCCATTCCCAGTTTCCGATCTTGGCAATCCGCTGAGCCAACCCAAGACGCGACTCACTCTTTCGCAGCGCCTCGAGCGTCTGGCTGCTCCGGAACATGTACTTGACGCGGTGACTGAGAATAGTCGGATTCAACGGTTTCGTGATGAAATCTGTGGCGCCGCGCTCATAGGCCTTGGCGATGGATTCGGTATCGTCGAGAGCCGTCATGATCAGGATCGGCACCCGGCTGCCACCCACCAGTGCTCGCAATTGCGCGCAGGCGGTAAACCCATCCATTCCGGGCATCATATTATCCAAGAGCACGATGTCAGGCCGGCACTCGATGAATCGCTCAAGGGCTTGCGGACCATTTTCCGCCTCACACACCTCGTAGCCGGATTGCTCGAGCACCTCTCGGACGAAGATACGCACGATCACGTCATCATCTACAATCAACGCGAGCGGGCATACTCGTTCTGGAACAGTCATCATCTACGCGTGGTCTTTCCTTCGCTCATTGTGCATGACCTGCCTCACCGTCCCTTAGAGCGCGCCAAGTCCTGCTATCTTCATCTGGCTTCTTGACACCTTATCCCGCCGGCCTATTGGCTCCAAGTCTTTCACCAAATCAGGCAAGGTCTGAGCCCCTATCATGGCGCTCGACGACTTCAACGCATGTGCCGCTGGAAGAGCACCTTGACATCCTGAAGCATCACCGCTTCACGGATAGTCCGCACGGATCTGGTCACGAGGTCCAAGAATAACGGGAGCGAGGATGGGGGGATTGGGTCGCTACGCAGAACCCAGAGCATCAGCCGCTTGTCTCTCCAGCTGGTAAGGCTCCAGCTCGATCTGTTTCACAATCTCCTGAAGGTGAGCCCACTCTGTCGGAGCAATCACTTCAAACTCAAGGCCGAATTTCCCCTCCCGACTCCACCGGACAACTGCGGCCTGAATCTGGATTGGAGGGCAATGCTCAATCGCCTCGATCCGAACCTCCAGAGTAGCTCCTGGCCTCACAGCGATGAGACTCTCGATGCGACAACCCCTGATGGAGAGATCCAAGAGGCTCCCCTCTCCACCGACCATGGCAACGGAAGAAAAGGAACTCCTAAATTGAGCGCGATACCGGAGGTTTGACCGTTGATCCATCGTCCGCCTCGTAATGTGATGTGGCAGGTGTTACCCCTTTATATTGCCGATTGGACGTAATTCCGCCACCTTTTTTGTAATTCCTGCACGATCGACCGACTCCACCACTTCAGAGATATTTTTGTAGGCGAGGCCGGCCTCCTCCGCGAGACCTGACATCGACACAGCCTTGACCAGAATGCCGCGCTGTTTCATCTGCTGCTGCAATTGCGCGCCGTGAACCGTTCGCTTCGATTGGGCGCGGGACATCGTGCGCCCGGCCCCGTGCATCGTCGATCCAAACGTGTCGCGCACCGCCTGATCTGTTCCCACCAACAAGTACGAACCTGTCTCCATCGATCCACCACAGATGACCGGCTGACCTGTCTGCCGAAACGCTTCTGGCAGCTCAGGACTCCCCGGCCCAAACGCTCTGGTCGCTCCCTTGCGATGCACGACCAAATCCCCTTCCGGATACCGTTCGACCTTGGCGATGTTATGCGCCACGTCATACACCAACTCCATGCCCAGCGCCTCGGCGGATCGGCCGAACACCGTCGCAAAGGCCTCACGAATCTGATGTGTAATCACCTGACGATTGGCAAAGGCCGTATTCGCGGCACAATTCATAGCGGAAAAATACTCTTGCCCCTCGGGAGACCGAAACGGGGCACAGGCCAACTGCTGGTCCTTCACCGTGATGCCATAGCGGCGCATGGATTTTCCAAACACCTTGAGATAATCGCTCGCCACCTGATGGCCGAACCCGCGTGAGCCACAATGCACCATCACCACGATCTGCTCATGACCGATGATCCCGAACGCCGCAGCTGTGACCGGATCGAATATCCGCTCGTTCGACACCACCTGAACTTCGAGATAGTGATTGCCGGATCCCAAGGTTCCCAGCTGGTTGATGCCACGTTGGATTGCATGGTCGGTCACGATTGACGGATCGGTTCCTTCGATACAACCGCCTTCTTCCATGCGAGCGAGATCCCGATGCCATCCATATCCCCGCTCCACACACCACCTGGCCCCATCGGTCATCACGCGGCGAAATTCCTCCCGTGAGAGCCGAACGAATCCGCTCGCCCCGACGCCGGCGGGCACCTTCCGAAAGAGTTCGGTCATGAGCTGCTCAAGTCGAGGCTGCACATCCGCCAGCGTCAAATCTGTTCGAATCAGCCGCATGCCACAGTTGATGTCGTAGCCAACACCGCCGGGAGAGATGATTCCGTCTTGCAGATCGAATGCCGCAACCCCACCGATCGGAAATCCATAGCCCCAATGTCCATCCGGCATACAGAGCGCATACCGGCTGATACCCGGCAGACATGCCACATTGGTGACTTGATCGAAGACCCCGGAATCCATGGCCTGAAGAATTTCCCTGGTGGCATAAATCCTGGCAGGCACCAGCATTCCGGGCTTTTCAGAGACAGGGATTTCCCAAATCTCATCCGTAATCCGATTGACCGTCATGCCTGTGTTGAGCTTCATGTCAGAGATGGTCTGTCTGGTTTGTCTGGTCTATCTAATCTATGACGAATTTCTCAGCACTCAGCACTCAACACTTTTCTCATACGTCGAGCACCACGCGTACCATCCAACGATCTGCCGTCTGCTTAAGCTCGTAAAGATGCTTCGTAACCCCCTTCACATCGGCATGGAGCTCTTGTGTCTGCTGATCGACCGGCGCACCGATCAGACGCGCGCGCAATAACCAGACGTCATGTTCATGCGTGAGAGTAAGCGGTGCCTTTCGAAAGACCACCCCTGCTGCGTCCTTCCAGTAGACCACTTCCGACAACCAATCGACCAACAACGCCGACGGATCCACATCGCTCCGTTCAATCCTACGCTCCCATGTCTCAGCCACAGTGGACGGGGTCGCCATGCTCTCAAGAAGCGCCTGCGTCGCACCGCGAAAGACCTCCTCAATCGACCCGCCTTCGGCTTCGAAGGCGATATCGGCCAGTGCAATCTCTTCAAGAAAGCGAAAGGTCCAGGCCATAGCCGTTACGTCGGCGGTGTGGCACGCCGCACTCGCTGGATGAGCGCCCGGATTTGACTGAGCCCAGGGAAGGCATGTCCAAAGGGGTTGGGAATCTTTCCTTTGCGCAACATCTTCATACCCAGCGGCAGAATGTGCAGCAAGCCGCGCGGTGCGAATCCGACCACTTTCAACGGCATAATCGCTTCGTTCAATCGCCCTTGCTGCTCGATCAAGTCGGTAAAACCAAGGATGTGGCGCGCACCGCCGGCTTTCGTCAACCCTTGTTCGAGCGAGGCCCGTCGCAACCGAATAATTGCCTCCATCGGCTTGACATCTTTTGGGCAGACCTCCACACAGAAATTACAGCGTGTGCAGTCCCAAATCCCATGTTCGTCCTGGAGCATAGAGAGCCTGGCTCGCGTCGCCGAGGGAGATTCACGCGGGTCGGAGAGGAACCGGTCGGCCTTCGCCAACGCGGCTGGACCGACAAACCCTTTCGACACTTCATGTACCGTGCAAGCCGCGACGCAGGCGCCGCACATGATACAGGCATCGACATTGTGAAACTGCGGGTTGGCGTGGCCGCGTGCGTGCGTCGGAGAAGGTCGAACCGTCGGCACTAGCCACGGATGGACGTCGTGGATCTTGCCCCAGAACGACGTCATATCCACAACCAGGTCCTTGATCACCGGCAAGTTACGGAGCGGTGCAACCTCGATATGCCCATGTCGTTCGAGTTCTTTACGGAGGGAGGTGCGGCAGGCCAGCTTCTCACTGCCGTTGATCGTCATGGCACAGGATCCGCAAATCGCAGAGCGACAGGAATAGCGGAGCGCCATACTCCCGTCGCACTCGTTCTTGATACGAATCAACGCGTCGAGCACCGTCATCCCGCGTCCGACATCAAGTCGGATCTCCTGAGGATGGGCGGTGGAATCGACTTCAGGATTGAATCGTTGAATCGTGAAGGTCAGGCGCATAGGCGATATCGTCGCATCACAAACATACTCTCCCACTCGCGAAAGAACTTTGCAAGAGGCGAGGATGAGTCAGTGATGTTACCTATATTGTGTATAAGGCGAAGGGTGTCCGTTAGTCGTTGCAGAGATACGGTTTCCCAGTGCGACTGGCGCGACCTGAGTCGGAGCGCAGACCTCGAGTTTCGTACCGAATGCTCGGCGAAGATGGGTTAGGGTGAGTCTAGTTCGAATGTTTTGGGAAAGTTCGTGAGGTTGCGGCACCCGTCTTTCGTGACGAGCACCATGTCTTCGATTCGCACGGCACCGAGGCCGGGATAGTAGAGACCTGGCTCGACCGTCACGACGTGGCCTTCTTGGAGCAGTGACCCAGAACGGCTAATGCGCGGCATTTCATGGATGTCGAGTCCAACCCCATGGCCGGTGCCGTGAAAGTAGCCCTGCATGCGACCGTTGACGAGGCCGGTCTTGTAGCCCGCTTTTTCGAATCGGTGGCAGATGCCTTCGTGGATCTTCTGGCCGTCGGCGCCGTCTTTGATCTTCCCAATTGCCTCTTCCTGCGCATCTTTCACAATTTGGTAGAGTTTCTTGAGTTCCTGGCTCGGGTGACCGCGAACGACGGTGCGCGACATGTCGGCAAAGTAGCGGGTCGTTGCGGAGCGCGGGAATACATCGAAGATGATGCTGCGATGCGCCGGCAACGCCCCGCTGCCTTCGTTGTGCGGATCGCAGGCCTGTTCGCCACCCGCCACGATCGTATGTTGGGCCACGCAATCGCATTCCATGAGCGCCACGTTGATCATTTTCTTGATGCGTTCGGATGTCAGCGGCTCCCCGTCCAACCAGAGCCCCTGCTGCTGAATCGTCGCGCGGCGGAGCACATCATGGGCCCTGGCCACCGCCTGTTCGGTGGCCCGCTGCGCCGCTTCGATATGGCGCACTTCTTCGGCCGTCTTCATCACCCGTTGTTCATAAAAGGGATCTTTCTTCGCCTGTACCTGATAGCCGAGTTCTTGAAGCCGGCTGGCATGGTTGAAGGGAAAATTTCCAGGGACGAGTACTTTGGTAATCCCCGCTTCGCGCAGCACGGCATGAACGATATCCACCGCGCCATGTCCCATGCCGCTTCTGCCCTTCGCTTTCCGTTCGATTTCCGAATAGGAGAGGACGCGATCGACGGTGGCCTGGCTCTTGGCGCGATCCATTTCGAGATCGCTCATCACCAGAATCCGTTCTCCTTTAATCTCTAAATAGATAAAGGGATCCGGCGCCATAAACTTCGTGGCGTAATAGAGATTAGAATCGGTCTCGCTGGCCGCGATAAAGACGGTGGCGCGTTGAGAGTTTTGGGTGAGTGATGCCATAGTGAATCAGGTCGGAATCTAACATGGGAGGGGGGGTCGGTCAAGGCGCGGAGGGAATCAGCTCAGGCACGGTGTCCTTGACGGCCTCTTTTTCTCCGTCAGGCGTCATCAGATCAATCGGCAGCATGACGGTGTTCTTTAAAATATCGAAGGCCAGTTGCGCGAGTCCCGTGACGCCGGTCGCAAACGACTTGATCGGCAGATACGTGACTTCCGGATCTTCGATGGATCCTTTCACCGAAAACATCGCCGTCGCAAGGCCTTTGCGGTCGCCGGCAAAGAGCCGCCCAAAGAGTGGGATCGTTTTCAAGAATTGTGCATACGACCCGAACGGGCTGACGGCCCAGACCATATCGACTTGATCGGTCGGGAGATCATAGTTGCCGGCCGCGGTAATCTTCACGATCGGACTATCGATGACCAGGTTCTCGGTCTCAAAGAGCCCGTGCTGCACGTGAACCGTCGCGGACACCTTATTATACGGCAACCCCTCTCTTTCCAAATCCACCTTGCCTTGGAGTACGGCCGGGAGGTTCAAAATACTGATGATTTTCCACACCGCCCTCTCCTGCGATTTAAAGATGCGTCCGTTTTCAAGCAGCACATCCATCTTGCCATCCAATGTCGGATAAACCCCGTGCGGGTTCTTCCCATGTCCGCGAATCGTTCCCGTCACTCGAGCTTCGCCTGTGATTCCGCGTCCTTTCTCCCCCGCCAGCTTCAACACGTCTTCCACCAGCAAGCCCGTCGCCCGAACCGCGAGTTCAGCTTCGGCCGGCTGCTTGGACGGCAATTGCACCACAAGACGGCCGGCCACCTCACCATTGGCCGATTGGCCTGACACACGATCCAAGTCGAGCACGCCGTCTTGAATCGTGATCCGAGCGACAAGGCTCCCGAACTTGAGATGCTTGTACCGGCCATGCAAAATCGACGCAGTTGCCTGAACCTTGCTGGTCGCTGCGAGGAATTCCAGAAAATCTCGCATCGGCGACCGTTGGCCTTTTGGAATGAGAAGATCGAGATCCATCTGATTGGACTCGATCTTGGCGGTAATCGTGGGTTTCGTCGCCAAGTTGTGGACCGTTCCTTCCAACGCGACATCGCTATCGAGCAAGCGAAACGAAAGCCGCTTGATCTCCACATCGTTCTTCACAAATTGGACCCGCAAATACAAGTCCTGGATCGGCCCCTCGACTCCCTTGGCGTTCATCAGCCCGTTGTTCAACGCGAGCCACCCCGTGGTCTTCCAGGCTTTCCAATCGGGACCCGTGCCTTTCATGTCGAGCGACAACTCAATATTCCCCGCCTCAAACCCTCCCTTCGCAATCCATTCGGGCACGCGGGACAGCGACAGCGCGCTGGTCGAAAGCGCGGCGTCGATGGAGAAACGCTCACCCAGCTGAATCTTTCCTTTCACAGGCAATCGAATCGGCGGCACAATCAGCTCAATCTTATCGAGCAAGACCCCGGATCCATTAGGAATCATCCCCTCAAATTCCACCGTAGCTTGGGCGCCAATCGGCTTTTCGATCAGTCCGGGAAGCGTCACTTTCGATTCAGTCAGAACCACTTCACCTCGTAGATGTGGTGAGAGGGTCGGCCCGGTTAAGACCACGGCGCCGTTGGCCAAACCTTCGAATGTCCCGGCTGGAATGGCGTGCGAGGGCACCAGCCTGGCCATGTGATCTGCATCGCCCTTGCCTCGAATCAACAAGTCCTTAAACGCGCTGCCGTTCCCTCCCGTAATGCCGCCACTGACCTGTAAATCCAGATCACCCAACCGCCCCGTCACGTGATCGAACGTGGTTCCACCTTCCGACAATACGAAGCGCCCCCCTAGCGCGGTCAGCCGTTCCGGCAATACTGGATTGGTCAGACTGACAGACTTCACGATAATCTCTCCACCGGCAAAGGTGACGCCACCAGGTTGATTGAGCAGACCAACCATCCGAAACGTGGGAGCGGCATCACCTTCGACGTCGCGCGAATCGGCGAATACACGCGACAGCTGTTCCGACTTGACGGCCTTTGCGAGAAACTGCACCAGATCCGCTGCGGTCATGGTCCCGACCACATCCATTTCGAGCCATGGTCCCGTTTCCAAAAATGACACGAGCGCCTTGCTCTCCTTCATGTGAATCGTGCCATAGAGTCCGTTCAGATTCGAGATCTTGAGACGGCCGGCTTCGACCAACACGACCGCCGATAAATCTTTAGCAGGCACACGGCTCTGTCCAATCAGGGCCTGTCCTTGTTTGACGCGAAACTCCCCCGTCAATGATAACTGTGTCCCCTCCACCGACGACCCCGTGACGGTCGCAGAGACCATTTCCACGATCCCGTCGATCTCCCGATCCTTGATGACTGCCGGCAGCTGCGGATGAACCCACTCAGCCGGCACGGTCTTGAGCAACTGGCTCATCAGGACTGGAGGCGCCGCAACGGTCATTGCAAATGTGGGCTGAGTCGTCAGCAAACCAGAGAGACTTGCCTGGCCGGTCAGTCGCAGTTGCTCGAGATTCGCGGATAGGTCGGACAAGACGACATCATAGCCTGCGACGCCGGGCACGGCCCGGACATGGCTGTGCCCATTCACAACCCCTCGCAGTTGCTCTGGAACCGGTCGGGGGCCTAAGAAACCGGCCGCCTCTCGCAGGTCAAGATTGGACGCATCGAGTGTGCCGTCGAATTGGAGTGTGATCGGCGAACCGGAGGAGTCGTCTCTCTCCAAGGTCGGCCGTTGAGCGGTCGTGATGGCGCCTGTGAGGGAAATTGACGAGAGGCCCTTTTCACCTGTGTGCCTGGCAGAGAGGCGGAGATCTGCCTCCCCCTGCTCTGCTCTCACGAGCAACGACGCCTCCACCGACTCGAACGTCATCGATCGCGCCCCCTCTGGACGCATGTCGTCGATAATGTCCAACTTCCCGTTCACCAGCGTCGCTTCACGGATCTGGAAAATACGGCTGATCGTCTGGACGGTATCCGGATCGGCTCCCTTACCCTGGACCACTTGATCGAACAGATTCCAGTGCCCGGCGCGATCACGCCGAAGCGTGAGGGTCGGCTCTTCGATCAGCAGTCGCTTCCCCACCACCTGTTTGCGCAACAGCGGAAGAAACCGCAAGACCAAATCCAGCTTCTTGGCCGATAGCAGGACGGCATCGGAATTCCGATCGTGAATCGCAACCTGCGTCAGTTCTAGTCGGATGCGAGGGAACAGAACCAGCTTGATGCGGTGCACATCAATCTTTCGCCCAATGCTCTGCTCCAACTGCTGGAGGAAAAAATCTTTGACGTAATCATCGCCCGTCAGGTAGTTGGAGAACATAAAAAACGCGCCGCCGCCGATCAGCAGAATCACAATCAGGGCGACAACAACACGAGTTCGGGCCACTCCTCCTCCCTGGATCGATTATCCTTGGTGGGTAACTGCATCATTTCTGCTGGTCTCGCATCTTACCGAATCACCTGTGTGAAATCTACTAAGTCTGTGTCTTGACAGGGAATTCTCTACTTCCTGCGTTCAACGTTCAGCCAGATGAAGAACCGGTCAGGGTCCAAGCGACTGGCAGGACAAGCGAGAATGGTAGAGGCGGGAAGTGTCTGCCAACACGAAGAAAGCTGAGGCTGCGGCGGACCCTCGTTTCACGTTTCACGCCTAACGTTTCACGGTTCCTGAGAGAGACGCGAGCGGGCCGGAATCCGTTTTCGTCAGATCGATCACGAGCTCGTCGGTCGTGTTCGCCAATACCGTATCCCAGAGACTATGCTGCTGTGTGACAGTGGCTTCGGCTGGATCGAAGTACAAGTCAAATCCTTTGGCGGCTGTCGGGCGCATAGGATAGCGTCGATCGTAGATCATTCCATAGGTTGGAATGCCGTAGAGGACCTGCCAATTCCCCAAAATGAAATGCAGGTCAGTGCCATGGACATATAATCCGCCGGTGGTGATGATCCGCTTGACAGACGTCTGCGGTTGACTCAGATAAAATGTCACGCGTTCATCCGGTTTGGCTACGGCGAGGGCTTGTGCAATTTGCCGAGACAACAGCGCCAGTTCTTCGGGGCGAAACGCCGGAACCAGCGGCGCCTCGCCCAGCAGCTTTTTCTGTAGCCAGATCCGATGTTCTTTGACCGAGATGCGGCCGAGAATGCGAGAGACATCTTCGGCACCCATCGCCCACGGATGCGCATGCGCACTGGGAAGCCATTCCGGCAACACCGCTTCGTCGCGCTCAAGCCGAACGTAATTCACCGGGTCTTGATAGACCGAACGATAGGGCACCACAGGAATGGCGCAGCCTGCGAGCAGTGCGCACACAAGCGCGCCTCGTAAAACGTGAAACGTGAAACGTGAAACGATCATCCGAATAATGGCTCTCTTCTCCCCTACCTTTTTACTTTTTACCTTTCCCGTTTCACCCTAGTCCGTGACCGTGACTGTCATCTCGACCCGTTCAAGCGGATTGTCTCGGCCATCCCGCTTCATATTGACCACCTGATCTGCCACGTCCATCCCGCTCACCACTTCACCGAATGCCGTATACTGCCAATCGAGGAAGTTCGCATCAGCAACACAGATGAAAAATTGCGAGCCGGCGCTGTCCGGGTCGTTCGAACGAGCCATAGAGAGCACTCCGCGCTTGTGTGGTTTACTGTTGAACTCCGCCTTCACCCGATGTCCAGGTCCGCCCATCCCGTGCGACGCACGGTCAGCGCTCTTGCTGTTGGGATCGCCGCCCTGGACCATGAAACCGGGAATGACCCGGTGAAACGTCGTACCGTTATAGAAACCTTCCTGGGCTAACTTGGTAAAATTCTTCACATGCCCCGGCGCCACATCATGATAAAACCGCAAGACAATCTCGCCCAACTGCGTCCCCTTGCTGCTGATAGAAATGGTGGCTCGTGTGTTAGCTGTCGGCTCTGACATCGTCCTCTACCCTTTCTTGGTTAGCGAAAATGGAAGGGCGCCGGAGCTTCCCCTCCCTCAAGACCCTGATTGATAGGATTCCACGTTCGTCCGTCATCGTCGCTTCGGAACGCCCCGTCGCTTGTACCGGCATACAACACTCCCGCACCGGACTCGATCAACACCTGGATGGCCATACTCGTCAAGCCCTTATTGAGCGGCACCCACTGGCGGCCCTTGTCGTTCGTTCTGAAAATGCCGTGCCCTGTCGCCACGAAAAGCCCCCGGCTATTGAACACAATCCCGCGAATCGAATCGTTCGGGAGTGCCCGGCTGATGGGCCGCCAGGTGACGCCCCCATCAATACTCCAAAACACACCTCCGTCGAAGGTGCCGGCATAGATGCCACCGTCTGAATCAATCGTCAATACGCGAATAAAGTTCTCCGTCATCCCTTCGTGATCTTTGAGTCCTTGCCGTTCACGCACCCAACCGGTCGATTGAGTCTTAAATCGTAAAACCCCTTTCCCGGAGGTACCGGCAAACAAGGTCCCGTCCGACGAGAGTGCCAAGGCATGGACCAGAATGTCGTCCAAACCGGTGGTGACGACCGACCAGCGGTCAGCAGCGAGCCGATAGACCCCATCGCTCGTCCCTGCATAGACCCCACTATTGACGGCAAGTAGCGCTTTAATTTCTAAACGCTTGAGCCCGCTATTGATCGCCTGCCAGCTCTTCCCTTGATCACGCGAACGAAACACTCCGCCACGGAACGTTCCAGCATAGATGGCGCCATCTTTCCCCGTCGTGAGCGTCAGAATAAATGGATCGGTCACGCCCTGGCCAGATTTCGTCCAGTTGATGCCGCGATCCTCACTGCGAAAGAGACCGAGACCGAACGATCCGGCATAGATCAGGTCGCTCCCGACAGAGGTGAGGGCCTGAATGCTCGTCGCCTGCTGACCAAAGGAGCCGTATTGAAGCTGGCTTTCTCCATGACCAGGGGTTTGCGGTAGAGCAGGCGGAACCGGTGAGGGCGCCTGAGTGGCAGCCCCCAGTATCCCGCCTGCACTCCATACGCCTAACGCAAGGACTGTTGGTATCATCCACGTCAGAACCTTCATCTATTCCTTACCCCCGCAGAACACTCAAAAAGCCCTTCTCGGTCGTTTGTGAAAGGTGAAACGTAAAAAGTAAAAAATTTCAGAGGAAGCGCGTTCGGTAACCCTACGTTTTACCTTTCACTTTTCACGTCTCACGCATACCGATCTTCGTATGCTGGCGGACTTTTTCAGCATTCTGCTATCGGACACGGTGCCCGGCCGGCCCTATGGGCACATCCGGATCGAGCGGCAAGCTGACTTCAGTCGGACCTCCCCGCCCAAAGATACGTGCGCCAAGAATGCCGATCTCATACAACACCATCAAGGGCACAGCCATCAAGAGCATCGTAAAGAGGGTGGCATCTGGCGTCACGATGGCCGACAGGATCAAAGAGGCCAGAATCGCATATTTCCGATACTTCGCGAGTACCTGGGCCGAGACCACCCCGACCCGCGACAGGATAGTGAGCACCAGCGGCAATTCAAACGCGCAACCGAATATCAGGAGAAACTTGACGTTGAAGTCGATGTAGGTGCCGACACTCAGCTCCGGAGTGACATCGTGATCCATGCCGAAGCTGACGAAGAAATTGATGACGAGTGGGAGAATGACGAAATTGCAAAAGATCAACCCGAAGGCGAAGAGCGCCCCCGCCAGCGCGAACAACGGAATGCCCCAGCGTTGTTCTTTAGGAAGCAGCGCCGGCTCAATGCACTTCCAACATTGATAGAAAATAACGGGCAGACTCACCAGAATCGCCGCAAGCAAGGACACTTTGATCGACGCAAACAACGCTTCTGTCGGCCCGTAGAACACCAGCTGGTTGGGAAAAGGACGGTTCAACCAGGCCACCATCTCGCCGGAAAAGGTAAAGCACACCATCAGGGCCACCACAATTGTGGCCCCGATGACGATCAGACGCCTCTTGACAGTCTGAATATGCGCGGCCAGTGGATTGAGAATCTGTGCCATGACCCCAGTTCTGAGCGCAGAGTGATCCCACCCCCACAAGGATGTCGTTCACTGTGGAGCAGCCTGCAGCTCGTGGCTCCGCCAGACACGAATCAGCTCGGCCATCTTGTCTTTCTTCGCCAACTTCTCTTTGTGCAACGCCTTCACGGATAGCTCTTCAGCCGGAGTCAACACATGGCGTTTCTGCAGTTGAATCAATTCCAAGTCCAGACGGTGATGCGCCTCTTCCAGTACACGGAATTCGTGGCTGGACTGGTGCAGTCGTTCCGCAATCATACTGTCTGTCAGCATGTCGCACCTCCTGGTGATGAGATTACTGCCGTGGCGTGATTGGTCCTCCCTCGCGATGAATGTCCTGTGCCAAGAGACCGGACTCCGCCGCGATCGGGTCCAGCTCCATCAATAAGGCATCTTCTATGGGATTCGTATAGTAGGTTGGCCGGATCGACACGTCGCGAAATCCAAGATGATGGTAGAGAGCCTGCGCGGCATGGCTTGACGCCCGCACTTCAAGCACTGCGCACCTCGCAGCTTGGGCCAGTCCCATCTCCAGCGCCTGCATCACCAAGGCCCTGGCAATCCCTTTGCGTCGCATCGACTCGATGACCGCCAAGTTCATCAGCCGTACTTCCTCGAAGACGACCCAGAAACAGAGGTATCCGACAATCGAGACAGCGCCAACATCGCCCAGCGGCACCC
>Ga0163152_10005246_pt1 | contig 15360 bp, 8 predicted proteins | sample OliLakLV19MP8IB2_FD_148635 | JGI IMG/M metagenome (GOLD analysis project Ga0163152, IMG submission 148635) | Freshwater microbial mat bacterial communities from Lake Vanda, McMurdo Dry Valleys, Antarctica - Oligotrophic Lake LV.19.MP8.IB-2 | ecosystem: Environmental > Aquatic > Freshwater > Lake... | reverse complement strand
CGCCATACGTTCTAACACTAGGACCTTATGAATTTTATTGGCTGCTTTTGTCGTATGCGCCCGATACGCTGCCACCACAACTGCAAGCGCCCGAACAAGCAACGCCTATAGAAACAGCAGTTAACGCGCGCACTGCAATCAGAATCATCGATTCAAAAGCAGAAAACGTCTGGAAGGACCTCATTAGCGGATCGCTGCAAAAACGGCTGGAAAAGGATGTGCTGCCCTGGTATCTCAGTCGCCAGCGATGGTTCGCGCGAAAGTCGGCTCGCATAACAGGCACGCGAATTATTGATTGGACTCCAATCAAAATTCCAGCGGAAGAAGGCGGAATATTCATCGTCGAAGTCGAGACCTCAGATGGTATCAAAGACGAATATGCGCTGCACCTGGCTCTGGCAAGCGGTTATCGATCAAAACAAATCATCGAGCACACACCGGAGCACGTGCTAGCGGACATCCGTTGTCGCTCCGAGAGCTTCGCAGTTTATGAAGCGACCCAAAGCGACGCTTACTGCCGAACACTTCTAGGCGCCATCAACAGCAATAAGAAGATACCTTCTCAGCACGGAGCACTAGAGTTCGAAAAGACCTCAGTCTATGGAAAACTCGCCGGCAATAAGTCCGGGCTAAACATCAAGCGCCTCAGCAGTGAACAGAGCAACTCCAGCATCATCTTCGGGGAAGAGTTCATCATGAAGCTCTACCGGCGTTTGCAGCCTGGAGTAAACCCGGATTATGAAGTCGGGCGCTTCCTGGCGGAAAAGACTTCTTTCCGTCACAGCCCGGCAGTGGCAGGTTCCATCACCTACACGGAAGAAAAGAGCAAAGACCTGTACATGGTCGGCTTGTTACAGCAGTTCCTCAGCAACCAGGGTGATGGCTGGTCCTACTCGATAGAAGAATTGCGTCGTTTCTACGAACGAGCGGAAACACACAGCTACATGCTCGGCTCCCTGGTGGAAAAGAAGGGCAGCCTACAACAACTGGTCAATCGGGAGATTCCAGAAGAAGCAGAAAGCATGCTTGGCATTTACCTGAGCGAAGTTACAGGACTCGGACGGAGAACTGGTGAACTCCACGTAGCTTTGGCTTCCGATAAAAAGGATCCGGCATTCAAGCCGGAGAAAATGACGAAGGAGGAAGTTGCTCAAACGATTGCGGAAATTCAACGCAATATCGAGCAAACTTTCTCATTGCTCCAAAGCCGTCGAGCCAGTGTTAACACCGATTTGCAACCGAAAGTCGATGAACTGATTGCGTACAAGCCCCAGTTGCTTACGTTGGTTGAACAACTGAAGCTCGCCCGGACCGACCTTATCAAGACGCGCTGTCACGGAGACTACCATCTTGGGCAGGTCTTGAATGCATTTGGAGACTTCATAATCCTTGACTTCGAAGGCGAACCGGGACGGTCACTAGCTGCTCGCGTCCAAAAACAATCGCCGCTGAAAGACGTAGCTGGGATGCTGCGCTCGTTCAGCTATGCTTCGTACGCCAGCTTGTTCATCTTCGCCCACAATCGGTCCGATGAATTGGAGAAGTTCATCCCTTGGGCTCAGGTGTGCGAAACTTGGGTATCAGTTGCATTTATGCAGGGGTATCTGGCAAGCACCCAGGGGCAGCCGTTTCTCCCACCTACAGAATCGGAAATTTTCGAGATGCTGCTACCATTCTTGATTGATAAGGCCGTTTACGAGATTAACTACGAAGTAAACAACCGCCCCGATTGGTTGGGAATCCCGGTAACCAGCTTACTTGAAGATCTGAAAAGCAGTTTTAACGCAGGAGCCAAATAATGAGCGCAGAACAAATGACTTCGTTCATCAGTGAGTACGATTTGCACTTATTTAATGAGGGCTCCCATCGTCGATTATACGAACGGATGGGTGCGCACCTGACCGAACAGGGCGGCAAGAAAGGTGTGCACTTCGCAGTCTGGGCACCTTCGGCAAAACGGGTTTCTGTAGTCGGTGACTTCAACAATTGGGATCCGAATGCAAACTTGCTCTCACTTATCGGAGGCTCCGGCGTCTGGGCCAGTTTTGTGCCAGCACTGAAAGAAGGCACAATCTACAAATACCGCATCGAGTCCGACTTTTTGCCCGCTCCGGCAGAGAAGTCTGATCCCTTTGGTTTTGCTGCTGAGTTTCGCCCGAAAACTGCTTCTATTGTTTGGGATTTATCCAAATACAAATGGCAAGACAGCGAATGGATGCAGCAGCGCGAAAAGTTCAAGCAGCTCACTGCGCCAATCTCTATCTACGAAGTGCACCTGGGCTCTTGGATGCGTGTGCCGGAAGAAGATAACCGCTTCATGACGTACCACGAACTTGCAGATAAATTGACCGCTTACGTCAAAGAGATGGGCTACACACACATTGAATTGATGCCGATTGCTGAGCATCCTCTCGATTCTTCCTGGGGCTATCAGGTCACCGGATACTTTGCGCCGACAAGCCGCTTCGGTACACCTGACGATTTCATGTTTTTTGTTGACACCATGCACCAAAATGGTATTGGCGTACTTGTGGACTGGGTACCTTCACATTTCCCTCGTGACGGTCATGCCTTGGGAACGTTCGACGGAACACACTTGTATGAGCATGCTGACCCGCGCGTTGGCGAACACAAAGAATGGGGCACTTACGTCTTCAACTACAGCCGCTATGAAGTTGCAAACTTTCTGGTGAGCAACGCTCTTTTCTGGCTGGACAAATATCACATCGATGGCTTGCGTGTGGACGCCGTCGCTTCAATGCTCTATCGCGATTACGGAAGACCGGATGGCGAATGGCTTCCGAACCAATACGGCAGCAGAGAAAATTTGGAAGCGATCAACTTTTTGAAGAATCTCAATGAGATTATCTACTCCGAATACCCAAGCACCATGACCATCGCTGAGGAATCAACGGCTTGGCCATTGGTCTCTCGACCGACTTACGTCGGCGGGCTCGGCTTTGGCTTCAAATGGGACATGGGCTGGATGCATGACACGCTGGAATACATGACGCACGATTCCGTGTACAGGAAATTCCACCACAACCAGCTTACGTTCCGCACACTATACGCATATTCCGAGAACTTCATGTTGCCGCTGTCCCATGACGAAGTCGTGTACGGCAAGCGTTCGCTGCTGTCGAAGATGCCGGGGGATTCATGGCAGCAGTTTGCTAATCTCAGGCTCTTGTTCGGCTATATGTGGACGGTGCCGGCGAAGAAATTACTTTTCATGGGCGGAGAAATCGCACAACGAAACGAATGGTATTCCGAACAAAGTTTGGACTGGCATCTACTCGACAGCGATTGGCACAAGGGAATGAACAAATGGTGCCGCGACCTCAACATGGCTTATAAAGACATCCCTGCCATGCACGAGGGCGATTGCTCCAACTGGGGCTTCGAGTGGGTTGATTGCGGTGACGTCGAACAGAGCGTCATGACTTACCTGCGGAAAGCCAAAGACGGCACACCAATTCTGGTGGCGTTGAACTTCACCCCAGTGCCGCGTCACAACTATAAAGTTGGCGTCCCAGTGGGCGGATTCTGGAAAGAAGTCTTGAATAGCGACTCCACAGAATATGCTGGCAGCGGGCAAGGCAATCTCGGTGGATTGTATGCACACGACGAGCCAGTGCACGGTCGCAATCATTCATTGAATATTGTGCTGCCACCGCTCGGCATGGTGGCATTCACGCCAGCGAATGGATAGCTACTCTCGGCACCGGAACCGGTAGAACGGTATGGAAAAACTCCTGTCCCGCTCACGCCAGCAGCGCGTATTACTCAACGTCGTCAGCAAGGCGGTAGCATCTGTGAGCCTCGGTAACCCTCAGCCTAGTAAAGATCAGCAATTCAATAATTTCATTGACGCTCCGCGTCACCGTCCGCATCCTTAGAATTCAGAAGATCTAGTTGCTCCGACTCAAAGGCTCAGTTTCGATATATCACGAGCGTCGCTCATGTGAAACACAGGAGTTGGTGCGAGGTGAATAATGAAGAATGTCCCCGTATGTGACAGAGGCTTTTCATGAACTTGCACAGACTTCAATCAATTCTCTGGAGCATTACGCTGGTGGCGGCTCTCTCGGCGCCCGCGCTCGCACAGGGTAACGGCACGCGACAAGGTTGGTCCGGTGGAAATGGCAACAACGGCGGACAAGGTTGGTCCGGTGGAAATGGCAACAACGGCGGACAAGGTTGGTCCGGTGGAAATGGCAACAACGGTGGACAAGGTTGGTCCGGTGGAAGTGGCAACAACGGTGGACAAGGTTGGTCCGGCGGAAATGGCAGCAACGGTGGACAAGGTTGGTCCGGTGGAAGTGGCAGCAACGGTGCCCGCGGTAAGCACGGACGGCGCGGCAACCGGGGTGGAGGCAATGGTCTGCAATCTGCAGACAACGGTTTCTCGAACGGAAAACGGTCCAAGGCACGGAAGCAAAGGCGCAAGGCCATGAAGAATGGATCATGCCAACCAGGTCTTGGCTCAGGACAGGGCTTTGGCGGTCTTGGTGGTAAAAATGGCTGGAAGAACGCACAAGGACAGGGTGGTAACGGATTCGGTGGAGTTGCGTTTAACGGTAGTGGCTCTAATGGACGTCGGGGCAAGCACAGACGAAACCAAGGAAACTGGCAAGGTGGCGGACAAGGTAACGGACAGTTTCCCGGCGGCGGAGCGACTAATGGTCAGTTTCCCGGCGGCGGAGCAACTAACGGTCAATTTCCCGGACAAGGCAACGGCGTAGGCAATTAACTCTCAGATCTCCATCAAATGGCATTGCTATTTGGTCCTGGAGCTGATTAACGAGTGCCACATCAATTCAACGCCAACTACGGGTACAACGTTATGGGCTACACCAAGAGGAGATGGAGTTAAGTGTTTCGAAAATCAATACTACTTGCACTCATGTCACTGCAATTGTGCGCAATCCCTTCAGCAGAAGCGGCACCGGCCGGTTTTGATGACGGCGTAAGGGCATATAACGGACGCCAGTACAGGCAAGCTCTTTCGTCATTTTCACAGGCAGCCTCTCAGGCGCCGGCTGATCCAATGGTTCGTTACTACATGGGGCTGTCCTATCAAGGACTAAACCAAATGACACTGGCAAAACAACAGTTCGAATATGTTGCTAGCTGCCAATCAAATCCTTCATTGGCCGGACAAGCTCGAACGGCATTGCAGAACCTCGCGCGTTACCAACCAACACGGCAAGGCACAGCCAGCCCAGTGCGCATAGCAAGCGCCGCCGGTAGTGGTGGCGCTGCGGCATCGGGACAACGGGCTAGCGGACGACTAAAGGTTATAGATTTTTCCACTGAATGGTGAGGGTATTGTAAACGGTTTGATCCGGTGTGGGAGCAGGTTGCATCCCAGATGAGAGGGGAAGTGGATTTCACGAAACTGGATGGTGACGATCCAGGAAACAGTGCAATAAAGGCAAAATACAACGTCACTGGTTACCCCAGACTAGTTTTCACCGACAAGACTGGCACCGCGCTGCTTAATCATCGAGGCGCACCATCGACGGCCGAGGATTTCAAAGCACTCATCAATAAATACAAATAAAGATGGGTGAGTGTCGCCCATGCTGATTACCTTTTGCTTGTAATCGTTCGATGCTGCATCGGTGTCTTTCGATCAATCAGTCTTGATGATCTTTCAACGGGACTTTGTAGTTATTGAGAATGGTACGCGAATGATTTGAATCACTCAGGCATTTACTGTCGAATGCAATGTACGTTGCAATGTCTTCCGATTCTTTCCTGCTAAGTGATCCGCTCTTCAATGCGGCCAAATAGAATTGGTTGGCTTCCTGCCATTTGTGTTTTTGGCGCAGCACGTTTCCTAATAGAACCTGCACCTCCGATTGTCCTGGCAGCTCAACAGAGTTCTCTTCCCCTATCGCAACCGCCTTCCTAAAGCAAGACTCCGCTCGCTCGAAATTGCCAACATTCACATAATTCCTGCCGAGCATCGTTTGGAGCATTTTCTCCGACCACATGCCGGCCGACGGTCTTCCCTTCGCAAACTCTATACCGTCGTTGACTACGGAGAGCCAATCCGCTGACCCCGGTTCAAGCAAGTTGCCTGTTTTGCAGTAGGCGTCAACAGTTCGCTCCGATGGACGTATCGCTTTCAAAATCCGTAAGGCGCGATTGCCGGTGAGACGGCACATTGCGCTATCAGTGTTAAAGGCTCCACTTTCCTCGAATAAATCTCCAATGAGCTCCGGGCAGGCTTTATTGTTGCGTGCAGACTTGAATATCCTTATAGCGGCTTCAGCGTATGTTTGGCGCATTTTCGGATTCTGGCATTTAACTGCCACAAAAAAACAAGCTTTTGCGATATTGGCATCGCGACAGTCTGCAGGCACCGCCTTTGATACCATCTCGCTGGTTGATTCGGCTCCGGCAATTGATTGTGGATCCGTTCGAGAACGAAGCACTAGCCATTGCTGCAAAGCCGTAAGAGCGGCGGCGGAAGCTTCATCTTTAGCGCCCTCTTGTTGAAGGGCCATGGCACGCATCGCGAACAATTTCACCGTATCTTCATTTATCAGGTGCGACTGGGTCGCGCGCCCACAACATTGATTAACTACTCCATTTCGATCCGTTTTAAAGAAAGCAGAGGAATAGAAGGCAGTATTGGCTCCGATTGCGCATGCGGTCTGGGCATCTGCAAACCCAAGAAAAAATGAAACAACCCGTCCGGGAAACAGCAAGATTCCGACAATAAATAGACCAACTATTACAAACAACGCGCGCGAATGCGTACTCAACGATACATGTGGGCGAATCGCCACCGCCTTGATTTTACCGCCACTCAGAAGGGATTCCAGGTCTAATTGAAATTCGCCCATCGATGGATATCGATTGCCGGACTGTTTTGCCACCGCTTTTGCAACTACGTTCTGAATATCCGCAGGGCAGTCATTTTCCTCAATAGCCGATCGCACTATGGGTGGGGTCTTCTGCAGGTGCATCTGCATCACCGCTACAGTATCGAAGGCAAGGAATGGCGGCTCACCGGTCAGGCACTGAATCAAGACGCAACCGAGGGCGTAGACGTCAGATCTTATGTCCGCTGGATTCCCCAAGCACTGCTCCGGGCTCATCGAGTAAATACTGCCAATCAGGTCACCAGTCTGCGTCAACTTCTGGGAGGCGTCGGCGGATTCAATTGATTTGCCTAAACCGAAATCTACTACCCTTACTCGATCAATGCCGTCTTCACCGCAGGAAACAAGGATATTGCGTGGCGTTAGGTCTCGATGAATGACGCCCTGAGAATGAGCGTGATCCATGGCCTTGGCCACTTCAATACAGATGCGGAGTGCTCGGCGCCAGGGTATCTTACCGCTGTGCAGCAATTGTGCAAGTGATTCGCCATCGAAATAGTCGACACATGCGTACAACGAGCTCTGCCATACTCCGAACTCATAACATTGAAGGATATTCGGATGCCGCAAAAGGGAAATTAGCCGAGCTTCCCGAAGAAACCGCTTTTGCGCTTCTTCGTTGATTTCCTGAATGTCGGCATGCATAAACTTTAAAGCAACGGTGCGATCCAGGTGTTGGTCGATTGCCCGATAGACACTGGCATGAGCGCCTGAGCCCAATAGGCAGACAATGCGGTAGTGGTCGTCGACGATTGTTCCGGGCTGAAGCATGCACCCTCCGAGCATGATTTGCCCGGCCTGCGGTGCTCTTAAGCAGCCTACGTGAGGCAAAGCGTATTCATTAAGTACTGCGGTCGAAGAATCAGCCTCTCTAGTTCTGCATAAACTCGCTAGCGATGCGCTCGGGATGAAACGGAGTTTCATTTTCTTCGGAAAACACGGTGACGGCATCGTTCGGATTCTGGACTTCTTGCCCGCGCGCTTGAACGTGCAACTGCAGCAGATCATATAGATTCGGTTTAGCGATATCGACAAGGGATTGAACAGTCAATTGGATACCCGTTAGATTTCCAGCCACATTGTTGAACCAGCCAGGGTTGTGGTTAAGCCCCATATCGGCCCAGATCACTTCGCGTTCGACCAAATCGAATATTGCCGGGATTGCGACCTTCGTGTTAGATGCGATGTCGAATTTATTACTTACAGTCCTGGGTTCATAGATCTCTCCAGAGTCAGCTTGTTTTCGCGACATCCAGCCAGCGAAACATTCAGGAAGATCACAATATGGTTGCCCGGTATAGCTGTTCAGCACCATTACGACGTAGCGCGCCCCAAGTTGCTTGCTCTTACTTATTGATATATCGATGAATTCACTTGCACCGTTTGGTGCGTCTACGATGTCACCACTATGGTGCCCACCGAAATTTTTCAAGTTGTAATAGGAAAGTACATCGAGATATCTGAACTTGGTATCGAAAACGGCCGCGGAAAGGTCGATGTCTGCTCGCCCAAGTCCATTCTTCCACCAGATAAAGAATCGCAGAGTATCGGTAGTTGTTAGCAAGGGCAAACGACTACCTCGTGTAACCGTGCGTAGCGCTTTCGATGCAGACCGCTGGGAAAAAGGCACCATGTAGTTTTTCAATACTGGATCAACATAGCAGGTGCCAAGATCAGGCAATTTCGAAAACCTACTGATCAACGTCGATTCGCAGATTTCAAACACAGTTCGGCATAACTCCGGCGGCAATTTCGGCAACGTGTTCAGAATCCCCTGAGCTTTGGCAACTTCGCCCTTTGGAAAAAATACTCGTAGCGCACGCGGTTCAGCCCGAGTCTTAAAGTGATGCATGACTTGCAGTAAAACAGGGGTGGAGACTTTCATAGCCACAGTAGAGAATGCTGCCGCCACCTCATTTTGAGACCGGGCCTCTAACCGCAGGATGTGATCGAGTCGTCGAGCGAAGTCACCGGGACGTGTTGCCAACATCGTCAACAGGGTGTCCAGGTTCTTGTCCTCAAGAGCCTTTTCCAGAGTGCTGTTAAAGCGCGGAACCGCTCTATTGTTTCTCAATACATCAAAGGCCTCGTCACAGCGCGGAAATCTCTTCTTATATTCTGATGGATGCAGACGCTCTCCGAGCCGAATCCAGCGCGCTTTCCATCTGAGCATATCCTCAGTCGGATTACTTTGCGATTCCAAAACTTGGAGCAAAGCACGTCGTTCTCGGCGAGAATAACTTCGGAACTTCACAGGCTCCGCCAAAGACACATCACCATCGCTCATAGCCACAGCCACCCGCAACACATCAGTGGCCGTAGTGCAAAATCGCGAAAGATGTCCGCTGCCATCCACGGTGCTTGAAATTAGCGCTGCCACCAGGAAAGCCTTGTTTTCCCTGTTCGGCACTTCGTCCGGCATAAGCCGCAGAACATCATTTCCATACAGCTCAACGAACAATCGAAGATCGTGCTTATCTTCTGCCGAAAGGGACGTGTTCGCCAAGGCAAGCTGACGAAACAGGCACTCAAATTCCTCCTGAGAGCCTCGCTCAATTATCTTGATTTCGGTTTCGTCCGCCAGGGGTGATCGTTCTTTCTTTTCAGTCTTCGGGCTCCAGCGCCCGTCAGTCAAATAGTGCATAAAGGCGTTCAAATACAGACGCGCCTTACTCATGTCCATAACTTGCTGCGGGAAGTTCGGATACATCGGCTCAAAACGCTTATGGGCGCCCTTGCCTTTACCCAAAGACTCCATAAGTCCATTGTGGAAATCTGTGAGTTTTTCCAGCGTCATGCGCCCGCAGTCCTCAGTAAGTTCGGCAGATAGGCCGTAACCGAGCGACTCAAGGTTCATCAACACAGATGCCACATATTGAGGGGGAAGCGATTCGCCTTCCGCGGTCTCAATCAGGACTTTCTTTGCTCGCCTGGCGAAGATTTCATTGGCAATCGTCATTTTCGCTGATGATTTCGTCAGCACGGTTAATCGCCTCACGGTGCTGGAATTGACAAAAGGTGTCGCGGAGAGCGAAGACTCTATTTGACAATAGAAGGAAGAACCCTCATAGCCGCGACATGTCTAATCTACCCGCGTGTCAAGTAAGCAAACCCCGGCAAAATAAAATTGCCGTCAAAACACACGCAGAACTTCAATTCGGCACGGCTCACGATAGACACCACATTTAGTGCTGACATCCACTTGTATCACCAAGCCTAAAGCTGCTTCCAACCGATTGAGTTACCCGCGGCGAAAACGGCATGTAAAGAGCCGCTAGACAACTCATAAGCTGTAAGATTTGCATAATTGCAGAGTCCGGTTCTTAGCTTCAAGGAGAAGGTCCGATGCCGAGTAAAGGTACGCCATTTGTTAGGCTGCAATCAGCATTCCTTTTAGGTCTGACTCTGGCAATCGGAGTGGTCCAGCTAACGCCTTTCCAAGTCCAAGCTGCTTGTTGTTACTTTGCAGCCAAAGATAAAGACGTCAACCAACCGGGTCAAAAAGCTTTCATTACTTGGGACGCACAGAAAAAGCTAGAGGCGTTCACTGTTCAACCAAAGTTTGAAGGTAACGCAGGAGATTTCGGAATGGTTATCCCGACACCTTCCAGACCAAAGCTGGACGAGATGCCGCGCGATTTCTTCAAAGACCTGGCGATGTACACAATTCTGATGCCCTTACCAGAACCAATCGACACCTCGTTAACTGAGCGCAAATACGACATGCGCGAAAGAAGCATTCGATCGAGCACTTTGTCACGAGAGAGTGACAAGAAAAATCATGTTCGGATACTGGAATCTGGAGTCGTCGGCTCACTGGACTATAAAATCATTTTGGCCGAAGATGCTAGCGGTCTGTTTCAATGGCTCAAAAGCAACCGGTATTCCTATGGTGGCGATGAAGCGACCTTGCGATTTTACATCAAGAAAAAATCGTATTTTACAGTGATGAAAATTGACCCAAAGCAAATGAAAAAGGCCTCAAATGGTTCTTATACGGGCGAGATAACGCCAACGCGTTTTACGTTCTCATCGCCCCAGTGCATGTATCCACTCAAGATCACGCAGCTATCCGTCAAAGATCGAACAGACGCTTTATTTTATGTGCAGGCGCCGGATCAAATGGACTTGCCGGGTGACTGGTCATGGATGCACTCGTACCGCCCAATGTATCTCACATACATGCTGGGATGCAGCGCCAACGAGCAGCAACAAACGGAACTGAATTCGCGCAGTGAGTGGCTTGACAAGAAACGAGTGAAAGAACCCAATTACGAAACAACAAAGTTGGAGTGGGCAAAGTCCCTCGGCGTGGCTGAAATGAAAGTACTTGAAGATCCGCAGAAGAACTATGGACTGATGGGCTCCGGAGACTTACCAACAGGGGCTAAAGTAATGGCGCTGAGCGATTTTCTTGAGGAAATTAAGACGAATTACCTTAAGGACAATAAGCAACTGCTTCCCTACGCCAAGGAACAACTGATCAGCATGGAAGACAAATACCAACCTTCCAGAGGATTGATCGTCAAATACGACCCGAAGACCGTCGGACAAGGCTATCTTTACAGCAACTACGCCTGGTACCCAGCACGTGAAGTGCCAGTCGAAGACATCAAAGGATTGACCCGCCTCAAGGGACACCTGCACCAGGGACAGTGGCTAACCAAATTTCGCAAGATCATCCGTAAAGACGAAATGACGCACGATCTGGTTCTGGCAGAAGTGCCCAAACAGAAGCAGCAAACATACATCAGGGTAATGCCGACATCACCACCTTAGTTTCCTGGGAGCGCCGGCGTCCCGCCGGCTTGGTGTAGGGTCGCGACGCGTCGCGCCCGCGGGCGGCTCACGAGCCGCCTCTACAAGAAAAACAGCCGGCGGGACGCCGGCGCTTGATCGAGAACAGAAGCCATTCGTTGCTTTGAAGGAGAACTAATGAAGTCCACCAAGATTACTTCGGTGTCTGGTATGGCTCTAATTATGATGCTAGCCGGATATGGACGTCAGGCGATGCAATCACCTGTTGAAGCTGCCTGCTGCTATTTCTCTGCGAAAGACAACGACGTCAACCAGCCGGGTCAAAAAGCTTTCATCACTTGGGACCCGCAGAGGAAGTTGGAGGCATTCACCGTTCAACCGAAGTTCGAAGGTAACGCTGGAGACTTCGGAATGGTCATTCCGACACCTTCCAGGCCAAAGCTGGACGAAATGCCGCGCGATTTCTTTAAAGACCTTGCAATGTATACCATCCTGATGCCGTTGCCGGAACCAATCGATTCCTCTTTAACTGAACGCAGTTACCGCGCAGAAGCCAAGGGCTCCATGAGCGACGGCGCGGCACTTCCCATGGGGAAAAGCAATCATGTCCGCGTCGTTGAATCCGGAGTGGTCGGCTCACTAGACTACAAGATCATATTGGCTGACGATGCCAGCGGGTTATTTGAATGGCTCAAAAGCAACAAATACTCCTATGGTGGCGACGAAACAACGCTGCAGTTTTATATCAAGAAAAAATCGTACTTCACGGTCATGAAAATTGACCCGAAGCAAATGAAAAAGGCTTCCAATGGTTCTTATACGGGCGAGATAACGCCCACTCGATTTACCTTTTCATCGTCCCTGTGTTTTTATCCGCTGAAAATCACCCAGCTCTCGGTCAAGGACAAAACGGATGCATTGTTCTATGTGCAGGCGCCAGGTCAAATGGACCTGCCGGGCGATTGGTCGTGGATGCACTCGTACCGTCCGATGTATCTCACTTATATGCTAGGGTGCTGCGCCAATCCGCAGCAGCAAACCGAATTAAATTCTCGCAGTGAGTGGCTCAACACCAAACGAGCGAAAGAATCCAATTACGAAACAACCAAACTGGAGTGGGCAAAATCGCTCGGTGCTGCTGAAATGAACGTGCTTGAAGATCCACAGAAAAACTATGGACTGATGGGCTCCGGAGACTTGCCACCCGGCGCCAAAGTTATGGCGTTGAGCGATTTTCTTCAGGAAATTAAAACGACCTACCTCAAAACTAACAAGCAGATTCAACCCTATGCCAAGCAACAACTAATCAGCATGGAAGACAAATACCAACCTTCCAGAGGATTCATTGTCAAAGACCCGAAAACCGCGGGACAAGGCTATATTTCCACCAATTACGCCTGGTACCCAGCACGTGAAGTGCCACTCGAGGACATCAAGGGACTAACTCGCCTCAAAGGACACTTGCACCAGGGACAGTGGCTAACCAAGTTCCGTAAGATCCTCCGCAAAGACGAAATGACGCACGATCTAATTCTGGCGGAAGTGCCCAAACAGCAGCAGCAAACATACATCAGAATCATGCCGACATCACCACCGTAGAATGCCCCTGGGAGCGCCGGCGGGACGCCGGCGCTCCCAGGATCGAAAGCCGACGCCACTTCACTGATCATAGGTGCAACTAATGAAATCAATAAAGCTTGCTGCAGTGTCCGGTCTGGCACTATTTATGGTGCTTGCTGGATACGGACGTCAGGCGATGCAATCGCCTGCACAAGCTGCCTGCTGCTACTTCTCCGCTAAAGACAAAGACGTCAACCAACCCGGGCAAAAAGCTTTCATCACTTGGGACCCGGAAAGGAAGTTGGAGGCATTCACCGTTCAACCGAAGTTCGAAGGTAACGCTGGAGACTTCGGAATGGTCATTCCGACACCTTCCAGACCAAAGCTGGACGAAATGCCGCGCGATTTCTTTAAAGACCTGGCAATGTATACAATTCTCATGCCCCTGCCGGAACCGATCGATACCTCTTTAGCTCCGTGCTATGGCGGCGCCGTGATGACCTGCGCGGCACCTCCAATGGGGAAAAGCAATCATGTCCGCGTCGTTGAATCCGGAGTGGTCGGGTCACTAGACTACAAGATCATATTGGCTGACGATGCCAGCGGCCTATTTGAATGGCTCAAAAGCAACAAATACTCCTATGGTGGCGACGAAACAACGCTGCAGTTTTACATCAAGAAAAAATCGTACTTCACGGTCATGAAAATTGACCCGAAGCAAATGAAAACGGCTTCCAATGGTTCTTATACGGGCGAGATAACGCCCACTCGATTTACCTTTTCATCGTCCCTGTGTTTTTATCCGCTAAAAATCACACAGCTTTCCGTCAAAGATAAAACGGATGCACTGTTCTATGTGCAAGCACCAAATCAAATGGACCTACCAGGCGACTGGTCGTGGATGCACTCGTTCCGCCCCATGTATCTCACTTATATGCTAGGGTGCAGCGCCAATCCGCAGCAGCAAACTGAGCTGAATTCGCGCACTGAGTGGCTCAACACGAAACGAGCGAAAGAATCCAATTACGAAACAACCAAACTGGAGTGGGCAAAATCACTCGGTGCTGCTGAAATGAAAGTGCTTGAAGATCCACAGAAAAACTATGGACTGATGGGCTCAGGAGACTTGCCACCCGGCGCCAAAGTTATGGCGTTGAGCGATTTTCTCCAGGAAATTAAAACGACCTACCTCAAAGCTAACAAGCAGATTCAACCCTCTGCCAAGCAAATACTAATCACCATGGAAGACAAATACCAACCTTCCAGAGGATTGATTGTCAAAGACCCGAAAACCGCGGGACAAGGCTATATTTCCACCAACTACGCTTGGTACCCAGCACGTGAAGTGCCACTCGACGACATCAAGGGACTAACTCGCCTCAAAGGACACTTGCACCAGGGACAGTGGCTAACCAAGTTCCGTAAGATCCTTCGCAAGGACGAAATGACGCACGATCTAATTCTGGCGGAAGTGCCCAAACAGCAGCAGCAAACATACATCAGAATCATGCCGACATCACCACCGTAAATGCCTGGGAGCGCCGGCGTCCCGCCGGCTTGGTGTAGGGGCGCGTCGTGAGCCGCCCCTACAAGAAAAACAGCCGGCGGGACACCCAACAGAGAATCTCCCAGAAACAAAACCAGCGCCAACTCACCGATCAGAAGGAGAAATAATGAAATCAATCAAGCTTGCATCATTCTCTGGTATGGCTCTACTTATGGTGCTTGCCGGTTACGGACGTCAGGCGATGCATTCGCCTGTAAAAGCTGCCTGCTGCTACTTTTCCGCTAAAGACAAAGACGTCAACCAGCCCGGTCAAAAAGCATTCATCACCTGGGACCCGCAGAGGAAGTTGGAGGCCTTCACGGTTCAACCGAAGTTCGAAGGTAATGCTGGAGACTTCGGGATGGTAATTCCGACACCTTCCAGACCGAAGCTGGACGAAATGCCGCGCGATTTCTTCAAAGACTTGGCAATGTACACAATTCTCATGCCCCTGCCTGAGCCAATCGATACCTCAATGGTTGTTTCGAGGTACAAAGAAGGGAGAGGCGCGCGGATAAGCGGCGAAACGCCGATGGGAAAGGGAAATCATGTCCGCGTGCTTGAATCCGGAGTAGTCGGCTCACTGGACTACAAAAT
>Ga0163152_10005245_pt1 | contig 15360 bp, 19 predicted proteins | sample OliLakLV19MP8IB2_FD_148635 | JGI IMG/M metagenome (GOLD analysis project Ga0163152, IMG submission 148635) | Freshwater microbial mat bacterial communities from Lake Vanda, McMurdo Dry Valleys, Antarctica - Oligotrophic Lake LV.19.MP8.IB-2 | ecosystem: Environmental > Aquatic > Freshwater >... | reverse complement strand
ACGCACCCCGCTCCCCGGGGTGCGTGCGGCGCGGCGGCCCCCTACATTGAGAGCCAAGCAACCGAGGTATTCATGGCCCGATCGACAACCATGCCGAGCCCCGAGCAGACGCTGCCCGGCCGGCCCACCCCCATCCCCACCGCCGCGACGCATTTCGTCAACGGCAATGCGCTGAAGCCACCGTTTCCGGCCGGGCTCGAAGAGGCCGTGTTTGGTCTCGGTTGCTTCTGGGGCGCCGAGCGCAAGTTCTGGCAGACGCCGGGCGTCTGGAGCACGTCAGCCGGCTATGCTGGCGGCACGACGCCCAATCCAACCTACGAAGAAGTCTGCTCAGGCCGCACTGGCCACACCGAAGTCGTGCGCGTAATCTTCGACCCGAAGATCGTGAGATATGACGCGTTGCTGAAACTCTTCTTCGAAAACCACGATCCGACTCAAGGCATGCGCCAAGGCGGCGATGTCGGCACGCAATATCGCTCCGCCATTTACGCGACGAGCACGGCGCAAAAGGAAGCCGCTGAACGCGCGGCGCTTGCGTATGGCGAAAAGCTGCGCGCCGCCGGCTACGGCGCGATCACGACCGAGATCGCCGACGCACCGGAGTATTTCTACGCCGAGGACTATCACCAGCAATATCTGGCGAAGAACCCAGGCGGCTATTGCGGGATTGGCGGCACGGGCGTGACGTGCCCGATCGGAACGGGCGTCGCTTAACTATGGATCGCCGGCGTCCCGTCGGCAGGCGCTAAGGTCAGAACCGCGAAGAGCGCGCGTTGGAAGACGCGCGCTCTTTGTTTTGCTCAATTCGTTTGGATCGGCGACTGCCGGCGGAAGGCCGGCGGTCCATGTTAAGCCGCAGGCCAGCGCAGGCCGACGCGACGGCGTTGTTGCAGCGTTTGTTCGGCGCGTTGCAGCGCGCGGAGCGCGACCTCGGCTTGTTGCAGCGAATCGGTGGAGCGCAGCGCATCCATCGCCAGTCGCAGGCGCGCCGCGCCTTCTTCCAGCTTGTCGCGCGCGCCTTCGCGTTCGCCGAGTGCGGTCAGCGCGCGGCCGATCTCTTGTTGGGCCGCGCCCCATGCGCCGGGGTCAGTCGTGCGGTCGACCTTGTCCAAATAGAGCTGACGGGCATCAAGCGCCTTCGACAGCCATTTGATGTGGCCGCCGCGTTCGCCGAGGCTCAAGGCGCCCGAGGCGAAGTCAGACAGAATATCGAGCTGCAGGTTTTCGCTGATCTCGGCTGGGCGTGCATCGACCATGCGGTCGAGCGCTTCGACGATCGGTTGCAGACGCTCGGGCTTATAATCCTGCGGCCGGTGCAGCACTGGGCGTGCTTTCCGCGCCAACGCGAACGCAAGCGCGCGCTGCACCGCTTCCTCGGGGCGCCCCACCCGCCAGCTCAGTTGAAAGTCCTGCACGTCGTGGGTGCGGCCATAGCCTGGGAGCGTGGTCAGCCGCAGATCGATTTTGCCAAGGATGGTCTTGCGGCCCCAGACGATCACGTCAGCGGCGGAGCGTTCAAGCGCATCCGCTGCTTCCACCGCGATGCGGCGGCGGGTTTCCGGATGCGCGTTGGCGGGCACGGTTTTGAGTTTGATCGGGAAGAGATCGACCTGCACGTTTTGTTCGAACGAGAACATGCCAAAATTGTCTTCGATCGCTTCCTTCATCTCCTGACGGAGCATGCCGTCGCCGCCTTCGATCTCGGCGATCAGCACCAGCGCGCGATGATCCTTCGTGCGCTTCAGTGCTTGAGCGCGCAGCGCGATGCGCGCCATGCTGCTCGCCTTGCCCATGCCGGTGAGCATCCAGAACGCGACGACGACGACGGCCGCGAGGCCCATCGAGAAAAACAGCATGAAGACGTTCGGCGACTGCACGAACGCGTCCTGAAACTCACGCGGCAGAAGACGCATGACATTGGACGCCAGCTCGGGCGCAAACGTCGCGACTTCTGCAAAATTAACCATTTAGCGTCCGGAGTCTCTGAGCAAGCTACGACCTCTAGCCTGCCATTGCGCAGCGCACAACGGGCTGCGGCGCCGCGTTACAGCCACGACGCCGACTGCCCCAATGGCGGGAAAATGCGGCCTAGTTCTGGCGCGCTTGCTCCATCATCTGCTCCATCATCCCGCCCATATTGCCGAGGTCCATGACCTGGACGCCAGCGGGCAGTTCGAAGAGCGACGCATCTTGGCGACCGCGATCGACCCGTGTCGTTTCCCACACGGTGCGGCCGTCATCGGTGGCGCGCAGGATGATTCCATCATTCGTCACGCAGACGGTGTCAGTGCCCTCTTCGGCGCTGACCTTGGTCCATTCGGCGCCGCCTTGGCCCGCCACCGAGCATGAGCCGGTGCGCGTGGCGGTCTCGGCCAGATCGCCTTGCCAGGCGTCGGCAGGATTGTTGAATTGTTCGCTCAGACCCGAGGCGCGGATCGCCATGGTCTGCCCGCCTTGCGTGGTCAGCACATAGCTCTCACCAGTTTCGCCATTGGTGATGATGGTCGAAGCGCCTTCTGCCGCCGCGATCTCCATGCGGACTTTATTGCCGTCGCGGATCATCACGATCGGCACGGTCTGGCCGTCTTCGCCGCTGAGCGTCGCTTCAGCGCGATAAGCGCCGGAGGTGAGATCCGGAAAGAGCCCGCCGCCGGAGGAGCCGCCGTCCGCGGTCGTCCCGGATTGGCCGCATGCGGCCAGCGCCAACGCCGAAACCAGTGCCAAAGCAGCGATGCGCATGAATTCCTCCCAGGATGACCTCTGCGACCGTGTAGCAGTCCAGCCGAGCCGCCGAAACCCTGAAGCCGTCCGTCAGTTGGCCGGGGTCCCTCGTCGCAAATTTCGCCCTGGCGACAGCTGAGCGGCCCAGAACGCTTGCTCCAAGGGGTCCACAAAGTCCAAAATCAGGGCAACCAATCCGTTTCGGGGTTCCACCATTATGAAAACACACGTTCTCGCCGCGTTGCTCGCGGCCGCTTTACCCATTGCCGGCTGCGCCACCACCAGCGTCGGCGGCACGGCGGGCTCGACAGCCGCTTACGCCGCAGCCCAATCCGAGGTTGCGCGGCTCACCGCCCAGGCCAACCAAGATCCGCTGCTGCGCCCGTGGTCCGGCCCGCATGGCGGCGTGCCGCCGTGGGATCGCGCCGATCCGGCGCTGATCGGCCCGGCTTTTGAAGTTGGCGTCGCGCTGCAGCAAGCCGAGGTCGAAGCCATCGCCAACAATCCGGCGGCGCCCACCTTCGCCAACACCATCGAAGCGATGCAGAACGCCGGTCGTCACCTCGATCGCGCCTCAACGATCTTTGGCGTGATGACTGACAACGTCTCGACGCCGGCTGTGCAGGAGGTCGAGGCCGAATGGTCGCCGCGCCTGACGGCCGCCTACAACGCCATCACCTTCAACCGCGCACTCTTCCAGCGCATCGACACGCTGTTCCAGAGCCGCGCCGCTTTGAACTTGTCGCCCACGCAATTGCGTTTGCTTGAGCGCACGCACAGCCAGTTCGTGCGCGCAGGCGCGGGCGCGACACCCGAGCAGCAAGCCCGTCTTGGCGCCATCAATGAAGAGCTCTCGACCAAGTTTGCTGACTTCGGGCGCCGTCTGCTCGCGGACGAAAACACCGCCATCTTCATCACCCGCGAAGCGGACCTCGCCGGCCTGCCGCAGAACATGCGCGACGCCTTCCGCGCCGCCGCCGTCGAGCGCGGTCAGCCGAATGCGTGGGCTGTGGTGAACACGCGTTCGAGCGTCGATCCGTTCCTGACCTTCTCGCAAAACCGCAGCCTGCGCGAGCAAGTGTGGCGCACGTTCAAGAACCGCGGCGACAATGGCGACGCCAACGACACCAACGCTGTCATCGCTGACATTCTGCGCCTCCGCGCCGAACGCGCGCAAATCCTGGGCTTTGAAACTCACGCTCATCTGCGCATGGCCGACACGATGGCGATAGACCCCGATCGCGCGCAGGAGCTGATGATGCGCGTCTGGCCCGCCGCTGTCGCGCGCGTCGAACAAGAGGTGCAAGACATGCAGGCGATCGCCGACCGCCAGCGCGCGCGCATCACGATCGAGCCGTGGGACTACAATTTCTACGCCGAGCAAGTCCGCCGCGACCGCTACAATCTCGATCAGAACGAGGTGCGCCAATACTTCGTGCTCGACAACATGGTCGAGGGCGCCTTCTACATGGCCAACCAGCTCTATGGTCTGTCGTTCCGTGAAATCAGCGGCACGGTGCCGGTGTTCGAGCCGAGCGTGCGCGTGTTCGAAGTCACCGACCGTGACGGCTCGTATCAAGGCCTCTTCTACCTTGATAACTTCGCGCGCTCGGGTAAGCGCTCCGGCGCCTGGGCAAACGGCTATCAGGGTCACGAGACGTTCACCGGCGCGACGATCACGCCGATCACGTCGAACAACAACAACTTCGTGCGCGGCGCCGAAGGTCAGCCCATTCTGATCTCGCTCGACGACGCGCAGACGCTCTTCCACGAGTTCGGCCACGCGCTGCACGGCTTGCTCTCGGAGGTCGACTATCCCGGCCTTGCCGGCACGCCGCGCGACTACGTCGAATATCCAAGCCAAGTGCACGAGCATTGGGTGTTGTCGCGCCCGATCCTCGATCGCTTCGCGCGCCATTACGAAACTGGCGAGCCGATGCCGCAAGCCTTGGTCGATCGCATCAACAATGCGTCGACCTTCAACCAGGGCTACACGACGGTGGAGTATCTCTCCTCCGCGCTCGTCGACATGGCGCTGCACAATCGGGCTGCGGCGATCACCGATCCGGATGCGTTCGAGCGTGAAACGCTGACCGCCATCGGCATGCCCGACGAAATCGCCATGCGTCACCGGCTGCCGCAGTTCGGGCACTTGTTCTCGAGCGACAGCTACTCGGCCGGCTATTATTCCTACCTCTGGTCAGAGGTGATGGACGCCGACACCTGGGAGTATTTCGAAGCGTCGGGCAACGTCTTTAGCCCGGAAATCGCGGCAGGCATGCGCAACATCATCTTGTCGGAAGGCAATATGAGCGATCGCGCGGAAGCCTATCGCCGCTTCCGCGGCCGCGATCCGGACGTCAATGCTCTGCTGCGCACACGCGGCTTCCCGACCGAGTAAAACTCAAAACGGCAATTAAGGGCGCGCGTAGCGATACGCGCGCCCTTTTTTCGTTCAGCGCTCGATGAAGCTTTCGAAGCCGCCGAAGATCATGCGCTTGCCGTCAAACGGCATGTCGGCCGGCTCATACTTCATGCGCGGATCGGCCATCACCTTCTTCATGACTTCATCACGCGCGGCGCGGTCCTTATAGGTCGCCCACGAGAAGATCACGACTTCATCGTCCTTGGCTTGGACGGCGCGCGGAAACGACGTGACTTCGCCGTAAGGCACATCTTCGGCAATGCATTCGACATAGGAGAGCGCGCCATGCTCCATCCAGACTTCGCCGCCCTTGCGGGCCATCTCTTTATAAGCGTCCAAGTTCCGCTTCGGCACAGCCAGGACAAAACCATCGACATAAGGCATCGGACTCTCCGTTCTGCTCGTCTTGTTTAAGACGAAGCGGCCAGAGGCGTTCCTACACGATGGATGAAATTTTGCGCGCCATGCTCAGGCCGCTGCGAGGGTCTCGCCGTGGATCACGGAGACGCGCGTTCCCAAAGGCCCGGTCTCTGTCGCCACGCGCGCATCGAGCTGCGCCGCGAGCGCGGTGACGATGCTGGTTCCCAAGCCCCCGCCCTGGTCGTTAGCGACGCGCAGCATTTCCTTGCCGACGCCATTGTCGGCGATAGAGAGCGTCCAGTTCGGCTCGTGGACGTCATAGGTGACGCTAATCGCGTTGCCGGGCTTGGCTTCCGGAAAAGCGTGCTTCAGCGCGTTGATGACCAATTCCGTGATGATGAGCCCGAGGCTCACAGCGACACTGGACGACACCTTGCCGCCGGAGACTTGGACGGTCATCGCGACCGCATCCTTGCCTTCCGGAATCATCGCGCCGGCGAGACTTGCGCAGAGCTGCACAAGATAGGAATCAAGATGGATCGGCTCGGCGCCGGATGAAGCATGCAAGTGCTTCTGGACGGCGGCCACGGCGAGCACGCGTTTGTGCGCGTCGTGCAAATGCGCCCGCGTTTCTTCAGAGCTCACGGCGCGGGCTTTCATAAGCAAGATGCTTGCGATGATCTGAAGGCTGTTGGAGACGCGATGCTGCATCTCCTCGAGCAGCATATCTTTCTGTCGCAGCAATTCGTCGCGCTCGCGCTCTGTCGCGCGCCGCGCCGTGATGTCTTCGATCGCAACAAGCACGGCGCCGCTGCTATCGGAATCTGCCAAGCGCCGCACGTTCACCAGCATGACGCGGTGGCCGATATCCGGAAATTCGCGCGCCACCTCATAGTCTTCGACAACGCCGTCAGCGGCGGCCGCGCGCTCCAAAAACACAGCCAGCGAAGGCATGTCCCATTGGCCGCCGCCAAGCTCGTTCAGATGGCGGCCGATCGTATCTTGGGGCTCGACTTTGAAGTCGCGATAAAAGGAGCGGCTCGCGACGATGACGCAGAGGTCCTTGTCGAGCACAAGCAGGGGTTCGCGAACGGTGTCTACAATGGCTTGCGCGAGCGCGTTGGAGGCCTCGATCCCCCGCGGTGGGGTGGATGCCGGCATGGATGTAACTTTCCGATGGAGCGTGACTATAGGCTCCATCACGAGGGGAACAACTATGATTCGAGCAATGCGGTCGGTGCGCTAGCGTACTTTCGGCCTACGGCGTTGGACCGGCCGGCGTTTCCACCGCGCGCTCGCCAAACAGCCGGCGATACTCGCTCGCAACAACTTCGTAGCATTCGCAAGCAGCGTTCTCGAGCCCGACGCGATCAACGATCGTGATCCGCCCGTGCTGATATCGGATCACGCCCGCGCGCTGCAGCGTGCCGGCCGCGACGCTCACGGTGGAGCGGCGCACGCCCAGCATCACGGCGATGAGATCCTGAGTCAGCGACAATTCCGGCACGCCGCTGCGGTCGTGCGCGGCCAAAAGCCAGCGCGCCAGACGCTGCCCCAGTTCATGGTGCGCGTTGCAGGCGGCAGTTTGCGATACTTGGACGCCAAACACATAGACATAGCGCAAGAGCAAATCGCGCAAATGCGGAGCATTCGCGAACGCGTGCTTGAGGGATGCGGTTGTCATTCGGCACGGTGCAGCGTCTCGCCAAGCGTGTGTTCTACACGGACCAAATTGTGCGCGAGCCCGCTGAACTCGAGCGCCGGTATCCGGCTCAGTATATGATTTCTAACGTCGGCCTGGATTGGGTGGGCCATGGGAACTCCGCACCGAGGCGTGAGCTCGATAATCCTCAGCGGCTAAGCGCGGGGTGCGTGAACCGATAATGACGAACCTTTGAAACGAGATAATGGGGCCGAGAAAAGTGTAATCCTCCGCGCGGGGGCGCCGTCAGCCGAAAAGCCTGTCAGGAATGCTACGCCGCGAGCGTAAATCCCGGCCGTCCGTCGAACGATTCACTCGCGAGCACTGCGCCTTCGCTGTCGATGATGCGAAAGCCCCGCGCGCCCAGATGCTGCCAAGCATGGGCAAAGCCATCGCGCGCGATTGTGAGGGTGGCCTCAAGGTCCAGCGCCAGCGGCATGAGCGCCCAAACCTTGGACGTCGGGTCGCTGAGATCGCGAAGATATTCGACTGTCAGGACCATGGCGGTGCGTTCCTCAGCGGCAGCGGCAAGGTGAAGAACGTACAAACCGAAAGTTAGTTCAACGGCGAACTGCAAAGAAGCCCGCCGTACTTCTCCATGCTTTCAGCGTGTTGCGGCGCGATGACGGCGCAGCTCCGATCCACACGCAGTTGAACAGGCCCCCTAAAGGCGATCCACGCGTTGGGGCACGTTAGAAAGCACCCACCAGAATAGACACCGCTCCGGCTCGCAAGCGTCGGGGCGGTTTTCGTTTGGCCCGTTCAGCCTGGATTCAGCTTGCGTTCAGGCGGGAACGCGCAGTGATGGGGCGGGAGCATTGTTATGTTGCGCAAAATTCTGATCTCGCTGACTGCCGTTGCGATCTTCGCCACCGCGTTTGCCCCGGTCGAGGCCGATGCGCGTGACGGGCGCGGCTACTATGACCGCGACTATCGCGACTATGACCGCCGCGGGCGCCACCACCGCGACCGTCACGATGATGACGGCGACGCAGCCGCTGCCGCCGTTGTCGGCCTGGTGCTTGGGGTGGCCATCGGCGCGCTAGCCAGCCAGCCGCGCAACCAGCAACCACCGCGCTACCACCAAGACCAGCGCAACAGCGGCTACTACCAGGACGATCCCCGCTATGCCGACGATAGCGCCTATGCCCGCGACTATGGCGTGCAAGGTGGGCGGGACGATTATTATGCTCCCCAAGAGCAATGCGTTCGCCGCGAGCGCCAGTGGGATCGCTACGCCAACCGCTATCTGGTCGTCGACGTCCCCTGCTGAGTGAGTGTTCTGTCCGTCACAGCGCCACGCGCCGCGCAGTGACGGCGCACGCTTCTCCATAATTTGTACCGAACTCTGCGCTACATTCTCTTCCATGCGTTACGTGTGCGATGCGCCGGGCGGCGCGGCTTGGTTCAGGCTTGAGACGGAAGCGGAGGCGGAAGCCGAATCCGCGCTGATGCGCCACGCCGTCGATAAACACTTCCGCCGCTTCGAAGCCGCCGCGCGCGAGAGCTTCCGCGCCCCGCTGGGTTCGCCGACATTCGAGCAAGCGATCGGCCTGAAAGACCACATCGCCCGCACCATGCCCCTCTTCCTCACGCTGCGCGCCGGTGATGGCGAAGGGCTGGCGACGGCGATGCTGCCGCCGGGCGGGCGCAATCAGGTCAACTTCCGCATCATCGTGGTCGGGCCGGACAATGGCGATCCGTACGAGCTTCACGAGGCGAAGATCGAGGCGCTCGCGCAGCACTTCGGCTTGGAACTGCCGCGCGAGACCTGTTTTCCGTACGCTTAGGGCTTAGCGCCGCCGCCTGCGTCGCCGCCCACGGCCGGCTGCGCCGCTGTCGGCGCAGCAACGCCACCCGCTTGCAGCACGCGCGCGCCGCCATAGCAGGGCGCCACGCTGCATGCTTGCATGAGCATGCGCACCATGTACTGGCCGTTGGCGGGCGGGGCGAAGTTCACCACCGGGAAATCGTCCGGCAGCATGTCGGAGGCGACGACGCCGCCGGTTTCCATGCTGATCAGCTCGATATCCATATTGGTGCAATCACCGTCACACGCGCCGACGACCGTATAGCCCGTGCCGGCATTGAGCGTGACGACGGCGCGATTATCCGTGCCCGGCTGCATCGGCCCGATCTGATCCGTGATGCCTTGCGCCGAAGCCAAGCCGGATTGCTGCTGCATGGCAGTCAGCATTTCGGTGATGTTGGCGATCAGCGCCGTGCGCGTTTCTTCGTCGATCTGCGCCTGCTGCGTGCCCGGCACCGGGGTCAACGTCGCCGGCGCCTGTGCGCCCTCTTGCAGCTGCGGCAGGCCGGGGCCCGCGCCTTGCTGATTACACGCGGCCAAAGCCAAAGCCGCGACCGCGGCCAACATCATACGACGCATTGAGAATCTCCCGTTTGTCCCCGCGCTGCCGTAGCCCGGCGGCCAGGGTGTTGTCGATGGCCGACCAGTCCCGCGTTTGCGGGTTTTGGGCTGTGGCGCGGGTCACGGAGCGTCAAAAAGTGGGCGCGCGTCATCCTTGTTGCGCCAAGCGCCAAAAAGCGGAGAGCGGGACGCGGATGGCTCGCGCCTGGTATTTTGCGCCGGTGGACCGGCGCTGACGACGCGGACCATCCGCGTCCCGTGATCGATTTATCGACGGCGCCGTTGCGAGAGATGTTTCACTCTCGGAGGCGGCTCGGCCGCCGGCGTGCAGGTGCGCGCTGTCCGGCGTGCATCCAGGATCTCCACGCGGTTGCTACCCCGCGGGCTTCGACGCTGCTGCGTTACGCGACACGACACTGTCCAAGGGGTCTGTCCAGCTCGGGCCGCGCCGTCCCGCGATCGCTTGCGGGAAACATCAGCGCCTTCACGCTCATCACCACGCTCGCGCGTTGATCGAACAGTGGCCAACTGCCCTCCAGCGGAGCGATGGGCGCAGTATGTCTCAGGTTTTCAGGTGTGGGATAGATTTTTTGTGGGATGATTTTTTGTAACGTAGCCAACCGTCATTCCCGGGCGGGCAAAGGCCGAGCCTGGAATGCCGGCGCTAAATTCCAGAGCAGGGGTCAAGCGTCGGCGTAACCTCTACATGGAGACGCGGAGGCTTCTGAGCGCGGCGTGAAAGACACCTACATTGCGAGCCATTTCCCACTCCTGGTTAAGCTCATCGCACACGACGAAAGCTTTGCCACCAGCAGCAGGTTCAGGAAGCGCCAATCCATTCTGCGCGAATGCAACGGCTATCGTCGTGAAATAGCTTCGCGCGCGCCCCCAACCCCAGCTCTTTTGAAAGATGTCAAATGGCGGCAGTATAAAGACTGTCTTGCCCAGATGCCCACTCCGCACCACGTGCTTCAGCTCCCATCGGGCGCCTTCAGAAGCGCCCAGCACAAAAACAATCGCCCGCGCACGCGAAGAGAGCTGTGCGACCTCGCGCTTCCATGCGGTTTGATCTAAGGAAACTTGGCCGGGTCCCAAAAAGCCGTCCGATCCCTTCACAGCAATTAGCTGAGCGTTAGGAAGAGCTGCCGTTACCCCGCGTTCAACGAAACTCTCAATGCTCGCCTCGTAGTCGATTGGCTTCGGCCACAAGGAAAACACGCCGGCTGTCGGTCGCTCCACCTGAACGTCCAGAACGAACGGCCTAAGATAGAGAACGAAATTCGACTCAGGGCCGCGGCCCGTTGATAGGTCCGCAGCCTTCCGAGCGGCTTCGTCTTTCATCTGCTGCACAATACGCCGGCCTTTGTATTCAAAAACTGCCGAGACCAGTGCAACGAGGCCAAGTGCAATCAGAAACGCTCTGGGACCCGCGCGCGCGGCAGCCTCCGGACTGATCGAAAACAGAAGAACAATTGCGACAAGAATTAGTAGCTGAACCATCAGAGACCGAAGCTCCGAAGACTTAGGGCAATCCTACTCCGCAGCCACCAGCGCATCAGCCGGCAGGTGCTCGCGCGCGCGCAGCACTTCCATGCCGACGATGCGACCTTCGGCGTCGTAATCGAGCACGACGCCGGTCGCGACTTCTTCGCTCTCGACAACGGGCTCGCCGGAGAAGCGCAAATAAGCGGCATTGGTTTGGGCGTCGTAGTGAAGACGTACGCTCATGTCGGCCTCCGCGCCCGCCGATCGAGAAAGGCGGTCACAATGGTAATTGTAGCATCATCCTCGCCGCAGACCACGCGGAGAATGCGGCCGTCCCGCTCTGGCACGGCGCGAAACCGGCGTTCTAATGCAGGATCGGCAGGCTCTGGCTCGGTCCATTCCGGCTCGCGCGCTGTGCGCTCGATCCAAGCAAGATCGAGCCCCCGCTCCGTCATCGCGGTCCTCGCGTGATTGGAGAGGACGATGCGCTTGGACACCTCGTGCGAACCTCCTACCAGATCCCGGATCGCGATTTGCTGCGCAAATCCCGTCCGGGATGGATTCGGACAACGCTCGCTTCGCGATGCGTCAATCCCCATCCATCTTCAACGCCGCAATAAACGCCTCTTGCGGAATATCCACCTTGCCGAACTGGCGCATCTTTTTCTTACCCGCCTTCTGCTTATCCAACAGCTTGCGCTTGCGGCTGGCGTCGCCGCCGTAGCACTTAGCCGTCACGTCTTTGCGCAGCGCGCTGATGGTTTCGCGGGCGATGATGCGGCCGCCGATGGCGGCTTGCACCGGGATCTTGAACATGTGTTGCGGGATCAGCTCTTTCAGCTTTTCCACCATGGCGCGGCCGCGCGATTCAGCGCGCCCGGCGTGCACCAGCATGGAGAGCGCATCGACCGGTTCGTCGTTCACCAGGATCGACATCTTGACCAGATTGCCGGCGCGATGATCGATGAGCGAATAATCGAAGCTGGCATAACCTTTTGAAATGCTTTTCAGGCGATCGTAAAAATCGAACACCACTTCGTTGAGCGGCAGCTCGTACACCAGCATGGCGCGTGAGCCGACATAGTTCAGCTCCTTCTGCACGCCGCGGCGATCCTGGCAGAGCTTGATGATGCCGCCGAGATATTCATCGGGCGTGAGCAGCGTGGCTTTGATCCACGGCTCTTCGATTTCCTTGATGTAAGTGGGATCCGGCAGGTCGGCGGGATTGTGCAGCTCCTTGATCTCGCCGTCATTCATGTGGACGCGATAGACGACGCTGGGCGCCGTGGCGATGAGATCGAGATCGAACTCGCGGCTGAGCCGCTCTTGAATGATCTCCAAGTGCAGCAGGCCAAGGAAGCCGCAGCGGAAGCCGAAGCCGAGCGCGGCGCTGGTTTCCATTTCGTAGCTGAAGCTTGCATCGTTCAGCCTGAGCTTCGACATGGCGGCGCGGAGGTCTTCGAAGTTCGCCGCATCTGTCGGGAAGAGGCCGCAGAAGACGACCGGTTGCGCCGGCTTGAAGCCAGGCAGCGCTTGCGCGGTTTCGCGGCGATATTCGGTGATGGTGTCGCCGACGCGGGCGTCGCCGACTTCCTTGATGCTGCCGGTGAGGATGCCGATTTCGCCGGGGCCGAGTTCGGCCACTTCTTCGCGCCGTGGGCGGAGCACGCCGAGCGTGTCGATGCCGTAATCGGCGCCGGTCTGCATTAGCTTGATGCGCATGCCCTTCTTCACAACGCCGTCGATGACGCGGAAGAGCACGACGACGCCGAGATAAGCGTCGTACCAGGCGTCGACCAGCAGTGCTTTCAGCGGCGCGTTGGCGTCGCCTGATTTCGGCGGCGGCAGGCGCGTGACGATGGCTTCCAGGAGTTCGGCGATGCCTTCGCCCGTCTTGCCGGAGGCGAGGATGGCTTGGCTGGCGTCGAGGCCGATGACGTCCTCGATCTGCTGCTTGACGCGATCGGGCTCGGCGGCGGGGAGATCGATCTTGTTGAGCACCGGCACGATCTCGAGATCGTTGTCGAGCGCCTGATAAACGTTGGCGAGCGTTTGCGCCTCGACGCCCTGGCTCGCATCCACGATCAGCAGCGCCCCCTCGCACGCCGCCAGCGACCGGCTGACCTCGTAGGCGAAGTCCACGTGGCCGGGCGTGTCCATCAAGTTCAGCACGTAGGACTTGCCGTCCTGCGCCTTGTAATCAAGCCGCACCGTCTGCGCCTTAATCGTGATCCCCCGCTCCTTCTCGATATCCATGTTATCGAGCACCTGCTCGGTCATCTCACGCGCGGTGAGGCCCCCCGTCTGCTGAATCAGACGGTCGGACAGCGTGGATTTCCCATGGTCGATATGGGCCACGATCGAGAAATTACGGATGAGGTCGCGGGGAGTCATTGCGGCGGTAGTTATAGAGCCCCGCCCCCAGAGCCAAGCGGCAGGGCTGCGTCAGTTCGGCATTAGGGCGAAAAAAACCGCATAGAATAAGAGCCATGCGGCCGCAGTGAGCCAAACGAGCTGACCTTCGCTCAGCCGCCGGCGCAGCAGCCGGGCCAAGAAGGCAGCGCCCACCCCGACGATCAAAAAGCGCGGCAGGCGCGCCGCGACCGAGGCCGCGGCGAAGGCCGGTAGGCTGACGCCCGCGTGCGGGGCGAGGATGGCGTAGAGCTTGAACGGGGTGGAGCTTAACGGCCCGAGCAGCGTCGCGGCGAACCAATTCGCGTCCATCGCCGCAGCTGCGGCTTGCGCCATCTCGGCGCTGATGGCCGGCACCGCGAGTACAGCGGTGTAGGCGCCGTTTGGATCGCTCTGGCTCCACATAAACATGAGCGCGCCGCCAACTGCCGCGCCGAACGCTGCCACGAGCGACGCCGTCGCCGCCGCACGCGGCCCCTGCTTCACGCCGATATAAGTCAGCAGCACGTCGGGCACGAAGAAGAACAACGTCGCTTCCGCAACGCCCCAGATGAAGGCGGCGAGGTTGAGGGCGTGGGTGCGGAGGTTCACGATGCGAAATCCGGCAGATCGAGCCTCAGCCCATAATGCGCATGACCGCCGTCACTGGTCGCAAAGCCGCCGGTGATCTTTCCCTTGCAGCGCACGTTCGCGCGCGGCGCCTCAGCAGCGGCGAGAGCAGCGCGATAGCGGCGCGCATCGGCGCGCGAGAGATAGCCACAGCGTTGGCCGCCGATGGTGACGGCGACAGCTTGGTCATCGTGTGGGTTTTCGTCTTCGAGGATGAGCACAACGTCCACGATTGCGCCGTCATCAACGGCGGCTTCAAGCACGCCCTGGTAGCGCGACTCGCCCACCACATCGACGCCGAACGCGCCCGGCCCGGTGATCTCGATTTCCATGAAGCTCGCCCTCGGCCGACCGTCTTCCAGCCTTCTTAGGGCGCCCGACTGGCCTGGTCAGCCACCCCGGCAGCGCCCGCATTGACGCCGCTTGGCGCCTCCCTTAAACCCCGCCCTCTTCTACCCTACCTACGTGCCCGGATGGCGGAATTGGTAGACGCACCAGCTTCAGGTGCTGGCGCTCGCAAGGGCGTGGAGGTTCGAGTCCTCTTCCGGGCACCAGTGCTTTTCTTCGGTCACGTCAAAACGGGCCCAAAAGCACACTAGCACCTTTGCAAATCAAGGTTTTCTCGCCAAACCGGCGACAACACGCCAGCGGCGTCGCGAGCCACCGTGCGAGCTACCTACGGTATTTAATCCGGTATCGGCGCCGTTCTTGCGAGGGCGATACCGTAAATGAAGCTAATCCAACCTGACTGCACGCGCGCGCGGCCAAAGGCGAAAGCCTACAAGCTCAACGATGGCGCGGGGCTCTACCTTTACGTCGCTCCGGGCGGCGGAAAGCTATGGCGTCTGGACTACTCATTCCAGGGCAAGCGAAAGACGTTAAGCATCGGCGCCTTTCCAGCCGTGAGCCTGCATGACGCCCGCGCGAAACGCGACGATGCCAAGCGCCAGATTGCGGACAACCGTGACCCGATGGCGGAGAAAAAGGTCGCGAAGCTCACGGCCCGCGTTCGCGAGCGGAACACCTTCGCGCATGTGGCAGCCGAACTCATTCGCAAGCTTCGCCGCGAAGGCAAGGCACCCGCCACGATCAAGAAGCGGCTTTGGCTGTTGAAGTCGCTCGCAAGCGATTTGCGAGCGCGGCCGATTGGGTCGTGCCCCGAGGCGTGGTGTACGAGCTGAAGGGGGCGAATGCCTCTGAGGCGTCATCGGGGAATCGCCGGTAGGGTTGGGTTGCAACACCAGCAACCTGACCGAGGACACCCCGATGACAGAC
>Ga0163152_10005241_pt1 | contig 15368 bp, 11 predicted proteins | sample OliLakLV19MP8IB2_FD_148635 | JGI IMG/M metagenome (GOLD analysis project Ga0163152, IMG submission 148635) | Freshwater microbial mat bacterial communities from Lake Vanda, McMurdo Dry Valleys, Antarctica - Oligotrophic Lake LV.19.MP8.IB-2 | ecosystem: Environmental > Aquatic > Freshwater >... | reverse complement strand
GCCCAATTCGGTAATGCGTTTCTCAGTAAAATCGGGCACTTCAACAAATTCACCATGATCGGTATAGGAAGAGAGGTATTTTAGGAGCGAAAACAGAACAATTCCTAGCAACAACAGCGCAATACCGAAGTGCAAAAAGAATTGTTTAGTCTTTATAAAAGCAAAAAGGTCTTTCATTTACAATTGGGCTAAATTAATGAAATTTTTACAACCCCCACAACGTAAAAACGCTTATTTTAATGGGTAAGCTTAGTTTAAAAACAGTTAACAAAATGTAACAAATACTAAATACAGCAATCCTTACTACCTAAATAAAAACCAATATCTTTAATCTAAATTCCAACCTATTATGTTGCTAACAAAAATCAAATGGATGGCCATCGGTGTGGCTGTAATGGCCTCTACTGTGTTTATTTATAACCATAGAGACGCTTTCAAAAGCAGTACGTCGGCCAACGGCGTTTACAAAAAAATTAATCCTGAATTCGCCAGCTACATCAGCGCATTTACCACGGGTTATGTTTCTACGGGAACAAGCATTAAAGTAAAACTCAGTAATGAGTTTGGCGCAACGATGCAGTTAAACACGCCTGTAAAAGAAAAATATTTTTCGTTTGAACCAACCATTGAAGGCGAAACTATTTGGAAAGACGGACAAACCATTGAATTTAAACCTAAAGAGCGCCTTAAGCCGGGCCAAGTGTATAAAGCAATATTTCACTTAAGCGCTTTAATGGAAGTAAAAAAAGAATTGCAGAATTTTGAATTTCAATTTGAAACTATAAAGCAATCGATGCAATTACAGGTAAATGATTTGAAATGTTATAATTCTAACGATTTTAATTATTATAGCGCAACCGGAAATGTAACAACCGCCGATTTTGCCGATGCAGAAACAATTGAAAAATTATTAGTAACCAAACTAGGCAATACTGTTTTAAAAGCTAAATGGCAACATAATGAAAAAGGAACCGATCATAAATTTTTATTAGACAGTATTGAAAGACCAAGCACAGGACATACAGATCTTACATTTAATTGCGACGGCAAAGCTTTAGGGCTGGAAGTGAAATTGGATAGGAGTTTTGAAGTTCCTAAAAAAGGAGAATTTAAACTATTAGATACGCGCTTAATTAATGATAACGAACAATACGTATTATTGAATTATTCAAACCCAGTAGATGCAAATCAGTCATTAGAGGGATTGATTGATCTTGGAGGATTTAAAGACTTGAAATTTATTGTAACCAATAATCAGGTTTTAATTTATCCTAACGAATTTAAAACAGGCTCATACGCTTTAAAAATTCAAGGCGGCATTAGAGATACAAAAGGCGCCCGTATTGAGAGTTCAAGTGAACACAATATTGTATTTACCGAAGTAAAACCGGCCGTTAAGTTTTTGGGTGAAGGAAATATCCTTCCATCATCCAATAATTTAAGCATTCCGTTCGAGTGCGTAAATTTAAGAGCTGTTGATGTAAAAATTGTAAAGATCTATGAGAATAACGTTCTACAATTTTTACAAGGCAATTCGTTAGACGGTGGAAATAATTTAGCACAGGTAGGAAAAAAAATAGTGGAGAAACGCATTAATTTAGGCATCACTAACCCTGCCGATTTTAGTGTTTGGAAAAAATTCTCTTTAGACATATCTACCCTGATAAAATCTGAACCGGGTGCTATTTACCGAGTGTTCTTGAGTTTTAAAAAATCGTATTCAACATATCCTTGCTTAGGAAATGCCGATGATGATAAATTTCAAATGGAAGAGATAAAAGCACCAACCGATGAAGAAGAAGTTGCGTTCTATGGTTACTATTACGAAGATTACTATTACTCGGGCTACGAATACGAAGAAGGCGAAGATTATAACTGGAGCGATAGAGATAACCCATGTAAAGGCGCTTATTACCGCCAGTATGAAAGAACAGTTGCTCGAAATATATTAGCATCAGATCTTGGCATCACCCTTAAAAAAGGAAATGACGGAAGTTTATTTGTTGTAGCCAACGATCTACTTACCACAAATCCACTTGGAGATGTAACCATAGAAGTTTACGATTACCAAAAACAATTGATCCAAAGCGACAAGACCAATGGCGACGGACAATTATTTATGAACTTAAAAACAAAAGCGTATTTTTTAGTTGCAAAAAAAGATAACCAACGTGCGTATTTACGTTTGGATGATGGCGCAACCCTTCCTTTAAGTTTATATGATGTTTCGGGTGAAGCCATTAAAAAAGGCATCAAAGGATTTATTTTTGGAGAACGTGGCGTTTGGCGTCCGGGCGATTCATTATTCCTCAACTTTATTTTAGAAGATAAATTTGGGAATATCCCTGTAAACCATCCTGTAGTATTTGAATTAACTAATCCGCAAGGGCAAACCACCAAACGTTTATTCAGTAATAAAAGCGTTGATGGTTTTTATAATTTTTCTACGGTAACTGATAAAAACGCACCAACAGGTTTATGGAATGCCGAAGTAAAAATTGGAAGCATTAAATTCAATAAAAGCATTCGTATTGAAACCATAATGCCAAATCGCTTAAAATTACAAGTAGATGCAGGCGATAATAAACTATTGTGTGCTTCAGATAAAAACATATTGAGCATACATGCCAATTGGTTAACCGGCGCTGTAGTTCATAATTTACCTGTAAATGTGCAAGTATCTTTAAGTTCAGATAATACTTCATTCCCAAAATTCAAAGATTATATTTTTGACGATGCCACCCTGCGTTACGAAGCGCAAAACATTACGGTGCTAGATGATAAGTTAGACGACAAAGGTGATATTAGCTCACCGCTCAAGATTGATGTGCAAAGCAATGCTCCGGGCTTTTTAAAGGCAAACTTTACAACGCGCGTTTACGAACAAGGCGGTGCATTTAGCGTTGATCGTTTTTCAATCCCATATTCTCCTTACACCTATTACACCGGGTTAAAATTACCGGAAGGCGAAAAGAACACGGGTATTTTATACACCGGCAAAGATCATTATATACAAATTGCTACTTGCGATTTTAAAGGCATCGCTACTTCGCGTAGTAATTTAAAATTTGAGATGTATAAATTAAGCTGGCGCTGGTGGTGGGATCAGTACAGTGATGATGTTGCCAATTATGCAAGTGATGAATATCACGAATCTGTTCAAAGCGAAGTGGTATCAAGCACCAACGGAAAATCTAAAGTACGTGTGAATGTAAAAGAAAATCAGTGGGGACGTTATTTAATTAAAGTAACCGATGCCGATGGACACTCTGCAAGTATGGTAACGTATTTTGATTGGCCAAACTGGATGGATCGCGATGGCGGTAGCGACAATAAAATTGTTTCTAATATGTTGAATTTTACAACCGATAAAACATCTTACAAAACAAAAGATGAAGTTACGGTTACAATTCCTACACCCGAAAAATGCCGCGCCTTAGTTACCATTGAAAATGGCAGTCGTGTTCTTAAGGCCGATTGGATTGAAACAGAAAAAGGAACTACCAAATATAAATTTAAGGTAAAACCCGAAATGGCACCAAATGTATATGTGCATGTTTCATTATTGCAACCACATTCGCGCGCTAACGATCTTCCAATTCGTTTATACGGCGTTGTTCCAATTACCATTGATGATCCGGAAACACATTTAAAACCGATAATAGAAATGCCGAGCGAATTAGTACCCGAGCAAGATGTTACAATTAAAGTAAGCGAAGCCAATGGTAAAGAAATGGCATTTACATTAGCTGTTGTTGATGAAGGGCTATTAGACATTACGCGCTTTAAAACACCAAATCCTTGGAATACATTTTACTCGAAAGAAGCATTAGGTGTAAAAACATGGGACGTTTATGATAATGTAATAGGCGCATTTGGTGCCGAACTAGAACGCATTTTAAGCATTGGTGGTGATGGTAGCGAAGTTGGAGATGATGGTGCCAAAGCAAATCGCTTTAAACCAATGGTTAGGTTCTTTGGTCCGTTTCATGTAGATAAAGGAGATAAGCAAACCATTAAATTTAAAATGCCAATGTATGTTGGCTCTGTTCGTACTATGGTTATTGCCGGAGAAAAAGGCGCCTATGGTTCGGCCGAAAAAACTACACCTGTAAAAGCACCGTTAATGGTGCTTGGAACTTTACCGCGCGTATTAAGTGTAACGGAAGAAGTAAAATTGCCAATTTCTATATTTGGTGGAAGCAAAGCCGTTGGAAGTACACAAATAAAAGTAGAAGTAAATGAATTTTTACAAACCGTTGGCGGAAGTGTAAAAACAGTTACTATTGGTAAAGACGATGAGCAATTAGTATCGTTTGACCTGAAGGTGAAAAACAAAACCGGAATTGCCAAAGTAAAAATTACAGCAACAGGCGGCGGGCACACAGCCAAATACGAAATAGAATTAGATGTGCGCAATCCAAATCCATATCAAACAACTATAAAAGATTTTTGGGTGGATGCTGGAAAAACCGTTGGCGAAAATATTAATGCCGTTGGTTTAGCAGGCACAAATAGTGGTGTTTTAGAATTATCAACCATTCCTCCAATTAATTTGGAAGAGCGTTTGCAATACTTGATCGCCTACCCTCATGGTTGTATTGAGCAAACTACATCGCAAACATTTGCGCAATTGTATTTAAGCGATATTATGGATCTATCTCCTGACCGTAAAACTGCCGTTGAGAATAATATTAAAGGCGGTATTAACGAGATCCGTAAATTCCAACTGCAAAATGGCGCCATGGCTTATTGGCAAGGTTTAACCGAACCAAACGATTGGGGTACAACTTATGCGGGTCATTTTTTAATACTTGCCGAGAAAAAAGGATTTACACTACCTGTAGGGATGAAAAAAGATTGGGTAAGTTACCAGCAAAGCATTGCGCAAAATTTTGAACTCAGTAAAAATAAATATTATACCAATGATATGTCGCAAGCCTACCGCTTGTATGTTTTAGCATTAGCAAATCAACCTGCCACAAGTGCGATGAATCGTTTGCGCGAATACGGAGGATTAACTAACGAAGCGCGTTGGCTATTAGCAAGCGCTTATGCACATGTTGGGCAAATTGATGAAGCCGAAAAATTAATTGCCAAAGCAAGTACCGATGTGGCAAGCTACCGTGTAAATTATTATACATACGGTTCTTCTGATCGCGATATGGCAATTATTTTAGATGCTTTGTGTAACATGAACAAAAAACAACAGGCGTTTACACAATTGAAAAAAGTATCTAGCATACTTTCATCAAAAAGTTGGTTGAGTACACAAACCACCGCTTTTGGATTAGTATCAGTAGCCAACTTCATTAAAAAGTTTGGTGGCGCATCGGCTATGCAAGCAGATGTAACATTAAACGGAAATCCGGTGAGCTTAAAAGGCAATAGTGCCATTGTACAAGTGCCAATTGATTTTAAAGGTGGTAAAGGTGGTAATTTTAAAATTGTAAATAAAGGCAAGGGCATGTTGTACGCTCGCTTGATAAATAGAGGTAAACCGCCAATTGGTGATGAAGTAGAAGCCAATGAGAACATTAGTGTAAGCGCAGTTTATAAAGATCTAAACGGAACTGTAATAAGCGTAGATGAATTAGGCCAGAGCAGCAACTTTATGCTTTCGGTAACCATAACCAATTTAGGTTTGGTGGGAGAGGCAAAAAATTTAGCATTGATGAATTATATACCTAGTGGTTGGGAAATTCATAATGCGCGCATGGATGAAAATGAAGCTGCTTTAAAAAACAGCGACTATACCTATCAGGATATTAAAGACGATAGAGTAATGACCTATTTTGACTTGAACCAAAACCAAAGCAAAACGTTTAATATACTACTTAACGCCAGCTACGAAGGTAAATTTTATTTACCTTCGGTTAATATAGAGGCCATGTATGATAACAGTATTTTTGCAAGAACAAAAGGGCAATGGATAAAAGTGGTAAAGCAGTTGGATGAGAAGGTTGCAGGGAAATAAATTTTATAAAAAACAGAGACATAGAATCACTCCAAGCAAATTAAATTTGAATATTGGAGTGATTTTATGGCTTATATGAGGGAGTTAGTAGTAATTGTAGGACGACGTAAAGCCATACTAGAAGATGAACAAATTTTCGATAGAACATCCAGAATACCAAATTGCTGGACAACTACAAGACGACTCTCCTAAAACCAATAATTTTTCAGTAAGTATTCCATTAAGCCGACAACAAAAATATTATGACCTATTCCTGCATAATACTAACAATAAAAAATGCTTAGCTATACAAGTGAAATCTTCTAGGACATATGTAAATACAGACACAACAGACGATCTTAACGATTATAATTATTATGCGTGGCTTAACAACAACTAATATTTATCCACTGGCGCGGATTTTTTATCCGTGCAAAGAAGCAGCCTTTACCCAAACAATGTTAAGACATTTTGAATCTTCTTTCAAAAAGTATAATTTAGATAAAGAGAAAAACATCACATGATAAAAAATAACTTAATAAGATCAGTAACACTTTTAAGCTTTATTGTTTTGCTTTCGGGCTTTGTGGCATTTAAGGGCGGGGCCTTTGATAATTATTTAAGCGCAAACAATAGCGTTTATCCAGATCATCAAACAACTGATATGCCTATTGATTCTCCTACTCCCAAAAAAAATGTACAAAAGAAAAAGAAGAATCCTGACATGATGTATTCATCCAAATCGATGGTATTAACCGATCAGGAATTTTTTATAGGTGATCCTAAAGACAGCGTTCAAAAAAAGGAAGTAAAACAAACTTCTTCAAAAGACTCTTTAAAAAGATCACCTAAATAATTCTTATTGAATTTTTACAAACTCATAGAAGGCGCGGCAATTAGTCTTGTTTTTTTGGCGGCAGTATTTATTCCTATGGAAAAAGTATTTCCTGCAAAAGCCGGGCAAAAGATCTTTCGTGCGCAATGGTTAACCGACCTACTCTATTTTGCCGGCCAATATTTTATTTGGGGATATTTTGTTATTTGGGTATTAAGCTATTTTAGTTTTTGGCTAGATGATATTGTTCCGCAAAGTTTTAGAACATCAATTTCTTCGCAAGCCATATGGTTGCAATCCATTGAAGTGATTTTGCTAAGCGATTTCATTATTTATTGGGGGCACCGTTTACAACACAAAGTTGATTTCCTCTGGCGTTTTCACAAAGTTCATCATAGCGCCGAACATTTAGATTGGCTGGCCGCACATCGCGAACATCCCTTAGATTCCATTTACACCGTTGGCTTAATTAATTTGCCCGCCTTCATTTTAGGGTTTCCTTTAGAAACCTTAGCAGCGCTTATTGCCTTTAGAGGTGTTTGGGCTATTTATATTCATTCAAATGTGCGTTTACCTCTTAAATTTTTACGAGGCATTATTGGCTCGCCCGAATTGCATCATTGGCATCACGATCTGGAAAGAAACGCAGGAAATTATGCGAACATCTCACCCATAATGGACATACTATTTGGCACTTATACATGTCCAGATCACGAACCCGAAAAATTTGGCATTAAAGAAGAGTTCCCTAAAAATTATGTAAAGCAAATGATATACCCTTTGCTTCCTAAAAAAATTGCCGTAAAATTGTTGAATAAACCTTTATGAACAAAACCGAAACTGCCGTAAACATTTTTAATCGCTTGGCTAATTTATATCAAGAGAAATACATGAACGTGGATCTATACGGAGAATCACTGGATCTATTTTGCGAACATGTGAAAAAACAAGGAGATGTATTAGAGTTAGCCTGCGGCCCAGGAAATGTTACCAAATATATTTTAAATAAACGCCCAGATCTTAAGATCTTGGGGACAGATCTTTCGGAAAATATGTTGGGCTTAGCAAGAGAAAATAATCCAACAGATGTTTTTACAAAAATGGATTGCCGAGATGTTTCTAAACTCACTAAAACTTACGATGCAATTGTGGGTGCATTTGCTCTACCGTATCTTTCAAAAGAGGAATCCTTTGACTTAATTAAAGATGCTTCAACGCGATTGAATACAAATGGTTTGCTATACTTAAGCACAATGGAAGATGATTATTCCAAATCGGAGCTAGTATCTTCAAGCCAGGGCGATCAAATGTTTATCCATTACCATGAGACCGATTATCTTAAAAAAGCCTTAGAAAACAATGGGTTTGAGATTATCCATTTAAGCCGAAAACAGTATCCGGGGCCTGATGGCAAGCCAGTTACCGACCTTTTGATATTGACAAAACATAGTGGAAAACCCTTTTAGTTGGATTTTTAGCTTATGAAATAAATTTTTAACTTAGAGCTATAGAAATAAAGCATTATGAAAAAATCAGTGTTGTTCCTTTTCGCCATTTGTATAAGCTCAACTTCGTGCCTTAAAACAAGAAGCTGCACCTGCAAAGATCCAAGCGGTAAAATAGTTTATAATGAAGTAAACAAAACCAGGAGCAAACAAGAGGGAGTTCATTTTGAAGATAAATGCCTTACAAGGGAATCAACCTATTATACTATAGGAAGCGGTTCGGTAGCAACAACTCAAACTACTATTCCTTGCGAAATAAGCTAGTTATTTAAACTATAGAATTAAAAAAGCCGTTGTAAATACTACAACGGCTTTTTTGTTAATTCCAATAGCGAACACTAGCTTTCATATCTACTCAACAACAAGTTTCACATTTTGCTTTAAGCCATTTTTCTCAATGGTAAATACATATATTCCTGCAGATAAATCTTTAAGGTCAATAACCTTGTTTGTATCTTCGGTTACTTCAATATGTACAAGTTTACCTGTTATATCTGTAATCTCAATTTTCTTTTTGCCCACGCTTGAAGTAAGATTCAAGCTAATTTTTGCAGGGTTAGGAAAAATTTTGAATTCGAGTGTTGACCCGCTTAATTGTGATAAAGCAGTACATGTAAATACGTTTACACTAACAGTTGCTGTGTTTTTACAATTGCTTACCGACGTTCCGGTAACAGTATACACGGTTGTAACACTGGGAGAAATAGAAATAACAGATGTTGTTTGACTAGTACTCCAGCTATAGGTATTAGCACCACTTACGCTAATAGTAGTAACTTGTCCTGCACAAACACTTGATGTTGCTGAAATTGTTAAATTTGGTAAAAGATTTACGGTTACACTTATTGGAACTTTTACACTAATGCTGCAACTATTTACTGCCGCTGCGTAATACGTATAATTACCCGCACTTAAAGTTGGCGAAATAAACGATGTGCCAATACCAATTACCGAAGTAGACGTGCTTGTAGCAAACCAATTTACTGTTGTGCTCGAATTAACCGCTAACGTGGCAGCAACTCCTGCGCAAACATTTTGATTGGCAGCTATGGTTACGTTAGTTGGAGTAGTTGGTGGCACGCAAGGTGAGAAACTCGCTGGCATGATACAACAATTTCCTCCCGCTGAAAGATTGAATGTGGTTGGGGTCCAACAATTATATTGTGTATGATGAGAGCGAAGAGTTGATGCAGGAAATGCATTTAAAAAATAAAACACCACTTCATCGGGGGTATTTGCTCCGCCTGCATTAACTGTTGTATCACAATTATAGCACCCCACCGTATTTGGATTACCATTACCATGCACAGGAGTATAAGGGCCAACCGAAGGGTAAACATTTATAGTGGCTACGCTTGCAGAAACATTAAGAATAGTTGTTGTTATAACTCCAAGATTACAATTATCGTTACTTCCATCATATCCTGCGTAAATAACACCTGTTACATTATTTGAAAATGTTCCAATGATATGGATCTCGGCAGCTTCGTAAGTACAAATACCAATTTTTAAATTAGGAATATTCACGTCGCAATTTACAGTAATGATCCCACCGTCGTAATTAGAATAGATCACTAGATTTCCGGATGCATTACATATTTGCGAAAACGACTTGCCTGTAAAAACAAAGGCACACAGTATAATTAATTTGTAGAGTTTAGTCATGAGTTTTACATTAGAGTATCTAAACTACAAAATATACAAATGAATAACAAAAAAACATTGCTTTTAACATCTGAAAAAATCGAGAAATTCATACTTTGCATTAAATTAGCTCATCTAAATCCATAAATTTCAGCGTCAACAATAATTCTTATCACCATTGGCCAATTATAGTTTTAGGCTTTATAGGTAGAAAACAGCAATAACTGGATAAATAAGCCTTTTATGGCGTTTGTTTAGTTCATAAAATGTTCTACATTTAGGTAAACCTAAACCCATAAACATGAAAAGATTTCTCATCATTCTCATGGTAACTATTGCAAGCTTTGGCAAATTAAGCGCGCAAGCAAACATTATTTCAACCAACACCGTTGCCGAACAGGTAATGCTTGGAGCATACAATCCAACGCTTTTTTTAGCAAGTAATATAATTAATCATCCCGATAGCATTAGTAAAGGGATCAATGCGCGTGTAAATCCCGATTCACTTCATGCTTATTTAGTAGCATTAAAAAATTTTAAAAATAGAAATACAGGCTCAGACACCATTTCTTTAGTGCGTGGAATTGGCGCAGCGCGCAAATGGGTTTATAAAAAGTTTCAACAGTTTAGCTTGGTAAATGAAAACAGACTACTTCCCTCCTATTTAAAATTTAATCTTACGCTTTGCGGAATTACAAGCCACAAAAATGTGTTTGCCGTATTACCCGGAACAGATACAAGTGACAAATCAATTATTCTTATTGAAGGGCATATGGACAGCCGCTGTGCCGGACTGTGTGATACTGCGTGCATTGCCGAAGGCATGGAAGATAATGGAAGCGGAACAGCTCTTGTGATAGAATTAGCGCGTGTAATGAGTAAATACAGTTATAAACGCACCATTGTATTTATGACCACCATTTCGGAAGAACAAGGATTGAATGGTGCAGAAGCATTTGCGGATTACGTGCAGTCTAAAGGCATCAAAATGCATGGTGTACTAAATAATGATGTTATTGGCGGAGTTATTTGTGGTGTTACTTCTTCTCCTCCAAGTTGCTCGGGCGTTGGGAGTATTGATAGTACGCATGTGCGGCTGTTTTCATTCGGAACATTTAATTCGTTTCATAAACAATTGGCGCGCTTTGTAAAACTGGAATACAAAGAACTCATAAAACCAATTGCGCTTGTAACAACCACCATTCATATTATGACGCCCGAAGATCGCACTGGTCGCGGTGGAGATCATATTCCATTTAGACAGCATAATTATTCAGCAATTCGCTTTACATCGGCAAACGAACACGGTGATGCAAGTTTGGGTACCGGTTATACCGATAGACAACACACCTCGAGCGATATTTTAGGAGTTGACACAGACGCCGACCTGATCATTGACAGTTTTTTTGTTGATTTTAATTACTTGGCTCGCAACGCCGTTATTAATGGTAATGCCGCAGGCATGATGGGTATTGGTCCTTTAACACCCGATTTTACCTTAACTTCTACCGGAAATAATTTGATCGTAAATATTCTTACGCAACAACAATATTTAAAATATAGAATTGGTGTACGCACATTAACCAACGATTGGGATTCGGTTTATACTTTCTCAGGAGCAACATCGCATACCATTAGCAATTTAAATCCCGCCAATTATATTGTTAGTGTGGCTTCGGTAGATGCTAAAAATGTAGAAAGTTTATTTTCTAAAGAATTACAGAACTCTATCATCTCGGGCTTAATGCACCCCGATGCAAATGGAAAAAGTGTTGAACTTTTACAAAACAAACCAAATCCTTCGGATGAAGCTACTACAATTTCTGTTTTGGTAAATAAAGATATGAGCCATAAAGAAGCTTACATTCTTATTAAGGATCTACAAGGCAAAGAAGTTTTAAAGACGAGGATCACTTTAGAAATGGGCATGAACGAGATCAATTACGATCATGGCTATCACAAAAGCGGAACATACATTTATAGTTTAATTATTGATGAAAAAATTGTGCAATCCAAACAAATGGTGTTTACGAATTAGAAATACTACACTATTAAACGCTTTATCTTAATACTTCTTTCGTTCCTCCTCCTTTCTTCATGTGCTATACACAAAAAATTTCCTTTTATATGTTTTAAAAGTGGTTGCGTAAAAGTTGCCTTTGGGGTTTATCAAATAAAAGCCTGGAAAAAAAACAGGCACGGAAAAGCAAATGTAAAAAGAAACAAAGCAAATGCCAAAGCAAGTTTAAAAAGTAAAAGCGATAAAACTGGAAGGTTCTCTGACCCCAATTACTCAGAAAGTGATACAACCAGTTATGGAAAAGGTAATGCGGGAAATTGCAGTGTAATTAAAATGGTGTTTTTTAAACCTGCCAAACGTAGAAAAGATCAAACGGATACTTTAACTGTAGGGTTTATACAACCTGGCGAGGAGCTTAAAGAGCTTGATAGAGTTCAAATTGATGGTTACTTTTATAAACATGATAAACACAATATCATTAAAGTGAAATTTTGTGATTGTGACAAGAGCGCTAAGAATAATGACGTTTTAAGATCAATTTATCTACAACGTTCCTCAAAACTTACTCAGTATTTAAAGAGTAAGAAATTTCCTAAGAAGAAGATCGAACTGGAATAAGTTTAAGATAATTTGACATAAGTAAAATGATAATTTTATCATAAGAACTCCATTATAATCCTTAATTTTATTTTTCTGAAAAGTATCCTACAAAAAATAAAAATGTTTTTTCTCCGCAACAAGGTCAAAACAGGTGTAACTCTTGTTCTGTTGATTCTTTATTGGCTTTGGCTTCCCTCTACTCTATTTAATAAACCTTGCAGTACTGTTTTGGTTGACGAAGATGGGCAGCTGCTTGCCGCACAAATTGCAAGTGATGGCCAATGGCGTTTTCCGCAAATGGAATCGGTGCCCGAGAAATTTGAAAAATGCATTACTCATTTTGAAGATGAATATTTTTATTATCACCCGGGCTTTAATCCCATTGCCATTTTTAAATCCTTAAAGCGAAATGTTGGTGCCGGAAAAGTAAAAAGTGGTGGAAGTACTATTACCATGCAAATTGCCCGCATGATGCGCGGCAATAAACACCGTACGTATTATCAAAAAATAGTAGAGATTCTCTTGGCAATTCGTATTGAATGCTCCTATAAAAAATCAAGCATACTTAAGGTCTATGCCAGCAATGCGCCATACGGAAGTAATGTTGTTGGTTTATCGGCTGCATCTTGGCGCTATTTTGCCAGAAGTCCCGAAAAATTAAGCTGGGCCGAAAGTGCTTTGTTGGCAGTGCTTCCCAATTCTCCTTCTTTAATTTATCCCGGAAAAAATCATAAAGCACTTATTAATAAACGCGATCGCTTATTGAAGAAGTTGTTTGATAAAAAAATAATTGATGAATCTACTTACAACCTATCATTAATCGAAGGCTTGCCCGAAAAACCATTTCCTCTTCCGCAATTGGCACCACATTTATTAAGCCGCTGTATTACAGAACATGGTCCTTCAAAAATTTATCACTCAAGCATTCGCAAAAGTTTACAAACACAGGTAAACACTATTATTAATAAACACATTCAAAGTTTAAGCGCAAATGATATTCATAATGCCTGTGCTTTAGTAGCAGAAACCGAAACCGGTCGAATAATTGCATACATTGGTAATAGTTCGAATCCAAAAAACGAATTTCAAAATTATGTAGATATCATTCATTCACCACGAAGCACAGGAAGTATTTTAAAACCATTTTTATATGCATTTCTGCTGAATGAAAATAAAATACTTCCAAAAAATTTAATTGAAGATATTCCAACACAAATTGGTTCGTACGGACCAAAGAATTTTAATTTAACTTACGATGGTCTTGTTCCCGCTAATGAAGCCCTAGCACGCTCATTGAATATCCCTGCCATAAAAATGTTGCAAGATTATGGTCCGGCTAAATTTCATTACCAATTAAAACAGTTAGGCTTTAAAACATTTACCAAACCAACCACGCACTATGGTTTATCCTTAATTTTAGGAGGTGGTGAAGCTAATTTACACGAGATCGCTTCGGCATATTCCTCTTTGGGAAGAGCATTGATGAATTATAATAATTCAAGCGGAAAATATGCCATGAATAGTTATTTCCCTTTAAGCTATTTAGAAACTGAGCCTGCCAAAGTAAAACAAACTTTAAAAAGTGATGTTTTAAAAGCATCCAGCATTTGGTTCACGTTTGATGCGATGACGGAGTTGATGCGTCCGCAAGATTATGTGGGCTGGATGCAATTCTTATCAAAAAATCGTATAGCCTGGAAAACCGGCACCAGTTTTGGTTTCAGAGATGCATGGGCTGTGGGTTTAGATTCAAAATACACGGTGGCTGTTTGGGTTGGAAACGCTGATGGCGAAGGAAGACCAAATTTAACCGGAACTTCGGCAGCTGCCCCCATCATGTTCAATATTTTCAATGTTCTATCGCAAAAAAAATTCTTCACAAAACCAACAACCGATATCATCAAACAAATTGTTTGTAAACAAAGTGGATTTAAGGCTTCAGAAATTTGCCCTGATAAAATTGAACAATATTGCCCAAGCGGATCAGAAAAAACAAAACAATGCCCTTTTCATAAACTTATTCATTTAGATGAAACAGGAGTTTACCGTGTAAATAGTAATTGTTATCCTGTAGATAAAATGAAACATGTTCCTTGGTTCATTGCATCGCCCGCACAGGAATATTTTTTTAAGCAACATAATTTATTTTACAAAAGCGTTCCTTCGTATTTGGAAGCTTGTCAAAATGAATTAAATTTTCGACAGCTTGATATTATTTATCCTCGCGAAGGTTTTAAAGTGTATATCCCGGTTGGTGAAAGCGGAAAACAAAAGACCTGCGTATTTAAAGCCACTCATAAAAACTCGAGTGCCACTCTGTTTTGGCATATGGACGGAAATTATATTGGGAGTACCGAAAAATTTCATCAACTCTCGCTTTTACCTCCAGTTGGAAAGCATGTTTTAGTTATTACCGATATGGAAGGCGAAACATCTATGGTTAAGTTTGAGGTTATTGGGAAGTAATTCTCATTTCTGCCACCAAGTCGCTAAGGCACAAAGCAACAATACTGGTAATCAACTTTGCGAAACTTATCACCTTTGCGTCTTAGTGGCCTTGCCAGTAATAGGCTCTCTAAAAAAAGTTAAATTAACTTCCTTTATAAGTCCCGTGGGGCTTTCAGAGCCTCAAATTTATTTACTTTATTAATGAACCTTGAACGCAGTTAGGGGTATTACCTTTTAGGCTGGAACCCTTTTATGCCAATTATTAATAATACATGCATGATCAGTTAAATAAATTCGCCATGTACACCGACGAAGAGCTTATGCATTTTATTATGAATGGCGAGGAGTTTGCCTTTAATG
>Ga0163152_10005240_pt1 | contig 15371 bp, 28 predicted proteins | sample OliLakLV19MP8IB2_FD_148635 | JGI IMG/M metagenome (GOLD analysis project Ga0163152, IMG submission 148635) | Freshwater microbial mat bacterial communities from Lake Vanda, McMurdo Dry Valleys, Antarctica - Oligotrophic Lake LV.19.MP8.IB-2 | ecosystem: Environmental > Aquatic > Freshwater >... | reverse complement strand
GTTTTGTCTTTCGTCCAAGCTGTCTGCCATTTTTTCTATGACGCACGGATTGCCTCTTGTTTCGTTACTCGCTCTTCGGATTACCGCTATTGGGCTGCACAGCATCCAGCTTGATGCCGAGACCCAGGCCCATTTCGGTCAAAATTTCCTTAATCTCGTTGAGTGATTTCTTGCCGAAATTCTTTGTCCGCAACATCTCCCCTTCGGTCTTCTGGACTAAGTCGGCGATGGTCTTGATGTTTGCGTTCTTCAAGCAATTCGCGGCACGAACCGACAACTCCAGCTCATTCACGCTACGGAACAGATGCTTATTCACCTCACGTTGAGCCTCATCGCTCCCTAAATCAGCGCGCCCTTCGACTCGCTCATCGGGATTGATAAAGATATCCACGTGATCACACATAATCCCTGCGGCCGTGGACAGCGCATCGCGGGGCGAGATGGTTCCATCCGTCCAGATTTCCAAGGTCAGCTTATCATAATCAGTCATGCGACCGACACGGGCATTCTCCACATGAAAATTTACGCGTTTGATGGGCGAAAATACGGAATCAATGGCGATCACACCAATCGGCAAGCCTTCTTCCTTGTTTCGCTCAGCAGGCACGTAGCCCCGCCCATGCTTCACCGTCATTTCCATATCGAACAAGGCGTCTTTGTCCAATGTTGCGATATGCAGATTCGGCGTCAAGATCGTCACGTCTGCATCATGAATAATGTCGGACCCCTTCGCTTCACCGGGGCCTTTCTTCTTGAGACGCAATGTCTTAGGCTTATCGGTATGAACCGCAAGTCGCAACCCTTTGACGTTCAGAATAATAGAGGTTACATCCTCCGTAATACCTGGAATCGTGGAGAACTCGTGCAACACTCCCTCGATCTTCACAGTGGTCACCGCTGCACCAGTCAGCGACGATAACAGCACACGTCGCAAGGCATTGCCCACCGTCGTTCCAAACCCGCGTTCATAGGCTTCAGTCGTAAACCTGCCGAACGTTTGGGTCTGGGTATCCTTGTCGACTTCCACCCGCATTGGGATTTGAAAGTCCTTCATTGCTTTAATCATGACTCCCCCTTCATCTCATCGAGTAGACAGCCACTGCACGGCACCAGCGCGCCGCAGAGAGCCTCCCCACTCTGTCCACAAGTCCGCACCTACCTGGAATACAACTCCACCACCATCTGTTCGTTCACCGGAAGCGGAATCTGATCCTTGGACGGCAACGAACGGACCACACCTTTAAAAGCCGTCTTATCTAGCTCTAACCACTCTGGAATGCCTCGTCCATCCACTGCCTCTAAGGCCGCCTGGATCGAGATCAATGTGCGGCTTCGCTCACGAATGCTGATGATGTCGCCAGCCTTCACCTGCGCACCTGGCACATTGATTTTCCGACCATTCATGGTTAAATGCCCGTGGCTCACAAGCTGTCTGGCTTCTTTTCGCGAAGCGCCAAACCCTAATCGATACGCCACATTGTCCAAGCGACATTCCAGCAATCGCAAAAGCACTTCTCCGGTAATACCAGATTGGCGTTCCGCCTTCTCAAAGACGCCACGGAATTGGCACTCCATCAAGCCGTAAATTCTCCGCAGTTTCTGCTTCTCTCTGAGCTGGGTGCTGTACTCTGAGTTCCTCGGACGTTTTTGTCCATGCTGCCCAGGAGGATAGGCCCGCCGCTCGATGGCGCATTTTTCGGTCATACAGCGCGAACCTTTCAAAAACAACTTCTCACCCTCTCGCCGACACAACCGACAGACAGGACCGCGATACTTTGCCACTGCTCTACCTCCGGTTACCGGACATCACCACGTAGGTGCGCCCAACAATTCTCGTGTATTCGATACTTCCGACATTCTTCGCTAAACGCGTCGCTTTTTAGGAGGACGACATCCGTTGTGGGGAATCGGAGTCACATCACGAATCATATTGATCCGCATTCCAGCCGCCTGAATAGACCGAATCGCCGATTCACGACCGGATCCAGGCCCATTCACATAGACATCAACTTGTCGCATTCCGCACTCCATCGCCTTACGCGCAGCAGCCTCACCAGCACGCTGGGCCGCAAAGGGCGTGCTCTTTCGCGATCCCTTGAACCCTTGATTCCCTGAGCTTGCCCACACAATGGTGTTTCCGCTCATGTCAGTGATGGTGACGATCGTATTATTAAAAGAGGCCTGGACATGGGCCACTCCACTCGTCACAATCCGCCGCTCTTTCTTCTTCCCTTTTTTGACGCTCATACAGACTCCCTACTCAGGTAACGGTCGCGCGCTACGCCTTACGCGCAGGCGGTTTCGGTTTGCTTCCCACACCGGAGCGATGCCCTTTTCTCGTCCGCGCATTCGTCTTGGTCCGCTGTCCGCGGACCGGCAAACCCTTCCGATGGCGAAGACCACGGTATGTACCGCTATCGATCAGTCGCTTGATGTTCATCGAGAAGGTTTTCCTCAAGTCGCCTTCGACTTGATAGTCGTCCTGAATGATTGCTCGAATCTTGACGATATGCTCTTCGCTCAAGTCCTTAACGCGAATCGATCCATCGATCCCTGCCTTGCCCAGGATGTCGACTGCGGCCGCCCGCCCAATTCCATAGACATAGGTCAGGCCGATGTCCGCCCGCTTGTCTTTTGGTAAATCTACTCCGGCAATACGTGCCATACGCCCCCCTTACTTTTACTGCTTTCAACTCTTCGTCGCTGAATACTTGAGCAGGCTCTATTGCGCGCGTCCAGCAAGAACCCGGGAGGGCTATTCGCTACGCGAGCAAGGAGACATGCTCAGTCCTCCTGCGACGTTCCTTATCCTTGGCGCTGCTTGTGGCGTGGATTCTCACAGAGAATTCGCACCACGCCCTTACGTCGGACCACCTTACATTTGGCACAGATCGGCTTGACAGATGATTTCACTTTCATGTCTGTTTCACGCTCCTACTTAAACCGATAGGTGATGCGCCCGCGCGTCAAGTCGTACGGCGAGAGCTCAACGGTCACCTTATCGCCAGGAAGAATACGGATAAAATGCATGCGCATTTTCCCTGATATATGTGCAAGAATTTTATGGCCATTGTCTAGCGACACTCGAAACATCGCATTCGGTAATGTTTCGTTCACCGTGCCTTGTATTTCAATAACATCTTCTTTCGGCACGTACCTCTATCCTTTCTGCCTACCCACGGATCATAGCTGACTTAAAATACGCGGAGGCCCATTCAACTGAATCGCTATCGTATGCTCGAAATGGGCGGAGATACTCCCGTCTACCGTCACCGCTGTCCAGCGATCCTCAAGTACCTTGACGGCAGCCTTACCCATGTTGACCATCGGTTCAATCGCCAAAACCATCCCTGCCTGCAATCGAGGGCCCTGTCCAGGCTTCCCGTAGTTCGGCACCTGCGGATCTTCATGCAATTGCCGACCGATTCCATGGCCGACGAACTCCGTGACGACCGAGTAACCAGCTGATTCCACATGCTGCTGGATCACATGCGAAATGTCCGAAAGCCGACGGCCCACCACCGCTTGCTTGATTCCGAGGTACATCGCCTCTTCGGTAACTCGGACCAGGTGGGTGATTCGTTCGTTCGTCTGACCCACCGCAACTGTGACCGCAGAATCTCCGTAAAACCCGTCAACAATCGCCCCAAGATCAAGCCCGATAATGTCTCCCTCCTTCAACGCTCGCTTGGAGGGAATCCCGTGAACGACCTGCTCATTTACAGAGGCGCAGAGAGTCTTGGGATAACTTCGATACCCCTTAAACGCCGGTCGTGCACCACGTGCTCGAATCTCTTCCTCGGCGAAACGGTCCAGCTCATCAGTCGTAATACCAGGCCTGACAGCTTTTTTTAGAACCGCTAGCACCTCCGCCACCACTCGTGACGCTTGCGCCATCACTGTAATCTCATCCGGGGTCTTGAGGATGATCATCTCACCTGATACGGCGTCAACACATTCAAGAGATGCTGAAAGACAACATCCACTGAACCCGATCCATCCACTGATGACAAAAGACGCCGCTCATCATAATAGCGCACAAGTGGAGCCGTCTGCTCGTCGTATACTTTCAGCCGCGTCTCGATCGCATCACGCCGGTCATCGCTGCGCTGTACGAGCTGATCGCCACATCGATCACAAACCTCATCCACCTTCGGCTTTGCAAAATCAACATGGAACGTCGCTTGACACTTTGGACAACTTCGTCGGCCGCTCAACCGCCGAACCACGTCTTCGCGTGAAACATGAAAATTTACGACCAGGTCAAGGGCAGTGGACTTCGACTGAAGTACCTTTCCAAGCTCTTCCGCCTGCGTGACAGTTCTTGGAAATCCATCAAGAAAAAATCCATTGGCGCAGCTGGGGTCCGATAACTTATTTCTCACTAGCCCGACCACCACGGAATCAGGAACCAACTGGCCCTGATCCATAAAATTCTTGGCTTCAACACCAAGCGTCGTCTGATTACGAACGGCCTCGCGGAGAAGATCACCGGTTGAAATCTTTGCCAGCCGATACTGCGCCGCGACACGCTCAGCCTGTGTCCCCTTGCCTACACCTGGTGCACCAAGAAACACCACTCGCATCACGCTCCCTCACCCATTTCGTCCACGGAGAGGGGCCATGCCCTTACCGAGAAAACCTTCGTAATTTCTCATCAGCATGTGTGACTCAATCTGCTGTGCCGTATCGAGGCCAACACCAATCACGATCAGCAACGACGTGCCACCAAAGTAAAATGGCACATTCAGCTTATAGATCAAAAACTCAGGGATGACACATACGATCGCGAGATAGATTGATCCCGCAAACGTAATTCTTGTCAGAACCTTATAGATGTAATCGGACGTCCTCGCTCCTGGACGGATCCCTGGAATAAATCCACCATATTTCTTCATGTTGTCTGCCATGTCCACGGGGTTCAAAACCACGGCAGTATAAAAGAAACAAAAAAATAAAATAAGGCCGACGTACATCAATGTATACAGCAGAGATCCGGGAGCGAGTTGCGCCCCGAATGCCTTCACCCATGGAGTCTCGAAAAATCCGGCGATTGTCGCTGGAAACGCAATGATTGATGACGCAAAAATAGGAGGAATGACCCCTGCCGTATTGATCTTCAGGGGAATGTGTGTACTCTGTCCGCCAAAAACTTTCCGCCCAATAACACGCTTTGCGTACTGAACTGGAACTTTCCGTCGTCCACTTTCCAGGAAAACAATGGCTGCGACCACCACGACCATCAGGAGCGCAAGAGCGACCAGCAAGACGAAGCTTAGCTGCCCAACCTTATACAAATCAAACGTCTGAGCCACAGCCGCAGGCAACCGAGCGACGATCCCCGCAAAAATAATCAAAGAAATACCGTTTCCGATGCCACGCTCGGTAATCTGTTCCCCGAGCCACATTAGGAAACCCGTACCTGCGGTCAGGGTGATGACCGTCATAAGACGAAAGCCCCACCCAGCAGTCATCACGAATGCGCCTTGATTCATCTGTTCGAGGCCCACGGCAATCCCGAATCCTTGAATCACCGCAATGCCGATTGTACCGAACCGAGTATACTGAATAATCTTTTTTCGTCCGCGCTCACCCTCTTTAGCCAACTTTGAGAGGTGCGGGACGACCACGGTCAACAGCTGAAGAATAATCGATGCACTGATATAGGGCATAATGCCCAGAGCTAAGATCGTGAGCCGTGAAAGAGAGCCTCCTGAGAAAATATCCAAAAACCCAAGCAAGGCGCCGCCTTGCTTTTGAAGAAAATCTGAGAGGGCGTCGCCATTGATTCCAGGCGTAGGGATATGAGCTCCGATCCGATAGACTACCAGCATCCCCATGGTAAAGAGGATGCGAGTTCGCAGCTCGGGAATTTTGAAGATATTCTGAAAACTGGTCAGGAGTCTCTCAAACACCGGGGATGACCTCGACTCTCCCTCCAGCTGCTTGAATCTTTGCTTCCGCGGACTTACTGAACTTATGGGCCTGCACAACAATCGCCCTTGCGAGATCTCCGTTACCAAGGATCTTGATCGGCAACGTCTTTCGCTTGACTAGCCCAGCATCAACTAGCACTTGCGGCGTAATGGTGCCGGATTCCGTCATCTCACTCAAGCTACTCAGGTTGACAATCGAGTACTCCTTACGAAATATATTCGTAAAGCCATGCTTTGGCACACGGCGAATCAGCGACATCTGGCCGCCCTCAAATCCACCAGCCTGACGGCTGCGACCACCGGATCTGGCTAACAAGCCCTTGTGGCCCTTACCCGCTGTTTTCCCATGACCAGAACCTGGTCCACGGCCGATACGCTTACGTTTTTTCCTAGATCCTTTTGCAGGACCGAGCTCATGTAAGTTCATTGTGGCTGCACTTCCAATAGATATCCAACCTTGTCAATCATCCCTCGTACCTGTGACGTATTGGGACGAGTAACGGTCTGTCTAATCTTCCTTAAACCAAGGCCACTCAATACAAGTCGATGCTTTTGCGGGGTGCCAATAGGGCTCCGCCGCAAGGTAATCACAAACCAATTTTTCGCGACCTTGGGAATCTTCGGTGTAGGCATTATGCGCTCACTCTGTTCTGCGCATCACTTACTGCACCTCGACGCATTTTCAGAACGTCTTCAGCATTTCTGAGCTGACAGAGGCCGTTGAGGGTGGCGCGAACTGCATTAAAGGGATTTCCACGGCCAAGCGTCTTGGCTATGACATTGTGCACGCCAACTACCTCAACCACTGCCCTGACTGCACCCCCGGCAATAATTCCCGTTCCCTTTTTTGCGGGCTTCAGGAGAACATGCTCGGCTCCAAATAGTCCATGTACCTCATGCGCAATCGTTCCAGACGTGAGGGCGACATGCACCAGGTTTTTCTTGGCCTGCTCAACTGCTTTCGCGATTGCGACAGGCACTTCAGCCGCCTTACCTTTCCCGATGCCAACCCACCCCTGTCCGTCTCCGACAACAACCAGTGCGCAAAAGTTGAACCGTTTTCCACCCTTGACGACTTTCGCTACGCGATTGATAAAGACGACTTTGTCTTTCAGGCTTAATTCATCTGGATTAACTCGCACGTAACGTCTCTCCTCTTTGTTCCCCTCGCTCCTGCACTGTCACGGAATCGAGGTACGACCTAGAACTGCAGACCGCCTTCACGCGATGCCTCAGCCAACGCTTTAACTCGTCCATGGTACATCCGACCACCACGATCGAACACCACTGTCTGAACCTTGGCAGCTTTCGCCCGTTCGGCCAACAACTTTCCAACCGCCTTTGCTCCATCAATGCTTCCGGTAGATTTCACCGAAGTGCGCAGAGACTTATCCAAAGAAGACGCTGCTGCTAATGTCGCCCCTTTGAGATCGTCAATGATCTGGGCATAAATATGAGAGCTACTGCGAAATACGTTGAGACGAGGCCGCTCGGCTGTTCCAACAACTCGCTTTCGCACCCGCTGTTTCCGACGTGTTAATTGATCTGCTTTATCTGCGCTATTCATGGATCACCTTACTTCCCTGTCTTTCCGGCTTTCTTACGTAACACTTCTCCGACATAGCGAACGCCCTTTTGCTTATAGACGTCTGGCGGCTTGATCGCTCTCAAGTTTGCTGCAACTTGACCAACCAATCGCTTGTCAGCTCCCTTCACATTGATGAGCGTCTGCTTATCGACCTTCACATCGATTCCAACTGGAATCGGGTACGTGACTGGGTTGATATAGCCTACATTAAAACTCATCGTCCGCCCCTGCACGGCAACCTTGTAACCGACCCCCGTGAGTTCCAAATTACGCTCGTAGCCTTTGGTCACACCTTGAACGATATTACTGAGCTCCGCGCGAGTCAGTCCATGCATTGCACGTACATGACGGTCCTCATTCTGGCGCTCGACCACAAGTACACCATCCACAATCGTGATCCCAAGGCCTGGAGACAGGGACCAATCGAGCTTTCCGAGCGGGCCCTTGACGGAAACAACAGGACCGGCAACTCTAACATCCACTCCTGCTGGGATCTGGATTGGTTTCTTTCCAATGCGTGACATCGATTCCTCGTTATTCTAGCGACCCGCTACAATGACAATCTGGTTGGCACTCACCATTACCACACCGAGCACAAGACCTCACCCCCAAGACCAGCACGGCGGGACTCCTGATCTGTCATCAACCCCTTGGAAGTCGACAAGATTGCCACTCCGATGCCGTTCTTGACCCGTGGAATATCCTTAATTCCAACATAGACACGACGACCTGGCTTGCTCACTCGCTGCATTCCAGTGACCACAGGCACTTCGTCGACGTATCGCAGCTGCACTTTTAAAACAGGATGGCCATCCGCCATGTCCGCCTGGACACCCTGAATATAGCCTTCGTTCTGAAGCACTCGAAGGAGCTCTCGCTTGAGACGGGAGGCCGGCATGCTCACAGACTCATGGCGCCGCCGAAGCCCGTTCTGTATTCGCACTAATAGATCACTAATAGGATCTGTAACCATACCAACCCTTTCACCAACGCTCTTCGTGTCACTAACCGTCTATCTGACACCCAATGACACAGAAGGCAAATAATCTACCAACTCGACTTCCGAACCCCAGGAATCTCACCCTTCAGGCTCAGTAATCGAAAACATATTCTGCACATGCTAAACCTGCGCAAAAAACCTCGCACGCGCCCACAGAGCCCGCACCGATGATAGTCCCTGACGGGGAACTTTGCCTTGACAGACGATTTATTTCTCAGCGCTAATCTCGACACCTGCAGCTCCTTCGTTTGACGTTACGTCCGGAATGGCATCCCTAAATGCTTCAACAGCGCCCTACCCTCATCGTTCGTCTTGGCGGTTGTGACGATCGTGATGTCCATCCCATGGATTGACGCGACCTCGTCATACTGAATCTCAGGGAAAATGAGCTGTTCTTTAAGCCCAAGAGTATAATTGCCTCGTCCATCGAAGGACTTGGGCGAGACACCCCTGAAATCCCTGATCCTTGGCAACGACAGCGTCACAAGGCGGTCGAGGAACTCCCACATCCGTCGGCTCCGTAACGTCACCTTGGTACCAATTGGCATCCCTTGGCGCAGCTTGAAAGTCGCAATGGCTTTCTTCGCCTTCGTAATAAGAGCTTTCTGACCGGTGATCAGGCCCAACTCCGCAGCGGCACTTTCTAAAAGCTTCACGTTCTGAATGGCTTCACCCATTCCTACGTTCAGCACAATTCGCTCAACCTTTGGCACTTGCATGATGTTTTTATAGCCGAACTCTTTCATGAGTGCGGGCACAACCTTCTGCAAGTACGTCTCACGCATTCGTGGATTGAATTTGGACTCCTCGCTGCCCTCATCCATAACCTGAGGTGTCGACGACCCTTCTTTTTTCTTGGGTGGTCGTTTCTCTGTCGTCTTACTGCCTTTTCCTGATTCAACCTTCGCCATCTGGCGTCCTCACTCCTACTCGACTGAGTCGTTCGATTTTTTGCTGAACCGGACCCGCTTGCCATCATCGAGCGTACGTACGCCCAGTCGGGTTGGTTTCTGTGTCACAGGACACAGATACATCACATTTGATATCGCAAGAGGGGCCTCTCGCTCGAGAATGCCAACCTGCTTCACTTTCTGATTGGGCTTGGTATGACGTTTGATCATGTTCAACTTTTCAACCACAACTTTGCCGACTCCCGGATCAACCGAGAGCACTTTGCCGGACTTGCCGCGGTCACGTCCAGAGATCACAACGACCACATCGCCCTTCCGAATTCGACTTTTTGCCAACGCCTGTTTATTCATCCGACCGTCACCACCCTCGTTAAAGCACTTCAGGAGCTAGAGAAATAATTTTCATGAACTTTTTCCAGCGCAGCTCACGCGCAATCGGCCCAAATATACGCGTGCCAACCGGATCCCCATCCTTATTAATCAGTACGCAAGCATTTCGATCGAACTTGATGTAGGATCCATCCTCACGACGCACCTCTTTCGTCGTCCTGACAACCACGGCGCGACTAACATCACCCTTCTTCACCGTTGCCGCCGGGATAGCTTCCTTGACCGCCACCACGACAATGTCTCCGAGTGACGCGTACCGACGCCTGGTCCCACCGAGCACATGAAAACACATGGCCTGCTTCGCGCCAGAATTATCGGCCACATCCATGTATGTATAGCTTTGAATCATAGTACCTGTTCCCTCTATCCTTCAGACGAACCCGGCCTACCCGCCCTGTCCCTTTTCCACGACTTCAATTACACGCATATGCTTATCTTTGCTGATAGGCCTCGTCTCGATCATGCGCACACGGTCGCCGATCTTGCAGGCGTTCCCCTCATCATGCGCCTTGAATTTCGTTACCCGCCGAAGCACCTTCCGATAGAGCGGATGAATAATAGACCGTTCAATCTCGACCACAACGGTCTTATCCATCTTGTTGCTGACCACGCGGCCAACCCATTCACGTCGCTTGGTTACTGACTCAGCCATCCTCAGGCCCCCTTCGCCGTGGTAGAAATTTGTTCAGCATGCTCAAGCTCACGCTGAATCGTCTTGACCCTCGCAATGGATCGCTTTGTCTTTCGCACCTGCATGGGGTTCTCTAAACGACCGGTCCCCAACTGAAAACGAAGATTGAAAAGCTCCTGTGTAAGCTGCTGAGATTTTCCCGCAAGCTCAGGTGCCGTTAGCTGCCGTAATTCCTTCAGATCCATGAATGCGCTCCCTACCCTTGCGTCCGATTTAGTCGATATTAAAACTCGCCGCGTACCACATACTTTGTGGCAATTGGCAACTTATGAGAAGCCAATCGGAAGGCCTCCTTGGCAACCTCCGGCGTCACACCGTCCATCTCATAGAGAATGCGGCCTGGCTTGACGACGGCAACCCAATACTCAGGATTACCTTTGCCCTTACCCATTCGAGTTTCAGCTGGCTTCTTCGTAATAGGCTTATCGGGGAATATTCTGGTCCAAACCTGCCCACCCCGCTTCACACAACGAGTGATCGCGATGCGCGCCGCCTCAATCTGTCGACTGGTGATCCAGCCTGGCTCAAGGGCCTTTAATCCAAATTCTCCAAGGGTAATCTGGCCGCCACGATAGGCCTTGCCCGTCATACGCCCCTTCATCATTTTGCGAAACTTAACTTTCTTTGGTGCTAACACAATACCCTCATCAATTAGCCAAGTCTGCGTTCAAATGGTGATTCTTTTTTGACGGGCTGCAAAGGCAGAACTTCACCCTTGTAGATCCACGTCTTAATTCCGATCTGTCCCATCGTCGTATGGGCTTCAGCAAACCCATAATCGATATCAGCCCTGAGTGTATGAAGCGGAACACGTCCCTCGCGGTACCACTCAGAACGGGCAATCTCCGCTCCACCAAGACGACCACCGACCATAATCTTAATGCCTTGAGCGCCAAGGCGAAGTGCGGACTGTACGCTGCGCTTCATTGCCCGACGGAACGCCACACGCTTTTCCAACTGAGTGGCGACGTTTTCACAGACCAGCTGGGCATCCAGCTCAGGTTTCTTGATTTCCTTCACTGTAATATAGACCTGGCCCGAGTACGCCTTCTCCAGCTCAGCCTTGAGCTTGTCGACCTCTGCCCCCTTACGGCCGATGATGATACCTGGCCGTGCAGTAGAAATGATCACCCGCGTCTGGTCTCCAGATCGCTCGATCTCAATCTTTGCTACACCAGCATGGAATAGACGCTGCTTGACCATCTTGCGGATTCTGATATCTTGATGGAGCAGCTTCGCATAGTCCTTACTGGCATACCAACGTGAACTCCAGTTGACGTTGTATCCTAGTCGGTACCCGATCGGATGTGTCTTATGCCCCATAACTTCTTATGCCTCACTCAGCCAGGAAATGAATCGGCTCCACTTGCGTCTCTACCTATTGTTTATCTTTGACGTCCACCGTCGACACGACGACCGTAATGTGGCTCATGCGCTTCTGAATGGCATTCGCACGCCCCTGGGAGCGAGCACGAAAGCGCTTCAATGTCGGTCCGCAGTCGACAAAGGCCCTCGATACCACCATGGACTCGCTATCGCCCATCTCCTTTTGTTCAGCATTGGCCACGGCTGACCGCAAAATCTTCTCAACAACCTTACATGCCTGACGCGGTGTATTTCGAAGTAATGCCAATGCCATTGGAACCTGCTGCCCACGGATCAAATCGATGACCGGGCGCGCTTTCCTCGGAGAGACACGTACAAATCTTAGAACTGCTTGTGCTTCAGCCATAACCTTCCAATCCAATCGATTTTGCCGAGACCGCGATCAGTCACCTACTTAAGGGCGACTGACTTCTCTGTCCTGGCATGCCCATGCCCTTTAAAAAATCTGGTCGGAGCAAATTCGCCCAGCTTATGCCCAACCATGTTTTCCGTCACGAAGACAGGAATAAACTTCTTGCCGTTATGGACCGCGAACGTGTGTCCGATCATATCTGGAATGACGGTGGACCGTCGCGACCAGGTTTTAATGATCTTTCGGTCTTTGCTCTGATTCATCCGCTCAACTTTTTCAAGCAGATGATCGTCAACGAATGCACCCTTACTTACAGACCTCGGCATCGCGTACTCCTACTTGCGGCGGGAAATAATGAACTTGTCCGTCGCCTTATTGTTCCTGGTCTTGTACCCCTTGGTCGGAAGACCCCATGGGGAGACTGGGTGGGGATTACCCTGCCCAGACTTTCCTTCGCCGCCACCATGCGGGTGGTCGACAGGATTCATGACAACACCTCTCACATGAGGGCGCCGGCCCTTCCATCTCGTCCGACCCGCCTTTCCAACACTAACATTCTCATGATCCGTATTGCCGACCTGTCCAACGGTTGCCATGCAGGTCGCAAGAATCCGCCGCATTTCTCCGGACCTGAGTCGCACCTGAATATACTCGCCATCACGACCCATAACCTGAGCAGAGCCGCCGGCGCTGCGAATAAGCTGTCCACCCTTCCCTGGCTTTAGCTCGATATTATGGATCGTGGTTCCCAAAGGCATGCTGGACAATGGTAGCGCATTGCCAACACGGACCTCAGTACCCAGACCAGCCTGCACGACATCGCCAACCTTTAACCCGACAGGGGCCAGAATATAACGCTTTTCTCCGTCCTTGTAGTGCACCAGGGCAATTCGTGCTGAACGGTTTGGGTCGTACTCCAGAGCAGCGATGGTTCCAGGGATCCCGCTCTTGTCACGACGAAAGTCAATCTTACGATAGAGGCGCTTATGCCCTCCCCCACGGAATCGAACAGTTGTCCGGCCCTCATTGTTTCTGGCACCAGTACTCCTACGGAATGAGGTTAGAGATTTCTCTGGCCGTTTCTTCGAGAGTTCCTCGGTCGTTACCGCGGTCATGCCGCGACGCCCAGGTGTTCTCGGCTTGAATACTTTGATTCCCATACTACAGTCGTCCTTCCAATACACCGAGTTAATCCCAGTGCAGCGCCGCGCTATGCGCTCTCGTAGAGCTCTAACTTTTCGCCTTGCTTGAGCTTGACGAAGGCCTTCTTCCAATCTGATCGCTTACCGGAGAAACGCCCCAAGCGCTTTACTTTCCCGAGCACATTCATCACATTCACGCGCTCAACTTTGACCTTCAAAAGCGTTTCGACCGCTTGCTTAATCTGAACACGGTTCGCATTTCGGTGGACGAGAAAGGCCACGACGTTGTTGGCCTCCCGCATTGCCGTAATTTTTTCCGTCAACAACGGCTGCAACAGAATGCCATGGAGACCTGCTTTCATGACCAGACCTCCTTCAACCGAGGCAATTCACGCTCAGGAATTATAATCAGTTCAGCTCGTACAATGTCATACACATTCAATCCTTCAGGACCTACCACACATACGTTTGGAAGGTTACCTGCAGCTTGCGCCAAACCAGGATGTCCTTCGCCAGCCACAATCAGGGCGTAGGCGCCAGGGCCAAAATTCTCCAGCACCTGAGCCAATAGTTTCGTCTTCGGCTGATCCAACGCAAGATTCGACACAATCACCACTTGTCCGTCCGCTAACTTCGCAGAAAGTGCGCTCTGCAAGGCAGCACGATACTTCTTCTTCGGCATGCTGTAGGAATAGTCACGCGGTTTTGGCCCAAACACTGACCCTCCATGACGCCAGACAGGAGAGCGAATTGAGCCAGCACGTGCTCGCCCTGTATGCTTTTGCTTCCATGGCTTCTTTCCAGAACCAGCAACCTCTCCACGCCGCAATGTCGATGCCGTACCCTGACGCTCACAAGCACGCTGCATCACCACTGCTTCATGAACTAAAGCCGTGTGCAGCTTACAGCCAAACACTGCTTCTGGAAGCTCGACGGACCCGACTTTTTGTCTATTCAAATCAACGACATCAACCGTGGGCATGCCCTACCCCTTCTTAGACTTTCTCACCATGATCAGTCCATTTGCTGCGCCAGGGATAGCCCCACGAACAAACAGCAAGTTCTCATCAGGCCTGGATTCAATAACTTTCAATCGCTGAACTGTAATTTGCTTCGCCCCCATGTGCCCAGGCAAGGTCTTCCCTTTCCAGACACGAGAGGGATACGAACTAGCTCCCATCGAACCGGGATGACGATGGAACATAGATCCGTGAGATTCAGGTCCGCCGGCATAATGATGCCGCTTCACCACTCCCTGAAATCCCTTCCCCTTAGAAATTCCGATGACATCAACCCAGTCGCCCTTCTTAAAGATGTCGACCTTAATAGATTGACCCACCGTTACTTCACCAATCTTTTGAAACTCTCTAAGAACACGCGTCGCTGGCGCCTCAGCCTTCTTCAGATGTCCCAGTTCAGCCTTAGACAGCTTTCGTTCCTTCACTTCACCAAATGACAACTGAACAGACTCATACCCGTCACGCTCTTTTGTCTTAATTGTAATCACGCGGCATGGACCAGCCTCGATCACAGTGACAGGCGTAAACCTTGTCTCATCAAATATCTGGGTCATCCCCAGCTTTTTACCCAATAACCCGTTCGTCATGTGTGACGTTCCTTGTCAGTCATCTACAATTAGAGCTTAATCTCGACATCTACTCCGGCAGCCAAGTTCAACTTCATCAGAGAGTCCATCGTCTCAGGAGTCGCGTCCATGATATCCATCAGACGCTTATGCGTTCTGATTTCGAACTGTTCGCGAGACTTCTTATCTGCATGTGTTGCACTCTGTACCGTAAATTTCTCAATGCGCGTAGGAAGCGGAATCGGCCCGACGATCTTTGCTCCGCTTCGACGAACAGTCTCCACAATTTCCGCCACCGACTGGTCTAAGACGCGGTAATCGAACCCGCGTAATCGAATTCTGATTCTTTGTTCAACCTTAACCATTCATTCCTCTATTCATCCGACCAAT
>Ga0163152_10005234_pt1 | contig 15382 bp, 15 predicted proteins | sample OliLakLV19MP8IB2_FD_148635 | JGI IMG/M metagenome (GOLD analysis project Ga0163152, IMG submission 148635) | Freshwater microbial mat bacterial communities from Lake Vanda, McMurdo Dry Valleys, Antarctica - Oligotrophic Lake LV.19.MP8.IB-2 | ecosystem: Environmental > Aquatic > Freshwater >... | reverse complement strand
CAATCGATCGCTTCCCCGGGCAGCGCGCCGCGACGCTCCGCATGGAGCAGCTCGAGGACGTGCGCGGACGCGGACTCCCGCCGGTCCTCATCCGCGCGGTGCTCGTCTCGGTGGTGCGCAACGCCGATCCCAAAACGGCGGAGATCCTCGGGCGCTACGCGAGCAGCGAACTGCGCGGGAGCTCGCAGTTCTCGGCGCTGACGGCGGAAGGCGCGTGGCTCGTGCTCGCGCTCGCCGCGAACGGGACGAACGTCGAGCCGATGTTTTCCGATTCGCTCAAGGCGTCGACGGAGAGCGACTACGCGCTGCAAACGCGGCTGAACGGCATCCGCGCGGGACGCGGCGACGACAAGGCGCTGGCCGCGCTGGTGGAGACGGCGAACGTCGCCGTCGACAAGTTCCTGCGCCGCGACGCGGTCGACTTCATCCTGGCGATGCCGGCGCCCCGCCGCGCGGCCGCGGTGGCGCAGCTCGACAGCCGCCTCGACGACATCGACGGCTGGCTGCGCGCTCGCGTCGTCCGCGAGATCTCGCGCGAAGCGGCGAACGCCGACGCCGCCACCGAAAAGATGCTCGTGCGCACGCTGAGCGACACCTTCCCCGATCTGCGCCTGCAGGCGATCGCCGGCCTGCGCGACCGGGCGGCCGGTCGGACGCTCTCGACGGGCGCGCTCGCCGCCGTGCTCCGGCGCTCCCCCGAAGAGAAGGACCCGCTCGTCGCGGCCGCGTATCGCGCGCTCCTCGCGAAGTCCGCCGAGATCGCGAAGACCGCGACGCCCACGCCGACGCCGTCCCCTGCGCCGACGCCCACGCCCACGCCCACGCCGACGCCGACGCCCACGCCGACGCCGACGCCCACGCCGACGCCGTCCCCTGCGCCATCGCCGTCGCCCTCACCGACTCCGGCGAAGTGATATATGAGGGCATGCCCTCGCGACCACGCGTCGTCTTCTTCGGATTGGGAACCATCGGACGGGGAGCGCTGCGCCTCGCGCTCGAGACGGGAACGGTGACGCCTGTCGCAGGCGTCGACCCGCGCAAGGACATCATCGGCAAGGACCTCGGCGAGCTCGTCGACATGAAAAAGATCGGCATCCCGATCGCGGCGACGCTCGCCGAAGCGATGGAGGGCCGCGAGGCCGACGCCGCGATCCACACCACCGAGAGCCGCATCGTCCTCGTGTCGAAGCAGATCCGCGAGCTCGTCGACGCCGGGCTCTCCGTCGTCACGTCGTGCGAGGAGATGATCTTCCCGTGGCACGCGTCCGCGAAGGAGGCCGACGCGCTCGACAAACACGCGCGCGATCGCGGCATGTGCGTGTATGGCGCCGGCGTGAACCCGGGCTTCGTCATGGACCGCATGCCGGTCGCGGCGCTCGGTGCGACCACGCGCGTGACGCGCGTGATGGTGCGCCGCGTCGTCGACTCGCTCTCGCGCCGGCCGCAGCTGCGCACGAAGACCGGCGCCGGCATCAGCGCTGAGGAGTTCCAGAAGCTCGTGCAGGCGGGGCGCATGGGCCACGTCGGTCTCGTCGAGAGCGCGCTCTTCGTCGCGCGCGCGCTGGAGCGGCTCGGCCACGGATCCGTCGAGAAGATCGGCGGCATCACGGAGCCTTCGCTCGCCGCCGCCGACATCACGGCGCCCGAGGGCGTCATCAAGAAGGGCCGCGTCGCAGGCGTTCATCAGACCTGCACGGTCACGTTGGAAGACGGCTGTTCGGTCCTGCTCGATCTGACGATTGCGGCGGCCGCGCCCGCGCCGAGCGACGCCGTGCAGATCGACGGCGATCCGCCGGTGCGCTTCGAGATCCAGGGCGGCATGGCCGGCGACGTCGCCACGGCGGCCTCGCTGCTCAACGGGGTTTCCCTGGCGCTCCACACGGCACCCGGCATCGCCCGCGAATAGCACCAGGTGCTATCCTGATCCCCATGCTGCGACGTGTGGTGGCATCCCTTTCGGTCGTCGCGATCCTGGCGTGTGGCGGTGCTGGCGGAACGGTCAACCCCGCGTGGGCCGCGTATCGCGAGGCTGCGGTCAAGATCCTCGGCGAATACGACCTCGCGATGAACGACGTCGCGACGATCGACGCCGCGCTCGTCGACCTCAATGGCGGTGCGCCGAAGATCACGACCGACACCGCGGTCTCGCAAATCGAGGCCGTCGTGATCCCCAAGCTCGCGCGCGTGGCGAGCTCCGCCGCGGCGCTGCAGACCCCCGACTACCCGACGCTGACCGAGGCGCACAAGCCGCTGGTCGCGGGCCTCACCGGGAAGGTCGCCGGCTACAAGGCGATGATGGAGGCGTACAAGAAGCGCGACTCCGCGGCGTTCGATTCCGCCCTCAAGACGCTGCTCACGTCCGACGCGCAGGTGAAACGCTACCGCGCCAACTTCCAGCAGTGGACCGAACAGGGCGACGTGACGCTGGTGGCCGAGGCGCCCGCGACCGCCGCGCCGACCGCGACGTCCGCGGGCGTCGGGCTCATTCCCGGCTCCAGCAACATCCTCATCCCGCTTCCCCCGCAGTAACGACCAGAGGTCACCCATGAGTGGCAGTTCGTCCGCTGGCTCCGGCGCCGGCTACCAGAACGTCTACGCGCTCCAGATCGCGAGCATGTTGCGACCGGTGAAGGCGTTCCTCGAGAGCCCGAAGATCTCCGAAGTCATGATCAACGGGCACGAGGAAGTCTGGGTCGAGATGGGCGGCAAGGTCCGCAAGACCGACGTGAAGTTCGAAGGACCGGAGGAGCTGCTCGCGGCAGCCCGCGCGATCGGACAGTTCGTCGGCAAGACGTTCGACGAGATGCATCCGCGACTCGACGCGCGCCTCCCCGACGGAAGCCGCGTCTGCGCGACGATGCCGCCGGTCACGAAGCAGGGCGTGTGCATCGCGATTCGCCGGTTCTTCACCGAGAAGCTGACGATGAAGCAGCTGGTGTCGTTCGGCTCCATCTCGGAAGACGCGATCGAGTTCCTGCGCATCTGCGTCGAGATGAAGAAGAACATCCTCGTCTCCGGCGGCACGGGCTCCGGAAAGACGTCGCTGCTGAACGTCATCACCGGCCTGATTCCGGTCGAGGAGCGGCTGATCATCCTCGAGGACGTGAAGGAGCTGCAGCCACAGTCCATTCACGTCGTGCAGATGGAATGCGCGGCCGGCGACAAGGAGGGCAAGGGCAAGGTCGAGATGAAGGACCTGCTGCACTCCACGCTGCGTATGCGGCCCGACCGAATCATCATCGGTGAAATTCGAGGTGGCGAAGCGCTCGACCTCATCAACGCGATCAACACCGGTCACGGTGGCGCGATGGCGACGATCCACGCGAGCTCGCCGACGCAGGCGCTCCAGAAGCTCGAGACCCTGACGCTGTATTCCGGCTTCGACCTGCCCCTGATGGCCGTTCGCGCGATGGTCGCGATGGCGATCGAAGTCGTCGTGCAGACGAACCGCTACAAGGACGGATCGAGAAAGATCTCGAACATCGGCGAAGTGCTCTCGCTGAACACGGACGGCTCGTACAACACGAAGGACATCTACAAGTTCGAGTACGACGGCGTCGACGCGGAGAAGAAGGTGATGGGCGGCGTCCGCTGGACGGGCGAGATCCCCACGTTCGTCGACGACATCAAGACGCAGGGCGTCGAGTGGCGCGAGAGCATCTTCGCGAAGGACGTGCAGAAGTGCCGTCCCGAGACCGTGAAGTCGAAGGGCCACTGAGCCCGCGGCGGCCGGCTTGCGTCCTGGGGATCCAGCAACGATGATCCGGCCCGTGCGAGGAGCGTCGAAAAGGATCCTGGTGGCGGCCGCTCTCATCGGCGGCGCGACGGGCTGCGAGGTCGTCGAGGATCTGCTCGGAACCGGCAGCTCCGGCAGCCCGGACCGGCTGCTGCTGCAGTCGCTCGAGCTCGAGTCGGACCATCCTCTGTCCGCGGCGGATCCGGCGGGCGCAGCGGTCGCGACCAATGGCGCGCTCGTCCGGTTCACCGTGATCGGGCACTACATCAATCTCGACGACGGCGACGCGCCGCTCGAGCGCAGTGTTTCGGGCAGCGTGCTTTGGGAGTCGAGCGATCCCGTGCTCGCGCAGCCCGCGTCCGATGGGCGGCTGCTCACGACGTCCACGGGCACGTTCACCATTTCCGCCAGCAACCCCGCGTCGGGCGACGTTCTCGCGCTCGAGAGCAACGCCATCGTTCTGTCCGTGCTCACGACGGGTACCGGGTCGTAGAATCGCTGTGGAGGCCACGATGCGCCGGTTCGTCAGCCCGATCCCGTTCCTGGTGGCCGTCTCGATCACCGCCCTCGTTTCGTGCAGCGGCTCGGAATCCCCGGAGCCCGGCGGCTCGGTCGTCGCGGTGCGGATCACGCCGAACAATCCCGTCGTCCTCGACAACGCGACGCTCGCGTTCGCCGCGGTCGTCGTCCTCGAGACCGGCGAGGAGCGGGACGTCAGTGATTCGCCGTCGACCACGTGGCTCTCGTCGGACCCGGGCGTGGTCAGCGTCAACGCGGACGGCAGCGCCGAAGCCGAGGGCGTGGGCGAGGCCTACATCACGGCGCGGTATGCCGGCATCACGAGCCCCGCACAGATGGTCACCGTGAACGCGGCGCCGACGCCGACGCCCACGCCGACTCCTGCGCCGATCGCGGACCACTTGGTGATCAGCGAGGTCCGCTACTCGGCCGTGCCCGATCCCGGCGGCGAGTTCGTCGAGCTCCACAACCCGACCGGCGGCAACTTCGACATCTCCGGCTGGACGATCACGCGTGACGGCACGACGCTGATCGTGTGGTTCACCGTCCCCGCGGCCACGACCCTGAACGCCGGCGCGTATCTCGTCATCTGCAACGATCCGGCGATGTGCGGGATTGGGGGCGCGCTCGACAGTGCGAGCAACACGAGCTTTCCCGCGACGACAGGCGAATGGATCATGTTGCGCAACGGGACCACGGTCATCGACGAGATGGCGTACGGCTCCGGCGACGGCACCGGCAAGCCCGTTGGCTGGTGCGCGACAAACGCTCCGGCCGCCAACGGGACGGCGGGCAACTCCGTCCAGCGCAAGCCCACGGGCGGCGACAGCGACGTGTGCACCGACTGGATCACGAACACGACGGCGACTCCGAACGCCCCGACTCTCTGACAGCCCTTCGACTCGCTGCGCTCGCTCAGGGTGAGGCGGGCGGGCGGATCTAGCGTTTCGGGCGTAGCTGACCGTTCGCGTATTCGACCGTCGTCAGCATCTTGCCGGTCTTCGGGTCCCACGTGGTCCAGAAGCCGTGTTTCTCGTTCTCGCGGTACTCGCCTTCCTCGACGAGCTTTCCGTTCTCGTCCCACGTCGACCAGACTCCGCGGCGCAGACCGGCCGCCGTGTACTCCTTCGTCGCCTGCTTCCTGCCGTTCGCGTGGAAGGCCGTCCAGTAGCCGGTGAGCGTGCCCTCGCGATACGCGCCCTGCTCGCGCATCGTCCCCTTCTCGTCCCACGTGGACCAGGCGCCGTGCAGCTTGTCGTTGTGATAGCCGCCGCGATCGCGCAGCGCCCCGCTCGGATGCACTTTCACGAACGACCCTTCGCGTTCACCGTTCGGCTTCGCGCAGAACCGCAGGTCGCCGTTCGGCTCGTTCAGCGTCCTCAACGTGGTGTCTGCGGCACACGCCGGGTCCGGCACCTTCGCGGGAAGAGTGGGTGGCGCAGCCAGCACCAGCGCAGCGAGGAGGGCGATCACTCGCTCATGGTACCTCGACTCTGCGCATCGTCAGCTTCGATGGGGCCGTCGTGATCGCCCCCTCCCCCCTTCCCCCCTCCCGGGGGGAGGGGGTCCTTCTGCGCGCAGCGGCGTGATCGAAGGGAACGCGAGCCGAACCCGCTACCCTGCGCGCGCAGCGACGTGATCGAAGGGAACGCGAGCCGAACCCTGCGCAGCAGCGGCCGTTTCGCCGAAGCACGACGTTTTCCGAGGAGGGTGCTCTACGGGAGAGGGTCCCCCCTCCCACCGGGAGGGGGACAGGGGGAGGGGGCGATCACGACGCCCCCGGAGAATCCGCTCTGCTCCCACCGCTACAGCGGATCAGCGACGATCCGCACTTCCAGGCGTCCGGTGAAGCGGACCTCCTGCGACGGCGCACACCCGATCGCTTCCGACGTCATCGTGAAGCCGCCGTTCGCCTTCAGGTAGGCGGCGAGGTTCAGGCGCTCGGGCTCGAGGTCGAGCTTGGTTTCGCCTTCCGCGATCGGCTTGCCGGATTCGGTGTCGACGCCGATCGACGCGACGAGCTTCCGCTCGAGGCCCGATGCTTCAACGAACAAATTCAGCGCATCGAGGAAATCCCAGTCGGGCTCCGACGACGTCGGCGCAATCGACAGGCTGATCTGGCGGACGCGGGCGCTCCTCACGTGCTGCACGTCGGTGTTCTGCTCGGGGAAATCCTCTTCCTGCGAGATCGTCACCTGGAACGGATCGTCGAGCACGCCGACCGCGATCGGCAGCTGGCAGGGCGCGATCGAGCCGGGGATCGACTGCTCCGGGATGTCCTTGTCGACATCGAACTCGAGCGTGAGGGGGTCTTTGCCGCAGCCGGACCCGAGAAGGACGATCAGGAGGAAGCGCTTCATCGACTACCAAGGATAGCAGGCGGTGGGACATGCAGACGTCACGGAAACGCGACAGGCTCACCGGAAATCGGGCAGACGCGCCGGACGCACGTTCTGCAAGTGACGGACAACACACGTTTTTCGTAGCGGCACATCGGTTGCTCAAGAGCGGGCATGACCTCGTTGTCCTCCGTCTCCGGATTCCGCCTGCCTGTCGCCGGCATCGCGACGGGCCTCGCACTCCTCGCACTCCTTCGCGACCCCGTCAGCGCCGCCGCAATCAGCGCCGGCGCGCCGCGGGCGGGCTCCCTCGCCGGCATCGTCGTCGACGCGCACGGCGATCCGATTCCTGGCGCTCTCGTGCTCGTCGTCGATGCGGCCGGTCGCGCGATTGCGGAGAGCCAGACCGCGCTCGGCGCCGAACACGACGACCGCGCGCTCGGCGAGTTCCGCATCGCAGGACTTCCCGCCGGTGAATACGGACTGCGCGCCGTCGTGCCGGAGAGCGACTCCATCGCGCGTCTGAGCCGCATCCCGGTGCGGGCGTGGGAAGACACGCGCGTGCGCATCCGCGTGGACCTCGGCTACTGAGTAAAGCCGGGTAAGTAAAGCCGGGTACCGGGTCTGATTTACTGACGGATCGCGCCGTGCGCGCGAATACGTCAGTAAATCAGACCCGGTACTCGGCTTGGTTGTACTCGGTTGGTCAGTTCAGGATGGAGATGTTGAACGGGGTCATCGGGATCTTGATGTCCTCGCCGTCGATGTCCGCGATGATGTCGCCTTCGATCTTGTAGCTGCCGACGGCGGGGAGGATCGGGCTGAAGGAGACCGCCGCCTCGAGCTTGTAGCTGTCCGCGAGGATCGCGGTGAGCTGGTCGAAGATGCCGGCGAGCGCCGTCGGGTCTTCCGCGAAGAACACGCGGCCGCCGGTCTGCGTGGCGATGTTCTCGAGCTCCACGCGGTCAAGCGACGCCGCGTCGTTCGCGTTGCCGAGGCCGATCGCGAACACCGGGATAAACGCGTTCCGCGCAGCGAGGATGGCGGCGGCCGCGGTCTGCGTCGACGTCGTGTCGCGGCCATCCGTGAGGACGACCACGGCCTTGGTGCGGCCCGCGGGCTGCGCGATGAGGTCGTTCACCGACTTGATCATCGCGTCGTAGAGCGGCGTGTTGCCGCCTTCCGTCGTGCGAAGTCCGTCGAGCGCGGCGTTGAGGACGATCTTGTCGCTCGTGAAGTCCTGCACCGTGAACACCGCGCCGGCCTGGCCGTTGAAGCGGATGATCGACGCCTGATCGAGCGCGCCCATCCGGTTCACGAATGCCTGCGACTGGTTGATGCGCTCGTCGTTCGGATCCGACGGAACGGGATTCACGCCAAGGCCGATCATCGAGCCGGACTGGTCGATGGTGAGCGCGACGGAAAGCGGGTTCGAGGCGCCGACGGGCTCGAACTTCACATCGGCCACGCCGGAGACATCCGGAAGGGAGGTCGACGAGTCCGAGATGCGCGTCGCGCGAACGTTCTCCCAGCGGAAGTGCGCGTCGCCGAGACCCGTGAGGCCGGAGAGCTCGTGGCCAGGGCCGATGAACGCGGCGAGCTCGTCCTTCGGCATCGCCCACATGTCGAGGAAGCCGGCGCTGCGCGTGAACGTGCCGGGAAGCGTGCGGACGTGCTCGAGCGATGCGAGCACCGGGCGAACATGCAGGTCGATCGGCGACGTCTCCGCGATCGCGCTCTTCACGGTGATCGAGTGATCACCCTGCGGCACGATCGAGCCCGAGAAATCGAGAACGATCGTCCACTCGTCGCGCACGGTCATCTGCGCGCCCGGGAAGGCGACCGAGAGAGGGCCGTTGTCCGCGAGGACCTCGACGCCGAGCTCGGTGAAGCCGGCGCCGGAGAGGATCACCTCGCCGTCGTGGTTCGCCTTCACGTCGTAGGGCGCCACGCCGGTGAGGGCCAGGACGGGCGGCTCCACCTCGGTCTTGGCGCCCTGGCTGCTGGCGCCGCAGCCGACGACGGCAGCGGAGGAAAGGACGAGAACCCAGGACGAGAGACCGGTGATGCGCATGGAAGACTCCAACCGTTTTGAGTGGCGAGTCCGTGCTTATCGAGAGAACGGGCTCGCCGGTGACTTCTGCAGCGCATGTGCCAGCGACCGCGAGGACACGCCCGTAAATAGGCATGCAATATCAGTCGCTTGACGGGGATCTCTGCTGGCTAGGAGCGAATCCACGTGGGATCGCGCGATCCCAGGCGGGGCCCTCCCGAGTAGGAACTTCACGAGAAAATGTAACGGCGGCCTTTACAGAACTCGCTCGGAATGGCTACCAATGAGCCCGAAAGGAACCTCAAGCAACCATGGGCAAGATCGTAGGAATCGACCTCGGTACAACCAATTCCGTCGTCGCGGTGATGGAGGGCGGCGACCCCGTCGTCATCACCAACGAGGAGGGCAGCCGCCTGACCCCGTCCGTCGTGTCGTTCAGCGACGATGGCGAGCGACAGGTCGGCCAGATCGCGAAGCGCCAGGCGATCACGAACCCTCGAAACACCATCTACTCGATCAAGCGTTTCGTCGGGCGCAAGCTCAGCGAAGTCAGCGAAGAGATCTCGATGGTGCCGTACAAGATCATCGCCGACGACAACGGCAACGCACGCGTCGAGATCCGAGGGAAGTCGTTCTCCCCCGAAGAGATCTCCGCGATGGTTCTCGGCAAGCTCAAGAAGAGCGCCGAGGCGTACCTCGGCCAGCCGGTGACCGAAGCGGTCATCACCGTGCCCGCGTATTTCAACGACGCACAGCGGCAGGCCACGAAGGACGCCGGCAAGATCGCCGGCCTCGACGTGAAGCGCATCATCAACGAACCCACCGCGGCGGCTCTCGCGTACGGCCTCGACAAGAAAAAGGCCGAAACGATCGCGGTCTACGACTTCGGCGGTGGAACGTTCGACGTGTCGGTGCTGGAGGTCGGCGACAACGTCGTCGAAGTGAAGTCGACGAACGGCGACACGCACCTCGGCGGCGACAACTTCGACCAGAAGCTCATCGACTGGATGGTCTCGGAGTTCAAGAAGGACCAGACCATCGATCTTTCGAAGGACCCGATGGCGCTCCAGCGCCTGAAGGAGGCGGCGGAGCGCGCGAAGATCGAGCTCTCGTCGATGGCGGAGACGGCGATCAGCCTCCCCTTCGTGACGGCCGACGCGAGCGGTCCGAAACACCTCAACTACAAGATCACGCGCGCGCAGTTCGAGCGGATGATCGAGCCGCTCGTCGCCCGCGCTCTGGGCCCGCTGAAGCAGGCCATCAAGGACGCCGGCCTCGAGCCGAAGGACATCGACGAGGTCGTTCTCGTCGGCGGCTCGACGCGCGTTCCGATGATCCACCAGCAGGTGAAGGACTTCTTCGGCAAGGAGCCGAACAAGTCCGTGAACCCGGACGAAGTCGTCGCGCTCGGCGCGGCGGTGCAGGCCGGCGTTCTGCGCGGCGAGGTCAAGGACCTGCTGCTCCTCGACGTCACGCCGCTGTCTCTCGGCATCGAGACGCTCGGCGGCGTGATGACGAAGATCATCGAGCGCAACACGACCATTCCCATCAAGAAGAGCCAGATCTTCTCGACGGCGGAAGACGGCCAGTCCAGCGTCGAAGTGCACGTCCTCCAGGGCGAGCGCGACATGGCGTCCGGCAACCGCACGCTCGGCAAATTCCAGCTCGTCGGCATCCCGCCCGCTCCGCGCGGAAGCCCGCAGGTCGAGGTGACGTTCGACATCGACGCCAACGGCATCGTGAATGTGCAGGCCAAGGATCTCGGCACGGGCAAAGAGACGAAGATCGTCATCGACCGCAACACGTCCACCGGCCTCTCGAAGGAGGAGGTCGACAAGATGGTGAAGGAAGCCTCTTCGCACGCGGACGAGGACAAGAAGCGGAAGGAAGTGGTCGAGATCCGCAACCAGCTCGACACCGCGATCTACGCCTCCGAGAAGTTCGTGAAGGAGAACCGCGAGAAGATTCCCGTCGGCGACCTCAAGGGCATCGAGGACGCGATCGAGAAGTCCAAGGGCGCTCTCAAGATGGAGCTCAAGGACGACATGAAGAAGGCGCTCGAGGAGCTGCAGACCGAGACCTTCAAGGTCACCGAAGCGCTCTACAAGAAGACGGGCGGCGCCCCCGGCGCCAGCTCGGACGCCGGCGGCGACGGCAAGGCGAAGGGCAAGGACGACGACGTCATCGAAGCGAACTTCGAGGACGCCGACGGCGACAGCAAGAAGACCTGATCGGCCCTTCGACTCGCTTCGCTCGCTCAGGTGAATGGACCAGGCCCCGCGGAAACGCGGGGCTTTGTTTTGAGGACTCCTTCGGGAGAAAATCCGTGTTGCCGAGAGTCTTTTCTGATAATAGTTCTCCATCGTGAAGAGTTCTCCCGATGGGGAAGTCGAGGCGTCTCTGGCCCTCCTGGCCGAGCGCTGCCGTCGGACCGGGATGAACCTCACCCCGCAGCGCGTCGCCATCTATCGCACCCTGCTCGAGTCCACCGATCACCCAACGCCGGAGGTGCTCTTCTCCAGGGTGCAGCCTCAGATGGCGTCGCTCTCGCTGGCGACGATCTACAAGACGCTGGAGGCGCTCACCCGTCTCCACCTGGTCGCCGAGCTTCCAGCGACCGGCCAGAGTCGCCGCTTCGATGCGAACATGGCGCGCCACCAGCATCTGGTGTGTACGGGCTGCGGGCTGCTTACCGACCACCGTGATGCGAAGCTCGAACGCGTCGAAGCCCCGCGGGAGCTGGACGGCTTCGTCCCACACAGCGTGCACATCCACATCCATGGCCTCTGCCGCGACTGCGCGCGCGGCAAGACTTCGAAGAAGAAGCATCCCAAGCAACCGGCAACGGAAGGAAGAACGAGATGAGCAAAGAGTTGAAGGGCACGAAGACGCACCAGAACCTCAAGGACGCGTTCGCGGGCGAGTCACAGGCCAACCGCCGCTACCTCTATTTCGCAAAGGTCGCCGACGTCGAGGGGTATCCCGAAATCGCTTCGAACTTCCGCGAGACGGCGGAGGGCGAGACCGGCCATGCCCACGGACATCTCGACTACCTCAAGCAGGTGGGAGATCCCGCCACCGGCCTACCGATCGGAGACTCGGTGAAGAACCTCAAGGCCTCCGTCGCCGGCGAGACCCACGAGTACACCGACATGTACCCCGGAATGGCGAAGTCGGCTCGCGACGAGGGTTTCCCGGAGATCGCGGACTGGTTCGAGACGCTGTCGAAGGCGGAGAAGTCGCACGCCGGGCGCTTCACGAAGATGCTCGAGCTCGTAAAGTGAGGACCGGTGCAGCCACCCGGCCCGCGCGGGTGGCTGCACGCTGCCGGAGGGCTCCATGAGCGACAAGCCGATCTCGTATCAGCCGACCGCCGGTCTCGCCTACGACCCGGAAGAGCCGAAGTACTGGGACCCGGCCATGCTGCGCCAGGAAGTCGAGCGGGTCTTCGAGATCTGCCACGGCTGCCGGATGTGCTTCAAATACTGCGATTCGTTTCCACGCCTGTTCACGCTTCTGGACGACTCCTACGACGGCGACGTCCACAAGCTCACCGACGACGACACCGCTTCGGTGATGGAGGCCTGCTTCCAGTGCAAGCTGTGTGAAGTGCAGTGTCCCTACACGCCGCGCGACAAACACGAATACCAGGTCGACTTTCCGAAACTCGTCCATCGGCACGTGGCGATCGAGACCCGTCGCTCGGGCGTCCCCTTTCGCGAGCGCGTGCTGGGAAATCCCGATCTGGCCGGGACGATGGCGCGTCTCTCCCTGGGAATCGCCAACGTCATGAACCGCGTCCATCTTCACCGCGTGCTGATGGAGAAGGTGCTCGGCATCCATCGCGACAAGCAGCTCCCGGATTTCGCCTCGACGACCTTCGAGCGCTGGGCCGAAACGACGGGACGCGTGAAGGAGAAGCCGGCCGGGGAAGAGGTCGTCCTGTTCCAGACCTGCTACGTGCAGAACAACGAACCGGAGATCGGCCGCGACGTCGTCGCGGTGCTGGAGAAGAACTCCGTCCCGACGGCCTGCGTGAAGGGGCTCGCCTGTTGCGGCATGCCCGCGTGGGAACACGGCGATCTCGAGACGCTGCGAAAGAACGCGCGCCACAATCTCGCCATTCTGATGCCGCACGTGGAAGCGGGGGCCAAGGTCCTGGCGATCAATCCCACCTGCGCGATGATGATGCGTCGCGAGTATCCCGAGCTCCTCGCCACGGAGGACCGTCCCGCCGCGGTGAAACTGGCCGCTGCGGTGCGCGATCCGGGCGAGTTCCTCTGGTCCATCCGGAACGAGAAACGGTTCAGCCGGGATTTCAAGAGCACGCCGGGAACGAAGGTCGCGTACCACGCGCCGTGCCACCTGCGCGCGCAGTCGGTGGGCTTCAAGGGGCGTGACCTGCTGCGGCTGATTCCGGGAGTCGAGCCCGAGGCGACGCTGGAGTGCTGCGGCCACGACGGAACCTACGCGATGAAGACCGAGACGTTCGTGGCGAGCAAGCGGATCGGGCAGAAGGCGTTCGGCGGCATGAAGAGCGCGGGGGCGGAGATCTGGGCCACCGAGTGCCCGTTGGCGGCGACCCAGTTCGAGCAGCACGCCGGCGTGAAGCCGGCACATCCGATGTCGATCCTCGCTCGCGCGTACCGCGAGGATGGATTCCCGACTCGCCTTCCCCCGACAGGCGACGAGTCGAAGGAGACCGCGTCATGAAAACCGTGCAGCGAGAAGAGATCCTCGACTTCGCCACCTACGCCGAGGGGCGCACCGGCGTGCGCGCGAAGGTGATCGAGGCCAAAGCCGTCCGGCGCATCCATGTCGGCGTCCTCACCTTCCTGTTCGAGAACCGCGACACGATCCGCTACCAGGTGCACGAGATGATGTTGGCGGAGAGAATCGTCAAGGACGCCGACATCCGCCGCGAGCTCGAGACCTACAACGAGCTCCTCGGCGGCCCCGGAGAGCTCGGGGCCACGCTGTTGATCGAGATCGAGTCGGCCGCGGAACGGGATGTGAAGCTCACCCGCTGGCTGGACCTGCCCGGAACGCTCTATGCGCGGCTCGAGGATGGTCGGCGAATCCGGCCGGCGTTCGACGCGCGCCAGATCAGCGACGGGCGCCTCTCCTCCGTCCACTACGTGAAGTTCTCCACCGGCGGCGCCGTGCCGGTTGCGATCGGTTGCGACCATGCCGACATTGCAACCGAGGCGCTTCTCTCGACCGTGCAGCAGGCGGCCCTCGCCGCCGATCTGAAAGACTGAGAGCGCTTGCCGACAACGAGGCCGTGCGCTGAAGTAGCGGTCGTGGCTCGCGCGTTCCGGAATCTCCTGTTCTTCCCGGCCCTGCTCCTCGCGAGTGGGTGTCCTGCGGACAAGGAGAAGACCGAATGGGTCTACGACACAGCGCCGCATTGGCCGGAGCGGCAGCTACTGCCCGCGGGTGGAAACTGGCTCGTCACATCGAACGCGTACGACGACACGCTCTCGTTCTTCGACGCGGACACGCTCGCTCCGGTCGCGTCGATTCCGATCGGACTCTCCCCCGCCGAGCTCGAAGGGCCGCACCACATCATCACGAGCCCCAACGGACAGTTCCTCTACACCGGCATCGCGGAGACCGTTCCGAACAGCGGCAGCGGCCCGCACGGTGCGCACGGCAGCGGCTCCGTTCCGGGCTACATCCTGAAGATCCGCGCGTCGGATGCGGCGCTCGTCGGCTCCGTGCGCGTCGATCGCAGCCCCGGCGATCTCGTGCTGTCGCCCGACGGCGGCACGCTCTACGTCAGCCACTTCGACATGCTGCGGATCCTGGAGGTCGTGCAGGCCGGCGGCACCGACGACGAGAAGCGCTCCGTCGTGGCGATGATCGACACCGAAACGATGACGGTCACCGCGCAGGTGCCCGTCTGTCCCGCGGAGCACGGCATCGTGCTCTCGGCCGATGGCGAGACGCTCTACATGTCCTGCTACGGCAGCGATCGGCTTGCGGTCGTCGACGTGACGACGCCCGCGCTGGCGCATGAGCTGATTCCGCTCGGACCGAGCCCGCAGGTGCTTCCGTCGCTGCTGCAATACGGGCCGTATGCGGCGACGCTCGACCCCGACGGCAAGACGCTGTGGCTTTCGTGCTGGGACTCGGGCGACATCCGCGCGTTCAACACGAGCTCGGGACAGATGGAGCTCTCGCGCACCGTGTTCGTCGGCGGCTTGCCCGGATTCGGCGGCGCGACGGACAGCGCGGTCTACTTCGCGCGGCAGTCGGGCGAGGTCGGCCTGCCCGACGATCAGCTCGTCGTGCTCTCGAGTGGCGGAACCGTCACCACGATCCATCCGATCGACTCTTCCGACTGCGTGAACGCGCACCAGGCCGTGCCCGATCCGACGCAGCCCGGGAAAGCGCTCGTCGTGTGCGAGGGTGATCACGTATCGCCGGGCTCGATCGTGCGCGTGGACGTGGTCTCGGGCGTCACCGAGGTTTCCGAGGCGACGGGTGTGTTTCCGGATGCCGTCACGTTCGTCGCGGGAACCAACGGAGCGTTCGCCCGATGAAGGGACTCCTTGCGATCGCATTTCTTCGTCGGGGGCTGGCGTCTCTCTCCCACCCCCCCAGCCCCCCTCCCGGGGGGAGGGGGGAGACGGTGCGCTCGGCGATGTTGGCCATCGCGGCGTTCGGGCTCGGCGCGGCGGGTGCCGCGTGCGCCGGCGACACGAAAACCGTCGAACGTCCCGCCGTCGA
>Ga0163152_10005233_pt1 | contig 15386 bp, 14 predicted proteins | sample OliLakLV19MP8IB2_FD_148635 | JGI IMG/M metagenome (GOLD analysis project Ga0163152, IMG submission 148635) | Freshwater microbial mat bacterial communities from Lake Vanda, McMurdo Dry Valleys, Antarctica - Oligotrophic Lake LV.19.MP8.IB-2 | ecosystem: Environmental > Aquatic > Freshwater >... | reverse complement strand
CGAGTTCGGGCTTGAGGACCTTGAGCGCCACGTGGCGTTTGTGCTTGAGGTCTTCGGCCAGATAGACGGTGGCCATGCCACCCTGGCCGAGCTCGCGCTCGAGGCGGTAGCTCCGGCTAAGGGCGGCGGACAGGCGGTCAAGGCTCATGGACAGGACCTCGTGCGCGGTGCCGCTGACGGAGCGGTGGAGGGGCGGCCGATGATCACGGCATGCTCCGGGAGCCGCCTGCCTCGGAGGGCAAGGTGGCGACGGAGCCGTTAGCGGTAGTGATGCAGACGGACACGATGCCCCCCCGGAGCAAGAGATGCGATGGCCGGCGCACTTCGAATGCCGAGCACCATCAATGTCATGACAGACGTATTGACATACCGCGCCAGGCCGACCATTTTCGACCATGGTCACCAAGTCCCAGCAGCTGCAAATTCGCGTGACCCCTGGCCAGAAGGCCGCCCTGCAGCGCCAGGCCGCCGCCGCGGGCCATGACCTCTCCAGCTACGTCCTGTCCCGCCTCGTCCCCGCTCGGCGCGACCGGTTTACCGAGCTGCTGGCGGCGCTCGCTTCAGGCGAGCCCCGCTTTGTGCTGGCCGAGCTGAACGACTTTCTGACCGGCTGTCCGCCGGTGCTCTTCCAGGACGCGGTGGCCTTGGCGTTGGTCACCCCGCTGCCCCCCTACCTCCAGAACTATGTCGCCGCGATGGTCGAGCAGGCGGCGGCCCTGAAAGGGGTGGCTCCCCCGAAGTGGACCCAGGGCATCGCGCCCCTCCCGGCACCCCATTTCGTCACCCCGATGGCCAGCCTGCGCCTCCACCTGCTGCGCTCCTCCCCGGTCCCCTTCAAGCGCCGCAACATCTTCGTGGACAGCGGCATCGGGGCAAGGGTCTGATCGTGGCGAAACCGATGCAGTTCACCAAGGCGGACATCCTGAAGCTCTTCGAGCTCCTCGATGCGGAGCTGGCGGCCACCGAGACACACGGGGAACTCTACCTGGTGGGCGGGGCGGTCATGTGCCTTGCCCTGGGGACCCGGGCCGCCACGCGCGACGTGGACGGGTGGTTCCAGCCGGTGGGGCGGGTCCGCGAAGCGGCGGTCCGGGTGGCCCACGTGGCCGGCGTCCCCGAGCATTGGTTGAACGACGCGGTCAAGGCCTGGTTGAGTCCCCACGGAACATTCAACCCCTACCTGGAACGGCCGCACCTGCAAGTCTTCGTGGCCCAACCGGAATATCTGTTGGCGATGAAGTGCATGGCGATGCGCCTCGGTGAGGAGTTTCATGACCTGGACGATGTCCGCTACCTGCTCCGGTTCCTGAACCTTACCAGTGCGGCGGACGCCCTCGCCATCGTGAGCCGATACTTTGCTGAGTCGCAGATCCCGGTCAAGACCCGGCTGGCCCTGGAGGAACTGCTGCCGCAGGAGTCGTAGCCTCGCTTCCGGTACGGCCGAACGCCGCACCACCGTGGGCCTGCATGGGAGCCGTCCGGCCAGGATCGCCGGGGGCACCTACCGTCGCCCCCGGGAGGGCTCGAACAGCGACTGCCAGTTGGTGATGACATCGAGCCGGAAGGGCACCAGGGCGCGCCGTTCCGCACCGACCGCTGCGATAAACCCGCGCTGGTCAGGAAGCGCGGTCACATTCAGGCCATCTTCGAGAAAGTCGGCCGAGAGGAGGGAATCGCGCCGCACCACGGCCAGGGCCGGTATCTGCCCGATGGTCGCCGCCATCAACATGGTGCCATTCCGGAAGTACAGGATCCGCCCGTCCCGCGACCAGTTCGGGTGCAATCCGCCGGCGGTGGAGACGGGGATCCGGGATCCGGGACCCGGCACCGAGCGCAGGTAGACCTCACCCCGCCCGGTCTCGTCCGACTGATACGCCACCAGTCGGCCCGAGGGCGAGAGGGTGGCATCGGTTTCGTTGCTCGGCCCGGTCACGAACGCCCGGGTTTCTGCGGCGGCGATTGAGTCGGTAGGCACGAGCAGGATATCGCGCTGTTCATAGGTGCGGAGCAGCGACCATCCGCCGACCGGCCCCTCCGCGAATTCCGCGATCCCGGTGCGGTCCAGCACCACCGAGTCCGCCCCACTCCCGTCCCAGGGCTTGGTCATGACCCGGCTCGTGGACGCGTTACCGGTCATGTAGAAGACCCGCGAACCATCGCGGGACCACGACGCGCGGTAGGAGTTGTTCCCGGTCGTGAGCCTGGTCATCGCCCCACTCGCCAGCTCGATCACCCAGAGGTCGCCGGTGTTGAAGGCCGCGGCGTCGACGCGCACCAGGAGCTGGCGCCCGTCGGGGGAGAGGCGCGGCTGGTCGTACCGGCGGCCGTCATCGCGGAGGATCCGACTGCCGCCACGAGGATCGATCTGGACCAGCCGGGTCGGGCCGAGACGGGTGCCGCGCGACCAGCGGACGGCGAGGGTGCCATTGGCCGCCACGGCAAAGTCCACCCCGCCGTTCTGCAAGCGCTCGACCGGCTCCGCCAGCCGGACCGCCGATCCCTCGGTGCGGCCGGTTCGCGGCGAGAACCGGATAGCCGAGAGAATACTCTGGTCGGATTCGAACAGGAGCCACCCGGGCGGGACGAAGCGGGCGGAGAGCCCGGGGAGGCGTTCGGCCCTCAAGCGGCCCGCACCGAGGTCGGCGATCGCCGTATACAAGGTGCCACTGACGTCACGCACCCTCGCCAGCGCAGTCCGGGATCCCGGCAGAACGTCAAGGAAACTGAGGGCAAAGACCCCCGCGCTGCTGTCCACCGCAACGAGAAGTTCGGGAACCGCGCCGTCGGTGCCCAGGACCCAGACCCCGCTCGGGCGGGTGAAATACAGGCCACCATCATCGCCCCAGCTGAGCGATGTCACCGAGTCGATCAGGACCTGTGCCGTGCCTCCCGCTGCCGGAACCCGGCGCAGCGTCCGATCGGCTCCGACAAACGCGATCCACTCGCCGTCCGGGGAGAAAGCGGGGCCCGAGGCGCCGAGCGTGCCCGCGAGCTCGCGGACCTCCGGGTCGGCAAGGCGGCGCACGAAGAGCCGCTGCGGCAAGGCGACGCCTCCCGCCGTCCGTCCCGGGTCCCCGACGAACGCCAGGAGACTGCCGTCGCGGGAGAACGCCATCGAGGGGAGAAAGGCTAGCTGACCGCCGCGCACCTCGAGGGAGTCCGGGAGTTCCACAGTCAGGCGCACCGGGCCGGCGGAAGGGGGATCAGATCTGAGCCAGCCCCAGGCGGCAAGGACGGAAAGGGCGAGGAGGACGGAAAGCACGGCAAAGGCGGAGAGGGCGGACAGGGTGATGGAGCGGGAGTGCGCGCCTGCGACCGAGGACTGGGTCCGGGTGCGGCGCGGCCCGGCGGCGGTCCCCTGCCCCGCGAGCGCGTCGGCAAACGCCTTGGCGCTCTCGAAGCGGTCCGCTGGCAGCTTCTCCACCGCCTGGGCCACCGCCTCGGCCACGTACTCCGGCACCGCCTTCCGCAGCTTGGTGACCGGCGCCGCCTCCTCGGTCACGATCTTCATGATGATCTGCTGGGCCGAGGCGCCGGTGTGCGGTGGGTTCCCCGTCAGCATCTCGTAGAGCACACAGCCCAGCGAATAGATATCCGAGCGCCCGGTGATCTCCCGCTCCGCCGTTGCCTGCTCCGGGCTCATGTAGTGCGGGGTGCCAAGCGAGAGGCCGGTTTCCGTCATCCGGCCGCCGGCCGCCGCGCTCACCGCCAGGGCAATGCCGAAATCGGCCACCATCGGCCGGCCGCCCTGGAGCAGGATGTTTTCCGGCTTGATATCGCGGTGGATGACACCGTGCTCATGGGCGTAGTGCAGCGCCTCGCCGACTTCGGTGGTGATCTTGACCGCTTCCTCGATACCCAGCTGGGTTTCGCGGTCCAACTTGCTGCGCAATGTCTCGCCGTCAATGAACGGCATGACATAGAAGAGGAACCCGTCGGCTGTCCCGCTGTCGAAGAGCGGCAGAATATGCGGATGCTGCAGCGCCGCCGTGGTGGTGATTTCCTGCACGAAGCGTTCGGCGCCGAGCACGGCGGCGAGTTCGGGCTTGAGGACCTTGAGCGCCACGTGGCGTTTGTGCTTGAGGTCTTCGGCCAGATAGACGGTGGCCATGCCACCCTGGCCGAGCTCGCGCTCGAGGCGGTAGCGGTCGGAGAGGGCCTCCCTCAGTCGATCCGGCACACCTGTGGTCATGGACGACTGTCCTTGGGAACGAGGGTGATCAGTCCTGGTCGGTGCCGGCGATCCGCGCGTCTGCTACCCGCGGCAGGACGCCGCCCGGCGCGCCGTAGTGCGGAACGATCCCCTGGATATCGAGCGCTGGATCAGCGCGGGGGATCACGAACTGATCGAGTTGTTTCGAATAGTACAGGCAACCAGCCTCTTCCGCTGGACGCTGGTGGACGAACGCCTCGGCCTCCTCGAGGGCCGCCAGCCAAGCCTCCTTGGCCGACGGCAAGTCGAAGGGCACCGCCAGGTGCAGCCGGTCAAAGTCCTCCGGGCGGTAGCGACCCCGTCGTTTGAGCAGTTCCAGCAGCGAGAGCGGGGTGAACCCCGGGTCCTTCCCCACCGCCGCCCAGCAGAGGGCGCCCAGGGGGAGCACCTCTCGATGCACATACAGGATGTCGACGAAATCCCGCGGCTCATCGCGGCCCGCCACGGCCAGCACCTTGTTGATGGCCAGATCAATCGGATGCAGCAGCCAGCCGCCCAGCGGATCACGAACCAGGGGCATGAAGCGCCAGGCGGAATCATGGGCCCAGTCCACCCGAGTGGCGTCGTCGCCCCGGCGGACCACGGCGCGCACAAACCCAGGCAGGCTCAACTCGACATCCAGCGCGTACCCCGCCTCAGCCAACCGCGCGGAGTCGGTGCGGAAGGCCGCGGCCACGCGGGTTTCGGAGTCGTGGAAGAAGTCGAGATCATCGCTGTACCGAGCCGAGTGGGGCGCGAAGTGCATCGCCGCCCCTCCGGCCAGGTACCGCTGGTCGGAAGCGTCGGCGGCCAGCTCGCCCAGCAGGGTGCGCTGGAACTCGGTCAACGGCACAGTCGGGCTCCGATTCGCCAGGCTTCGCGGTTGCCGTGCTTTTTCAGTTGTTCGGCGACCCAGGGCACGTCGGCCAAGGAGACGACCAGGTCGGGTCGGTGGGACCAGAAACAAGTGTTCCGGAACCGCTGGTAGGCACGGCGCGCCTCGCGAACGCGGACCATGTTCCGGGCCGTCTCAGGGTCGAGGGTCCGGCGGCTCTTGCGGCCGCCCTTGGCGCCAAGCTGGGCCAGGTAACGCGAGATTCCGGTCATGTAGTTATCATAAGCGGTTTACGATCTATTGTCAATAAATACAACAGGTTAACTCAACTGTGCGTGAGTCTAGATGTGACTGGATCGACCGCTTTCGGCTCGGGCAGGATGGTGGCGTTGTTGGGTGGGTGGGCTCGGTCACTTCTTCACCTTGGCCTTGAGTTCATTGGCAAATCCACGCACCAGCCGCCAGGTCACCTCACCACCGGAGACCGGCTCCAGGAAGAGGAAGCGCTGGTCGTCGTTGGAGACATCATACAGGATCGAATTGCGATCATTCAGGTACTTGAGGGCGGAAAACAGGACTCGGCGGCCAAGTACCGCAAAGCTCCCTCCAGTCGTGACATCCACGGCCACCAGGTTGCCGGCACGATCCCGGAAGAACAACTCTCGCCCGGAGTGAGCCCAGCGCGGCTCAAAGCCACCATCCAGCGAAACCTGGGTGCGCCTACCCGGCCCAGGGAATGGCTGCACCACCACTTCCTCGCGACCGCTGGTGTTGGTCACATAGGCCAGCCAGCGGCCATCGGGCGAAAGGGTTGGCGCGAACTCATCGGCGGCGGTGGCGACCAGGGGGATCCTGGCACTGTCGGGATGCGGCCGGGAATAGGCGAGGTCTCGCAGGGTCGATCCGGACGGGCCCTCTCGATAGACGAACCAGGCGCCATCAGACGAAAACTCGCCATCCTGGATGATGACCGGGTCGGCGCGGCGCAGCTGCTGGGGAGGTCCGCCACCGTCGACGCCAACCACCCAGACCGAGCGGGCCTCATCGGCCTTGCCGGCAATGAAGGAAATTCGATTGCCAGCTGGATCCCAGGCTGGACGATACTCATCGCTCTGCTCGGTGCCCATCAGCCGCGTCCACGGCCCCGAGGGCAGGGTGTAGAGCCACACCCCGGGTACCCCCTCCCGGGTGACTCCAGCGGCAATGCGATCCTCATCCGGAGAGAAAGCAAAGGTGCGGAATTCTTGGGGATTGCTGTCGTCAATCGGGGTCGCCCTCCCCTGGCGGTCCACCCAGGTGAGCCGACTCAATTCCGGCTCCGCCACCGCCGTGACCAGCACGTTGCCCGGGCCGTCGGCGGCGAGTGAGCTGAAGCCGTCCCGGTTGGCGTAGATGTTGTCTGCGAGGGCCACGAAGGGGCCGGTCAAGGTCAACCTGCTCTGGTCGAAGGGCGCCGCGGCCAGGCTCCGGGTGGGGGTCACCACCACCAGCGCCTCCCCGATGACACGGGCAATTCCCCCGCTCGCCAGGACGGTCGTTTGGCCGGTCCGAGAGTCGAACGCGCCCACCTGTTGCTCGAACATGCCCCCCGATCGGTTGAGCTGAAGGAGGATGCCACGGTCCGCAAGCACCTGGAAGCAACTGTGCCCGGTGAGCGCAGGGGTAGAGTCGATGACGGTGATGATCTCAACCGAGCCGCCGCGCTCCGGTACCCGCGAGAGTCCCGCCTTGAGGGTATTGGTTCCGTCGCGACTGAAGTAGATATGCTGATCTTCGGCCCAACACATTGCCCCCGGCCCGACGTTGCCCAGGACCTGTGGAGCCCCGCCATTCAGGCTGACCCACTTGAGCACACCGGGTGGCGCGATGAATGCCACCCGATCCCCGCCCGGGGAAAAGACCGGATACTGGCCGTCTTCGGTGCCAGGCAGGAGCGAGCCCTCAGGCTCTGAAAGGGCCCGGGCAGCGAGCACCTGCTTTCCTGCCGGACCGAGGGTGGCGTACACCAGCCGGCTCGCATCGGGCGCCAGCGCAAAGACGCGCGGCAGTGGGATGGTATCGAGCCCGGTGGGCGGGGTGATGGTCCAGTATTGCAGCGGCTCACTGGGACTCGGCGACAGGAACACCAAGGCGAGCGCGGTCAGCACTGCTCCAATCCCAGCCGCTACGCCGGCCACGACCCAAGGATTCCGCCGAGCGCCTGCGTCTGCCATCTGTCCCGCGGCAATCGTCAGGGTGCGACGCCCCTGCAGTACCTCCGCGAACTCGGCGGCACTCTCGAACCGGTCGGCCGGCAGCTTCTCCAACGCCTTGGCGATCGCCGCCGCGACCTGCGGTGGCACCGTCCGGCGCAGCGTGGTGACCGGCGCCGCCTGCTCGGTGACGATTTTCATGATGATCTGCTGGGCCGAGGCACCGGTGTGCGGCGGATTCCCGGTCAGCATCTCATAAAGCACGCTCGCCAGCGAATAGACATCTGAGCGGGCCGTGATCTCCTTCTCCGCCGTCGCCTGCTCAGGACTCATGTAATGCGGCGTGCCGAGGCTTAAGCCCGTCTCGGTCATCCGCCCGCCGGCGGCCGCGCTCACCGCCAGGGCGATGCCGAAGTCCGCCACCATCGGCCGGCCCTCGTGCAGCAGGATGTTCTCGGGCTTGATGTCGCGGTGGATCACGCCATGGCGGTGGGCATAGTCCAGCGCCTCGGCCACCGCGACGGCAATCTTGACCGCCTCCTCGATGCCGAGTTGGGTTTCGCGGTCCAGCTTGCTGCGGAGCGTCTCGCCATCGATGAACGGCATGACATAGTAGAGGAAGGTGTCTGCGACACCAGAATCGAAGAGAGGCAGAATGTGCGGATGCTGCAGCGCCGCCGTGGTGGTGATTTCCTGCACGAACCGCTCGGCGCCGAGCACGGCGGCGAGTTCGGGCTTCAAGACCTTGAGCGCCACGTGGCGCTTGTGCTTGAGGTCTTCGGCCAGGTAGACGGTGGCCATGCCGCCCTGGCCGAGTTCGCGCTCGATCGTGTAGCGGTCGGCCAGGGCGGTGGTGAGGCGGGTCGTTGGGGCGGTCATTCGGTCCGTCGTGCCTGGCGACGCAGCGCCTCGAGCTCGCGACGCAAGGGCGCCCAGTAGGCGCGATCCTCCGCCATGATCGCGGCCTGCTCGGTGGCGAGCGCCGCTTCGACATCCTGTCCGCGGAGCAGCGCCTGCACCACCGGGCGCGATGACCGCGCAGCGGCGTCCGGGCAGGCAGCCACCAGCTCCGCGAGGAACGCCGGCGAGCGCAGCTCCTCCAGCCAGAACGTCACCTGAGCCTCGGTGGCCGTCCCGTCGCGCGCGGCCGCATACGAGGCGTCGACCAGGCGTCGGAGCATCGGCCAGTCCTTGTCACGCTGGGTCTTCTTGGCGGCCACCAGATCCTGCAGGGCCATGACGTCGACCAGCACTTCCGTGCCAGCCACCGCATCCGACAACGCCAGCGTCGTCCGACGCTCCCACAGCGCCGGGAATTCGTCCACCCCCCGGAGGCGACTCATCAGGTCGACCCGCAACGGCGGTGCCCCGTCGTCCGGAACACTGAAGTGCACGGCGTGGCCGCGTTCGAGATACTGCCGCTCGAATGGCGGGACGGCGATGACCGTGGCGCGCAGCGCACCCAGGGCCGCCACGAGTGCGGGGAAGGCCGGCGGCGTGGCCAGCACCGCCAGATCCAGATCGCGACTATACTCGGCCGCGCCGTACAACACGCAGGCCTGTCCCCCCATCAACAGGGCGGGGACGTCGTGCGTCCGGATCGTAGAAAGGACTCGCAGGATCTGGGTCGGGGTCACTGGTGCCTCCAAGCGCGTGGTGCCACGCCGCGAGCCGGACAGATTCGAGCCATCGCTGTTGCGGCGTCAGCCGCATCCAGTCAGCGCATTCCTCGCCGTAGAGGTCGTCGAGGGAGACCCGCGGCTGGGAGACGTCGAGGCGAACGGTCATGCCGGAAAGGTAGTCACCAGATGGCAGCCCGGGCGCCGACCAGATGGGGTCCCGCAGCGGTGAGCAGCAAAATCGCTCCCTGGGAATCGTCGTCCCGATCCTGGGCCAGGTACACGGTGGCCATGCCACCCTGGCCGAGCTCGCGCTCCAGGCGGTAGCTACGGCTCAGGGCGGTGGTGAGGCGGTCCAGACTTATCGCCGGTACCCGGGGCTGGCTGCGCGATGGGTAGTGGGCTTCTGATCGGCTACCATCGGCAGACCTCGACGTCAGACTTCGAGAAATCGTCCCCGACGAAGAGCAGGGGCGAATGGCGCGCGACGGCGAGGGCGTAGCTGAAGCAATCCCCGTAGTTGAGCGCCGCAGGGTGGCGACCCTTCCCGAAACGCAGTGCCGCGTCACGGGCCAGGGTCACCTGTTCCTCGCCCACCGGGACGACCTCGGCACCAATGCCTCGAAGGAACCGGTCCAACTGGGCATCGCCGACGTCACCGTACCGGCCAATCAGGACCAGGGCCGCCTCGACCACAGTCGCTGCGGATACCAACCGCTCGGTCTCCGATTCCACCACCGCCACGAGTCGGTCTGCCGACGGCTCCCCGGTCATCATGGCCACCAGGGCCGAGGTGTCAATCACCATCGTTCAGCTCGGCAGGCCGTGGCTATCGTAGCCCAGCATCTCCTCGGCGGGTCGAGGGTCGAGTACGGGCAGCCGCGCCAGCCGTTCCTGGATGCGGCGGACCTCGGCGCTGATCCCCCGACGGGCGCGGGCCTGCTCGCGAGCCAGCCGCTCCTCCAAGGCCCGGCGGATCGCCGCCGTCAGGGACTCGCCAGTCGCCTCGGCCAGGGCCCGCGCCAGTCGGTCGGTCTCCGGGTCTTTGATGCTTATGGCCATTTCCAGCTCTCTAGATATTGATACAGAATTCTAGACACATCGATTTTTCGTCGCAAGGTCCGGCCGCCTCGTGGGGGGACTGGCGGTGAGGCGATCGGGGAATTGGGTCATCGCGGCACGCTCCGCCGCAACTCCTCGAAGAAGTTCTCGACCACGATCAGGCGTGGCGCGGCTGAGGCCCGGCGGGAGCGGGTGAGGAGGAATCGCTGCCCACCGGGCGCGACATCCCAGCCCGCCACGTCGCGCAGCGAGAAGAGGACGCGCTCCTGACCAAGCGCAAACCCCTCCCCGGGCAGCACTGGAACCACAACGAGCGAGTCCTCGTTGGTCCGGAAGAAGATCTCCTGGCCGGTCGATGACCAACGGGCGTATCGTCCGAACGCGGCGGATACCTGGCGGAGCGCCCCCGCCGTGTTGGGGAAGGGGCGCACATGGAGGGTATTGCGCGCACCCACCCCTGACTGCGAGAGAAGCCAGCGCCCGTTGGGCGAAACCATGGGCCAGGAGTCCGCGCGTGGCGTGGTCACCAGTGGTTGCGGGGCGCTGTCCACGCCAGGGCGGAACCCGAAGATGTCGGCGGTGCCCGACTGGATGGAGTACAGCAACCACGCCCCGTCCGGGGACCAGTGGAGATCCTGGACGTCGCGCGGGAGACCGGGAATCGGCGCGGCCAGCGCGCTGCCATCCGCCGCCACCTGCATCGCCTGGCCGCGCACCTTGCTTACGATGAGGCTCCGCGAGTCCGGGCTCCAGGTGACCCGGTCGTACGACTGCTCGAAGGTGAGGCGGTCACGGCCGCTGCTGCCCAACCGGTTCACCCAGAGAGTGCCGCCCTCCGGCCCCCGAAGTATGAAGGCCAGCCGCGATCCGTCGGGCGCGAGGGCCGCGTCGGTGATCAGGCCGGAAATCTCCGGTTCGACCGGAGCAATCTGCCCATCGCGGGTGGCCCAGACGAGTTCGCGATTCGCCGCGCGCTCACCGCCGGTCGTGTACCAGAGCGTGCCATCCCGCGAGATCGTGAGGTCAACCGCCCCGGAGCCACCCGGGCGGATGGTGACGCCCTCCACGAGCGGTACCGCCGGCCCGGTCAACTCGAGGCGATCCTGGTCAAACGGCACGGCGAACAATTGACCCTCCACCGTGACGTAGAGGAGGTGGCCGCTGGACGTGTACCGCGCATAGATGCCGCGAAACAGCTCCTGGTGCCGGCCGGTGCGGAGGTCGAGCACGGCAATCCCGTCGGTCTCGAAGGCCCCAAGTCCTGGACCGCCGCGATTCACCGACATGATCACCCCGCGACCGTTGGGCAGGACGTCGGGCCAGACATGTTGCAGCTCACCCGCCGTGGTGTCCAGGGTCGAGACCACCTCGGGCGGGCCGCCGGCCTCCCGCACCCGGAGCAGCGGGCCGATGCCCCGCTGGTCGTAGTAGATGTAGCCATCGGGTCCCCACGTCAGGCCCGGCACCCCCACCAGGGAATCGGTCAGGGTGCTGACCGGGCCCCCGACGAGGTCCACGATCTTGAGGATCCCGTCCGCCATGAAGACGATGCGATCGCCGCTGGGGGAGAAGGCGGGGTTTCCGGCCCCCTCCGTACCGGCCAGGGCAACGAAATCGAGCTGGTCCCGCCGCCGGATGAGCACCCGGGGGGCACCGCCGTCGGAGCCGACCAGGGCGAGGTGCGACCCGTCAGGGGAGACCGCCAGGTTCCCAAACAGGCCGGACCCCGACGTGGGCCAGGCGACCACGTAGCGCGAGACGGGCTTCGGGGCCTCGAGCCGTGTCTCACCCCATGCCACCACGACCAGCAACAGGGCGGCGAGCGCCAGGGCCGGCACCGCAAGCCTGGCGCGCCAGCCGCCAGCGGCCGCGTGCCCTTGCCCTGCCGCGCCGCCCCCCGAACGGGTGTACGCCGGGGAGCCCAGCGCCTCGGCGAAGGCCCGGACGGTGGCGAACCGGTCGGCCGGGAGCTTTTCCAGCGCCGTGGCCAGTGCCGCTGCGACGTTGGGTGGCACCGCCTTCCGCAGTTTCGCGACTGGTGCCGCCTCCTCGGTGATGATTTTCATGATGATCTGCTGCGCCGAGTTGCCCATGTGGGGCGGCTCCCCGGTCAGCATCTCGTACAGCATACAGCCCAGCGAATAGATATCGGAGCGCCCGGTGATCTCCCGCTCCGCGGTGGCCTGCTCGGGGCTCATGTAGTGCGGGGTGCCGAGACTCAGGCCGGTTTCGGTCAGCCGGCCGCCGGCCGCCGCACTGACCGCCAAGGCGATCCCGAAGTCCGCCACCATCGGCCGGCCCTCGTGCAGCAGGATGTTCTCGGGCTTGATGTCGCGGTGGATGACGCCATGGCGGTGGGCGTAGTCGAGGGCATCGGCGACGGCGATGGTGATCTTGACCGCCTCCTCGATCCCGAGCTGCGTCTCGCGGTCGAGCTTGCTGCGGAGCGTTTCCCCGTCAATAAAGGGCATGACGTAGAAGAGGTATGCTGTCCCGCCGTCCTGCTGACCCGCTGACCCGCTGTCGAACAGCGGCAGGATATGCGGATGCTGCAGCGCCGCCGTGGTCTTGATCTCCTGCACAAATCGCTCGGCACCGAGGACTGCGGCAAGTTCGGGCTTAAGGACCTTGAGCGCCACCTTGCGGTCGTGCTTGAGATCCTGGGCCAGGTACACCGTGGCCATGCCGCCCTGGCCGAGCTCGCGCTCGATCCGGTAGCGGTCGGTGAGTGCGGCAGACAATCGGTCGGGAATCGGGGTCATACCGCTCCTGGCGTCATCAGAAATCCTGCGATCGCAAAATGATCATCCAGCGTCAGCGCATCCCGAATGCCGCGCTGCGCCATGACGGCAAAGCTCACTGCGTCGGCAAGGGAGAACCCCTGATCGCTGAATCGCTCCAGCCATTCGGTCAGGGCCAGTGCCTCGAGCTCCGCAGTGCTGTCCACCACCACATTCGGAGGCTGCCGGACCAACCGGACGAAGTCCACCCCGGCCCGGATGCCCACCCGCCGCATCAACAGGACCTGCGTCTCGGCAACCACCAGATTGGTCGTGACTACCCGGACACCGGCCTCAATATGTCCCCGGAGCGCCCGACTCAGCCCGGCATGATCTGGATGCGACCGTACCACCAGCGGATACCAGGCACTGGTATCGACGAAGATCTCACTCACTGCCAGCTACCGGCGGAGACGGGCGGTCCCACGACTTCAGCTCCGACTCAGCCAGGACCCGATCATGATCCCGGGCCACGTCGCTACCCTTCGGCGCGGCGGTCTCTGCCTCTACCAATCCAATAAGCTGCAGCGCCGGGTGGGCAGCCGGATCCTGAAGCTGGCGCTCCAGCGACCCCAAGCCGAGCCGGAGCACCGCCGACTTGCTGGTGTCCAGCTGGGCTGCGAGTCGGGCCAGGCGGTCCTGATCCTCGGGGTCGAGATAGACCTGGACCGGTTCGGCTACACGTTTGGACCTGCTCGTTGAATCATCAGATATAGTCATGGTTCATGAATACTATTCATGATATCAAGAATCAAGGGGTCCGGCAGACCGCCCAGGAGCAGTCGGAGGTTCGGCCCGGTCGCCTGCACGGGTGGATCTCCCAAGATGCCCCCAGTTCAGGGCTTTGGCGAGGCCCGAGGCCGTCAAACAGCCCTGCTTGTTTGACGGACCCCATCCCACCCCTTGCCATTCCCCCGCTACCACACACAATTGGCCTGCCTGATTCCCGCACCCAGCGGATCGTGATGACCGACCCGAAGGCACGCCTGGCCGCTGCGCTGTCCGACCGGTACACCCTTGGCGACGAGGTGGGTGTCGGCGGGATGGCCACCGTCTACATGGCACAGGACATCAAGCACGGCCGGTCGGTGGCGCTCAAGGTCCTCAAGCCCGAGCTCTCGGCGGCAATGGGCACCGACCGGTTCCCCCGCGAAATCCGGCTGGTCGCCTCGTTCAACCATCCCCATATCCTGTCGCTCTACGATTCCGGCGAAACCGACGGATTCCTCTACTATGTCATGCCGTTCGTGGACGGCGAGACCCTCGGCGCCCGACTGGCCCGCGAAAAGGAACTCCCGATCGGCGACACGATCCGGATCCTGATCGAGGTGACCGACGCCCTGGCCTACGCCCACGCACGCGGCGTGGTGCATCGCGATATCAAGCCCGGCAACGTGCTGCTGGCCGACCGCCACGCCGTGGTGGCCGACTTCGGGGTGGCCAAGGCGCTGAGCACTGCCGGTGGCGACCAGTTGACCACCGTCGGCATTGCCGTCGGCACCCCGCAATACATGGCACCCGAGCAGGCAATGGGCGAGGCGGATATTGACCACCGGGTGGACATCTACGCGGTGGGCATCCTGGCCTACGAGATGTTGACGGGCCGAGCTCCGTTCGAGGCCAAGACCTCGCAGGCGATGCTGGCCACGCCGAGCGGCGGGAGGACGCCGACCGACACGCGGCCGTTCCAGGCCACGGCGGTGCGCCCCAAGGCGGCCAAGCCAAAGTGGTGGATCGGGGTGGCGGCAGCCGTCGGGATAGCGGTGGTGGGTGGGGCCGGGTGGATGATGGCGCAGGGCAGTGGTGGCGCCATCGAGCGGATCGGGGTGATGCCGATCGAGGATATATCGGGCCAGGACGAGCTGTTCGTCACCGCGATGCACAGCGCCCTCACCAATGCGGTGGCGCAGTTGGGCGTCGGGGTGGCGTCGCGGGCCGACATGGCACGCTATGCCGGCGGTAGCAAGTCCACCCGGGAGATCGCGACCGAGCAGAATCTCGATGCCATCGTGGAAACCAATGTCTTCCGGGCGGGCGACGTGATGCGGATTACGGTGCAGTTCAGCGACCCTGCCACGACGCGGAGTCTCTGGGCGGCCACCTACAGCACCAACGTGACCGACGTGCTGTCGGCACAGGGGGCGGTGGTGGATTCGATTCGGATCGGCATCGGGGCGGCGCTGGGCGTAGCGGGCAAACCAAGGGGCGACGAATGAAGCGAGCATTGTTGTGGGGTGTCCTGATTGCGGCCGCTGGCTGCGGTCCCTCCGGACCCGGCCTGCCCGAGGTCCTGGCGCTTTCCGCCGAGGCGGCGCAGGACATGGTGCCGACGCCGTCGCCCGATGGCTCGCAGATCGCGTTCTGGCGGTCCGGCGAGCAGGGGTCTGTGCTCTGGGTGGCCGACGCCGACATGGCCAACGCCCGCTCACTCGAAGTCTACAGGACGCTCGGAGGGGGGCAGGTTCCGGTCTGGTCGCCGGACGGTCAACGCATCGCCGCCATGGTCAGCATGCGGAATATCTCCGACCTCGTCACGGTGCAGGTCAGTGACGGCGCGGTGACCTGGCTGGTGGAGACCCCCCAGTTCAAGGCTCCGATCCAGTTTCACCCCGATGGCGACCATCTGATTTTTGTGGCGGTGGATGGCGAAACATTCAACACCTTCGCCGTTTCACAAGCCAGCCTGGAGGTCACTCCGCTCCTTTC